>Ga0123336_10001322_pt1 | contig 22994 bp, 19 predicted proteins | sample SSSSmetaG_FD_96466 | JGI IMG/M metagenome (GOLD analysis project Ga0123336, IMG submission 96466) | Glacier valley bacterial and archeal communities from Borup Fiord, Nunavut, Canada, to study Microbial Dark Matter (Phase II) - ​SSSS metaG | ecosystem: Environmental > Aquatic > Freshwater > Ice... | reverse complement strand
GAGCGCGACAACGTGCTCTTGTATGCGCGCAGCTCGAAAGAGACTGGGATTGAAAAGCGCGAGTACGCCCGCGTGAAGCACATCGACACAGACAAAAACCTGCTCACCGTCGTCAGCGCCGACGGTTCGGAGCGCACCTACGACCCACACCGGCAGCAGGGAGTCTCCGTCTACCGCGACCAGGAGAAGGCATTTTCAGTCGGAGACCGGCTTCAGTTCACCGCGCCCGCGAAGTCGGACGACTTGAAGGTTGCGAACCGTGAGCTTGGAACCATCCAGAGCATCGCGGACGATGGGCGCATTCAGTTGAAGATGGATCAGGGCGGCCGCAGCGTCAGCTTCGATCCGAAGCAGCATCCGCATCTTGACCACGGCTATGCCGTGACCAGCCACGCCAGCCAGGAGCAGACCGCCGACCGGGTGCTTATACATATCGATACCGACCTTGGCGCGAAAGACCTGCTCAACAACCGCATGGCCTACGTCGCCGTCTCCCGCGGAGCGCACGACGCCCAAATCTTCACCAGCGACCGGGAGAAGCTGCCCCAGGCGCTAAGCCGGGATGTATCGCACCAGAGCGCCCATGGGCCTGAGTCGAAGTAGGTCGCTCCAAGGCAGGAACAGATCGCTCCGTCTTCATCACAAAGCTGCCCGTGCCGTTGATCGTTCCTCCGGTGACCTCGGCGTCGACCGTCTTTTCAACCGGAATGGGCTCGCCGCTGACCATGGATTCATCGACGGAACTGTTGCCCTCTACCATCAGGCCGTTGATCGGGACTTTTTCTCTTGAACGGACACGGAGCTTGTCGCCCACCTGAATAGCGTTCAAGGCCACGTCCTGTTCCGTACCGTCTGTAGCAATGCGGCGGGCCCTCTTAGGTGCGAGCCCGAGTAGTGCTTTGATTGCGCCGCTGGTCTGACTCTGGGCTCTCAGTTCCAGAACCTGCCCAAGGAGAACGAGCACGGTGATGACGGCTGCCGCCTCGAAGTAGAGGCCGAGTTGGCCCGACATATCACGGAATGATGGGGGAAAGATCTGTGGCAGGCCACGGCGACGACGCTGTAGAGGTAAGCCGACCCTGCGCCGATCGAAATCAGCGTAAACATATTCAGGTCGCGACTGATGATGGACGCTCAACCTCGTTGGAAGAAAGGCCATCCCCCAGAATGCGACGGGAGTTGCGATTGCGAACTCGAACCACCCGAGCAGTTGCCCTTTCAAGAGATGCTGCAAGACATGGCCCGGAAGAACGTCCGAAACCATGATTGCTAACAGCGGCAGAGTCAAAGAGGCACACACTCAAAATCGACGCGTCATGTTGTCGAGTTCGGGATTTGTCTCGGTGGTGGTGAAAGTCAAAGGTTCCAGCGTCATGCCACAGATTGGGCAGTCGCCAGGCTCGTCCTGCACAATCTGCGGATGCATTGGGCAGGTATATCGAGTACGAATCGCCGGCGCGGTGATGGTCACTGGTTCTAGCGCCATTCCGCATCTCGGACAAGTGCCCTGACCGGAGCTGTAAAGGTCCGGGTGCATCGGACAGGTGTAGTATTCCGTCTTTTTATCATCCATCGCTCGCAATCCTTTCGACATTTCAGAAGCTTTAGGCATAGCTAGTCAATTCCGAATCTCAACAAAATCGGGATTTTGACGACATCGAGAATCAGTCCAAAGAGCAATGCTGCAGCGAACTCGCATCCCAAGATTGGTAGGGATAGAGGAGCCATGGCGATCCCTCGGCTCGCCAGCACCGTGATGATTGCGACATCAGCTATGGTGGACAATACCAGCCATACCGTTGGCCGCAGACCCCACATGTGCCGTCGAGCACGCAGCGCATAGATCGTAGCCTGACTCCCATAGACGATGGCGACAACTGACAGGGTCCTCAGTGCTTCAATTCCAAGTCGTACTTCAAACTTCCCAAACGCCACAATTCCTACGCAGAAGGCGAGAAAGCACAATCCCAAGAGCACGGCTAGGCCGGTGATCCTGCCAACGTTCCAAGCGTTCGGCATGGTCGATGGACGTACGCGGTCGGTAGTGAGCGACATGGCGAGAAAGTCGCCCGTAATCATCACAATCACCATCAGCATTGGCGTGAGGATGGCATGCCCCGTCAGAATTAAACCGATCGCCAGTAACAATACCTGAACGATCTTCTTGATAACGGAATTGAGCGTATACGTGAGGATGCGTTGGAATGTGACTCTGCCCTCTTTGATAGCGGCGACAATTCCTCCAAGCCCAGCCTCCGTTAGCACCATTCCGGCTGCCGATTTGGCCACATCGGTTGCGGTCGAGACGGCGATGCCGATTTGAGCCTGGCGGAGCGCGGGCGCATCATTCGCACCATCGCCGCACATTCCCACTGTGTGACCGCTCTTCTGGAAGGCCTTGACCAGATTGAACTTTCCTTCGGGAAGTATGCTCGCAAAGATCGCAAAGTCCCCCGGTTTGACCATGTCCGGGACCGCACCGGCCGGGCAGACTGGCCCGTCGACACCAACATCACGAGCAATGATTTTCGCCGTCTCAGGGGCATCGCCTGTCACCATGACTGTGCGTACCCCAAGGCCTTTCAGCTCAGAGATCAAAGAGACGGAATCCGTTCTCGGCGGATCGCTGAGTGCGATAAATCCAACGATCTTGACCGATCCGTTCGGGCCTGCGGCCACTGCCAAAACTCTGAACCCCTGCTTCTCCAGGCCGTCGGCAATAAGTGCTGCTGTGGGAGCTGGCGCCGCAAGGCTGGAGACCGCCGAGAACGCTCCTTTCATAATTTGCTGCAGTTCTCCTTTCGCATCGGTCACAGTCGCTTCTGAAATCTTCTTGGCCGGGTCGAAAGGAACGAAGTTTGTTACCTTTGGGGCATCGCTCATCGCCTTAAGAGAAGCGGCCGACCGAATGGCTGTGTCCACCGAATCCTGTCCGCCATCGGAACTAGCGAGCGCCGCCAGACCCAGGACTTGTGCCTTATCAAAGTCATCCATCGGCTTTACGCTCGTCACGGAGAGCTGATTGGCGGTGAGCGTTCCCGTCTTATCACTACAGAGCACATCCATCGTTCCGGCTTCGTCGACGGCTGAAAGTCGCGTTGGAAGCACGCCCAGCTTCGCCAGAGACTGGGCACCGAGGGCCGCCGCAAGCGTAAAGGTAGCGGGGAGTGCGACCGGAATCGCGGCGAGCACGGAGGTCAAGAGTAGAGGAACAATCTCGCTCCATGACATCGAATGAAAGTAGGCGTAGGTGCCGATGAGCACGATGACTACAGCATTGAAGTAGGCGAGGTTCCGAACAATGTTGAGGACTGCCTTCTGCTGCGAACTCACGACGTGCGCGGTACGGACAAGTTCGGCCGTGCGGCCGAACTTCGTGCGAACTCCGGTGGCGGTGACTTGTGCCGTCGCTTCGCCTCGACCCACGAGTGCGCCTGCATAGGTGTCGAACCCACCACCGGCCTCGACTGGCAGAGACTCTCCCGTGAGCATGGACTGGTCGAGCTGGACCGAGCCGTCCAGCAAACGGGCATCCGCAGCCACGACCCCGCCAAGCGAAAGCTTGATCAGGTCTCCGCACACAACCTGGGCGGCGGGTATCATCTCCCATGCGCCGTCACGACGCACAGAAGCGTTCAATGCAAGTCGATGCTTCAGCGCGGCGAGCGTGGCCTGAGCGCGGCCTTCTTGAAAGTAGGCCAGTGCTGCATTGAAAATCAAAAGCCCTGCGATCACTGCCGCTTCAAGGTACTTGTGGAGCACAACCTGTAGAACGATAGCGAATTCAAGCAGCCAAGGAACCGGTGCCCAAAATTTGCCCAGCACATCCCGCAAAGGGTGTGCGGATGTGTCCGGAATCGCATTTGGACCGTCCTTCTGTAGCCGCTTGGAAGCTTCATCACTCGTCAAGCCGGCAGAAGCTGTCTGTGCTGGCGGAGCGGTAGGCGGAGCAGATGATGAAGCGTGATTGATCGTATCTGCAGGCATGGACTCCTTCACTTAATTTCAACGATCCCTTCAATTACAGTCATTGCGAATCGCCACACGGCGAGGCGAAGTGAAGCATAACGATTGAATGCGGATTGACTACATAGGTAGAACTCACTACCTCCGAGCCTTTCTCCATCTCAGCAATGTCATTCGGCGACCCAAGAGAAGTGTCTATCATGCGAGTCCACCGCAAAGACGATCCTGATAGTGGCGGAAGGTTGAACTCCAGGGCGTTCCAATAGGAATTGATCGCAAGGTAGCGCACGTTATTCAGTGCGTGGTTGTGGAAAGCTACCGCGACTGAATGTGAATCGCCGCCCCAATCTGGTTTGTCTAGCACCGTCCCATGCCACTTGATATGAGCGTCGCGAATGTAATCCTCAAGCGGGATAGCGTTGCCGCTCGTTCCATGATCGAAGTGCAGGCGCAGTCGAATCAACTCCTGGACGAAGCGGAAGATCTCGCCGTTGGTCTTGCACAAGTCCCAATCGAACCAGCTCACTTCGTTGTCAAGACAGTATGCGTTGTTGTTGCCTTGTTGCGTGCGCCTTACCTCATCGCCCATCAGCAGCATTGGAGTACCGACAGAAAGCAGTGTCAGCGCAAAGAAGTTCTTGATCTGCCGGACGCGGAGATGTTCCACATCGGAATTTGTTGAGGGGCCTTCGGCACCGCAGTTCCAACTCAGGTTGACATCGGTTCCATCGCTGTTTTGACTCCGGTTCTGATCATTATGCTTGGAGTTGAACGAGACCAAGTCGTTGAGAGTGAACCCATCGTGGCAGGTGATGTAGTTGATGCTTTGACCAGTAGGGCGATGACCACTCTTATATATGTCCGGACTCCCGATGATTCGTTCGTGAAGCTTCGCCGCCGTATTCGAATCCGCTTTCAAGAAACCTTTGACATCATCGCGATAGGCACCGTTCCATTCCTTCCACTTGTCCTGACCAAAGCTTCCCACCTGGTATAGCCCCCCAGAATCCCACGCCTCCGCGATGAGCTTCGCACCAGCCAACATGGGTTCGGAATCGATCTCCCAGATGATGGGAGCATTGAGCTCGGGCTCTCCAGAATCGCTCCGGGAGAAAATAGAAGCAAGATCGAAGCGGAACCCGTCCACATGCATCTCTGAAACCCAATACTTCAGGCTATCGAGGATGAGCCGCTTCACTACGGAGTGGTTCGACTTCAGGGTATTGCCGGTCCCGGTGAAATCTGCATAGTGTGTCCGGTCGTCCTCAAAAATGTAGTAGAAGTTGTTCTCAAGTCCCCGAAAACAAAGTGTTGGACCGCGCTCGTCGCCTTCGGCGGTGTGGTTGTACACAACATCGAGGATGACCTCGATGCCAGCGGTATGTAACGCCTTCACCATAGTACGAAATTCATCGAGACCGATGATCGGATCATCAATGTTGGTGCTGTACGCAAGGTGTGGAGCAAAAAAAGAGACTGGATCGTAACCCCAGTAGTTTTCAAGTCCAGAGGGTGCGTCTGTTGGATCGAATTGGAAGACAGGCAGCAGCTCGACAGCTGTGATGCCAAGGGATTGAAGATACGGGATCTTCTCAACCACGCCAAGATATGTCCCGCGGTTGGCCTCAGCAACGCCGGATGATGGATGGCGGGTAAAACCTGCGACATGCATCTCATAAATGACCGTGTCCCGGAAGAGACGGCCAATTGGCCGGTCGCCTTCCCAATCAAACAACGAGAGATCTGCGACCACACTCTTCATGGAAGTCGAAGCATTGTCGCCGGGCACGCAGGCCGCTGCACGGCTGTAATGTTGTCCGACCGAAACTCCTCTGCCATAGGGATCGATCAGGACTTTCTGGGGATCGAAACGTTGCCCAGCCGAAGGATCGAAAGAGCCATCTGCGCGATAGCCATACAGTTGTCCGGATTTGATTCCGGGCAGAAATATGTGCCAGTAGTGCGAAGTGCGATTGCACACCGGATCGAGGGTGAGGGTGCGCACAGCAACACGATCATCAGCGTGATCGAACAAGACCAATTGCATTCCCGTGGCACTTGCAGAGAGGATGCTGAAATTCGTTCCGTCGGGGCAGACTGTCGCGCCTAACGGGTAGGGACGACCGCTATTGTCCTTTACGTCTATCATCGTTGCCAGAGTATCTGTCCGGCTTCGAGAGGGATCGACGCTCCAGTGTGCGATGGAATGATGCGCACCGTATAGTCCGTGGCCGGACGCTTCGCAGGGCAGCAAACGGAATAGACGACCGCGCCAGAAAGCTCCGCCGAAGCGTTACATGCTGTCAGGATTTCTGGTTTGGCTCCGCTCTCTCCGGTAGGGCAAGCATAAAGCTCCACATTGAATTGAACCGGGTCGAGTCCGCCCGTGAGGACCCCGATCTGGAACCGGTGTTCACCATCCTTTGTTTCAGCAGTGAAGTTGCCGAATCGAAGCGTGTTCCAATGCTCGGCAATACTCTGCTGCCACTCCAACAGATCAATGCCCGCCTTGCCATTGTTCGAGGCGCGTGCGTCATACCCTGCGGCAGCGGGCAGGTAGTGATCGCTTGTATATTCACGGATTGCCCGGCTTGCCGAGAACTCAGAGGTAAGCGTCGCCATACTCTCGCGGACACGTTCAAGCCATTTGGAAGGCAGTCCCTGTGCGTCTCGGTCGTAGAACTCGGGAACAACCTGCTGCTCCAGCAAGGTGTAAAGGCTTTCCACTTCAGTAGCGTCCCAAGCCGCATTCTCACCGTGTTCTCTTCCATCGCCGATGGCCCACCCGATCCCCGGTGTATAGGCCTCCGCCCACCATCCGTCTAGTTCGGAGATATTCAGCCCTCCATTGGCAAGCACCTTCATTCCGCTGGTGCCACATGCCTCCCATGGCCGCCGCGGCGTGTTGATCCAAAGATCCATGCCTTGTACGAGTTCCTGAGCCATCTGCATGTCATAGTCGCTCAGGAAAACAACATGGCCGCGAACTTCGGGCCGGTCGATGAAGTCGTTCCACTGTTTAATAAGCGCCTGTCCTGGCAAATCCTCGGGATGAGCCTTACCGGCAAGGATGAGTTGCACCGGATTCTTGGAATCCGTGAGTAAGCGAATGAGGCGCTCAGGGTCGTGCAGCAAGAGATCGGGCCGCTTATAGGTTGCAAAACGGCGCGCAAAACCCATCGTAAGCACGTTCTCCTTGAAGATTTTAGCGAAATCCAAATGGGAGGCACCTTCGGCCGACTGCTGCCGTGCATAGCGATTACGCACCTGCGTAAGCATCGTCTTTCGAGCTTCCGTACGCATTTGCCACAGTTCGCCAGTCGTCAATCTACGGACGTCATCCGCGAGAGGCCCCTCGCCCCGCCAGCGATCCGCTCCGCATACCTTCGTCCAGAGTCCATCCGCCTCAGTTGAATCCCAGGTCGGTACGTGAATCCCGTTTGTGACGGAGCCCACAGGGACTTCCGCCTCAGGCCATCGCGGAAAGAGCGGTTGAAAGATGTGCCTGCTTACTTGGCCATGAAGCTTGCTGACGCCGCTAACTTGACCGCTGCCGCGAAGCGCAAGATATGCCATATTGAAAGACTCCGCCCGATCCGCAGCGTTCTGCCGCCCCAAAGCGAGGAACTCCTCCATGGAAATTGCCAGCTCGTCCTTCGCATAGTGGCTTAGATATTTGCCGCAAAGCTCCGGGTCGAATCGATCAAAACCAGCTGGGACGGCCGTATGGGTTGTGAACAAGTTTCCTGCCCTCGTGATCGTCAGCGCTACATCAAAGGAAACACGATGATCCGCCATGTAGTACCGGGCGCGTTCCAACACAGCGAACGCCGCATGACCTTCGTTGAGGTGGCACACCTGCGGATTCAACCCGAGCTCTCGCAGCAATCGCCAGCCGCCAATACCTAAAACAATCTCTTGTTTCAAGCGCATCTCAGCGTCGCCGCCATACAACTCGCTTGTGATCCCGCGATGGGCGGCGGTATTGGCGAAGTCATTTGCATCCAACAGGAAAAGCTTCGTTCTGCCAACGAGCGCCTGCCAGCAGCGTAGCCAGACTATCGCACCTGGGAGCTGAATCTGTATGCGCAGCCACTCTCCGTTCGCACGCCGAAGCGGTTGAATCGGTAGTTGCCCAGGATCGTTGACGGGATAGAGCACACGTTGATTGCCGTCAGTGTCGAAGTCCTGCCGGAAGTAGCCTTGCCCCCACAGTAAGCCGACTCCGACGACCGGCACACCAAGGTCGCTCGCCGCCTTCATCTGGTCGCCCGCGACATTGCCCAGCCCGCCGGAATAGACCGGCAGGGCTTCCGTCAGCATGAACTCCATGCTGAAATACGCAATCGTTGAGAGCGCAACTCCGGGATGCGTCTTCTGAAACCACGCATCCGCCGAAAAGAATCTGCGTTTGTGCTGAATCAAAGTGGACAGTAGTTCTTGAAAGTCTGGCGTTGCCAGAAGTGTCTTGAGCTTATCCTCTGAGACGGTTTGTAGGATCACCCAAGGGTTTTGCGTGGTCTGCCACAGGTAGCTATCCAGCGCTACCCAGAGAGGGTCCGCCGCATGGTTCCATGACCAATGCAGGTTCAGCGCCAGCTCATTGAGCGCGTCAATCCCTGGGGCGACCCCTGCCTTTGCCTCTGGAACCTTGTTACCTGGATTGCTGGATTTAAGATCGCTCACTTTGTCTCCTGAAGCTCTGGGTTCACCGTTGCTGGCATCGCAGATGCAAATGCTTGGTTGGCAATGATCTGCGCTTCCGCCTCGATAAGAGTGAGATGCTCTTCCCCGCTGAAACTTTCCGCATAGATCTTGTAGATGGCTTCGGTCCCCGACGGCCGGGCGGCAAACCATCCGTTTAAGGCAGCAACCTTGATACCGCCGATGGAATTGCCATCTCCAGCGGATTTAGTAGTGATCGTGATCGGCCTGTCGCCTGCGAGATCGGCTGCGTGAATATCTCTTGCTGTGATGTGCTCCAGAGCGGTCTTTTGTTCTTCGGTCGCAGCTGCTTCGGACCGGCGATAGAGCGAATCACCGAGTTTCTCCGAGAGTTCCTCATAGAGTTGGCCAGGGTCCTTCTTGCAGATCGCAGTGATCTCCGCCGCTAGCAACGCGGCAATGATGCCATCCTTGTCCGTGGTCCAGACGGAAGCGTCCATGCGCGCAAAGGAAGAGCCCGCGCTCTCCTCCCCCGCAAACCCGAGTCGACCATGAAGCAGCCCGTCAACAAAGTATTTGAAGCAAACCGGCACCTCGTAAAGCTTTCTACCTCGACGAGCCGCGACGCGATCGATCATGCTGCTGCTGACCACGGTCTTGCCAACTGCCATTTCCTTTGTCCAATGCGGACGATGTGAAAACAGATAGTCGACGCATACCGCCAGATAGTGATTGGGCGGCAACAATCCAACACTTCGGGTCACGATGCCATGCCGATCGTGATCTGTATCGCATGCAACGGCCAGATCGAATTTATCTTTCATGGTTATCAGAGGGCGCATGGTGTACTCCGAGGAGGGGTCCATGCGAATTTTTCCGTCCCAGTCCAGCGTCATGAATCGGAACGTCGGATCGACCGTCTCATTCACCACCTTCAGATTCAAGCCATATCGCCTGGCGATTGGCTCCCAATAATGCACGCCTGCTCCGCCAAGGGGATTCACCCCTATGTTGATCCCAGATGCCCGGATTGCGTCCATATCGACCACGCTGTGCAGGTCGTCTACATAGGCCGTCAAGAAATCGTGGCGATGCGTGGTCGGTGCCGCTAAAGCTTTATCGAGCGAGATTCGCTGAACACCACTAAGGCCATCGGCAAGGAACTGGTTGGCCTGCGTTTCAATCCACGCAGTGATCTTCTCTTCTGCCGGACCACCGTGAGGTGGGTTGTACTTAAAGCCCCCAGTATCGGGAGGATTATGCGAAGGCGTGATCACGATACCGTCGGCAAAGCCCGCCGTGCGTCCGCGATTGTAGGTAAGTATGGCGTGCGAGATTACAGGAGTCGGGGTGTACTCCTCGCGCCCAGCCAGCATCACGTCGATACGATTCGCAGCCAGGACCTCGAGTGCGCTATCGACGGCCGGCTGTGACAGCGCATGCGTGTCGATTCCGAGGAACAGCGGTCCGTTGACCTTGTGCTGTTTGCGGTAAAGACAGATTGCCTGCGTAATCGCCAGGATGTGCCACTCGTCGAAGGTCTTAGCGAAAGAGGAACCGCGATGTCCAGACGTACCGAAGACCACACGTTGCGCGGGAATCTCTGGATTGGGTAGCTCCTCAAAGTAAGTAGCAATCAGCTTCGGCACATCGACAAGATCGCTCGCTATCGCGGGTTGTCCAGCCCTAGGATCGATCTCCATTGAACGACTCATTTCTAAACCAATGACTTGCCTGGCCCGAGCCCGGGTTTGCTAAATAGCTTCAGAACCTGATGTATTTCAGCACTTGCCAGCGGAAACCCATTTTCCAGCGGCACCAAACAGGCACTAAACGTACCTTCTCCCCAGTATCCTCTTACTTGCGCAGGCGACACTGTCTTCAATTGCTCTCGGAAAACACTGTTCGGCAGCATCTAACTGTAAGTACAGGCGCCTTTATAAGGGACCGCGCGAGGATGGCGAATCGACGGAGAGACTGAGGATGCGAATTGGAATTGCGGCAGATCATGGAGCATTTACTTTGAAATCTCAATTACAGGACTCTCTACGCGCCTCAGGCCATGAAGTCTTTGACTTTGGTGCACATACCTTAGATCTGCAAGACGATTACCCCGACTTTGTTACGCCTCTCGCCAGAGCCGTTGCTGCCGGAGACGTTGAGCGCGGAATAGCTCTTTGTGGAAGTGGTATCGGCGCATCCATCGCCGCGAACAAAGTTTCCGGGGTTCGTGCCGGACTCATACACGATGTGTTCTCCGCGCACCAAGGCGTCGAAGACGACGATATGAATGTCTTTTGTCTAGGTGGCAAGGTCGTCGGCACCGGCCTCGCATGGGAACTCGTCCAAACTTTTCTCGCCTCACGGTTCAGCGGGGCAGAACGGTTCCGGAGGCGACTGGCGAAGATCGAGGCAATCGAAGTTAGACAGGAGCAGTAGGCTTTCGCCGTCTCACATCACCGTCTTGTTTCCGGATGTCGAAGATCGACTTCCAACTGCGTCATGCTACTTTGTGTCGGAGCCTAACTTTTCGCGGGAGTTCTTCTTGTTAAGCGCCTCGAACCCGGCAACTACGTCGAAGAGCTCTTCATCGATGCCTTCCTGCCGGAGGCGGTGAAACTTGCGATTAAGATCGTCAAGCACGCCGTCGATGCTCCTGTCGGCACGTTGCATCGACGCCAGGCGGCTTGCGTTTTCGCTTGCGAGAGACTCCGCGCAGGCCTGAAACAACAGCACAAACAGGTAGTCCTGAATGAACGCCTGCAGAGCGGATGGTATATCGTCGATAATCTGCGGAGGTATATTTGTCGGCCATGGGGTGGCGTGTAGTTTCGCTTGCCATGATTGGTCCAGAGGAAGCATACGTCTGCCCACGGGCTCGTACGCTGAACTCTGTTTCGGGTGATTGTGAAAGACCTGAATCTCCCACACCTCACCTTTTTCACGGGCCGATTGGATCTCCAGCAGAATCTGGCCGACGAGTGGTGTGATCGCGTCGAGAGAACCTGGCACTTCCAGTCCTCTTACGGGACTTGAGGTACTCTGAGCCAGTAGAGATTTCGCACGCTCCCCGACCACCCAGATATGAGTCACCTTCCCTGGAAGCGCACGTAAGGCCTGCAAGCTGAACTCAACGATGACGTCATTGAAGCTGCCGACAAGACCCTGATCGGAACCGAAGATGACGGCACCAATCGGTGGTGCGTGCCGCGGCTTGATCTTACCGGCAGGCAGGCTCTGTGCGTCTCCGTGTAGACACGCAATCAAACCAAGTTCGACCGTTCTCAGGTAGTCGTCAAGAGATTCGACCGCCCTCTCGTATTGTCCAACGCTCGAAGCAGCGAGAGCCTTCATCGCACGCACGACCCCACCGAGATCTCTGGCTCCGCTAATCTTTCGGTTCAGTTGTTCCGTGGAACCGCTCATACGCCGCCCTTCGCTGGCAAACCTGGGTCTGGCTTCGGCTGAAAGCTCGCAAGCGCCGCTGTCGCGAGGTCGATAATGGCCTTGTGGTCACCATCGGTCAACTTTTCTTCGGATATAAGTCGTGCGGCAATATCCTTCGGCAGCGTTGCGAGCGCCTTCTGAAGGGCGAGTTCTCCGTCCGGCACCTTGTCCAGAGACACCCTATCGAACAAGCCAGCCTGTAGTGCCATCAGCACGATAATTTGCTCTGAAACCGGAACAGGCTTGGATTCCGGCTGCTTCAGACAGGCTCGTATTCGCTGACCATGATCGATGGTCTTGCGCGTTGCGTCGTCCAAGTGGGTGCCGAACTTCGCGAAGGTCTCCAACTCCTCGAACTGCGAGTAGGCAAGTTTCAGATCCCCTGCGACGGCCCGATAGGCGGGTTTCTGCGCCTGGCTACCGACGCGCGAGACAGACTGCGCGACATCCACCGCCGGTAGTACACCAAGCTCAAAGAGCGTGGGCGACAGGTACACCTGACCGTCGGTGATCGAGATCAGATTGGTTGGGATGTAAGCGGAGATATCCTGCGCGTCGGTCTCGATGATCGGAAGGGCGGTCAAAGAACCGCCGCCAAGTTCCTTAATCAAGTGGGTGGAGCGCTCCAGCATACGGGAGTGGATGTAAAAGATGTCGCCGGGATACGCCTCCCGGCCGGGGGGCCTGCGGAGCAGAAGAGACAGCTCGCGATATGCCTGCGCATGTTGCGTGAGATCGTCATAGACGATCAATACATCGCGCCCTTGTTCCATGAAGTACTCGGCGATAGTGGTCGCCGCGTAAGGCGTGATGTAGACCAAACCTGGTGCGTCATTGCCTTCCGCAACAACGACGACCGTGTATTCCATCGCGCCCTTTTCCTGCAAGTTGGCAATTACCTTGGCCACTGAAGAGGCTCGCTGGCCGATCGCACAGTAGACGCAGATTACATTCTGCCCGCGCTGATTCAGAATGGCGTTGATCGCGATCGCGGTCTTGCCCGTCTGGCGGTCTCCGAGTATGAGTTCGCGCTGACCTCGGCCGATCGGGATCATCGCATCGACGACCTTCAGCCCCGTTTGCAAAGGCACACTGACCGGAGCACGATCCATAATCTCGGGTGCCGGCCGCTCTACGGGCAGGCGGCGCTCAACGATAACGAGTGGCTTGCCATCGATGGGCCTGCCGAGTGGGTCGAGGACACGACCCAGCAACGCGTTTCCTACGCCGACATCCATCACGCGCCGGGTGCGCCGCACCTCGTCGCCGACATGGAGGTCCTGGTAATCGCAGAGCAGGATGAGCCCTACCTCGTCTTCATCCACGTTTAAGGCCATGCCGAGGCGACCGCCTGCGAATCTGACCAGTTCCTCATTCCCAAGATTCGGTAAGCCAGAGATCGTGGCAATGCCAGTCGAAAGACTAATGATGGTCCCGATCTCTTCTGGAATCAAGGTTGGCGAATACGCGATGCAAGCATCTCTTATTCCATCAAAGGCGCTACCGACCGCCGTCATCAGGGCTCCCGCTGGCTCACTCATTTGGCCTCGGTATCTGACTTCGCAGGTTGCGTTAGCACTTCGGCGAGGCTTCGATCCAAGGAATCGAGATAACTGGAGATGCTCCAGGACAGCTTCTGCCCCTGAGCTGTCAGTTCAATTCCGCTCACCACGTCCGCATTCATCTCGTAGCGAACTCGAATGACCGCAGAAAAGGTTTCGTTCAACGCATTCTGGATTGCGGCTTTCTGCTCGTCGGGAAGGTTGAACGCGCTGCGGATGAGAGACGCTCCGGATGAAGCTTTGAGCGCTGCGCCCATCTCGCTTTTGTCCTTCGCGCTCATCAACTGTAGCCGACGAGTGAAGACTTCTCCGACCCTCTCCTCCAGACTGACTGTGGCCAGATCGGACAGTGTTTTCCTGGTGATCGCGAAGACCTGGTCCTGAGCCATACGTCTGATGGCGACGGCCTGATGTGCCTGGTCGTCTTTTAGCGCGGCGGCCTCAGAGGCGCGATTTTCATCGGCTTGCTTGTGTGCCGCGTCGATCAAGCGATCATGCTCTGCCTTGGCATCTGTCCCGGCCTTGGACATCATCGCATCCCGCTGTTCGTCAAAGGTCTTGTTTTTAGCTTCGAAGTCTGCCTGCTGCTTCTGCGCGTCGCTCACTTTCGCTTCAGCGTCCGCGAGCTTGAACGCAATGCCCTTTTCGCGAGTATCGATCGCAGTGAGAATCGGTTGATATAGAAACCGCTTCAAGAGCCAGACAAGAATCAGGAAATTGACCATCTGGGCAACCACGGTAAACCAGTCGATGAGCATAGGTCATTTACCTTGGACAGCGTGCGCAATAATGTACTTCCAGAACGGGTTGGCGAAGATCAGAATCATGGAGACGACGAAGCAGTAAATCGCCAGTGATTCAATCATTGCCAGTCCGACAAAGAGCGTCCTTGTGATGGTGGCCGAAGCATCCGGCTGTTGCGCGAGAGATGTCAGGGCCGTCGACACGGACTTTCCTTCGCCGAGTGCGGGCGCGAGACACCCGATGCCGATGGTCATGCCGGCGGTGACGATCGAAGCGATTGCAATTGCGGTTGTGCTATCCATGAAGACTCCTCAATAGTGCTCGCTCAGGATGTTGCTTTCGATGAAGGAATGGCGACGCTTGGACGCTTCGGAACCAGCGTGGCCGCCGCAATGTAAACACCGGCTAGGATCGTGAAGATGTAAGCCTGAACCATCCCAGTAAGCAGTCCCAGGGCGGTCATGACGATGGGAAAAAGGAAAGGAACGATCGTAAGCAGGATGCCTACGATCATGACTCCGCTCATCATGTTGCCAAACAAGCGCACCGCTAACGCGAGGGTGCGAGATAGCTCGCTGATGATGTTGAAGGGGAGCATGATAATGGTTGGCTGGGTGTACGTCTTCAGATAGCCGCCCAGTCCCTGCTCCTTGATGCCGTAGAGCGGCACGGCGATGAAGACGCAGAGCGCAAGCGCCGCCGTGGTCGAGAGGGATCCGGTCGGCGGCTTGAAGCCCGGGATGATGATGCATAACGCGCAAGTCGCTACGAAGACGAACAAGGTCCCGAGAAACGCAAGATATTTGCGCGGCTCTGCCAGACCAACATCCTTGATCTGTGCTTCGAGCGTCGTGATGATGATTTCAAGTGCGCCCTGCCAGCGAGAGATCCTGCCTTCCGTCGCGAGGTGGCGCGTGATAAGCATGGCACCGAACGCCATCAGCAACATCATGACCCAAGTCGTGATGATGGTCTGGTTCAGCTTGATGAACCCATGCTGCCAGAAGATCAGTTGATCGGAGGTCAGATTCATTGTGGCCCTCCAAACGGTGAGGGTGCCTGTGGCAAGAAACTCGCGTTCTTCGTGACTGGCAAGCGTATGACCATAAAGCGCGCAAGGGTAAAACCGATCAGACTGCCTGCTAGATTGCGCCAGTCGCCGCGGCTGAGATAGTAAAAGCCGCCCATGACCACCAGCGTTCGCAGAAGCATACTGCCGAGAAAGATGAGCGCGGGCTGCGCGGAAGCAACTCCCCTGCGCACAGTCCACCATAGCCCCATAAAGAAGAATGCTCCGAGAGCAAAGCCGCCGAGCGCGGCACCACCGACCTTTAAGGCTTCACTCATGGTTGTCCTCATCGCGCATAGACGCGTTTTGCTGCGCAACCCAGCGCCACGCGTTGAAGCAGCCAAGGACCAGTCCTGCAAAGAGGAGCGTAAGTGTCCAGGAAAAGGGTTGCGGATGCCGAGCGTCAAGCCAGACGCCGAGAACCGCGCCGAGCACAGTCGGTACCGCGACAGACCAGCCGATGAGACCGGACATGCCGAGACCAAACCAGACACCCTGGTCTCCAGCGCGCTGTGCCCGCCGCTTTCTCGCTGCGTTCGCACCTACGCGAGCGGCAAAGGCGTCTTCACCCCGCTTATCGGGCCTATCGCTCATGGGAGAACTCCGCAAGGCTGCCGGCGAATGTGCTCTCCATCTTGAGGAGCGCCTCGCGAACCTGCCGTTCTTGATCGTTCAGTGTCAGGAACTGGCGTTTCACTGCATCGTGAAGTTGACCCAGATCGGCGTCTCGCACAGCACGCCGAACCGAGACCAATACCTGCGCACCGACTTTCACCAGGACGCCTTCATCTACGGCGAGATAGACCGGCGCGCTATTGCTCTCCTGATAGGTCAGGATGCCCGGCGCAAGTGCCGCAACGCAGTCACGCCTGTGCGGAAGAATGCCGAACGAACCATCGCGGGTTTCAGCCACAATGCGTTCCACATCGTTCTTGTCGAAAAAGACTCCAGAAGGCAGGAGAATCTTAAGTTGCATGGGCAGGCTCCTTGATCACCGGCGGCGGCACTGAGGCGGGACCCGCCCTACCCTGCTGCTTCGCTTGCGGCGGTACTTGCTTCGCTTCGCCGATAGCCCCGATCATGTACAGCGCACTCTCGGGGACGTCTTTGAACTCATCCCGCAAGATACGCTCGCAGCCGTCGAGCGCATCGCTCAGGCTAACCTGTTTTCCCTTCAAGCCGCTGAACTGCTCGGTTGCGAAAAACGGTTGTGTGAGAAAGCGTTCGAGTCGCCGCGCTCTCCCAACCGTAAGCCGGTCCGCTGGGGAGAGTTGATCCAATCCGAGCATGGCCACGATATCCTTCAGCGCTTCATATTCCGCAAGCGTCTTGCGAATCTGCTGCGCGACCCCATAGTGGCGTTCGCCGACGATGGCCGAGGTTGCCATGGCAGAGTTCGATTGCAGCAGGTCGATCGCGGGATAAAGTCCCTCGCTTGCCCGTTTTCGCGAAAGCACGAGCGATGCCGACAGGTGACCGAAGACGTGCTCCGCCGCAGGATCGGTAAGGTCGTCCGCTGGCACATAGACGGCTTGAATGGAAGTGATCGCGCCTGCACGCGTGTTAGCGATACGTTCCTCCAGTCCGGACAACTCTGTGCCCATAGTGGATTGATAGCCCAGCCGCGATGGCATCTGACCGAGCAAGCCAGAAATTTCCATGCCTGCTTGAATAAACCGGAAGATGTTGTCTACCAGAAAGAGGACATCCCGATGCTCGTCGTCTCTGAAGTATTCGGCCATAGTTAGCGCGGCATGGCCCACTCGGAAGCGAGCGCCGGGTGGCTCGTTCATCTGACCGTAGACCATCACCATATCCTTTAAGACACCGGCGTCCTTCATGCCACTGTAGAGTTCTTCCCCTTCACGACAACGTTCGCCGATGCCGCAGAAGATACTCATGCCTTTCTGATGCCCAATCATGTTGTGAATCATCTCAGTCAGCAACACGGTCTTTCCTACACCGGCCCCTCCGAAGAGACCCGCCTTGCCTCCACGCTCAAGTGGGACAAGCACGTCGATCGCCTTGATGCCAGTCTCGAAGATCTCGGATTTGGTCAAGCGGTCCGACAATGAGGGCGGAGCCCGATGCACACTGCGCCACTCGGTATCCGTAGGCTCTGCCTGACGATCAATGGGGTGACCAAAAACATCGAATATTCGTGAAATGATTGTCTTTCCTACCGGAGCTTGCAGCGGCTTACCCGTATCTCTGACCTTCATTCCACGAGCAATCCCTTGGGTGGCTGTGAGCGCAATGCCCCGCACACGATGACGATCGATTTGCTCCATCACCTCGATCACGGTGGATTCATCCGCGCCACAACGCAGGATGGAGAATACAGACGGAAGCCGTTCAAAAAATTGGGCATCGACGACACTGCCCCTTATAGAGACGACGACACCAACGTTGAAGGTCGTTTGTTCGTCGGACATCTTTTCTCCATAATGGCGGCTGATGTACTGCGCGGATCGTGCGCGGGGCGAATAAGCCTCCCATAATGAAGGGTATCTCGCGCGAGAGTAGAGACGCTGTGCCCTTTTGCTCAGACTCTGAGTTGAGGTGAGACAAAGAGATATTCGTGCAATTGCTACTGGCCGTTGCTTGACCGAGATCACAGCGAGCCTCATCCTCATCCGCGGGGGGAGCGCAAGTAACAGGAGGCTTCCCGCGCGCTCTTCGCATACGCTGGCGGATGCGCATCATGGACATTGGATTCGTGCCGGAAGCAAGTAGCTTCTTGGCAGCAAAGTGAAGTCACGGACATCCTTGGGGTCGACATGTGGGAAGTCCCCAAAGGTCATGTTCTTTTCGGTGCCATCGAACCGATACCGCCAAAGCCAAAACCTTCCGCCCCACAGCTGGACGACGAGAAACAGACCGCCACTGTCGGCCAATTTGTATTACTTCTCTCTCGGTTTCCCGTTCTCGCTTTCCTTGATGGTTAATGGCATGAGCAGGCTCTCCAAGGTGGGGATTTTCTTTCCCCAAACGTTCGCTAATCCTACCCCACATCTTTCCCACAGATAGGGCGGGTTGTCCTCGCACTGGCACATACCTTCTCGGCTGATAATCCTTGGAGAATACCGGGGTTTAACTCTCGCAAACTATTCCTCTTTATAGGCTTACATAAGTTCGTGGGAGTGGGAAGAGTTGCGCCGAAGGGCAAAGAAAAAAGCGCACCGAGGGAACGCGTTCAGGGTTTTGGTTGCCCCGCAGGGAACCATATGTTTACAAAACAAGGGAGACAGTTAGTTTTCCATAGCTATACCTCGAAATGTGCCCCAAATAATTCAGCAATCGGCGATTACAGTCAGCCAATTTCGTCACAGTTTCGGGTGCGCTAAAGCCACTCTGAAAGCGCTGGGATTTGGTGTGCAAATGTCAGCTTGAGGGTCGATTCGATCCTTCGGTGAGTGCCTCGGCGATTTGTCACGTAATGAGAAATTCTCATCCAGCTTCCTAATAAAGATGGTCTGTCACACCTTTGATGGGCAAGGCTAAACCTAGGTTGCCGACGAAAAGAGGTATCGTTCGAAAGCGGACACTTAAGAACCAGGAATATTGCCTCAACGCGTCTCGACAAACGATTCGGTTGCTTGCAGCGCTTTCTGTTAGATTCGGAGAGCAGTGGAAGACAGCGCATTAGATCCTGGAGTTAACCTATGCTTCTGCGCCTGTCCGCCACATTGGACGGATGGCGTACTTGGGAACACTTGAGGTGTGGGGCCACGCATGACCGCGGAACGGTGGGTAAAAGTAAGGGCACTCTTGCATTGCGCGCTTGAAGTTCCGGTGGAACAGCGTTCGCGCCTTATTGAACAACAGGCATCCGATCCGGAACTAATCGCCGAGGTACGTCGTTTGCTTGCGTTCGAGCAGGAGGGCGATAGCATTTTTTCTGTCGAAAGCTGGAAGCTCGCCGTCCCGGGCATGGGCACCGAGGCAAACGTTGCAGGGTCCACCCTCGGCAGTTATCGCCTGATTGAGGAGCTGGGCCGCGGGGGCATGGGAGCGGTGTACCTTGCGGAACGCGCCGATGGTGTTTACCAGCAGCAGGTCGCCGTAAAGATTCTGCAGGAGGGCATTTTCACCCCCGCACTGGCGGAACGCTTCGCGCAGGAGCGTCAGTTGCTTGCACGGTTGCAGCATCCGGGCATTGCGCGCCTGCTGGATGGCGGCGTGACCGTGTCGGGACGGCCCTATCTTGTGCTGGAGTATGTGACGGGTAAGCCGATTGACATGTTTTGCGAGGCTCACAACCTGGACGTGAAAGCACGCCTGCAACTGTTTCTCCGGGTGGCGAAAGCTGTGCAGGCAGCGCATCAGCAGTTGGTGCTGCATCTGGATTTGAAGCCGGCGAACATTCTTGTGACGGCTGAAGGCGATCCGCGCCTGCTTGATTTCGGCATCGCGCGTCTTCTTCCGGAAGCCGGCAGCGGTGCCACACAGACGGAAGCTACGATGCGCCTCCTGACCCCACGCTATGCGAGTCCGGAGCAGGCGGTGGGGGCACCCTTGGGCGTGGCGAGCGACGTGTTTTCGCTAGCGACCTTGCTCTACAAGCTGCTGACGGGGCGGTTGCCATATCCGATCGAAGATGCCAGCCCACTGGATGTTGCGCAAATGCTGCGGGACCTGCCACCCATGCTCCCGAGCGCCGCCGCGCCGCCGAAGTGGTGTGAAGCGTTGCGCGGCGACCTGGACATGATTCTGTTGCAGGCGCTGCGCAAGGAGCCGGAACGGCGCTATCCAACGGTTGCCGCGATGGCCGAAGATGTGGAGCGGCATCTGCAATCGGAACCGGTACACGCGCATGCGGACACGATCCGGTACAGGACAGGGAAATTTTTGCGGCGGAACCGGGTAGCGGCGATCGTCAGCGCGCTGGCTGCGCTCGTGGTGGTGGTGAGCGGGGTCGCGGTCGTGCGATCTGCTGTAGTGGCACAGCGTGAGCGGGCGACGGCCGAGCGGCGACTGAAAGATATGCGCGCTCTTGCGCACTCGTATGTATTCGACCTGGACCCGAAACTTGAAGCGATTGCCGGAACGGTCGACGTACGACATTTCGTACTGGAGAATGCACAGAAGTATCTGGAAGCGATGTCGCACGAGGTCACGGGCGACGAGGATCTCCAGCGCGAGACGGCCCAAGGATACAGCCGCATCGGGCAAGTGCTCGACACGCCCAACATGCCCAGTCTGCACGACCCGAAGGCCGCGGAAGCGGCGATGAAGAAAGGAATCATGCTGGAGAAGTCCTTGGTCGCCAAGCACCCGGGTGACTTAAAGGAGCTGTCCACGCTGTTTCAGCAGATGCGCCACTATGCGCTCGTCAGCGGGGAGTATGGCGATCTGGACCGGTCGCGCCAACTATTGACGGAAACCTGGGAGGTGGGACAGCCTTTACTGAAGGCAGGCCCAGGCCAACTTCGGTTTCAAGATATGGGAAGTGTTGCAAGGAGCATTGCAGGTTTGTACGCAGCAAATGGAGATCAGTGGAGCTTTGGAGATCCGCAAGGTGCGAAGCCCTGGCTGCAACGCTCAAAGGAGATCATGGATGCGACCGTAAAATACGATCCGAGACGCGCACAAAGATTTCAAATGATGCAGGCGTACGAGCTTCAGGCCTACTATGAGGCAAATCTGCTTTCCGGGATCGGCCATCCGGAACAAGCAGGACCTCTATTGGAAAAGGCGCTAAGGCTAACGACCGTCGGCGAGCCGAGTGTCTATCAGGTTCAATCGCGAAAAGCCTACCGCGAGATTTATGCCGACTATCTGGCATCGATGCACCAGGCGACGGTTGCGGCGCCGTTCGTTCCGGATTTGCTCTCGGATTTCAAAGAGGCCGGGAATGATCGTCTGCTGAACAGTGACGCCGCCACCGGAATGATGGTCGCCGGCCGGATACAGATGGAGACCGGCCAACAGCAGGAAGGAAAGCGCCTGTTCGCGCGGGGGATGCAACAGATGGAAGAAATTTACAAGCAAGACGCGGAGGACGCCAACGCATCCGCCGTGCTGGCCTGGAATAACCTCCAGGGCGGAGACTTGAAAGTGTTTTCCCCGGCGGAAAGAAGAGGAATGTATCTTCGTGCGGAGGAGATCGCCAGGGTGTTCGAAAGGCAGCACCCCAGCGCTTTGACTGCCGCGCTGCTGATTGGGCAATGCGAGATGAGCCTGGCCGAGTTGGCGAGAAGCGCATCAAGCAAAGTAGAAGCGAAGTCGAGGGATGAAGCCGCACAGGCGGAGTTTCAGAAAGTGCTGGCTACCTACCCGGATCAACCTAAAGCAAAGCTGCTGCTGGCAAAGGCTGAAGCTTTTGCAGCGATAGATTGAGCGGCTTCCTTAGCTGCTTGAAAACACCTAAGCCCTGCGCAGCTCGCTGATCAGCCAAATCTTGCCCGTGGCCCAGTCACGATGAACGGTCGCAGGTGAGATGCTCAGGAACTCAGCCGTCTCCTCAACAGTCAGTCCGCCAAAAATGCGTAGTTCGACGACCTTGGCCTGCCGCTCGTCAAGTTTCGCCAGTCGATCCAGCGCCAGGTCTACTTCGCCGAACTCCACCGCCGGCGGACTGGCGGGCTCTGGTGCGTCTGAAAGGCAGATCAGCGTCGCGTCACCACCTCGCTTCGCCGCTCGCCGGGTTTCCTCGTGCTTGCGCAAAACGCGCCGCATCATCTGGGCCGCCACGCCGACAACCTGGGATCGATTGTTGAAATCGACGCTGTGCTGCTTCAGAAGCTGGAGATAAATTTCGTTTACGAGGGCAGTGGGCTGCAGCGTATGTGCGGACCGTTCGCAGCTCATATACGAGGCTGCCAGACGGTGTAATTCGTCGTAAATCTGCGGCATCACTGCATCGAGGGACGTTCTCTTGCCACTGATTGCGGTCGCACCCAAGACATCTGCTGAATCGATCCCCATTTGGCCCAGTTCCTTCGTCCCGCCCGCAGAACTCTACTAGGCCATCATATTCCCTTTGCGATGAGAGATATAGGGCTGGTTTCGGACGCTACTTGCAACCACCTTTTCGGAGCCAGCCAATGTCAGGTCTTTTCGTACTCATCTCCTCCTCTGTTGCGCGGGTTTCCGTCGCACACGCCTACAAGTTCCTACAGCGGCTGAGCGCGATTGTCCTCGCCACTCTCGCCTTCGGTTCCCTGCCGATTTACGGCCAAACCGCGACACCGCCGGCGAACGCGACGGACTTCGGCAGTTCGGCGGTCGGTATTGCCGCGGCGCAAACGGCGGTCACGTTTACGGTGGGGTCTGGCGGAACCATGGGGACGCCGCTCGTGCTAACTCAGGGCACGCCGAAACTTGACTTCCAACTCGGAAGCGGAAGTACGTGCGTCGGCTCCGTAACCGGGGGTAGCTGCACCGTCAATGTCGTCTTCAAGCCAATCGCACCTGGTCTGCGCCGAGGAGCAGTGCAGCTTACGGATGCTGCTGGAAGCGTCATCGCAACGGCATTCATCTATGGAAACGGCTTTGGACCTCGTGTCGCGTTTACTCCAGGTCTTATTTCTTCCGTG
>Ga0123336_10001321_pt1 | contig 22998 bp, 20 predicted proteins | sample SSSSmetaG_FD_96466 | JGI IMG/M metagenome (GOLD analysis project Ga0123336, IMG submission 96466) | Glacier valley bacterial and archeal communities from Borup Fiord, Nunavut, Canada, to study Microbial Dark Matter (Phase II) - ​SSSS metaG | ecosystem: Environmental > Aquatic > Freshwater > Ice... | reverse complement strand
GTCTATTACGCGATGGTCAGCGTCTTGCCGGGGACCTACGTCGTGCGCGACCTGAGCCAGCAGCAGCGCTGGTCGGCCTGTTACGGGCGCGGGACTGTTTCTTTCAGCGTCGCACCCGGTCAGATCGTCTATCTCGGCCTGATCGATACGGGTCGGATGATCGCACAACTTCAAGCGGTAGTGTTGGCGAAGCCGGGCGACGAGCGGCTGATCGGTTATGAACAGCGTACCTATTTCGAGGGCTTCGGCCCACCCGCTTTCCGGGACACCGGCGACGCGGCGGCGCTGGCGGCAAGTGCGGCCTGGGTAAAGACCCGGAGCCCGGGGACCAATGTCATGCCGGTCGCAGCAAGCTTCTCGCCAGTAAAGTTCGGGACGGGCACCGACCTGTTCGGCATCGAAAAGGTCTGCACCGGCGGGCATCGTCGCGATCCGCGGGACGCGAACTGACCTTCGACGACCTTTTCCACTATCGATCTGGCGATGCCCGGTTGCGCGACGACGGTGATGTCATCCTGAAGGTCAGGGATGGCGTGCCCGAGGCCTTGCTTGAAAACTGGCCCGCCGTATTTTTATACAATGCCGCACTGACACGGCTATCCGATGCTGCTGATTCGTCTTGTTGCCGCCGAACCCAAGCGGACCGCCGAATTCGTCGAGCGCGCGTGGGGACGGGCTCGCCCGCGCGAAGCTGCGCCGCGCGCGGGTTTAGGTCGAGCGGCGGCTGTGCTATCGTCTCCACGTAGGAGGCCGCGATGCTCGCACGCTCGACCCGGCGGATGACTGTGGATCAATTCCTGAAGCTCTACGAGGGCACGGAGGGCAAGTACGAACTTGTCAACGGCCAGGTCTATGCGATGGCGGGCGGGTCGGCGACGCACGCCGATGTTTGTCTCAATATCGCTTCAGCTCTTCGTCAGAAACTGCGCGGCACCGGCTGCCGTCCGTTCAACTCCGACATGGGACTGACGTTGTCCGACGAGACGCTTAGATATCCCGACATCGCGGTCTATTGCGATAAACGCGACCTCGAGCGGAATTTGCGCGAGGTTCGCGCGTTTCGTTTTCCCAAAGTGATCGTCGAGGTGCTGTCGCCATCGACCGCCGACGAAGATCGCTCGGAGAAGTTGCTCGCCTATAAGGCGATCGATTCGGTAGCGGCGATAGTATTCGTCGATCCGCTCGACCAGACGCTCGAACTTCATGACCGCGTCACGCCGAATGAGTGGCGGCACCTTATCTTGCCGCCCGAATCGGGGCTGATGCTTCGCGACCCGGCGATCGAATTGAGTTTTGAAGAGATTTTCGCGGTCGATTGAGGAGCGATCGTCCGCGACCTTCGCCCGCGTTGACGATTCGCGACGGGTACCGCGTTAGACGGCGATGACGACGCTCATTCCCGTTCTCGGCGACCAGCTCAGCTCCACCCTCGCCTCACTCCGCGGTCCCGCCGAAGCCGTAGTCCTGATGGTCGAGGTCTTCGACGAGGCGCGCTACGTCAAGCACCACCAGAAGAAGATCGCGTTGATCTTCTCGGCGATGCGTCACTTCGCCGAAGAATTGCGCGATGCCGGGTGGACGGTCGATTATGTAAAGCTCGACGACGCCGGCAACACCGGCAGCTTCACCGGCGAGATCGAACGCGCGGTCGATCGGCACGGCGCGACCGCGATCCGTGTCGTCGAGCCCGGCGAGTGGCGTGTGCTCGAGATGATCGACGGCTGGGCGCCGCGGTTCGAGCTGCCTGTCGAGCTCGTGCCCGATGACCGCTTCCTCTGCAGCCGTGCCGACTTCGCCGAGTGGGCGGCGGCGCGCAAGCGGCTGATCATGGAGGATTTCTACCGCGAGATGCGCAAGCGGACGGGGCTGCTGATGGCGTTCGGCAAGCCGGTCGGCGCGCGCTGGAACCTCGATGCCGACAACCGCAAGGTGCCGCCGCGCGGGCTCAACTATCCCGCCCCGCCGGCATTCGCGCCCGATGCGATCACCCGCGACGTCCTCGACCTCGTCGCGCGGCGGTTCGGCGCCCATTTCGGCGACCTCGAGCCGTTCGATTTCGCCGTCACCCGTACGCAGGCGCTCGTCGCGCTCGATCATTTCATCGCCGTCGCGCTGCCGCGGTTCGGTGACTATCAAGACGCGATCGTCGAGGGGCAGGTGTTTCTCTACCACGCCATAATCGGGCGTTACATGAACTGCGGCCTGCTCGTCGCGCGCGAAGTCGTCGACGCAGCAGCGGCGGCGTTCGATCGCGGCGACGCGCCGCTCAACGCCGTCGAGGGCTTCATCCGCCAGATCATCGGCTGGCGCGAATATGTCCGCGGCATCTATTGGCACGCCGGGCCGGGCTACAAGGAGTCGAACGCGCTCGGCGCGACGCGCGACCTGCCCGATTTCTACTGGACCGGCGACACCGATCTCCGCTGCATCGCCCAATCGGTCGGGCAGGTCCGAGAGCACGCGTACAACCATCATATCCAGCGGCTGATGGTCCTCGGCAATTTCGCGATGCTGATCGGGGTCGAGCCGGCACAGATCGAGGAATGGTTTCTCGTCGTCTATGCCGACGCGTACGAATGGGTCGAGCTGCCGAATGTCCACGGCATGAGCCAGTTCGCCGACGGCGGCCTCCTCGGGTCGAAGCCGTACGCCGGGGGCGGCGCGTATATCGACCGGATGAGCGACCATTGTGGGCGCTGCCGCTACGACGTGAAGCAGAAGACCGGCCCCGACGCTTGCCCGTTCAACGCACTCTACTGGGATTTCCTCGCGCGGCACCGCGACCTGCTCAAGGGCAATTCGCGGCTGTGGCGGATGTACGACGGCTGGGACCGGCTCGGCCCCGATCGGCAGGCGGCGACGCGGGCGAGCGCACGTGCGTTCATGGCGACGCTGCCCGGCCCGGCGCGGGGATGGGCGGTGGCGGAGTGACTTGCTAGGGCTGCCGCCCATGACGACGATCGCCCGCCTGACGCTGACCGACTTCCGGTCGTACACTGCCGCCGACATCGCGCTCGACGCCGGCGCGATCGTCATCACCGGCAACAACGGGCAGGGCAAGACCAACCTGCTCGATGCAGTGTCGCTGCTGTCGCCCGGACGCGGCCTGCGCGGCGTCGCACTGTCCGACGCGGCGCGCTCGGACGGGCCGGGCGGGTGGACCGTCGCGGCGGAGATCGCGGCGCCCGGCGGCGCGGTCACCATCGGCACCGGGACCGACGCCGCGGCCCCCGACCGGCGGGTGGTCCGGATCAACGGCGCGGCGGCCCCGATCGCGCGGCTCGGCGAATGGCTCGGCGTGCTGTGGCTGACCCCGGCGATGGACCGGCTGTTCGTCGACACCGCGAGCGCCCGCCGGCGCTTCCTCGACCGCCTCGTCCTCGCGCTCGACCCCGGCCACGGCGGTCAGGTCACGCGCTACGACGCGGCGATGCGCGCCCGTACGCGGCTGCTGACCGGCGACGCGCCTGCCGACCCGGTCTGGCTCGCGGGGCTGGAGCGGGCGATGGCCGACCACGGGGCAAATGTCGCCCGCGCCCGCGCGGCCACCGTGACCGCGCTCGGCGAGGCGCTTGCTCGGGCCACCGGCGACTTTCCGCATGCGACCGTCGCGCTCGACTCGGCGGATATTCCCGACCTCGCTGCGACCCTCGTGCGCAACCGCGGCGCCGACGCCGCCGCCGGGCGCGCGACCGCCGGGCCGCACCGCGCCGATCTGATCGTCACCAACGCCGCCAAGCGCCAGCCCGCCGCGCGCAGTTCGACCGGCGAGCAGAAGGCGCTTCTCCTCGGCCTCGTCCTCGCGCACGCGGGCCTCATCGCCGACCGCGTCGGGCGCGCTCCGATCCTGCTGCTCGACGAGGTTGCCGCGCACCTCGATCCGACCCGCCGCGCGGCGCTGTTCGACCGGTTGCGCGCGAGCGGCGGGCAGGTGTGGCTGACCGGGACCGAGGCGGCGCTGTTCGCCGGGCTCGACGCGCAGCGGCTCCACATCGAGGGCGGAGCGGTCCGCGCCTAATCGGGGTTCTTCGGACACCCCGGCTGATCGGGGCAGCGCTTGATCGTCACCGTGCCGCCGCCATGGCCGCCGTGTCCGCCACCACCGGGAAGGCCCTGTTCGTTGATCGCGTGATCCTGCGCGCCGGGAACGGGTGTCGCGGGCTTTGGCGGCTTGCCGACGTTCCGCGCAGCAACGGGGGTCGGGGGTTCGGTTGCGGCGACGGCGCTTGCGGCGAACAGCCCCGAGGCGATGATCAGGATGTGAAGTCGCATTACACTCCCCAGGTTTGTGGCGTGCCCCATCGGTAGGCATTGACCGCCGTCGAGTCCATCGGCTCTCGCGTCTGCGTGCGCGACCCCCTATATCGATGTGACAGTTCCGCGCGAACGACGCGCCACCGGGGAAACCATTTGTCCGACGAAACCAATATGGCCGAGGCCGACTACGGCGCCGATTCGATCCAGGTCCTCCGCGGGCTCGACGCGGTCCGCAAGCGCCCCGGCATGTACATCGGCGACACCGACGACGGCTCGGGCCTGCACCACATGGTGTTCGAGGTCAGCGACAATGCGATCGACGAGGCGCTTGCCGGCTATTGCGACCGGATCGACATTCGCCTCAACGCGGACGGCAGCGTCACTGTCGCCGACAACGGTCGCGGCATCCCGACCGGCATCCACAGCGAGGAAGGCGTCAGCGCCGCCGAACTGGTGATGACCCAGCTCCACGCCGGCGGCAAGTTCAACAACTCCGACGAGAACGCGTACAAGGTTAGCGGCGGCCTCCACGGCGTCGGCGTCAGCGTCGTCAATGCCTTGTCCGAATATCTGATCCTGCGCATCTGGCGCGAAGGCCACGAGCACAGCATGACCTTCCGCCACGGCGAACCCGAGGCCCCGCTCGCGGTGGTCGGGCCGCAGGGCGACCGCCGCGGTACCGAGGTCACCTTTTTGCCGTCGCCCGCAACCTTCAAGATCGTCGAATTCGACTTCGCCAAGCTCGAGCACCGCTTTCGCGAGCTCGCCTTCCTCAATTCGGGCGTCCGCCTGTTCCTGACCGACGCGCGCCACGCCGAACACGTCACGACCGAGCTGTATTACGAAGGCGGGATCGCCGCGTTTGTCGCCTACCTCGACAAGTCGAAGACCTCGTTGATCCCGGCGCCGGTCGCGATCCACGGCGAGCGCGACGACATCGGCATCGACGTCGCGCTCGAATGGAACGATTCCTACTATGAGCAGGTCCTCTGCTTCACCAACAACATCCCGCAGCGCGACGGCGGCACCCATCTTGCTGCCTTCCGCGCGGCGCTGACCCGCACGCTCAACACCTATGCCGAGAAATCGGGGGCGCTGAAGAAGGAGAAGGTCGCGCTCACCGGCGACGACATGCGCGAAGGGCTGACCGCGATCATCTCGGTCAAGTTGCCCGACCCGAAGTTCAGCAGCCAGACCAAGGACAAGCTCGTCAGCTCCGAGGTCCGCCAGCCGCTCGAGGCGCTGATCGCCGACAAGCTCGCCGAGTGGCTCGAGGAAAACCCCGCCCACGCCCGGACGATCATGAGCAAGATCATCGACGCCGCCGCCGCGCGCGAGGCGGCGAAGAAGGCGCGCGACCTGACGCGGCGCAAGGGCGCGCTCGACATCGCCTCGCTTCCCGGCAAGCTCGCCGATTGCCAGGAGCGCGATCCCGCCAAGTCCGAGCTATTCCTCGTCGAGGGCGACAGCGCCGGCGGCTCGGCGAAGCAGGGGCGCAACCGCGCGTACCAGGCGATCCTGCCGCTGCGCGGCAAGATCCTCAACGTCGAGCGCGCGCGCTTCGACCGGATGCTGTCGAGCCGCGAGATCGGCACGATGATCCAGGCACTCGGCTGCGGCATCGGCCGCGACGAGTTCAAGATCGATAAGCTACGTTATCACAAGGTCGTCATCATGACCGACGCCGACGTCGACGGCGCGCATATTCGGACGCTGCTGCTGACCTTCTTCTACCGCCAGATGCCCGAATTAATCCACGGCGGCTATCTCTACATCGCCCAGCCGCCGCTCTATAAGGTCAGCCGCGGGCGGTCGGAGGTCTATCTAAAGGACAATCCCGCGCTCGACGACTATCTCGTCGACAGCGGGCTGAACGGCCTGCTCCTCGAAACCGCGACCGGTGAGCGGCGCGGCGGCGACGACCTGCGCGCGCTGACCGAACACGCCCGTCGCCTGAAGACGCTGATGACCTACGTCCCGCAGCGCTACGACAGCCGTGTCATCGAGGCGCTTGCGCTGACCGGTGGCCTCGCGCCCGATCTCGACCGGGCGGGGCTGGTCGCCGCCGCGTCGCGCACTGCCGCCTGGCTCGACCTGACCGACGACGTCCGCGGCTGGGTCGCAGAACCGGCGATCGACGGCGGTTATCACCTCAGCCGCGCGCTGCGCGGCGTGACCGATCATTATATCGTCGATCCCGCGATGCTGGCGTCGGCCGAGGCGCGCAAGCTACACGCGCTCGGCAGCGAGGAGGCCTCGACCTATGCTGCTCCGGCCAAGCTCGGCGAGCGTGTCGTTCGCCGGCCGTCGGAACTGCTCGACGCGGTCTTCGACGCCGGGCGCAAGGGGCTCAGCGTCCAGCGCTACAAGGGGCTCGGCGAGATGAACGCCGAACAGCTTTGGGAGACGACGCTCGATCCGCAGGCGCGGGCGCTGCTTCGGGTCACCGCCGACGATCTCGAAGGGGCGAACCTGACCTTCGAAACGCTGATGGGCGAGGTGGTCGAGCCACGCAGGGCGTTCATCCAGGACAACGCGCTGTCGGTCGCCAATCTCGACGTCTGACATCCTGCCGACGTTGGCCGTCGAAAAGTGTCGGGATTCTTTACATAGCCGCAAAGCGACGAACAGGGCCACGGTGGAGAATCAAGCGCTTGTCCACCATCAAGGCGTTGGCACGAGATTTGCATAGTTAACGGTGTAAAGCTTGGACGTTCGACACAAGGGTTCTGAAATGAACATTCTCAAGACCGTGAGCGCAGGATCGGCCTTCGCGGCGGCAATGGTCATTGCCTCCCCGGCAGCCGCTGTCGTCCAGACCTTCGCGACGTTCAGCGCGCCGACGACAGCCGCTAACGTTACCATTTCCAATACAGGGAACAGTTCGTCGCGCGCGCAGGATGGCCGGTTCTATACGACCTCGACCCCGCAGCTGGTCACGCCCGGGCCGGTCGTCGTGCGCTTCAGCTTCCTCCAGCCCGCCCTTGCGCCGTACGTGACGAACGTCAACGCGTCGATGAATATCTTCGGGACGATCGCAAAGGGTACGCCCGCCACCCTGACGACCATCCCTGGCTTCGGCACCTTCTTCGTGCAGACTGGCTTCAGCGGTTCGATCAAGTTCCTGACGACCACGGCGATCACCGTGACGGCTCCGAACTTCGTCCCCTACACCTACGCCATCGGCTCGAACCTGCTCACCGCAACGTTCGCCGGTGGGTCGTTCAGCGGCAAGATCGGCGATACGACCGGGAATGCGAATGCGTCGTCGGTCGGGCTGGCAACCCTGACGTTTACCTCGGACTTCCTCAACTTCTCGTCGGCCGTGAGCCGTGACGCGGCGCTTGCCCTGACGTCGGTCGCGCCGACCTTCCGGGTGGGCCGCGGGGCCAACAGGTCGCTCTCGTCGCTCCGTGCCAACCTCGGTGGCCAGTTCTCGTCGGATCCGGTGCCGCTGGTCAATGGCCTTGCCGTTGCGCTGGTCCCCGAGCCCGCGGTGTGGGGTATGCTCATCGTCGGCTTCGGCATGGTCGGCGTGCAGACCCGCCGGCGCGGGCGTTCGACGATCGTCACGGGTTAATTCGAAGCTACCCGCGCCTTCGGGTGCGATCGAACCGAAAAACGCGCACTTCGGTGCGCGTTTTTTTGTCGTCTTAAGGTTGGCAGACCATCCGATCACACTCTGCCGCTCAACCTCGACGAAGACGCCCGATGCTGCTCACCACACTCCCGTCCTGCCGGTCACGCCGCCGGCTTGAGCGCCCGTCGCGCGCCGATCGCAGCGGCCACCGGGTCGATGCCGTGTGCCACCACCCGTCGCAGCCCCGGTTCGGCGACCTGCGCGACGAAAACCGCCGTCGCAACGCTTGCTGCAAAAGCTCCGATCAGCGCGACCGTCGCGTTCGCCCCCGCTTTCGAAGCGATCCGCATCGTCACCGATCCGATCGCGCCGTGGAGCAGGTAGAGCGGATACGTCGCCAGCCCGATCTGTCGGGCAAGGGGCGGCGGGATGACCCCGCTCAACCACTCGTTGCAGCGGACGGCGAAGCCCATGAACGCAACCGTCACCAGCCAAGCGGCGACCGGAGCGAATGCCGCCTGATGCAGATGGTTCGACAGCGCGATCGGTCGGTAACTGGCGGACTGTGCGACGATTTCGATGAGACAGCCGATCAGGCCTATCGCGATGGCGACGGTATACAGCTTGTGGGCCGGTCGGGCGTGGACCAGGTACATCAATCCGCCGACGGCGAAGAAGGCGCCGTGGCGGAGGAGAAGTAGTTGTTCGATGCGGCCCCCGATCGGCCAGCCGGGCGCGATCGTACCGGTGAACCTCGCGATCCAGAAGATCGTGCTCACCCCGCCGAGCGCGGCCAACGCGGGGCCGAGGCGCGTTCGCTGGCCGGTCGCGAGTAGGACGGCGATCAGCGCATAGAAGGCGACCTCGACGTCGAGCGTCCAGTAGGCGCTGTCGATCCAAGGGCCGTCGGGCGCAAAGAACGCTGCCCGGCCGAACAGGTCGAGAGCCTTGGCAGCGGTGATTTCCTTCGTTGCGCAGAAGACCAATGCCGAGATCGCCGCGCAAATCCAAGCTCCCGGCACGAGGCGTAGGAAGCGGCTGCGCGCGAAGCTCCACGCGCTCCCGCTCGCGGAATAGACGATGACAAAGCCGGAGATGACGAAGAATATCTCGACGCCGATCCAGCCGTACCACGCGAGCGGGGCGATCGCCGGATAGGCGTAATCGCCGTATCGCGTATGCGTGCGCCAATACTGCTCGCTCGCCGGGATTGCCCAGGCGCAATAACCAAGGTGGAACAGCAGGACCATCGCCGCGGCCACGAACCGCAGCAGGTCGATGCCGACGACCTGGCGTGCGGGTCCCGGCGTGGCAGTCAAACAGTCACCCTCGTGTGTCGGCGCACCCGGAAGGCAAATACTTATCGCAACCTGTTCTGACGAACAAGGCGCATGGGGGTCACCTACCCGGGCGAGGGAATGATCCCGATGCGTCGGGATCATTCCACGCGCGACCGCTGCGACCGGTCAGGCTTGCGGTGCAGGCTCGCCGAAGCCGCCGCGACGCCCGGTCTTCGGGATCGCCGAAAGGCCCGACCCGAGCGCGACCGGTGTCGTCGAACGGATGTCGTTCCGGTCGACCCGCTCGCCCGCCAATACACGCTTGATCTCGTCGCCCGACAGCGTTTCGAGCTCGATCAGTGCACCCGCGAGCGCGTACAGCTGGTCGATGTTGTCGCTCAACAACTGCTTGGCACGATCGTAACCATGGGTGACGATCGACTTGACCTCGGAGTCGATCAGCCGCGCGGTCTCCTCAGACACATTCTGCGTCCGCGTCACCGAATGACCGAGGAACACTTCCTCCTGGTTGTCGCCGTACTTCAGCGGCCCGAGCGTGTCCGACATGCCCCACTGGGTGACCATGTTCTTGGCGAGGTCGGTCGCATAGCTGATGTCCGACGACGCGCCGCTCGACACCTTGTCATGCCCGAAGATCAGCTCCTCGGCGACGCGCCCGCCCATCGATACCGACAGGTTGGCGAACATCTTGTCGCGGTGATAGCTGTACGAATCGCGCTCGGGCAGCCGCATGACCATGCCGAGGGCACGCCCGCGCGGGATGATCGTCGCCTTGTGGATCGGGTCCGACGCCGCCTCGTGGCACGATACGACCGCATGGCCGGCTTCGTGATACGCCGTCATCTTCTTCTCTTCGTCGGTCATGACCATCGACCGGCGCTCGGCGCCCATCATGACCTTGTCCTTGGCGTCCTCGAACTCCTGCATCGCGACTAGCCGCTTGCCGCGCCGCGCCGCCAGCAGCGCCGCTTCGTTGACGAGGTTGGCGAGATCGGCGCCCGAGAAGCCCGGCGTACCGCGCGCAATGACCCGGCCGTTGACGTCGGAGGCGAGCGGCACCTTCTTCATGTGGACCGCAAGGATCTTCTCGCGCCCCTCGATGTCGGGACGCCCGACGACGACCTGCCGGTCAAACCGGCCCGGACGCAGCAGCGCAGGATCGAGCACGTCGGGGCGGTTGGTGGCGGCGACGATGATGATGCCTTCGTTGCCGTCGAAGCCGTCCATCTCGACAAGGAGCTGGTTGAGCGTCTGTTCACGCTCGTCGTTGCCGCCGCCGAGGCCGGCACCGCGCGAACGCCCGACGGCGTCGATCTCATCGATGAAGATGATGCACGGGGCCGACTTCTTGCCCTGCTCGAACATGTCGCGGACCCGGCTCGCACCGACGCCGACGAACATCTCGACGAAATCCGAACCCGAGATGTTGAAGAACGGCACGTTCGCCTCGCCGGCGATGGCGCGGGCGAGCAGCGTCTTGCCGGTTCCCGGGGGGCCGACGAGCAATGCGCCCTTGGGAATCTTGCCGCCGAGGCGGTTGAACTTCGACGGATCCTTGAGGAACTCGACGATCTCCTGCAGCTCCTCGCGTGCCTCGTCGATACCGGCGACATCGTCGAAGGTGACGCGGCCTTCCTTCTGCTGGAGCAGCTTGGCGCGCGACTTGCCGAAGCCCATCGCACCCTTGCCAGCACCGTTCTGCATCTGGCGCATGACGAGCATCCAGATGCCGATCATGATGATGAACGGAAGCATGGTGACGACCAGCTGGCCGAGCAACGACCGGCCTTCCTCGGGCTTGGCGTCGAACCGGACGCCCTTCTCGCGAAGGTGCTGGACGAGCTGGGTGTCGCCGGGGTTGTAGGTGGTGAATTCCTCGTCGGTCGTCAGCTTACCGACGATTTCCGCGCCGCGGATATCCACCGACTTGACCGCGCCATCGTCGATCTTCGTGAGGAAGTCCGAATAGCCGAGCTTGCCGGCGGCGGTCGACGTCGACGGCCCCTGCACCAACGTCACGACCACGGCGAGGACGAGCAGGATGACGACCCACAGGCCGATGCTCTTGATCCAGGGGTTCGGCGGGCGCTTGTCGGCCATGGTAAGGCACTTTCGGTTCGGCGGCTGAACAACGAAGATAGGCATGTAACACGTTCGCGCAATCGCCCTGCGCATTTTGGTGGCACAGAAGCGGCGTCCGGTCGCATCCATCCGCCCGTTCAGCGGCGTGGTGCCGCGACCTTGAGGTGCCAGAACCCGGCCTCGACGCGCACTGCGACCCCCGAAAGTGTCGCGCCCGCGCCTGCGACGAGCCGGTCGAGCAACCGGTCGATCGCCTCGCCGCGCGGGGTCGTACCGGGGACGAGCGACGCGACGGCACGAAGCAGCAGCCGGCGCGTCAGCTCGCGCGGCAGTCCGGCGGCGTCGATGGCGATGGTGTGCGCCTCGGCGACGACGCGGCCGTGCCATGCGGCATCGGCGGTCCAGGCGAGTGCCGCCTCGGCGTCGGCAAGGTGCGCCGCGCTCGCCGCCAGCCGAGCCGGGTCGAGCCACGGCGTCGCCGCGAGCACCGCCCGCGCGCCCGTCCGGTCGAATCGCGCGGCATGGTTCGAGGGATCGTCGATCGCGCGCCAGCCGGCCGCGGCGACCACCGCCGCGAGATCGGCCTTGGTCGCGCCGAGCAGCGGGCGCAGCAGCGCGACCCCGGGCAGCAGGTGTCGGCTCGCGCGGATCCCGACGAGGCCGCCGCTGCCGCTGCCGCGTGCGAGACGGAGGAGCAGCGTCTCGGCCTGATCGCCTTGATGATGCGCGGTCGCCAGCCAGCCGACCCCGGCCGCCGCGCACCAATCGCCCATCAGCCGATAGCGCGCGGTCCGCGCCGCCGCCTGCACATTGGCGGTGGGGTAGGGGCCGCCCCAGCGCAGTACGGTGTGCGCGATGCCGATCGATGCGGCCAGTTCTGCGACGTGCGCGGCCTCCGTCGCCGCTTCGGGCCGCAGGCCGTGATCGACCGTGACGGCCTGAACCCGGTCGCCGAAAGCACGCTGGGCGAGAATGAGGAGCGCGAGACTGTCGGGTCCGCCCGAAACCGCGACCGCGATCGGCTCGTCGTCGCGTAGCCGCCGCCCGCTCAGCGCCGCGACGTGGGCAGCGAGATCGGGGGCAGCGAGAGCGAAGATCACGGCCGCGTCAGGCGTCGCACTTTGCGTCCTTGCGCGCCTTGGTTGCGGCAGCCGTCAGCGCCGGGGCGAGCTTGTCGCCGTACGAGGCCTGAAGTTCGTTGTACGCCTGACATGCCTCGCGCGGCTTCTTCAGGCCGACCAGCGCGTTGCCGAGCCAGAGCAGGCTGTCGGGGCCCTTCGCGCCGTCGGGATAGGACTTGTATCCCGTGAGGAACGCTTTCGCCGCCTGCGCATAGCTATCGTGTGCCATGAAGCTACGACCGAGCCAGTATTGCGCATTGCTCGCGCGCGGCGATTTCGGGTTGCTGGTTAGGAAGTCCTGCATCGCCGCCTCGGCGCGCTGATAATCCTTGGCGACATAGAGCGCGTAGGCGGCGCGCCACGTGTCCTCGATCGACGCCGCGGGTGCCGCCGCGGGCACAGCCGGCTTGCCCGTGGGCCGGACCGGCGGCGCGGGGTCGGGCGTGGCGGACGGAGCCGCCGGCGCGGGGGCAGCCGTCTTCGTTCCCTCGACCGCCGACAGGCGGAATTCGGTGTCGCCGCGGAACTTGGTCACAGTCTCCTCGAGCTGGCGGAGCTTGAACTGCGTCTCCTCGACTTGCCCGGTCAGCGTGCGCTGCTGGCGTTCGAGCGCATCGACCCGCGCGGTCAGGTCGGCGAGCGCCGAGCTCGACGGCGTGCCCACCGGCTCGCTTGGCGCGGTCGTCACGGGGGCGATCTCGGGGGTGAAGTAGCGCGGATCGCCACCGGGGAAGACCTTGCGCTGGACCGCGCGCATCTGGGTTTCGAGCGTGACGACGCGCTTGTCGAGCCGCTCGTCCTGCGCGGCGGCGGGTGCTGCAAGCAGCAGCAGGACGAGCGCCGCGGCCTTCATCGCGACACGCCAGCGGGCGCAGCGAGGCGCGCGCGCAGGTCCGCGGCATCGAGGCTGACGTTCTTGACCGTCTCGACCGGCCCGCCGAGCGACGGCAACGCGCGCCCGTCGATGCTGACCTGCAATGCTCCTGCGCGCCCGGTCCACAGCCGTTGCCCGGGAACCGCCGTGACTTCGTACCGCTCGCCCTTGGCGAGGACGCCGGTCTTGACGGTGACGATCTTGCGCGCCGCCGCGTCGTACACCGAAATGCGGAACCAGGCGTCGTCGCTCGCGGTGATGACGACGCGCCCGCTTCCCGCGGCCGACGCCGGTACCGCGACCGTCGGCGCAACAGCTTGCGGTGCCGACGGCGCCGCCACGGCCCCCGCCGCTGCAGTGCCACCCGCCGCACCCGAAGCGGGTGTTTCGACCAGCGCGGCAGCGGCCGACGGGCCGGGCAAACCGTCATCGCGCGGGGGGGGCGCGGCGGCGACCGCGACCGGCGCGGGGGTGGTGGGAAGCGTGGTGTCGAATGCCCCCGCACTCCACGCGACGACCCCACCGATCACCGCGAGCACCGCGACGACGCTGAGCGTCACCAGTCCGCGCGGCGGTAGGCGGCGCTCGTCGAGCGGGGCCATCGGCGGCGGTGCGGGGGTATGTGCGACCTTGGTCGTCTCGGCGCGGAACTGCGCACCGATCGCCTCGGCATCGAGCCCGACCGCGCGGGCATAGGCCTTGGCGAAGCCGATTGCATACGGCAGCGCGGGCAGGCTGTCGTGGGCGTCGGCCTCGATCGCGGCGAGATGGCGGGCCGGAACGCGGGTGTCGCGGGCGATGTCGCTCAGCTCGAGCCCGGCGGCGATGCGCGCCTCGCCGAGCATCGTGCCGACGCGGCGGCCGCCTGGAAAATTGTCGCCGGCGGCAGTGACTTCGGTGTCCACGGCGTTTCCTTGGCTCGGCCGCTGGGCCCGGCGCGGCGCAAACTCGCTTGGGCGGGCAGCGAAGTCAATTGCTCCCGTGCCCCGAAACGGTCCGCCCTTGTTGCAGCGCGGTAGTTAGCGTATGGCCGCGCTCGACTTCCCTACCCCCGCAATTCAGGATTTCCCACATGCGCTTGCGCAATGTCGCGATCATCGCGCACGTCGATCATGGCAAGACAACCCTCGTCGACCAGATGTTCCGGTCGTCGGGTACTTTCCGCGACAACCAGCGCGTCGCCGAGCGGGCGATGGATTCGAACGACCTCGAAAAAGAGCGCGGCATCACCATCCTCGCCAAGTGCACCTCCGTCGACTGGACCGATCCGACAACGCACGAGACGATCCACATCAATATCGTCGACACGCCCGGTCACGCCGACTTCGGCGGTGAGGTCGAGCGCATCCTGTCGATGGTCGACGGCGTCATTCTGCTTGTCGACGCTGCCGAAGGGCCGATGCCGCAGACCAAGTTTGTCACCGGCAAGGCGCTCGCGCTCGGCCTCAGGCCGATCGTCGTGGTCAACAAGATCGACCGTCAGGATGCGCGCGCGCAAGAAGTCCTCGACGAGGTGTTCGACCTGTTTGTCACCCTCGAAGCCAGCGACGAGCAGCTCGAATTTCCCGTCCTGTTCGCGTCGGGCCGCAACGGCTACGTCGGCTACAACAGCGACGTCCGCTCGGGCGACCTGACCCCGCTTTTCGAGACCGTCGTCAAGCACGTGCCGCCGCCCGCTGCCGATGTCGACGGGCCATTCAAGATGCTGGTGTCGCTGCTCGACCGCGATTCGTTCGTCGGGCGTATCCTGACCGGGCGCATCCTGTCGGGCACGCTCAAGCTTAACGCGCCGATCCGCGCGCTGAACCCCGACGGCACCGTCGCCGAGGAAGGCCGCGCCGCCAAGATCTTCGCCTTTCAGGGCCTCGAGCGCGTTCCCGTCGAGGAAGCGCACGCGGGCGACATTATCGCCATCGCCGGGCTGACCAAAGCGACCGTCGCCGACACGATCGCCGACATCAGCGTGACCGAGCCGCTCCACGCCCAGCCGATCGACCCGCCGACACTTGCGATGACCTTCGCCGTCAACGATTCGCCCTACGCAGGCCGCGACGGCAGCAAGGTCACCAGCCGGATGATCGCCGACCGCCTCAAGCGCGAGGCCGAGGGTAATGTCGCCGTCCGCGTCACCGAATCGGCCGAGAAGGACAGTTATGAGGTCGCCGGGCGCGGCGAACTTCAGCTCGGCGTGCTCATCGAGACGATGCGCCGCGAAGGGTTCGACTTGTCGATCAGCCGCCCGCGCGTGCTGATCATGACCGACGAGAACGGCAAGCGGACCGAGCCATACGAAACCGTCGTCATCGACGTCGACGAGCAGTATTCGGGAACGGTTGTCGAGAAGATGGCCAACCGCAAGGCCGAGATGACCGACATGCGACCCAGCGGTGGCGGCAAGACGCGGCTGACGTTCCGGGCACCGGCCCGGGGTCTCATCGGCTATCACGGTGAATTCCTGTCCGACACGCGCGGTACCGGGATCATGAACCGGCTGTTCGACAGCTATGGCCCGTACAAGGGGCCGATCTCGGGCCGCGGCAACGGCGTGCTGATCTCGACCGAAACCGGCGAGGCGGTCGGCTACGCGCTCGGCTATCTGCAGCCGCGCGGCGTGCTGATGATCGAGCCCGGCGAGGCGGTGTACCAGGGCATGGTCATCGGCGAGAATGCGCGCGACGACGATCTTGAGGTCAACCCGCTGAAGTCGAAGGCGCTGACCAATTTCCGCGCGAGCGGCAAGGACGACGCGATCGTGCTCAGCCCGCCTAAGCGGCTGACGCTCGAGCAGGCGATCGCCTATATCGACGACACCGAACTCGTCGAGGTGACGCCGAACTTCATCCGCCTGCGCAAGGTCCATCTCGACCCCAACGCCCGCAAGCGCGCGAGCCGGATGGTCGCCAACGGCTGACGTCGGGCTCATTGCGGGCGCGATCGACGGTCGACTGCGCACCGAAGGCCTGGTGTTTATCGCAGCTTCGTGGTTCCCGTGGCGGCGATGCGCGGACAGGCCAGCCGCTGCTGGAAATCGTTTCGGCAACCTTTCGGGATCGTCCGGCGTTGATACGGGACAGAACCAAACAGGGAAGTGATTCCATGGCCGAATACGAAACCCGCAACGTCGATGCCGCCGGTAATCCGGTCGTGGTCGAGCGCACCGTCACTCGCGACAAGACCAACAACATGGGCTGGCTCATCGCCCTGTTGATCGTCGTAGGGCTGGTCGTTGCCGCCTTCGCGTTCAAGCTGATCAATATCGACCAGACGCAGTCGGGTGCGTTGCCGACCGTCAAGGTCGACACCGCCGGTGGTGCGCTGCCGAAGTTCAACGTCGACACCGCCAAGGTCGACGTCGGCACGAAGCAGACCGATGTTACTGTCCCGACCGTCGACGTGGGTACCAAGAAGACCGGTATCGAGGTTCCGACGATCAGCGTTGAAAAGGCCGACGCCGACAAGAAGTAATGCCGATCGTCACGATTATCGCGTCGGTGCTGTTGCCGCCGCTCGGGGTGTTCCTCGCGCGCGGCATCGGCAGCGATTTCTGGATAAACTGTCTGCTCACGCTACTCGGCTATGTTCCGGGCGTCGTCCACGCCCTTTGGGTGGTGTTGGGGCAACGGGCCTAGCATAAGCGGGGGATGCCTTTTCCCCCTTCGACCGCCATGGCCGCCGCCCTTGCGCAAGCACGGGCGGCGGCCATGCGGGGTGAGGTACCAGTCGGTGCGGTCATCACCGATCCTTCGGGTAGCGTCGTCGCGGCGGCCGGCAACCGCACCCGCGAACTCTCCGACCCGACCGCGCATGCCGAGATCCTCGCGATCCGCGCCGCCTGCGTCGCGCTCGGCAGCGAGCGCCTGCCTAGGCATTCGCTCTATGTCACGCTCGAACCGTGCGCGATGTGCGCCGCGGCGATCGGGTTCGCGCGGATCGAGCGGCTTTATTATGGTGCGACCGACCCAAAGGGAGGGGGAGTCGACCATGGCGCGCGGGTGTTCGCGCAGCCCACCTGCCACCATGCGCCCGAGGTTTTCGGCGGGATCGCGGAAGTCGAAGCGGCGGCGCTGCTGACCGAATTCTTCGCCGCGCGGCGTTAACCGAGGTGCTTCGCCGCCAGCCACTCGGTCATCGCCGCATTGACCCGGTCGGGAGCCTCCCGCTGGACCCAGTGCGACACGCCGGCGAGGCGGACGAGCGTGAAATCATCGACCAAACCGTCGTAGCCTTCGGTCATCTCGACCCCGAGCGCGGTATCGGCCTCGCCCCAGATCAGCAGCGTCGGCACGTCGATCGGCACGACCGGCTCGCGTCCGATCGTGCGGCGGTTGGCCCGGTAATAGTTGATCATCGCCGTCAGCGCGCCGGGCTGCATCGCGTTGGCGCGGTAATGGTCGGTGACGGCGGGCGGGAAAGCGCTCTGGTCGACCGCCATGCCGCTGAACGCCTGCCCGATCGCGCGGGCATCGTTGGCGCGTAACATCAGTTCGGGCAGTAGCGGCAGCTGGAAGAAGGCGATGTACCACGACCGCCGGCGCTGCGCGGCCGAGGTCCGCAGCGTGGCGGTGAATATCGCCGGATGCGGCAGGTTCATGACGATCAGCCCGTCGAGCGCGCGGCGCTGGCGCATCGCGAAGACCCATGCGATCGCGCCGCCCCAGTCGTGCGCGACGAGCAGCCGCCGCTTCGCCCCGAGCGCCTCGAACAGCGCGGCGGTATCGTCGACGAGCCGGTCGATCGCATACGCCGACTTCGCCGCCGGCCGCGTGGTATCGCCGTAGCCGCGCAGGTCGGGGGCGACCGCGCGCCAGCCGTGCGCCGCGAGCACCGGCAGTTGATATCGCCACGACCAGCGCGATTCGGGAAAGCCGTGGAGGCAAAGCGCGACCGCGTCGCCCGACCCGCATTCGTCGACCGTGAAGTCGAGCCCGTTCGCCGCGACCCGCCGGGTAACGACCTCAGCCATAATGCGCGAGGCGCAGCCCGGCGCGCGGCCAGCGGCACTTGGCAAGCTTCCCCGTCGTCGACAGGCAGACCCACGCGTCCATCATGTCGTCGCCGCCGAACACGATGTTGGTCGTCAGCAGGTCGGGAAAGGCGAAATCCTCCTGCGCGCCGGTGACCGGGTCGACCGAGCAGATGCCGGGCCGCTCGACGAGCGTCGCCACCGCGATCCGCCCGTTGGCCTCGACTGCGAGACTGTCGAGGTAAGTATAGCCGGGGAAGCTCGTCACGACGCGCCCCGGCAGCGCCGGGATCGCCGACGGCGCGACGGTGCCGAGCCCGGTGATGTCGAACGCGAGGAGCAGCCGCGCCTGGGTGCACGCGGCGTAGACCGTCCGGCCGTCGGGCGACAGGCCGACACCGTTCATGTTCGGCCCGTGTACCGCGCAGACGATCCTGCTGCCGTCGGGGTGCGCATAGAACAGCCCGCCCGCATCGGTCGAATGCGCGCGATGCTTGCCGAGGTCGGTGAACCAGAAGCCGCCATGGGCGTCGAAGACGATGTCGTTGGGCCCCGACAACTTGTGGCCGTCGCACGCGTCGTACAGCCGGTCGACCTTGCCGGTGGCGAGGTCGATCCGCTCGATCCGTCCGCATTCATAATCGTCGGGCGCGCCGCCGGGCAGCAGCATGCCCTCGCCGTCGCCGCTCCACGTGAAGCCGCCGTTGTTGCACAGGTACAGCGCCCCGTCGGGCCCGAGCGCGAGGCCATTCGGACCACCTCCCGGCGTGGCGATGACCTGCGTCGTCCCGTCGGCGCGGACGCGGGTGACGCGCCCGGCCCTGATCTCGACCAACACGACCGAGCCGTCCTCGAACCAGACCGGACCTTCGGGAAACGCGAGGCCTTCGGCGACGATCGTGTGCGGATGCATGACTTCACTCCCCGGGCTGCTTTTTTGCCTCGGTCGCAATGAAACATGAAGCGGCGCGCGATGGAACCCGCGATCGCGCGCCGCAGGTTTGCAGGCGCGCCTGCAGGACCTCTATATCCTGGGGTGCGAAGACCTCGATGCCGTTGGCCATCAGCAGCGCGGCGGTGACGCCGCTTCCGCGCACGCGCGCCGGCGAAGCGGCCGTCGTGGATGAAGCCGCTTCCGCACGACGGGCTGCCGTCGGTCAACAGTGCGAAACGGCAGCCGCTGGCCACGGCCAGTTCGAGCGCCGCGACCGCGCCGGCAATGTAGCGGGGCGTCAGGTCGTCGCCATCCGCGGCGACGACCCGCGCCGCGCCGGAGAGCACGTCGGCCCCGGATCTGCCCGTAACGATCTCGGCGGCTGGGCGCGGCGTCGACATTCCCCCGGCGATTTCGGGGCAGATCGTCACCAGCCGCCCCTCCCGTCGCCACGTGTCGAGCAGGTCGTGTTCAAGCGTCCGGGCACTACCGTCGTAACGGACCGGATTGCCGGTAAGGCAGGCGCTGACGAGGATCTTCGCAAGCATCGGTCAGACATTACTACACGAGCCGAGCCACGCGAACGGCCCCGCGCCGGATGGCCGCAAGAAAGCACTTCAATCACCGGTCGATGCGCCGTACGGTTGATTCACGATACGTTCTGAAAGGACCGACGTGGAGGTTGTTGTCGCCGCGATTGCCGGAGCCGTCGTCGCGTTGGTTGCCGGTTGGCTGCTGTGGGGGCGGGCGGCTTCGGCGGCACGGGCGGAGGTAGGCGCGGCGCGCGCCGAAACCATGGCCGCGCGCGCCGAGACCGTCGATTACCGGGTGCGCATCGCCGGGCACGCAGTCGAAGTCGCGGCGCTGCTCGAGCGCAAGGCCGAGCTCGAAAGCGCCGAACGCGGACATGCCGCCGTCGCTGCCGACCTCGCCGCGCTCCGGGCGACCCAGGCGGAACGCGACGCCGCCCACGCGCGTCAGCTCGCCGATTTGCAGACCTCGTTCGCCACGCTCGCCGCCAAGGCGCTCGACGGCGCCCAGGCGGCGTTCCTCGAACGCGCCGAGGCGCGCTTCGCCGAACACAAGACACTGTCGGAAACCGGCATGGCGGCGCTGCTGGCGCCGGTCACCGAGACGCTGACGCGCTACGAGGGCGAGCTCAAGAAGGTCGAGGTCGCGCGCGCCGAGGCGTATGGCGGCCTGCGCGAACAGGTCACCGCGCTCGCGCTCGGCAATGCGCGCGTCAGCGACGAGGCGTCGAAACTCGTCTCGGCGCTGCGGTCGAGCGGCAAGACCAGCGGCAGCTGGGGCGAGCAGCAGCTGCGCAACGTCCTCGATATGGCAGGACTCCGCGAATCGATCGACTTCACGCTGCAGGCGAGCATCGACGGCGGCGAGGGCAGCAAACGTCCCGACGCGATCATCAACCTGCCGGGAGGGCGCCAGCTGATCGTCGATTCAAAATGTTCGCTCAACGATTATCTATCGGCGGGCGAAGCCGAGACCGAGGATGCGCGGCGGGCGGCGTACAAGCGCCACGCGGCGGCGGTGCGCACGCACGCGCGCGGCCTCGGCGAAAAGAATTACTGGAAGGACTTCGGTGCCTCGGCCGATTTCGTCGTCATGTTCCTGCCGGGCGAAAATTTCCTGTCGGCGGCCCTCGAACACGATCTGCCGCTGCTCGGCTGGGCGTTCGACCAGCGCATCCTGCTCGCCGGGCCGATCAATCTGCTCGCGATCGCCAAGACCGTCGCGCTCGTCTGGCGGCAGGAGACGCAGGCCGAACAATGGCGCGAGATCGGCGCGCTCGGCGCTCAGCTCCACGCCGCCGTCGCGACGATGACCGACCATATCGGCGCGGTCGGCAAGAACCTGACGCAGGCTGTCAACGCGTACAACGGCTTCGTCGGCTCGCTCGAGGCGAATGTCCTGCCCAAGGCGCGGCGCTTCACCGACCTCGGCGTCGATCCCGGCAAGAAGCCGGTGGCGACGCTGGCCCCGATCGATGGGACGCCGCGGATCGCGGCCGCGCCCGAACTGCTGCCGCTGCCCGCTGCCATCGCCGCCGAATAGATCGGGGCCGAACGGAATGCGCTGGTGCCCACGGCCGGAATCGAACCGGCACGGCCTTGCGGCCGAGGGATTTTAAGTCCCTTGCGTCTACCGGTTCCGCCACGTGGGCCGGCCCCAGCGCCTGCCGCCGTCCTTAGCCGACGTTGAGGCGTTCGCGTAAGTCCTTGCCGGGCTTGAAATACGGCACGCGCTTGGCATCGACCGCGACGGCGGTGCCGGTGCGCGGGTTGCGCCCGGTACGCGCCTCCCGGGCGCGGGTCGAAAACGCCCCGAACCCGCGGAGTTCGACCCGGCGCCCGACCGCGAGCGCCTCGCTGATCGTATCGAAGATCGTTCCGACGACACGTTCGACATCGCGCTGCGTCAGGTGCGGGTTCGCAGTTGCCACCGCCGCGACCAGTTCCGACCGTATCATCTCCAGAGAACCTTTCCGCACGCGTTCCCGCGCCTACCCCGACTGCTTGTAATCCCCGACAATTCGCCTCCCGGCGACGAAGCGCAAGGGCTGCGAAGCAAAAACACGGGTGCATCGCTTCGCTACTACGACGTAACGAATAGCAGGTGATCGGCAGACATATCAATCGTCGACGCGGCCGCGCCACCGCCGCGGGCGGTTGACACTTGCAGCAAGGGGCTCAGCCGGTTCATCTAGGGCTCACCCGCGGCCTGGCCCGCGTCACGGTAGCGGAGGCGCGTGCACCCCTTTCCCTGGATCGACGCGATTATCGTTCTCGCGCTGATCGTCCTCAACGGGTTTCTCAGCATGTCCGAGCTGGCGATCGTCGCGTCGCGGCGGCCGCGACTTCGGGGACTCGCGGCGGCGGGCAAGAGCGGGGCCGCGACCGCGCTCGCGCTCGCCGAGGATTCGGCGCGCTTCCTGTCGTCGGCACAGGCGGGGATCACCCTGGTGTCGATCCTGAACGGCGCCTTCTCGGGGTCGAGCCTGTCGGGGCCGGTCGGCGAACGGCTCAGCGCGTGGTTCGGGATGGCGCCGGGAAACGCGCAGGACATCGGTTTCGGCATCGTCATCGTGCTGACGACCTATGTCTCGCTGATCGTCGGCGAGCTCGTCCCCAAGCAGTTCGCGCTGCGCTCACCCGAACCGATCGCGTGCGCGGTCGCGCCGGCGATGCTGTGGCTGACGCGCCTTGCGTCGCCGTTCGCGTGGCTGCTCGACACCACCAGCCAGCTCGTGTTTCGCCTGCTCGGCCAGAAGCGTGATGCCAACCACATCGTCACCGAAGAGGAGCTCCGCTCGGTCGTCGCCGAGGCCGAGACCGCGGGCGTGATCGAGGAGAACGAACGGCAGATGATCTCGGGGATCATGCGCCTGGCCGACCGGCCGGTGCGCGGGGTGATGACGCCGCGCAACCGGATCGACTGGCTCGACGCCGACGCGAGCGACGAGGAAACACGGGACGCGCTGGCCAAGACTCCGCATACGCGCCTGCCGGTCGCGGCCGGGTCGGTTGACGACATCATCGGGGTGCTCCAGGCGCGCGACGTCGTCGCCGCGCTGATCGAGGGCCGTCCGCTCGACCTGCGCGCGCTGGCGCGTCCGGCCCCGGTGCTGCCCGACATGCTCGATGCGATGGATGCGCTCGCAAGCCTGCGCGACGCCGACATCCCGATCGCGCTGGTCCACGACGAATACGGGCATTTCGAGGGGATCGTCACCACTGCCGACCTGCTCGCGGCGATCGCGGGCGAGTTCCGGTCGGATGTGGACGATGCCAACGACCCGCCCGCGGTCGAGCGGCACGACGGGTCGTGGCTGCTGTCGGGATCGCTCCCGGCCGACGAGATGGCCGAG
>Ga0123336_10001319_pt1 | contig 23009 bp, 24 predicted proteins | sample SSSSmetaG_FD_96466 | JGI IMG/M metagenome (GOLD analysis project Ga0123336, IMG submission 96466) | Glacier valley bacterial and archeal communities from Borup Fiord, Nunavut, Canada, to study Microbial Dark Matter (Phase II) - ​SSSS metaG | ecosystem: Environmental > Aquatic > Freshwater > Ice... | reverse complement strand
GTGCGAATGCCGCGCAGGTGCCGGGCCATGAGCCGCGACGGGTTGGGGAAGCGACGCGCGCTGTCCTCGATGGAGCCAGTGCCGGATTTCACCAGCGGTCCGCAGACTCCGGCACCCGACGACGCGAATCGTTCGACGAAATGGTCCATGCTGAAATCCTCGGGCAGCCGGACATCGGGGTTAAGCACCACGAAGACGTCGCCGGTCGACCTGGCGAAGGCTGCATTGTGGTTGGCACCAAAGCCCTTGGCGGCGGCGTTGCGGATAACCTGATGATCGAAGCCCGCCAGTCCAGCGAGAAAGTTTTCGTCCTCGGGCCGATTGATCGTCAAGATAATGTGCATGTTGCCAGTGTCGCCACACGCCAGGTCGCCGAGCAGGTGCCCGATCATTGCGCCGTGGCCATGGCTGACGATCGAAATTGTGTACTGACGCTCAATCACCTGAATTTTTACCGCCCGCAGCAACATCCCGGATCACTTCCAGATAGCGTGCCAAGCCGACCTCCGCCGAAAACATAGATGTCCAGATCGCAATGAGTTTCTCCCGCCGCGCCAGCGTGGGCATTCCAAGGCCGGCCAATTTAGCCTCGAAATCACCAAAACGCCGGTGGTCGAACGTCGTGCCCAACCCCAGCGCTGCCATTTCTCTATGCACGGCGATATTCGACAGCAGCAGCGGCACGCCAACCTGACCGGCTTCCAGTGCGGCAAGCGACAGACCCTCCGCGTGCGATGGCAACACCAGGCAGTCGCACGCCGCGATGATGGACTGGACCTCGGCTACATGGCCTGCGAGCCTTATCCGACCCTCGGCTGGTGTCGCGATGGCGTCGATTTGGGCCATGTCCGGGCCGCGGCCACAGACGACCAGTGCAAGCCTGTCGGACATCGCAACCGAGCGGGCAAGGAGCGCGATATTCTTGCGCCGCGTCAGCGACCCGACGAAGATCAGCACCGTCCGGCCACTGGCGCGCTGTTCGGCGATCCAGCGCGCGGTCGCGGCGTCCGGTGGAGGATTTTCACCGTGTCGGGCCGCGCGGAAATTATAGACTATGGCGAGCTGCCTCGACTTGAATTGATATCGGTAGAAGCGGTGCATTGTTGCGGACAGGCAGATGATGCGGGTGAAACGCGACAGCGCCAGGCGCCAAGCGTACCAGGCCATCGCCGTTTTCCACGGAGGATAATCAAAGGCGATGTGGAAGGGCAGATGGCCGTGCAGCGTCGTGATCGCAATGCTGCGACCAAAGACGCCCATAATTGCGGCGACGAGATCGGGGCGCAGGCCGTGGGAATGGACGATGCCCGGAGTGTTGCGGAGGTCGGACCCGCGGAAGCGGCGGGTGTGGACCGCAGGATCGACGTCGCTGCGCTGTGGCTCCCCGCCGAGATAGAGCAACTGCACCGCGAGGCCGCGCGTCGCCATGCCGTTGGCGAGATCGACGGCGAGGTTTGTCGGGCCGGTCGTATCGAGCCTTGGCACCAGAAGCGTATAGCGGATCGGCGGGATGCCCTCGGCCGCAGGGTGCAGGTCGCCCGTCATCACAACGGCCTGAAATAGTCAGCCAGGATATAGTCGACCTGGATAAACAGCGTCACGTAAAGATGTACTCCCAGATAGATTATCGCCAGCAGAACGCGGTCGCGTCGTTTCGCGCACACGTCCTCCAGCACCATCGGCATCAGGAAGACCTCGGCAAAGCCGATCGCCGTCGACAGCCGCCCGCTGATTATTGCGAAGCTGAGGAAGCCGATCCTGATCGCCATGTGGATCACGTACATCGTCAGCAGTACCTTGTACGCCCGCCCGCGCGTTGCCGGGCCACGGTCCAGCGCATAGGCAAACAAAAGGCACAGCACGAACGCCCGGACATTGGCCAGTGCAAACAGACCCCGGGCGCTGCCGTATTCGGCATCTTCGTTATACTGCGCCAGCCGGTCGAAGATGCCGATGAATTGCAGCCCCGATATCGCCTGCGAGACGGTGATTGCAGCGATGAAGATAAGCGCCAGTCGCAATAGCAATGTCCGCTTTGGGACCTGCCAAGGCAGCGCCATCGCGAGCCTGCCAACCAGCAGCGGCATGACCGAAACCAGGTGGAACATCGCCGTAACGACGGTCGCCATCCCGAATTCCAACCGTCCCGCCGCCCGGGTAATGCACCGGGTCAGGGCATAAAACGCAAACGCCACCGCGAGGCCCTGCCGGATCTGCATCAACTGCTGGACGATGAAAAAACTGCCGAGATAGAAGGGTAGCAACTGCCCGAGGCTGAGCCCAAGGTTGCGGCCGGCAAGGAACAGGAACAGGAAAGTCAGCGCCGAGTACAGCAGGAGGATGATCGGAAAGCCGCCGCCGAGACCATTGATGGCCCAGCTGATCAGTCCGTAGGACCATTCCACACCGAAATCGGCATAATAAGCCGTAGGATCTAACGGGAAGGCGGTCGTTTCCCGAAAGACGAACTGATAGACATCCGTATCGCGGGTCGCCCCGCGAAGCGTCACGATCAGCACGAGCAGTAGCACCGCCAGCAACAGCGCCGATTGCCGGATCACGAGCTGGCGTGGTGCGAGACGCGGCGGGCCGGCGCGAAGGCTCGACGACGCCATGATCAGCTTGCGCTTGCCGGCACGGAGTTCGATTGGCGCTGCCCGGCATCCCAGAGCATCACGCTGGCGAGGGCGATGAGCACCCAAGACGCCGTCAGCCGCGCCGCCTGCAGCGCGACGAGACCATGCCCGGCAAATTGCCAACTCAACCCGAGAAATACGCCGGCCCAGAGCAGGTTACCGAGTAACGCCCGACCGAACATCCCAAGCGCCACCAGTCCCGCCCCTAGAATCGAAAGCGACAGCGCGAGGCCCGCGTTCAGCATCATGATCCGCATGGCAGCAACATCGTGAAGCGCTGGGTTGCCGATCAGCCGTTCGATGTCGCCGGCAGCAAGCCCGGCGATCGCGCCGACCAGCGTCGCCATGATCGCGAGCCCGACGCTCCAGCTGACTAGTCGACGCGCGAGGCGCTGGTCCAGCATTGTGGCCCGGGCCAGCAGGGGCACCAGCGCGACGGTGAGTATATTGGGCACATAAACAGCCAGTTGGTTCAGTTGCTCTAGCGCGAGGAAGCCCGCAAGCCCGGCGGCCCCGCCGTTCGCCGCGGCCAAATGCGATACTGCAAAAGCGACAGGAGTCACCGACGCCGCCGACAGCGTCGCTAGCATCAGCGGCCTGGCGCGGACGTCGAGTTCGAGCGGCACTGGCGCAACGCCGCCGGAACCTGAGACGGCATGGTGGACCATCGCCATGACGCCCAGGGCAGCGAGCAGGCTGCCGATCGCGAGGCCCCAGATCGGCGCCTCGCCCCCCGGAAGCAGTCGCGCGCCCGCTGCCAGACCGATGCCTTGCAGAGCGCCCGCGACTCCGGCAGCGACGGCGGCATGCCGCGGTTTATGTAGCCCGTTCAAGGTGGCGGTCATGAACGAGAACATCGACCAGCAGGCACCGGCGACCGCAGCGGGCAACACCATTTCGGCGATGAATGCGTGATCGAAAAGCGCCGCGGCGTGATTTCCGCCGAGCCCGACCAGCGCCGCTGCCGGGACCGTCGCGAGCACGATTGCCCAGCCGCCGCTGCGCCGTACCGCTCGGCGCTGGGCACTGCGCTCATCGATGCGCGCCAATTGCTGGACGACGATCGTCGACAGTCCGGACAGGGTGATGCTGTAGATGACCGTGCCCCACAAGAACGCCATGCTGATCGACGCATAGACCGCGGTCGGCACTCGGGTCCCGAGCCAGATCATCACGAGCAACGGGCAGGCGCGCCCCACGAGGCTTCCGGCCGATAGCCATGCGGTGCGATCGAGGATGCTGCGGATCATCTCTCACGCTCGCTGGCGATCATCGCTCGCGCTGGCGGGAAAAAAATTCCGCTAGTCCGTCGACGTAGATGTCATGGTCGAAATAGTCCGAGAATATGCGGCCGTAGGACCGGATTACATGGTCGGCGGTGATGGCGCGATTTTCGAGTGACAGTATCTCGGCACCGATCGCTTCGGGGCCATGGTCGCGGGCGATCACGATCGGGTCGACATCGCGCAACCGTACAGCATAGTCCCTGACCGCGTCGGTCATCACCGGGATGACTCCGGCGGCCATGTAGCTCGAAACCTTGGTCGGGGTGGCGACTTGGTTGACGATATGGTCGTCGCGCAGGACGAAGCCATACTTGAATTTTTTCAGCGTGTCCTGCAGCGCGTTCAGGGGCACGAAGTCTACAGTTATGCCTGAAAGTCCGGCCTCGCCGATCGCGGCCTCGGCACCCGCACGGTCTTTTGTCAGGATGGTCAGCGTCGCAGACGGCAGGACAGACTGCACGTTGGCAAAACTCGCCAGCATCAGCCCGATGCACTGCCACGCGTGCATACTGCCAGCATATACGAATGTCGGATGGTCGTAGCGATCGGATATTGCGCTGATAAGCTGGGGGTCGAGCACCGCGTTGACACAGGGCATGACAAACGCAGGAGTCCGCATCCTGGGAAACTTACGGCCGTAATGCTGGCGCATGGCATCTGATACCATGACGAGGCCTTCCGCCGAAAACAGCGAATAGCGTTCAAACAAGTTCCAGAGTTGTTCGCGAGACACGCTGTCCATGTGAAGGCGTGCTTCTTCAGGGACGATACCTTGCAGCCAGATCCAAGTGCGCGACGACGGCCTGCAAAGCCGCAGCTTTATTGCACTCTTGCACTCGACAACGATAGTTACCGCTCGGTCTGGCACTGCGGCGATTGTATCGACATGGACCAACTGCCGTCCGTTGTGTTGCATGGCTTTTGCCATCGTGCCGATATAATGCGCTGTCGCTTCGTTGACCTGCTCGACCGGAGCGTAAAGATAGGCGGGTTCGATGGTTGCGGGGAGGTGAGCCGCGGGCAACTTCGTCATTTCAAGAATCCGGCAGACCACGATAAAGCGCAACTACTCCTCCGGCGAACAGGCCGCCAACAAGGCCGAGAATGGCAATCAGCGGATAATTGGGCGTCGTCGGTCGTAGGCTCGAAACGGCCGGCTGGACGACGAGTGCTGCGTAGGAAGCACCCGAACTCGCCATCATTATGGCCTTTTCCTGATCGGCCAGCGCACCGGCAAGATAACTGCGCACCTCCGCGATGGTCGAGATGGGCAACCGTTTAGCAAGATATGCTGAATATCTCGTCGCGCGGTCCAAGGCCTCTCGACGAACTAGGGTGTCGGCCTGATTGTCGAGCTGAGCCAGAAGATGCTGGCCAAACGCCGGATCGAACTGGTCGGTTGAGATCGTCGTGATTGGTGGATCACGCGTCCCGGGCAATTGCACGACGATCTTGCGCTCCAGGTAGCGCTGCAGATCGGCGGCGGCAGGTGGTTGCCAGCGACGCGGCGGATAGCCAACGATCGTTTTACCGCCCTCGATGATCGAGTAACCAAGATCCGACGGTTCACGCCATGCGCCGGCGCGTTGATCCCATTGATCGGCAAAGGCGGCGTGCATGATCTCCGGATCTTCGGCAAGGCGGACGGCCATGGCCCGCGAGGACAGCGCGTCGATGTAGAGTTCAAAAGACGTTGCACCCGACTTGCCCGCGCCGATCGAAACTCCTGCTATCGCAGCGAGACTGCCGATGCCGCCCATTCCGCTCGACAGGCTGTTGCTGCCGGTGGACGTCGGAGTAATCTTATAGGCGACGGTATATCGCGGTGTCATGAAGTGCAGGACCGTAACCGCGATAAAAAAGCCGAGTGCTGCGCCCGCGAGCAGAAGCCACCATCTGGCAAGCAGCAGCTTCACGCCGCCAAGCAGGTCAACTGGTCGCGTCGGTTCTTCCGTCGGGTTGAGCCCGTCGGTTATCGGGAACGACGGCGGCAGCAGATCGTGCAAGCGGGCCCCTTATCGAAGCGGTGACACAACCAATCCCTGCTCGCGAGCGCAATGCCATTTGCCGAAAAGCCGCGCAAGCCTTCATGCCACGTCAGCTTCTCACGAGAGAGCCAGATTTCCAATCGACGGCGCCTTCCTCTAGGTTCGGCGTTGTCGCGATCCGAGTGTCCGATGTTTTTGGGGTTCACGAGGGCATGATGGTTTACCGTCGGTCACAAGGTGATTTTTTGTGACCCGCAAACCGCTCGTCGCGGTGGTTTTCGGCACACGTCCCGAAGCGATCAAGATGGCGCCACTGGTCGTCGCGTTGCGTGCTGCTACCGATTTCGACTGCATCGTATGCGTCACGGGCCAGCACAAGCAGATGCTCGACCAGGTGCTCGACTTCTTCGAGATCGATGTCGACGAACGCTTCGATGCGATGGCCGGCGAGACGACGCTGGGGCAACTGACCGCTCGCCTGCTAACCGGGATCGAGGGCATCTTGGCCCGGCGCCGGCCCGATCTCGTGCTGGTTCATGGCGACACCGCGACCAGCCTGGCGGGAGCATTGGCAGCATATTTCACGCGCACGCCGTTAGGACACGTCGAAGCCGGATTACGCACTCACGACAAATTCGCGCCATGGCCCGAAGAGATCAATCGGCGGCTGACCGGCGGCGTCGCCGACCTTCATTTTGCGCCGACCATGCGTGCCCGTGCCAACCTTCTCGCCGAAAATATCGCCGATGCCGACATCTTCGTTACCGGCAACACCGTCATCGACGCGTTACACTTGGCGTCCAAGAGGATCGATACTTCGACCGAAGGCGGCGCACTGCCGGCGAGCTTCCCGTTCCTCGACGATGGTCGGCGGCTGATCCTGGTCACAGGGCACCGCCGCGAGAATTTTGGCGACGGCATTGCCAGCATCTGTCGTGCGTTGCGTCGTATCGCTGATCGTGGCGATGTCGAAGTTTTATATCCTATTCACCTCAACCCCAACATCAACGATCCGGTGCGTTCGATGCTGGCGCATCATCCGCGAATTCATCTTTCCCCGCCGCTCGATTATGTCAAGTTCGTCGCTATGCTGCAGCGCAGCTATCTCGTGCTCACCGATTCCGGTGGCATCCAGGAGGAAGCGCCAGGCTTTGGCAAGCCGGTACTCGTCATGCGGGACACTACCGAGCGTCCGGAAGCAATCGAAGCCGGCGTTGCCTGCCTTGTCGGGACTTCGGAGAGCATGATCGTCGAAACTGCCAACCGCCTGCTCGATGATCCACTGTTCTATGCCCGGATGGCGACAGCCGTTAATCCGTTCGGCGACGGACAAGCGGCGGGACGTATTGTGGAGATAATCCGTCAAAGACTTGCGACACTATAATCGAATTGAGATTTCGCTCGAGTACTTAAATCTACGCTCTGGTTGTATCACTCCTTAGATGGCGTCGTCGATCAATGCGAGCGTGCACGTTATCAACAACGGACAGCGTCGCGGTGCCGAGCCTGATCGTATCGACCTCGCCTTCCCCAACGAGATCGTAGAGTTGAAATGTCCGATGATCCGCCGCAACTCGCGCGCCGCTTCCCGGGCCTGCGCAAGATCGCGCCGGGCGGCGCTGCCGAGGCCGAGGTCGCGGCGGTGGCCCCCCAGCACTCATGCGCAGGTTCCGGCTCTTGCTGCCGTGCGATCCGAGCATCAGGTAGCGGCCGGCGCCGTTGCAACAGCGACCCTGCTTGGCGAGCGTCTTCACCTCGTGTGGCGTCAGTTTTCCTACGACCCGCTCCCGCCAAAGGGTCCGACCCGCTCCCTCACTCCGCCGTCCCGTGGGCGCCTGCTCCCAGGAGTTGTCACTCGACGCTCCCGAACTCAGACAGGCGCCTGCGGACAGGTAATCTTTGCGATGTCAGAGATTTATACCACAATGTCGGATAGTAGCGGGTGGGAAGTGGCGGAGAGGGTGGGATTCGAACCCACGGTGAGCTTGCACCCACAACGGTTTTCGAGACCGTCCCGATCGACCACTCTGGCACCTCTCCGTCCGGTGTCGGGCCGCGCAGGGCCGGTCGAGCACGGGGCTATAGCTGACGCCGCGACGCTTTGCCAATGCCCTTCCCGAAACGTTTGCGCGGCCTATATGTTGACCATCGCAACCGGTTCGTTATCCGCCGAGGTAGTGCCATGACGCTCATCGAGTCCGATCAACCCGCCGCCGGCACGGCCGCCGCCACTGCGCGCTTCGGCATTGGCGAGGTCGTGCGCCACCGGCTGTTCCCGTTCCGCGGGGTCATCTTCGACGTCGATCCCGAATTCGCCAACTCGGAGGAGTGGTGGGAGGCGATTCCCGCGAACGTTCGACCGCGCAAGGATCAGCCGTTCTACCACCTGCTCGCCGAGAACGACGAGAGCGCCTATGTCGCCTACGTCAGCCAGCAGAACCTCGTTTCCGAAGACCTGCCCGAGCCGGTTCAGCACCCGGCGGTGACGCAACTGTTCACCGGCTTCGAGGGCGGGCGGTATATCCTTCGGCCCGAGGTGCGCAACTAGGCGATTGCGGCGGCGGCGCGCGCGCCCCATCTTGCCGCCATGAGAGACTCCGCCGCCGTCACCGACGCCAGCCCCGATCTGAAGACGCTGCGGCGGTTCGCGCCGTATTTGTGGCCGGTCGATGCGCCGGGGCTGCGGCAGCGCGTCGTGTGGTCGATGGTGCTCCTCGGCCTCGGCTTCGCGGTGAAGTACGCGATGTCATTCACGCTCGCCGGCGCGGTGACGCGAATGGGCCACGGCGACCGGTCGGCGGCGATCGTCGCCATCGTCGTCGGGCTCGTCGTCGCCTATGCAACGGCGCGCTTCGGCCAGGTCGTGTTCGACAACCTGCGCAACGCGGTGTTCGAGCGGGTCGGCCAGACCGCGGCGCGGCACCTGAGCCAGGACGTGTTCGTCCACATCCACAAGCTCTCGCTGCGCTACCACCTCGAGCGGCGAACGGGCGCGCTGACCCGTATTGTCGAGCGCGGGACAAAGAGCATCGATACGATGCTGTACTTCATCCTGTTCAACATCTTCCCGACGGTGTTCGACCTGATCGCGACGTCGGTCATCTTCGGGGTCAAGTTCGGGCTCGGGCTGGTCGCGGCGACACTCGTGATGGCAGCGACGTACGTGTGGTTCACCCAGAAGCTGACCAACTGGCGCAACGCGCTGCGCCGCGAGATGGTGACGTTCGACAACAAGGCGACTGCGCGTGCCGTCGATGCGCTGCTGAACTACGAAACGGTCAAGTATTTCAACGCCGAGGCGCACGAGGCGCGCGGCTACGGCAGCGCCATGAACCGCTGGACCGAGGCGGCGATCAAGAACCAGAACTCGCTGTCGTGGCTCAACATCGGCCAGTCGGCGATCACCAACCTGATGATGGGTGGCGCGCTCGCCTATGCCGCATGGGGCTGGAGCCGCGGACGGTTCGAGAGCGGCGACGTCGTGTTCATCTCGACGCTGCTCGCGCAGCTGTTCCGCCCGCTCGACCTGCTCGGCATGGTCTACCGCGAGATCAAGCAGGGGCTGATCGACATGGAGGCGATGTTCAAGCTGCTCGATACCGAGGCCGAGATCGCCGACAGGCCGGATGCGCGGGCGCTCGTCGTCACCGGCGGCGAGGTCCGCTTCGACCACGTCGACTTCGCCTACGAAAGCCGGCGCGCGATCCTCCACGACGTCAGCTTCACCGTGCCGCCGGGGCGCAAGGTTGCCGTCGTCGGCCATTCGGGGGCGGGCAAGTCGACGCTGAGCCGCATTTTGTATCGCTTCTACGACATCGGAGCCGGCGCGGTGACGATCGACGGGCAGGACATCCGCGGCGTGACGCAGGACTCGCTTCGCCGCGCGATCGGCATCGTGCCGCAGGACACCGTGCTGTTCAACGACACGATCGGCTACAACATCGGCTACGGCCGGCCCGACGCGACGCAGGCGCAGATCGAGGCGGCGGCGAAGGAGGCGGCGATCCACGACTTCATCGTCGGCCTGCCGGACGGCTATAATGCGACGGTCGGCGAGCGCGGGCTCAAGCTGTCGGGCGGTGAGAAACAGCGCGTCGCGATCGCCCGCACGATCCTCAAGGACCCCGCGATCCTGATCCTCGACGAGGCGACGAGTGCGCTCGATTCGGCGACCGAGGCGGAAATCCAGGAGTCGCTGCGCGCCGTCGGGCGCGGTCGGACGACGCTGGTCATCGCCCACCGGCTGTCGACGATCGCCGACGCCGACGAAATCCTCGTCATGGCCGGTGGGCGGATCGTCGAGCGCGGCAGCCACGCGGCACTGCTCGAGCGGCGCGGGACATACGCCGACATGTGGGCGCTCCAGGCGGCCGAAGCCGAGCCGGAGCTGCTCGCCGCGGAGTAGCGCTGCGGAAGGTGACACGAAGGTCACGGTTCGACCGGGTTTTCACGCGCGTACCCGTCGGCGGACGGCAAAGCCACTGGCCGGAAGCTCACACACCTCACACGATGACGGCCTCATATCTGAGTTCGTTTCCGAACCGAGCGTACGTGCCATGGCTGAGAAAGAGCACGGCCCGACCCGGTGGTGCGGCTGCATCGATGTTACCACGCGCGCCGTCGTGTAGGACAGCCACGGTCAGCCCGGATCGCCCGGCGGCCCCGGCGCAACGTGCCAGCCGTGGTCGTCGTCGATGACGTCGGGGACGGCGCGTCCGGACGCGTCGCGCGCCGGGCGGAAGCGGAACCGCGCGATCGCGATCCGGCAGGTCGCGGCGTCGAGCACCTCGTGGCCGCTCGACACGACGATCGCGCAGCGCTCCATGCGTCCGCGTGCATCGATGTAGTAGCGGGTCGTCAGGTCGCCCTCGATCCGATCGACGATCGCCTCGCGGGGGTAGTCGCGGTCGGTGATGCGTCCGGCGACCTGGCGCGCATGAACGACCGCACCGCCGCCAGTCCCGTCGCCGCCGTCGCCCGTGCCGCGACCGCTGCCCTGTCCGCCGGCACCGGTACCGCTGCCGGCCGCGGCCGCCCCGCTGTCGGCGTCGGTGCCCAGCGCCACGACCGGCGCAGCGACGACGAGCGGCGGCGGCGGCGAGAGCGTGATCGCCGGCAGCGGCGCGACGACCGGCGTCGGCGTCGCGCGCGCATGCGGCGGGGCGGACGCGCCGCGGGGCTTGGGCCGCTGCGCCCTGGGGGGGATCGCCGGCGGCTTGGGCAGCGGCGGCGGCGTCACGTCGAACACCTTGAGATCCTGCGTGACGGCTCGCGTGAAGCTTCCCGACAGGCCGGCGATCAGCGCCCACGCGAGCAGGCCCTGGAACACGACGGCGACCGCTCCGGCGACGGCGCGGCTGCGGAGATCGGGGTTCGTCATCGGCTTGCTGCGCTCAACGCCGCGCGTGCGCGCGGGCTCCATATGCGAAGGGCGGACCGTCGCCGGCCCGCCCCCACATGTGTCCGGCCGGTGTCGCTTACGGCATCAACACGGTGTCGACGACGTGGATCACGCCGTTCGACTGGTAGACGTCGGCGATGGCGACGGTCGACATGCCGCCCTTCGCGTCGGTCAGCATCAGCTTCTTGCCCATCATCTTGGCGGTCAGCGGCTCGCCCTGGACGGTGGTCAGCGTCGCGGTCCCGTGACCGGCCTTGATCGCCGCGGCGATCGCCTTGCTGTCCATGCTGCCGCTGACGACGTGGTACGTCAGGATCTTGGTCAGCGTGTCCTTGTTCTCGGGCTTGACGAGCGTCGCGACGGTGCCCTCAGGAAGCTTGGCGAACGCGGCGTCGGTCGGTGCGAAGACGGTGAACGGACCCGGGCCCGACAGCGTGTCGACGAGGCCGGCGGCCTTGATGGCGGTGACGAGCGTCGTGTGATCCTTGGAGTTGACCGCGTTCTCGATGATGTTCTTGGACGGGTACATCGCGGCACCGCCGACCATCACGGTCTTGCTGTGCATCATCTCGGCGCTGGCACCGGCGGCGAGGCCGCTGGCGGCAACGGCGAACACGGCGGCGCGAAGCGCGTGCTTGGTCATCATATGGATTTCTCCCTCGGGGAAGCGCCCGGAGTATGGACGCGAACCATTTACGCGCGAATGGTCGTAACGGATGCAGACCATTTCCGGTCAGATCGTCGCAAGCGTTCCCGCCGCGATGACCGGTCCAGTCGGTTGCCCGGTCGGTGAGCCGCCGGCCGGTTCGAGGCTGATCGCCAGCGTCGCGCCGCCGGTCAGCTGGGCGCGGAGCGCGCGCGGCACGACCTGCGCACGCGCCGCCTTGAGGTCGATCACGCCGAGCGAGCGCGGTTTGGCCTTGCCGACGATCAGCCACAGCTCGGGCGTCAGGCCGCGGCTGGCGTCCTGCGCCGTGGGCGTCAGCACCACCGTGCCGCGCGCCGGATCGTAGGTCGCGGTGATCAGCACGGCCTTGGCACCCTGGGTCGCGGCGAGCGACGTCGCCAGCATCGTGCCCGCCGGCGCGGCGGCGATGACGACGGTGCGGGCCGGCGGCCGCGTCGCAAGGAGGCCGAGCGCGATCGCGGCGACGGCGCTGGCCCCTAGCGCCAGCGCGCGCCACCAGCGCAGCGCCGCCGGCACCGTGCGCGCGGCAGGCATCGCTGCGGGCACCGCGCCGCGGAACAGCTCGCGCTCGATCGCGTCCCAAACCGCGGGCGGGGGGGCGACGGCGGGAATCGCGGCCGCAAGCGGCGCGAGGTCCGCCTGCCAGCGCGCGACCTCGGCCGCGAGCGCCGGGTCGCGGCGCAGGCGCAGCTCGACCGCGCGCATCTCCGGCCCGTCGAGCGCACCGAGCGCAAAGTCCATCGCCAGCATCGTCTCGGGCGTCATATCGTCGGGGAGCGGCGTGTCGGTCATGTCGCCAGCACCCCGCGCATGCGGATCAGCCCGCGCCGCACCCAGCTTTTGAGCGTCCCGACGGGCACGCCCTCGCGGTCGGACATCGCCTCGTAGGTCATGCCTTCGAAATAGGCGTTGCGGATGATCGCGGCGTGGCGCGGATCGAGCGTGGCGAGGGCGGCGGCGACGCGGCTGGCGTCGGCAGCTGAATCAAGCAGGGCGTCGGCTGCAGGGGACGTCTCGACGACGTCGGCGGCGAGATCGAGCGTCGTCGTCGGGCGGCTGCCGCGTGCGCGCAGCCGGTCGATCGCGCGGTTGCGCGCAATCGTCACCAGCCATGTGATCGGGCTGGCGCGCGACGCATCGAACTCGGCCGCCTTGCGCCAGACGGTGATGTAGACCTCCTGCAGCACGTCCTCGGCCTCGCCCCTGTCGAGCAAGATACGGACGATGACGCCCAATAGCTTCGCCGACGTCGCCGTATAGATATCCCTGAGGGCCGTCCGGTCGCCGTCGCCGACCTGCGCGAGGAGCGCGACGAGGTGCGACGGTCCGGTCACGCGGTGCGCAGCTGCATCCGGATCGGTCCGTCGGCGCGTCCGTGGATGAACTGGTCGACATAGGCGTTGCCCGACGCGTCAATCGTCGCGGTCGGCCCCTGCCAGATGATCCGCCCGGCATACAGCATCGCGATGCGGTCGGCGATCTTGCGCGCGCTGGCCATGTCGTGGGTGATCGTCAGCGCGGTGATCTTCAGGTCGCGCACCAGCTCGACGATCAGGTCGTTGATGACGTCGGCCATGATCGGATCGAGCCCGGTCGTCGGCTCGTCGAAGAACAGGATCTGCGGCCGCGGCGCGATCGCGCGGGCGAGCGCGACCCGCTTCTGCATGCCGCCCGACAGTTCCGACGGGCGCAGGTCGGCGACCTCCGTGCCCAGCCCGACTCGCGCCAGGGTGTCGATCGCCGCGGTCCGCAGCGCGCGGCTGCCGAGCTGGCGGGGCAGCGCGAAGGCGACGTTGCGCCAGACGGGAAGCGAATCGAACAGCGCGCCGCCCTGAAACAGCATGCCGAACTTCGCCTGGTGCGCGGCGAGCGCCGCCCCGTGGAGGCCGGTGACCTCCGCGCCGCCGACGGTGATGCTGCCGCTGTCGACGCGCAGCAGGCCGAGGATCGACTTGATCAGCACCGACTTGCCCGTCCCCGACCCGCCGATGACGACGACCGACTCGCCGTCGCCGACGTCGAGGTCGACGCCGTCGAGCACGACCTTGGGTCCGAACCGCTTGTGGACGCCGCGGACGGCGATGACGCTCATCCGCGCCCGCCGAAGACGATGACGGTGATGATCAGGTTCGACAGGAGGATCAGGATGAACGCGCTGACGACGGCGTTGGTCGTCGCCTTGCCGACCCCCGCCGCGCCGCCGTCGGAGCGAAATCCGTGGTAGCAGCCCATCAGCGCGATGATGAAGCCGAACACCGCCGCCTTGACCATCGACGACACGACGTCGTCGGTTTTGAGGAACGACACCGTCCGGTCGAGGTAGTTCGCCGCGTTGAACCCCAACCGTGTCGTCGCCAGCGCGAACCCGCCGAGCACGCCGATGATGTTCGACACGAGCACCAGCAGCGGCATGACCAGCGTCGCCGCGATGAGCCGCGGGGCGATCAGGTAGCGGACGGGATCGGTCCGCAGCGTGGTCAGCGCGTCGATCTGTTCGGTAACGCGCATCGTCCCCAGCTCGGCCGCCATCGCCGACGACACGCGCCCCGCGACCATCAGCCCACCGAGTACGGGGCCGAGCTCGCGGACGATGGCGATGACGGTGACCGCGGGCACGGTCGCGGCGGCGTTGAAGCGGCTGCCACCGATGAAGATCTGCTGCGCCAGCGCGCCGCCGGTGAACAGCGCCGTCAGCCCGACGACGGGCAGCGAGAAATAGCCGATTACGAGCAGCTGCTCGACCAGCCGCGCCGGGTAGAATGGCGGCGATGCGGCTCGGACGAGTGCGTGGGCGGCGAACATCACCACGCGGCCGACCGAGGCGAGGCCCGACAGTACGAAGCGGCCGATTGCCCGCAGTACGCCGAGGAGATCGTGGGGAACGCCGGTCATCGCTGCGCCCGCGCATAGCGGTGGCCGAGGCCGGTCAGCAACTCATATTCGGATCGGCCGGTTGCGGCGCTCGCGACGGCAAGGTCGAAATCGAGGTCGAGCCAGTCGCCCTCGGCAATGCCGGTGTCGGTGACGTCGAAGGCGGCGAGATCCATCGACACGCGCCCCGCGATCGGAACCCGCTTCCCGCCGGCGAAAGCGCCGCCGAGAAGCGCGAGCGCGCACGGCAGGCCGTCGGCATAGCCGAGGTTGAGGACCGCGATGCGGCTCGGGCGCGCGGCGGTCCACGTCGCGCCGTACCCGACCGACGCGCCCGCGGGAACGTCGCGCACCTGGACGACGCGGGCGGCGATACCGGCGACGGCCGTGCTGCCGCGCCCGCCGTAGAGGGCGATGCCGGGGCGGGTCAGGTCGAAGGCGTAATCCGCCCCGAGGCCGATCCCGGCCGACGCCGCGAGCGCCGCGCGGCGGGCCGGGATCGCCGCCACGAGCGGAACGAAGGTGCTGAGCTGGATTGCGTTCATCGGGCTGTCCGGCGTGTCGGCGCACGCCAGGTGGCTGTGCAGGACATCGATCGCCAGTCCGTCGAGCAGGCCCGATGTCGCCTCTGCCGGCGTCAGCCCGATCCGGTTCAGGCCGGTATCGACCATCACGTCGCATACCCGGTTCGGGGCGGCGGCGCGCCAAGCAGCGACCTGCGCGGCGGTCGACAGCACCGGCACCGCGGCGCCTGCCAGCGCGACCGTGATCTCGCCTGCGTGGACGCCGTGGAGCACCGCGAGACGCGTGCCCGGCGGCATGACGAGCGCCCCTGCCTCGTCGAGCGTGGCGACGAAGAACTCGCGGCATCCGGCGCGGGCGAGCGCGTCGACGACCGGCTGCGCACCGAGCCCGTACGCGTCGGCCTTGACCGCCGCGCCCGTTGTCGCGCCTCCAAGCGCCAGCGCCCGCCAGTTCGCGACCAGCGCGGCGGTGTCGATCGTCAGGCGCAGGTTCGGCATCGCCGCCAGCGATAAGCGAAGCGGAGGCGGACGCAAAGCGGCCCCGGCAGCGCTGCCGGGGCCACAGAGCGATCGGCGCGAATTACATCCGCGTATAGCGGCTCCGCTCGGTGGTGACCTGCTCCGACGTGTACGGGGCCGCGGTCTCGTCGAAGCGCGACCAGCCGCTCTCGCGGTAGTCGGCCCCACGTGTCGCCGCATCGACACCATTGTACGGGGCCAGCGCCGCGACGGCCTGCTCGGCCATCGCGTCGGGCACGCGTGCACTGACAAGCGTTCCGCCGCGGCGGACACCCTCCGAATAGACGTGCGCCTCCTCGTCGGTGTGGCCGGCACCCTTCAGGGCACCGACGACGCCGCCGGTCGCGGCTCCGCCGGCCGCGCCGATCCCGGCTCCCGCCGCAGTCGACAGCAGCCAGCCGGCAGCGACGATCGGTCCGAGGCCGGGGATCGCGAGCAGGCCGAGCCCGGCGAGCAGGCCACCCGCGCCGCCGAGCAGCGCACCGGTCGACGCTCCGCGGCTGACATCGCCGTCGTGGTCGGGATGCGCGGCGGCGTCGGCGGTGGTGTTCTCACCGTGGGCTCCGTCGGCGTTGTTGGCGACGATACTGATGTCGCTGTGCGGGATGCCCATGCCTTCGAGGGCGCGGACGGCTCCCTCGGCATCGCTACGCTGGTCGAACAGGCGGGTCAGGGTCTTGGTCATGATGGCGTCTCCTGGCGAAACTGCGGGTTAGCGGGTGGTGACGTTGCCCTTGTAGTCGAGCATGACGGTGACCGACTGGCCGTCCTTCGTCGCCGTGCCCGTCCAGGCGCCGTTGGCGTCCTTGGTCAGCGCCGAGACCATGTAGCCGGCCTTGGCGAGGCGCTTCTTCGCCTGGCCCTGGGTGAACGAGTTGCGACCGCGAGCGGGCGCGGTCACGCCACGCGCCGCGCTGTCCTTGACGGCGGGATTGTGGCTCGACTGCGTGTCCTGCGCGAACGACGCGCTGCTTCCGGCGGCGGCAAGCATGAGGGAGATGATGGCAATGCGCACGACAGGTCCTTTCCGGTTTGGAAGCCTGTCGAACGATCGGAATGTCCGATCGGGTGCGGCGGGCGGGCATTTGTTTCCCGCCCGTAACGACGACGAAAACCGGGGCCCGCGAGGGCCCCGGCCGGACGCTTACTTGTGCGCGGCGCTCTTGCCGTGCGCCTCGGTCGAAGCGCCGTGCGCGCTGGTCGACTGGGCGTGCGCCTTGGTCGAGTGTTCCTTGCCCGCGGCGTGGTCGCCCTTGGCATGGTGGTCGGCGGCGGCATGATGCGCCTTGGCGGCGGTCTCGTGATGCTCGGCGGCCTTCTTGTGATGCTCAACAGCCATGATTCTCTCCAAGTGAGGTGACCTGTGGATCCCGCCGCCGGTCACCGGCAACGGCGGGCTGTTCCCCGACGCACGCGTCGTGGCGGCCGAACAATGCGCGAGGGCAGCGAAGGATGCGTGACGGCCCGCGTGCCGCGACCAAGCGCCCGCGTCGCGCGCCTGTCCGATCAGCTGTAGCGCTCGGGGAGATAGGCGTCGTTCGCGCGGTCGCTGAACTTGGTCGTCGTCTTGTGGAACGTCAGCGGCACGGTCCCGGTCGAGCCGTGGCGCTGCTTGGCGACGATGACCTCGGCCAGCCCGTGGAGCTTCTCGGCGCGGTCCTTCCACTTCGCGTATTTCTCGACGTCTTCCTCGTCGGGCTGCTTCATCGCGTGATAATATTCCTCGCGGTAGATGAAGAGGACGATGTCGGCGTCCTGCTCGATCGTCCCCGATTCGCGGAGGTCGGCGAGCTGCGGCCGCTTGTCCTCGCGGTTCTCGACCGCGCGGCTCAGCTGCGACAGCGCCAGCACCGGCACCTCGAGTTCCTTCGCCAGCGTCTTCAGCCCCCGGGTGATCTCGCTGATCTCCTGGACGCGGTTTTCGTTCGACGCGCGCGCCGACCCCTGGAGCAGCTGGAGATAGTCGACCACGATGATGCCGACGCCCTTCTGCCGCTTGAGGCGGCGCGCCCGCGTCCGCAGCGCGGCGATCGACAGCGCCGGCGTATCGTCGATGTACAGCGGCAGGTCGGTCAGCTGCCCGGCGGCGCGCGCGAGGCTGTTGAACTCGGACTGGCTGATCTTGCCCATCCGCAGGTTCTCGCTGTTGACCCCCGATTGCTCGGCAAGGACGCGCGTCGCGAGCTGGTCGGCCGACATCTCGAGGCTGAAAAAGGCGACGCCCGCTCCGCTCGATTCGCCCGGGGCCACGCCGTCGGCGCGGTCGCGGACGAAGCGCGCGGCGGCCGAGAAGGCGATGTTCGTCGCGAGGCTCGTCTTGCCCATCGCCGGGCGCGAGGCGAGGATGACGAGGTCGCTCCGGTGCAGCCCGCCCATCTTGGCGTTGAGCGCGTCGAGCCCGGTGGTGTAGCCCGACAGGTGCCCGCCCGACTTCATCGCCCGGTCGGCCATCTCGACGGCGAGCCGCGTCGCCTGGCCGAAGGTCTTGACCGACCCCGCGACGTCGCCCTGCTCGGCAACCTTGTAGAGCGCCAGCTCGGCATCCTCGATCTGCTTCAAGGGCTCGACGCCTGCGGTCGTGTCGAACGCATTGGTCGCCATCTCGCGCCCGACGCGGATCATCTCGCGGAGCAGCGCAAGGTCGTAGATCTGCTGCGCGAAGTCGCGCGCGGCGATCAGTGCTGCGGATTGCTCGGTCAGCGTCGCGAGGTAGCTCGTCCCGCCGATCGCCATCATCTCGGCGTCGGCGTCGAACAGCGGCTTGAGCGTCACCGGCGTCGCGATCATCCGCCGGTCGATCAGCATCAGGATGGCATCGTAGACGCGGCCGTGGAGCGGCTCGAAGAAGTGCTGGCTGCCGAGCTTGAGCTGAACGTCCTCGACCAGCCGGTTGTCGATCATCAGCGCGCCGAGCAGCGCGGCCTCGGCGGCGATGTTGTGCGGCAGGGTCGCCGGCGGCACGAGTGCCAGCGCGGAGGCTGCGGGAGAGAGGGGGATCGGGGACTGCATCGAATGCTTGTCGCGCGATCCGACCGCGACGGCAAACCGCGGTTGTGGATCGTCCGGTGGACGAATCGCCGCCAACCCTGTGCATGGAAAATTATAGCGATCGCGCGCCCGGTGCGTAGAAGAAGGCATGACTGCACCCCGCGACCTTCGCATCGTCGATTTCACCGACGACCTCGCGCCCGCCTTCCGCGACATCACTGCGGAATGGATCACGGCGATGTTCGCGCTCGAGGCGAACGACCGGGCGATCCTCGACCATCCGCGTGCGAGCATCATCGAGTCGGGTGGGATCGTCCGCTTCGTTGCGGCCGAAGGGCTCGGCGTCGTCGGCACCTGCGCGCTGATCCGTGTCGCCGACGGGGTCTACGAGCTGACCAAGATGGGCGTCAGCGAGACCGCGCGCGGCCGCAAGGCGGGCGAGTTCCTGCTCGCGCACGTCGTCGCCGAAGCGCTGGCGATGGCGGCCGCCGGGACAATGAGCCGTCTCTACCTCCTGACCAATCACCGGTGCGCCGCAGCCATCCACCTCTATGAGAAAGCGGGCTTTCACCACGACGCGGCGGTGATGGACGAATTCGGCAGCCGCTATGCCCGGTGCGACGTTGCCATGTCGCTGCCGCTCGGCAGCGACTGATCGACCATCTACGCTGCCGCTCGGCAGCGACTGATCGACCATCTACGCTGCCGCTCGGCAGCGACTGATCGACCACCTACGTTGCCGCTGGCGTGATCGACGGCTAGAGCGGCGGCGATGACCGACCTCCGCCACGTCCGCACCTGGATCTTCGACCTCGACAACACGCTGTACCCGGCGTCGACCGATCTGTTCGCGCTGATCGACGCGCGCATGGGCGCGTACATCGAGCGGCGGCTGGGGTTGGCGCGCGATGCCGCGCACGCGGTGCAGAAGGCGTTCTTCCACCAGCACGGGACGACGCTGCGCGGGCTGATGACCGACCACGGCGTCGACCCGCTCGAGTTCCTGCGCGACGTTCACGACATCGACGTCGGCCGGGTCGGCCATGCGCCGGAGCTCGTCGCCGCGATTGCCGCACTGCCGGGGCGCAAGCTGATCTTCACCAACGCCGACGCCGAATACGCCGGGCGGGTGCTCGGCCGGATCGGTCTCGAAGGCGCGTTCGAGGCGGTCTACGACGTGCATGCGATGGACTATTGGCCCAAGCCCGACGCGCGCGCCTATGCCGGGCTGTGCGCGGCGCACGCCATCGATCCGGCGACGGCGCTGTTCGTCGACGACATGGCGCGCAACCTGCCGCCGGCGAAGGCGATCGGCATGACGACGGTGTGGGTCGACAACGGCAGCGAGCAGGGGCCCGGAGAAAACGCGGCGGGGATCGACATACGCGTCACCGACGTCGAAGCGTGGCTGACGGGCATCGTCGCCGGGCTGGAGGCCGCATGACCGACGATCTCATCGCGCCGATCGCGGCCGGCTGGGCAGCGCGGGCAGAGATCACGCCGGCGACCGATGGAGCGGTGCGTGCCGCCGTCGAGGCCGCGCTCGCCGGGCTCGACAACGGGACGCTGCGGGTCGCCGAGCCCGACGGCCGCGGCGGTTGGCGGGTCAATCAGTGGCTCAAGCAGGCGGTGCTGCTGTCGTTCCGGCTCGCCGACAACACGCTGCTGCCGGGCGGACCCGACAAGACCAGCTGGTGGGACAAGGTTCCGTCGAAGTTCGCCGGCTGGGGCGAAAGCCGCTTCGCCGCGGCGGGCTTTCGCGCGGTGCCCGGCAGCATCGTCCGGCGCGGCGCGTACATCGCTCCGGGCGTCGTGCTGATGCCGAGCTTCGTCAACATCGGCGCGCGCATCGGCGCGGGCAGCATGGTCGATGCGTGGGCGACCGTCGGCAGCTGCGCGCAGATCGGCGAGGGGGTCCATATCTCGGGCGGCGCGGGTATCGGCGGCGTGCTCGAACCGCTCCAGGCCGGCCCGGTGGTGATCGAGGACGGGGCCTTCATCGGGGCGCGGTCCGAGGTCGCCGAGGGCGTTGTCGTCGGCGCGGGCGCGGTCCTGGCGATGGGGGTCTATCTCGGCGCGTCGACGAAGATCGTCGACCGGGCGACGGGCGAGGTGTTCGTCGGGCGCGTTCCCGATTTCGCCGTCGTCGTACCCGGGACGTTGCCCGGCAAGCCGCTGCCGTCGGGTGAGCCGGGGCCGGGGCTGTATTGCGCCGTGATCGTCAAGCGGGTCGACGCGCAGACGCGCGCCAAGACCGCGATCAACGACCTGCTGCGCGAATGACCGTTCCCGCGACGTTCGACGACTTTGTCGACGAATGGGACATCCTTGCCGACGATCCCGACGATCGGTACCGCCTGCTGATCGACCTCGGGCGCGCGCTGCCGCCGATGGACGCGGCGCTCAAGACCGACGCCACGCGCGTGCGCGGCTGTGCGAGCCAGGTCTGGCTGTACCCGACGCGGGACTCCGACCGTCTGCACTTCGCCGCCGATTCGGATGCGGCCATCGTCAAGGGCCTCGTCGCGCTGGTCCTGCTCGGCGTCCAGGATCGGCCCCCGGCCGCGATCGATGTCGCGGCGCTGAAGGCCCGCCTCGACGACCTTGGCCTCGCCAAGCATTTGTCGTCGAACCGCACGCAGGGGCTGGCGTCGATGCTCGCGCGCATCGGCGAGCTCGCTAGCGGACCCTGATCCGGAAGCTGACTTCGGCGGCCGCGGTGAAGCCGCGCGCCGGGCGCAGCTGATCGTCCTGGACGCGTCCCGAAACGCTGAGCACGCCGATCCTGAACGGGGTCGCGACGCGCGCCTCGGCATAGTTGATGTTGACCGGCGTCGGCGTCAACACGTTCGCCGCGCCGGTCTGGGGCCTCGAAACGAGGGCGCGATGGAGGCTGAGCGTGTAGTTGCGGTCGGCAGAGTCGGTCAGATTGGCCTGCACCGTGTACAGGCGCGAGTCGCTGTCGAGGCTGAACCCGAAGTCGCGGCCGCGGTAGCGGAGCCCGTCGGGGTATTTGAAGTCGGTATAGCTGACGCCGTACTGAACGTTACTGAAGCTGAACAGGTTCAGCGTCGAGATCGAGCTGGTGTATTCGGCCGTCAGGCGCATCGTGTTCTTGGCGACCGGAACATAGATGCTGCCGCCGACGAGATAGCTCGACAGGCTGTGGGTGACGGGGCTCGAGTCCTCGTTCATGACCTGGCCATAGATTTCGACCGGAACGCCGGCGATGCGCCAGCCGTAGCGCGCGTCGAACTCGCCCTCGCTCGCGGTCTTGCTTGGGTTGGTCGGGCTGTTGCTGAGCGAGATGACGTCGGACACGCTGCACGGGTGGCCGCGGCCGCAGAAGATCTGGGTCCGCGCGCCGCCGATCTCCAGCCCGCGCGCGGGATTGAGCGTTACGCGGATGCCGTTGAAATAGGTCTTCCGGGCGATCCGCGTGTCGTCGAGGACGCCGACGAAGGCTTCCGCACGGAATGGCCCGATCCAGCTGAGCAGCGGGGTCTTGAAGCGCAGCGGCCCGGCAGTCGAGATGCCGGCCTGCGGGAACGGCCGCGCGTTGTTCGACAGCGTCAGCGCCGACGCCCAGCCCGGCCCCCACCAGTGGGTGACGTCCCCGGCGTACAGCTGAACGTTGCCGAGCCGCTGCGCGATGTAGCTGCCGTCGGCGTCGAAGATGACGCCGCGCTGCCCGCGATAGCCCGTGATTGCGCCGAACTGGACGTGCAGGTCGCTGCGGCCGGCGGTGATCTCGGCGGTCTCCTGGACCGTGCCCTTGCCGTATCCTTCGGCGTTGAAGCCCCGGATGAGCGCCGGGCGGTTGGTGCCGTCGAGCAGGGTCTCGGCCCGCCCGCCTTCGGACGTTTCCCGGGTCGCGCGTGCCCGCACGCGCCGAACCGCCTCGCGGATATACGCCGGCTGCGCGTCGAGCGTCGGCGAATCGGCCAGCGCATCGAGCACGCCGCGCCACGGCACCGGCCACTGTGACACCATCGTCTGGGCGATGCCCGCGTCGGCGAGCAGGGTCAGGTCGGAACGCAGCTGGTTGTCGCCGACGCTCGCCCACGGTGCGGCGACGCCGGGAGCCGCCACGGAGAGCAACAGGCCG
>Ga0123336_10001316_pt1 | contig 23022 bp, 18 predicted proteins | sample SSSSmetaG_FD_96466 | JGI IMG/M metagenome (GOLD analysis project Ga0123336, IMG submission 96466) | Glacier valley bacterial and archeal communities from Borup Fiord, Nunavut, Canada, to study Microbial Dark Matter (Phase II) - ​SSSS metaG | ecosystem: Environmental > Aquatic > Freshwater > Ice... | reverse complement strand
GGTTTATATTTCGCTTCTGAAAAAATCTTTTTATTATCAGTCAACATAATCGCGTCAGGGCTTAAGGATTTATTTTTTGCTGCAAACTTTTTTACAATGCTCCGACCTACCCACTGGCCGATATTGCCTGGAGATGCATCCGGCATACCTTGTGTATTCGGAGCTTCACCGATGTAAGTTTTAATGATGTCAGGCTCCTCTGTATATAGGTAATTATTCTCTAAAAAGAAATTCCAGATTACGCCTTCATTAGTTTCACACCATTTTAGCTGACCATTGGTATAACCCGTTTTAATACTATCCGGCGCCTCAGGTAATAACTTATCAAGCAGGTACCATTGCTTTCCTTTTTCTATCATTTGTTCAATCAACGGCCTGCCACCACTTTTCCCAGGATAAAGATCCTGTTCAATAGCCTTCATACAATTGGCTGTGATATACTGCGGCTCGAATGTCCGCGATATATAAAGAGGAAATGTTTCCTGGCCTTCGGCACTCGTATAAAATGAAAAATCCTTTCCACCATAAAGTTGTAAACCAATAGCCAGCGATTCATTGGTGATTGCTACACCCGGCGCATTAAACGGGCCAACGTAAGTCACTACTTTTGGGATCTTGTAACCCGGGAAATAATATTTAAGATATTTGAAAGACTTGTCTAATTCTTTTTCGAGCCATGAAATATCAGCATACATTGTAGCAAGCGAATCATATAGCGGCCTGCTCACATGAATAAAATGTTTTAATTCGGAAAGCGTAGCATTTATAACAGAATCGGGTGTTGATGGAGATATAGGAGAAAGCCCTAAAATATTAGTGACGAAATCATTTGTGAAATAAGGGAATGCTGATTGAAGATTTTTTGCGCCTTGCTGAATTGAAACGGTATCCATTTTTTCGAAAAGAAATTTATCGAACCTGCCGATAGTTGTAGTTACTTTTATTCCGGACACATCTGGGGCGTTATCATTACAGCCGGTCATCACAAGCAACAGAAAAAATAATAAAAATAAGTACCTGGATGAGAATACTGTTAAGCCCATAGTTTGAATTTTAAAACACTTATTAGTTTGACAAATCTAAATTTCAATGCTTATAACAAAAAGATAAAGTTCACACTTTATCTTTTGTAATTTTATATCTTTTCAAATGAAACTCTTGAGATGAAGATAGCACTGGCGCAGCAAAATTATCATGTAGGTAACTTCGAAAACAATACAAAAAAAATAATCGAAGCTATTGATAAGGCTAAACAAATGGGTGCCGACCTTGTGGTGTTCTGTGAACTATGTATCTGCGGATACCCGCCGCGTGATTTTGTTGAATTCAACGATTTTATTAACAAGTGCTATGAATGCATCAACGTTATCAAACAGCATACTGCTAACATTGGCGTTATTGTAGGATCACCGTTACGCAATCCGCAGGCCGGTGGAAAAAACCTATATAATGCCGCCATCCTTTTATATCAAAATGAAATAACAGGAATCGCGCATAAGTCATTATTACCTACTTACGATGTGTTTGACGAATACCGTTATTTTGAACCGGGGACAGACTTTAAGACTATCGCGTTTAAAGGAAAGAAGATAGCGCTTACCATTTGCGAAGACCTATGGAACCTTGCTGATAAACCGCTCTATAAGTCTTGTCCTATGGATGTGCTTATGTTACAGCAGCCTGATCTTATGATTAACATATCCGCGTCTCCATTTGATTATGATCATGATGAAGACCGTAAAGAAGTAATTCGTGCCAATGTACTTAAATACAAGATGCCAATATATTATTGCAATGCAGTAGGCAGCCAGACGGAAATTGTTTTTGATGGGGGCAGCCTGGTGTTGAATGCATCGGGAAAGATTGTAAAGGAGCTGAAGTATTTTGAAGAAGACTTTCAACTGGTAGAACTTACTGATGCGATGTTTCAAACATCTTCTGCTAATGTTTCTTCAGATGTGTTAGATCAGTTGTTACATGCCAGCAGTAGCGAGGATCCTATTGCGGCTGTATCGGATACAAGAGTCTCTAAACTTAATGATCCCAATAAGATCATTGAGTACCTGACTGATGAAAACAATCTTAAACAAATTCATCACGCATTAATTTTAGGTATAAAAGATTATTTTACCAAGATGGGTTTTAATAAAGCCATCCTTGGCAGCAGTGGTGGTGTTGATAGCGCGGTAACGTTAGCCCTTGCCTGCGAGGCGTTGGGAGCTGAAAATGTCAGGGCCATCCTGATGCCTTCTCAATTTTCAAGTGCTCATTCAGTAGCCGATGCTGAACAGCTAAGTAAAAATCTTGGCAATCCTTACGATACTATTCCTATAGAAACAATTTATAATTCTTTTCTAAGCTCACTCAAACCTGTTTTTCAGGATCTTCCTTTCGGAATAGCGGAAGAAAATATTCAAAGTCGTAGTCGTGGTAACCTTCTCATGGCTATAGCCAACAAATTTGGATACATCCTGCTAAACACTTCCAATAAAAGTGAACTCTCTACCGGTTATGGAACGTTGTACGGTGATATGGCTGGCGGTCTGAGTGTGCTTGGTGATGTTTATAAAATGCAGGTGTATGCTTTGGGAAAATATCTTAACCGTAATGGTGAGATCATTCCTGAAAACATTCTTATCAAAGCTCCGTCAGCTGAATTAAGGCCTGATCAAAAAGATAGTGACAGCTTACCGGATTATAATTTGCTGGATAAAGTTTTATATCAGTACATCGAAAAAAGACAAGGCCCAAAAGAAATTATTGCCCTGGGTATTGAAGAGGTATTGGTAAATCGTATTTTAAAGATGGTTAATATCAGCGAGTATAAACGCAACCAGTTTTGTCCTATTATACGGGTGAGCAGTAAGGCTTTCGGGGTAGGAAGAAGGATGCCTATTGTTGGGAAGTACCTGTCGGGTGGTGAGGTATGAGGGTATTAGGTATCAGCTTAGAGAGATATCTGTAAACAGAAAATTTAAAGATACTTTAGTAAGTATGGTAAATACTTTATAACTCAAGTTATACTTATCACGTACAACCAGGTAGTTGTTTTAAAAAAGATTTATATAGATTTTTAAAAAAATAAACGCGGAATTGAAGTTGCATTTCAATCTCAACAATTCTTTATTCAAGAAGAATTAAACGGAGATAATTATTGACTCGGTAAGCAAATGTTCTATATTATATTGCATGCACGGATCCCTCATACCTGATAACCTCAAACCTCATAACTCATCACTCTCAATGCACCAGTATAACAACTACCGGAACCGGAATAGGTACTCCGCTTATGGTGAGTGTTTTTGTTAAAACAAATTTGGTATCGCTGAGTTCTATCACTTTCGCATCATTACCAAAGCCTGTTAAAATTGGAGTGGACAGCGTTAACTGGGTATCGTTATTACTTAAGGCCCATGTAAAGGGGGAAACCTGTGCAGTGGCAGGGTCACACTTGGTCGGACCTTCATCAATAGTACCTGTCTTGTCTGACTTAAAAGTAATGGTATTATCGGTAAGACATGCCTGAACGAGGCCCGCAGGGGCTGCCTGGTCGATAGTACCATTGCCATCAAGGTCTATCCCGGCCGCGCTATACTTCCAGACAGAAGTAGCAAGATAATCGGATTTTGTTTTGGCAGGTGTTGAATTTTTACTGCAACCGGCTAATAACAATACACTTCCGGCAATAAAAAGATTATAAATTTTAGAAATCTTCCCCTTCATAAAATGATACGTTTTCAAGCATAAAAGTTAATGCTTTTTTCCGATGATCAGTACATTATCCATAACGGGATTAACAAAAGTTTGCACCTATGTTATTACTGGCAGCGGAATTACAATCAGATTGTACGTATTTTGCATATCTCTTTTTACTATTTTTATTAATAATAATCAGCAATTTATGTTGCAAACGGCCGAGGACATTCGTCAAATAAATGAAAAAATTCAATACAGTGGCACTTTCATTGATCGTCTCCGGGATGAAATTGGTCGTGTAATAGTAGGGCAGCAATACATGGTTGACAGGTTGTTGATTGGGTTATTGAGTAACGGCCATGTGTTGTTGGAAGGAGTACCCGGTTTAGCGAAAACGCTTACTATTAAATCATTGGCGCAGGCTATTCACGCTAAATTCAGCCGTATACAATTTACCCCGGATCTGCTGCCTGCCGACCTTATAGGAACGATGATCTATAACCAGCAGAAGAACGAATTTATGGTTCGTAAAGGACCCATATTTGCAAATTTTATTTTAGCCGATGAAATCAACAGAGCGCCTGCAAAAGTTCAAAGCGCTTTACTAGAAGCAATGCAGGAAAGACAGGTTACTATAGGCGATCAAACTTATAAACTGGAAGAACCGTTTCTCGTTCTTGCTACTCAGAATCCTTTAGAACAGGAAGGCACTTATCCATTGCCGGAAGCACAGGTTGACAGGTTTATTATGAAAGTGATTGTGGACTATCCTACAAAGCAGGAAGAACAACTGATCATACGCCAGAATACGCAAGGTATAAAATCACCTCCAATAGAACAGGTAGTATCTATGCAGGAGATCATCCAGGCAAGGGATCTTACCAGGCAGATATACATGGATGAAAAAGTAGAAAACTATATACTTGACATTGTATTCGCGACGAGAACGCCGGATAAATACCAGCTAAGTAAATTAAAACCTTTAATCTCCTATGGTGGTTCGCCAAGAGCCAGTATTAACCTGGCGCTGGCAGCAAAATCAAATGCGTTTCTTAACAAAAGGGGTTATGTTATTCCGGAGGATGTAAGAACCATCTCGCGTGATGTACTGAGACATCGTATCGGCCTTACTTATGAGGCTGAAGCTGAAAATGTATCCGTGGAAAATATTATTGAAGACTTGCTGAAGGTTATTCCGGTACCGTAGTTGCAGGTATACGGTGTGAGGTTTTAAGGTATGTGTATGTTGTGCCGCAATTATAAATCTTCGGTAAAGTTTACCTATAGCAAAAAAATACACATAAAAGTTCACCCATTTTTAAAATAACAATATAGCTATAATTACCACGTAACGGCTACATGCTAACAACAGCAGAAATATTAAAAAAGGTTAAAGAGCTGGAGATAAAAAGTAAGAAGATCACTCAACATCTTTTTACCGGAGAATATCATTCTGCCTTTAAAGGACGTGGTATGAGCTTTCGGGAAGTCCGCGAGTATGATCCCGGAGATGATATCCGTTTTATAGATTGGAATGTAAGCGCAAGGTTCTCTCATCCTTTCACAAAATTGTTTGAAGAAGAAAGAGAACTGACAGTTATGCTGCTGATCGATGTAAGTGCCAGTTCTCTTTTTGGGACAGTCCACGCGCGTAAGAAAGATATTATTACAGAAATAGGTGCTATACTTACATTCTCGGCCATCAATAACAACGATAAAGTAGGCGTTATTTTTTTTAGTGATAAAGTTGAAAAATACATCCCTCCAAAAAAGGGAAAGCAGCATGCATTATACATAGTACGTGAGTTGCTGACATCAAGTCCAAAAAACAAAAAAACCAATCTTTCGGAAGGGCTTCGATTTTTTAATAATAGCACTAAACAAAAGAGTATCTCTTTTATATTAAGTGATTTTCTGGATAAAAATTTTAATGATGCACTGAAAGTAGCCGGAAAAAAACACGACCTCATCGGAATAAAAGTTTATGATAAAATGGATATGGAATTACCCGATGTTGGAATAATACAGGTAATCGATGCTGAGACAGGTGTCACTAAATGGATTGATACCAGCGATTACATCATTAGAAATCAATACCAGTTAAAATTTTTTGATTATACCGATTTATGTAAGAACATGTTTCTTAAATCCGGAAGCGATTTGTTACATGTAAGAACTGATGAGGATTATATCAAAGTGCTGCAGAAGTTTTTCGTAGGGAGAAGATGAGTTACCCCGGGTCTGATCTAAATTAAATAATCAATAAGTTACTGATCTGAAGCATTGATCAAGCAGTTCGACAGAATGACAAAAAGAATTTTACATATCGTTTGTTTGGTAGCCTTTAGTTGCTTTTTTCAAATTTCTTTTTCTCAATCTGTATATGTAAGCGCTTCGGTTGACAAAGATAAAATCGTTATTGGCGAACCTATACACCTGAGACTGGAACTATCACTGCCCGTTGGCACCAACGCAAAATGGTTTGCGCTCGATAGCATCCCTCATTTTGAATTTATTGAACAGGGAAAAATCGATACGGTAAGTACCCGCACCCTCCATACTTACAACCAGGTAATAACTATCACTGGTTTTGATTCAGGCAGATGGATAATACCTGCCATACCGCTGGATTTAAATGGCAGATCATACCTGACAGATTCGATACCTGTTTCTGTAGCTTTTTCTAATTTCGATGCTTCGCAGGATTATCACGATATAAAAGACATACTTGCCGTTGAGAAATCTTCATTGAATTATATCAACTGGGTGATCGCCGTTATCACACTCTTATCTTTAATGGCATTGATTTATTTTTTAAGAAAGAAGAAACAAAAGACCGGTGCGACTGTAATGAGAACAACTTCTAAGCTCTCTCCTTATGATGAAGCTGTTTCATTACTGCAGGAACTTAAAAGCAGGCGATTGCCTGAAAACGGTCAAACCAAACTTTACTACAGCGGGTTAAGCGATATCCTGCGTTTATTTATTTCAAGGAAGCTTTCGCTTGCGACTATGCAAAAAACAAGTGAAGAAATCATTTTACAAGTAAAGGATCTCGGTTTGTCTAACGATGCTTTTATATCAATGGCACAAACGCTGAGAATGACTGATGCTGTGAAGTTTGCTAAATATATCCCCGGCAATGAACACAACGAAGAAAGCTTTAAAAATATAAAGGCATCTATTGAACTACTTAATAAACTGATGACATAGTGCTTTATAACTGGTTACAAAATATCAAATTTGCTTATCCGTCAGTCTTGCTACTATTGACGTTATTACCAATATTAATAATTTGGTACATCATTTATAATAACCGGCGGCAGGGTTCGATGATGATATCTTCAATAACGCAGATTCCTGCAAGGCGCACCTGGAAAATTATTTTAAGGCCCCTGCCTTTTGTGTTGCGTTTACTTTCTTTGGCCTGTATTATAGTTGCTCTGGCGCGTCCTCAGACACGTAACGATGAAGAACTGGTAAGCGGTGAAGGGGTTGACATTGTTTTGTGTATTGATGTGAGCGGTAGTATGATGGCTCAGGACTTTACACCTAACCGTTTAGAAGCTGCCAAGGAAGTTGCGTCAACTTTTGTAGACAGCCGCCCGACAGACAGAATAGGGCTTGTGATTTTTTCAGGAGAAAGTTTTACGCAATGCCCGGTTACTACTGATAAAAATATTTTAAAATCGCAGATATACAATATACAGAGCGGGCTGCTTGAAGATGGCACAGCTATAGGATCTGGTCTGGCAACAAGTGTTGACCGTTTAAAGTCTTCAAAATCTAAAAGTAAGGTGGTCATCCTGCTTACTGACGGAGAGAATAACGGTGGTATGATCGACCCGTCCACGGCTAAGGAAATCGCTAAGTCTGTCGGTGTAAAAGTATATACAATCGGTGTTGGGACAGAAGGATCAGCACCGGTTCCGGTTCAAACACCCGGAGGCATCGTGATGCAACGGGAGCAGGTAAATATTGATGAAAAATTACTTACACAAATAGCCGGCGAAACGGGAGGTAAATATTTCCGCGCAAAAGATAACGCGACACTTAAGGGTATTTATACAGAAATTGACAAACTGGAAAAATCCCGTGTTGAAGTAACAGCGCTTCGCCGCTTTAATGAAAAATTTTTTCCATTAGCAATTGGCTCAATCTTTTTTTTAATGCTGGAAGCGATTTTAAAGTTTACAGTCTTCAGGAAATTCCCATGATTGGTGATTGTCAATTAATGGTAATATAAAAATAGATAGTGTAATTAAATTTTTACATCTTACATTATTGTAGTCGTGTATTAATAATTTGCAACTACCCGTAAATGACTAACCTATCAACCATTGAAAGTACTTATATATAAATCGACAGGCAGCTGGTATGTTGTTAAAGATGACGAGCATAACATTTACAACGCGCGCATAAAAGGTGTTATGAAAATTGAGGGTATCACTTCTACCAATCCTATTGCCGTTGGTGATCATGTGGAAGCTGAAATGGAAAATGAAGGGGAGCATACACTGACTATCAGCAGCATCGGTCAAAGAAAAAATTATATTGCCAGGGTCTCGCCTCATAACAAAAACCAGCATCATATCATTGCATCCAACCTTGACCAATGTATGTTGTTCGCTACATTGAAAGATCCTAAAACATCGCAGGGATTTATCGACCGATTTCTTATTACAGCGGAAGCTTATCATATACCCGCAATCATTGTTTTTAACAAAGAAGATCTTTATAAAAAGAAGGAGCTGGAAAAATTTACGGAGCTGAAGGTGATGTACGAAACGATTGGTTACAAAGTGTTATCGATGAGCGTTGATAAGCATACAGGCATGGAGGAAGTTAATGGGATATTAAAAGATAAAGTAAGTTTATTGAGCGGTCATTCGGGCGTAGGAAAATCTTCTTTTATAAATATACTATTTCCCGGGCTGTCACTTAAGACCCAGGATGTAAGCGGATGGAGCGGTAAAGGACTGCATACTACTACCTTCGCTGAAATGTTCGATCTTTCTTTTGGCGGTAAGATAATCGACACTCCCGGCATCAGGGAACTGGGTCTGGTTGATATTACCAAACAGGAACTGTCTCATTTTTATCCTGAAATGCGTGCACTGATCAATGACTGCCAGTTTAATAACTGCCTTCATATTAATGAACCGGGTTGTGCGGTTAAAGATGCCATGCTTCATGGAAAAATTCATGTAGAGCGGTATATCAGTTACTGCAATATACTTGAGACTATTGAAGTAAGAAGTTACTGAAGAAAGCTATTGGCTGTCAGCCATCGCCAGACGCCATAAGTTGTGCCGGACTGTGTCAGCTATCGTAGAATACACGGCATCTTTACAAACTTTTGAATTAATCTATCTCACAGTAGATTGAACTTTAATTATTAGAATTATTATACGGCATCATTAAACCAGCTTGAATAATATACATAATTATTTGCTATCCGGTTTATTTCACCACTTATCAGCTCTTCAGAAATATCTTTCACTTTAACTGCGGGGACGCCGGCGTAAATACTTCCACACGGAATCCTCGCGCCTTCAAGCACTACAGAACCCGCTGCGATAATTGAGTTGCTGCCTACTACCGCGTTGTCCATCACAATAGCGCCCATGCCTATAAGCACATTATCCTGTATCGTACAACCATGTAATATCGCGTTGTGTCCTATAGAAACATTATTACCAACTGTTACGGTGGTTTTTTGGTAAGTAGCATGGATCACTACTCCGTCCTGTACATTTACTTTGTTGCCTATCCTGATACTGTTGACGTCGCCGCGTATTACGGCGTTAAACCATACACTGCATTCATCTCCCAGTATTACATCACCAACAATAGTTGAATTAGGAGCCAGGAAACAATTTTCACCAAACCTGGGTAATACCTCTTTTACAGGAAGGATTAATGCCATAATAATTATTTAAAAAATATTTGTAAAGATGATAAGCCGTACCATTAAAAAACAGGTTCTATTTAAAGGTACGATACAAATATCTTCAAAAACTTTTAGCAGCTTCGTAAATTCTTTGCGTTCTTTGTTATACTTAACGCCTGGCAGGCCAAACGGATATGAATCAAAGAGAACTTTTCTTTAGTCATGTAGCACAAACTTCCCGGGCACCACTAGCATTGGAGATTGTAAAGGCAGAAGGCGTTAGTTTGTTTGATATTAATGGTAAAGAATATACAGATCTTATAGGTGGAATAAGTGTTTGCAATACCGGTCACCGTCATCCTAAAGTAGTGGAAGCTATTAAGAAGCAGGCAGATGCTTACCTCCATATACTTGTATATGGAGAGTTTATCCAGTCTCCGCAGGTGATGTATGCCAAACTGCTAACTGATTATCTGCCACAAAATCTTAACAGTGTATTTTTTACCAACTCGGGTGCTGAAGCAGTAGAGGGCGCCATGAAACTCGCTAAAAGAGTTACCAATCGTAGCCAGATCATTGCCTTCAAAAATTCGTATCACGGATCAACACAGGGTGCTCTGAGTGTTATGGGTGACGAATACTGGAGAAACGCTTTCAGACCGCTGCTTCCCGATGTGCTTCATCTTGACTACAACGCTTATGCTTCTCTTGAATCAATCACAAAAAGAACTGCGTGTGTTATTGCCGAAACGGTACAGGCAGAAATGGGCGTCAACGCACCTTCTAAGGATTGGCTGAAAGCATTAAGAGCAACATGTAACGAGCACGGTGTCTTGTTGATGCTCGATGAAATTCAGGCTGGCTTTGGCAGAACCGGGACTTTATGGGGGTTCCAGCAATATGATATTGTACCTGATATTTTGATGTTAGGAAAAGCTTTAGGGGGAGGCATGCCATTAGGCGCTTTTATCGCTGACAATGCGCTTATGCAAACACTTACGCATGACCCGGTTCTGGGTCATATCACTACATTTGGTGGACACCCGGTTTCATGTGCTGCCGGTATGGCATCATTTAAGGTATTGATAGAAGAAGGATTGATTGATGGAATAAAAAAGAAAGAAGCTGTTTTTAAATCTTTGCTGATACATCCGAAGGTCAAAGCCGTACGGTCTGCCGGTCTCCTTATGGCGATCGAATTTGCTGACTTCGATACTAATAAAAATATCATAGACCGATGCCTCGCAAAAGGTGTGCTGACAGACTGGTTTCTGTTTGCCCCTCATTGCATGCGTATAGCGCCTCCCCTGGTTATTTCAGAAGAAAAAATCAAGACAGCCTGCGGGATAATAATGGAAGTGATTAATAATGATTAATTGATTTCCCAACAAACCATTAATCGTTAATCACACCATCTTAAAAACAATCGCTGCCAGCAATGCGCCGATGCCCGGACCTACTACCGGTATCCATGAATACGCCCAGTCACTATCGCGTTTGCCGGGAATGGGTAAAAGGAAATGCATGATGCGCGGACCCAGGTCACGCGCGGGATTAATGGCATAGCCTGTCGGCCCCCCCAGACTAAGCCCTACACCTAACACTAATAAACTTACCGGTAAAGCATCCAGCGCACCCAAGCTGTTGGTAGGAGCAGCGATATATAACACGCCAAATATTAAAACAAATGTTGCGATGATCTCTGATACCAGGTTACTAACGGTGCCGCGTATGCCAGGACTGGTACAGAAAACAGCCAGCTTGGTATCGGGATCAGGTGTTGCGTTGAAATGAAGTCTGTAAGATAACCATACGAAGCCTGCTCCCGCCATAGCGCCAAGCAGTTGTGCCGCTATATATACAGGCACCATATTCCACTCCAGCTTCCCCAAAAAAGCAAAAGCCAGTGTAACCGCAGGATTGAGATGTGCCTTACTAAAAGGAGCCGCTACAAAAACACCTACATATACCGCCATAGCCCAGCCGAAAGTAATAGCGATCAATCCGCCGTTATTACCTTTAGTCTTATTTAGAATAACATTGGCTACAACACCATCGCCTAAAACGATAACAAGGGCGGTACCGGATAGCTCACCAAGAAAAGGAGTCATGTTCTTAAATTTTTAAAGTGTATGTGAAAAATTCGCCGGTAGATAGTTAACAGCCATTTTAATAAAATTTTCAACTGCATCCTGCTGCCATTGTTCATCCTTATTCATTTCATTAGCCATCAGCGCTGCTACTGCCGGTGCGGATGCTATCGCTGCCCGGGCATCCAGGAATAGTGCTCTTGTTCTTCTTGCAAGGGCATCTTCAATGGTCATACACATTTCCTGTTGAACCGCCCATACGATCTCTGCTTTTATATATGGCAACGAATTATGGATTTTCGCCCCGAGTGAAGCATCTTTCTTTATCAGTGCCCTGATGCCTGTTGCATCAGCGCCATAATAATGCAGTTCTTCATTATAATCAATAGCATCCTTCCACCCATGAATCTTTAATTGTTTTGTGGTACATGCACGATGATCAAGCAACCCATTTTTAATAGCGGTATCAATAGTGTCTTCTGCCATTCTGCGGTAAGTGGTCCATTTGCCACCGGTAATAGTTATTAAGGAGGAATCGCTGAGCTGTATCAAATGGTCACGTGGTAAAGCTGCTGTTGATTTGGCGGTTCCTTTAACCAGCGGTCGTAATCCTGCAAACACCGATCTTATATCTTTAATAGCAGGAGCCTTCAACAAATATTTTCCCACCTGTGAAAGCACAAAATCTATTTCATCGTTCAGGGCAACAGGCTCCAGTGATAAAAGTTCTGTAGGGGTATCCGTAGTGCCGATAAGGGTTTTATTGTGCCAGGGCACTGCAAACAACACCCGGCCATCATCTGTTGAAGGGACAAGAATAGCAGCTCCGCCCGGCAAAAATTCCTTTTCAATTACCAGGTGTATCCCCTGGCTTAGTGTGATGACAGGTGTGGCTTTCGCGTCATCCATCTTTAACAGTGCATCTGTAAAAATACCTGTCGCGTTGATAACCGTTTTAGAAAGTATCTCATACTCCTTTCCTGTTATCAGATCTTTTATACGGATGCCGGCTATTTTTTTATTTTTTTTCAGGAAGCCGGTTACCTGCATATAATTAGTGAGCACTGCTCCACTGTCAGCAGCGGTTTGTGCAAGATTAATAGCAAGCCGCGCGTCATCAAACTGTCCATCATGGTAAAGAACGCCACCAACAAGTCCCGCTGGATTAATAGCCGGCGCAAGCTCCAGTGTTTTCCTTCTCGATAGTAGTCTTGATGATCCAAGACTTAAACTACCTGCCATCCAATCATAAATTTTTAATCCGATACTATAAAAATAAGGCTCCCACCATTTATAGTTTGGAATGATAAATGACTGATCTTTTACAAGGTGTGTTGCATTGTTGCGAAGCAGGCCTCTTTCTCTCAAACCTTCAAATACAAGTTTTATATTTCCCTGTTGCAGGTAACGCACGCCACCATGAATTAATTTGGTAGACCTCGACGAAGTGCCTTTAGCAAAATCATGCTGCTCGGCTAAGAAAGTACTGAATCCTCTGGCAGCGGCGTCTACGGCAACTCCCAGTCCGCTTGCACCACCGCCTATGATACAGGCATCCCACTCCCCCTGGTGAGATTCTAATTGTTGTATCATTTGTTGGCGGTTCATTGTTTTTGCTATCAGCCGTCAGCTTTCAGCCGGCAGTATAATATTATTAAGTATTTATCTACGCCCGTCGTTCCTTAGGAACAGTATAACCTTTAAATAGTTGCTGCTACCAATCGTTCCACGATAATAAAATACCTTGTTATCTTATCAAGGAAAAAGCTAAGGTTTCACCTTATCGCATTAATACACTTGTATTAAATTAATGAAGTCTTATGTCAGCATTCACCAGCCTCCTACCTGAACACCTCATACCTTAAACCTCATAACTGTCATCATTAGCCCAGGAAATACTTGCCGATACGGCTCTTCGCCAGCCTTTCATTAACGGCGTTACCTCTGTCGACGCAATGCCTGGTGTAAAATGCCTGTCGGCACTCCATTGCTGTTGTATTTCATTGGTATCGTTCCAGTAGCCGACCGCCAAGCCTGCAAGATATGCTGCACCCAGTGCCGTTGTTTCATAAACGGTGGGCCTGATTACTGGCACCTGTAAGATATCACTTTGAAACTGCATCAGCAGGTTATTTACTGTGGCGCCGCCATCAACACGCAGCTCCTTTATGGTAATGCCCGAGTCGGATTCCATCGCTTTTAAAACATCAGTAGTTTGGTAAGCAATGCTTTCAAGAGCGGCCCTTGCTATATGGGCATTGGTTGTTCCCCTGGTTAAGCCGAATAAAGTGCCACGCGCATAAGGGTTCCAGTGAGGCGCACCCAGCCCGGTAAAAGCTGGCACCATGTATACACCATCAGTATCATTAACCTGTGAAGCAAGTGATTCTATCTCCGCTGAAGAACGAATGATCTGCAAGCCGTCTCTAAGCCATTGCACGATGGCACCTGCGATGAAGATGCTGCCTTCCAGTGCGTATCCAACTTTATTATTAATCTTCCATGCGACAGTTGTCAGCAGATTATTATGCGAGGTCACCGCTTTTTCACCTGTGTTCATCAACATAAAACAACCGGTGCCATAAGTATTTTTTACCATGCCGGGTTGAATACACATTTGTCCGAACAAAGCCGAGTGCTGGTCTCCTGCGATACCGGCGATAGGGATGTTTGAATTTTCTACAATCGCATCTGTTAGCCCATAAACTTTGCTTGATGGATTTATCTCCGGTAAAACAGAAAGCGGTATGTTAAAGAGCTTAAGCAATTCTTCGTCCCATTCACAGGTATGAATATTCATCAGCATAGTTCTGGACGCATTGGAAACATCAGTAATGTGCAGTCTGCCCTTTGATAATTTCCATGCAAGCCAGGTATCAACAGTGCCGAATGCGAGTTGTCCTTTATCAGCCATGGCTCTGGCACCGGGAACATTATCGAGTATCCATCTTAGCTTGGTAGCTGAAAAATACGCGTCAATAACAAGACCTGTTTTCTCCTGGATAAGTCCCTGCAATCCCTCCTGTTTTAATTGATCGCAGAAAGCTGCTGTTCTTCTATCCTGCCATACTATCGCGTTATAAATTGGTTTAGAGTTACTCCTTTCCCATACCAGGGTGGTTTCCCGCTGATTGGTAATTCCTATTGCAGCAAGTTGCGAGAGACTGATATTGCTTTTTGCCAGCACTTCAGCGAGTACACTGAATTGCGAAGACCATATCTCTTCAGGATCATGTTCTACCCAGCCGGCTTGTGGATAAACCTGGCTGAATTCTTTTTGCGCCAGGCTTATAATGTTTCCTCCCTGGTCAAAAAGTATAGACCTCGAACTGGTAGTACCCTGGTCTAATGCAAGAATAAATTTATTAGGCATGCATCGTTAATTATGATACAGGAAGATAAGGAGTTTTGTTAAACCCGGGAGGTTTTTTTCACTAAAGATAATTTTACATGGAAAGACAGTCACCCGGTTATAATTTTTTAAAAATTAAATAACACTGTTTAAAAAAATATTTTTTACTTTGCAAGTCAAAGTACTTTTTATGAAGACAACCTATCAACCATTGGAAACCTTGCAGGATATAAAAAGTATGATGAAAAGAAGCAGCCGGTTTATTAGCCTTAACGGGTGGAGTGGAATATCGGCGGGTGTCTGCGCCCTTGCCGGTGCATGGATGGCAGTATTCAGGATGGCTGAATATAAAAATCACTATCAGTCAGGTTACACTGATAATACCAGTACCCGATCAGCCAATGAGGGACTGGGGCAGTTATCCAGCCAGTTGACATTGATCGCCGCGGGTGTTTTTGTTGCGGCATTGATGACCGCGTTTATGTTTACTTTTTTCCGAAGCAGGAAAGCGGGTATTCAGATATGGAGCGTTTCGTCAAGGCGCTTAATGTGGAATACTATCGTTCCAATGATAGTGGGCGGTATTGTTGTTTTGCGGATGCTTGATTTAAAATATTATCTTCTTATAGCGCCCTGTTGCCTTATCTTTTATGGCCTTGCACTTGTAAATGGTAGTAAATATACCTTAGGTGAAGTAAAGTACCTCGGATATTGTGAAATCATAATGGGTGTTTTTAATTTATAAATACCGGGCTATGGTTTAATTTTTTGGGCCGCAGGTTTCGGATTGCTTCATATATTATACGGGACGTTGATGTGGTGGAAATATGAAAGAGCGTAGAAGCTATCAAAAGAAAACTTATTATCCATTCATGTTCTTATCGCTGATAACAGGGAAATAGGAATTAACATCGATTAAAATGTAATGAAAAATCCGATAGAGCATCTTAATAAAATCTTTGACAGCCGCATTCGCCTGGGCATCATGAGTGCCTTAATGGTAAACGAAGCAGTAAACTTCAATGAGTTGAAAGAGCTTATCAATGCAACGGATGGCAATCTTGCCTCACACCTTAAAACATTAGAGGATAGCAGTTTTATAAAAGTAAAGAAAGGATTTGTAGGTAGAAAAACCAATACAACTTATTCCGTTACCAAGGCGGGCGAGAAAGCTTTTAAATTACATCTCGACGCATTGGAAGAAATGATAAGATCAATTAACGAGTAAAAATATACAACGTCTTTTTACTATTTCAAATCTTTGATGGGCTTGCAGCAAACAGTTAAAAATCTTGAAAGATAATCAGGTAAAGAATACTATATGGAACCACCAAAATTTTCCTGGCGCGCCAGGTTTAGAAGTTTTAGTTATGCTTTTCAAGGATTGGCCTGGTTCTTCAAAAGGGAACATAACGCCTGGATACATGGCATGGCAACAATACTGGTTTTGCTGATGTGTTTTGTTTTTAAAATTTCAGGCATGGAGTTCATCGTGGTCTTATTTGCTGTTGCACTGGTATTGATTGCCGAAATATTTAATACTGCTATTGAAAAAATAATGGATCATCTGTCACCATCAACTCATCCGGCAGTTAAAATAATAAAAGACGTCGCGGCGGCGGCAGTGCTTGTTGCAGCAATAGCTGCTATAATCGCTGGATTAATTGTTTTTATACCCAAAATATTATGACTAAAATTCTTTTGTTCCCCCGGTACCTTCGCAAACTTTATTTACTTAAATCAGAGCTGGAGCGACTAATGCTAACCTCGGTATTGTTCAGTACCACAATGCTTGCTATAAGAATCGTTTATACCGGCACCCATACTTTTTTTCCTTGAGTGGAACCTCTTCCTGGCTTTTATCCCTTATTTTATTTCTAAATGGCTTACCGGTAAACCATCAGTTGTAAACAACAAGTGGCTTTTTGTTATAATGTTTTTTTCCTGGCTGATGTTTATACCTAATTCGTTTTATATTATTACCGACCTGTTTCATCTCCGGGAAAATAGTAATACCCCACTATGGTTTGATTTGTTACTAATACTATCTTTTGCATGGAATGGTTTACTGGCTGGTATTTTATCTGTCAGGCATATGGAGAAGATCGTCGAGCTTTTATGGATTGATAAAAAAGAATTGATTTTCCTGGCCCCGGTGATGTTGTTAAACGCTTTAGGAATTTTTATTGGAAGATACCTGCGTTATAACAGCTGGGATGTAATAACGAATCCATTCCATTTGATGATGGACATTTTTAATTTACTTAAACATCCAATTGCTTATAAGGATGCATGGGGAATGATAATTTTTTACTCCATTTTTATAACGCTGCTGTATATGACAATAAAAAGGGTTAACAAATATATTAGTTGAAGAAGATTCTTAAAACTCGGTGTATTAATATACTCTCCGTGGTTAAAAATAGCTTCTTAAAAATCAACTCCCATTGCAAAATGCAACATGGGTTTACCCTTGAAGATACCATTCATCTCCCAGCCTGCGTCCAGCCTTAGGAAATATCCAAGTAATGTGCTTCTCACACCAAATCCATAGCTTCCAACAAAAGGTCCGATACCACCTGCTTTAATAAGTACTGAAACAGGTGTTCCGGGATACACAACAAATGGGCGTTCTATTTTATTGTAAGCGCCGTTCCATGCAGTACCCAGGTCAAAAAATTGTATCACCATAAAATTTCGCAGGAAAGCATTGTTGATTGGCCTGTTAAATAAAGTTGCGAACACAGGTAACCGGAACTCACTGTTAAGTACAACCGCATTGTTTCCATTAGCAACGTTCTGGGGAAACCCCCTCATATTTACCGCTAAAGATTGAAAAGCATAATCAGGATCCTGTGGCTTTGGTAAATCACTGTGCTTTGGAAACAAAGCTCCATCAGAACCACCGAGATAATAAATTATTTTTTGATTACCCCATGAAAAGTCACCGCCAGCTCTTCCTGCCCATATAAAGTTGCGGTAAATAGGATAGTAATACCTGCCGTCAAAACCAAAATTAAAACTGTTACGTCCTTCCTGGCTTCCAAGTTTACTTATCTGGCTGTTATAATCTACATAAAATTTATAGCGTGCTCCGTTAAGGATATTAGTGGCTTTAGCTACGGTGTTATCGTAAACGTATTCAACACGCATCAAACCCCATGTCTTTTTTCTGTCGGGCTCATTTAAAGGAGCGGTATCGGCCCATTTAATAACCACTTTATCCGTTCTCACGCCAATAGACAGTCGAACGCTTTTTATCTTATCGAAAGGGTACTTCATTACCCCCTGGAATAAATTAGTATAAGATTTTGCATCATACCCTTCACCTGTTTGTCCAACATCCGTTTTTCGGTAATAGATCGCTGAAAAGTCTATCCTTTTTTTAAGATAATCGAACCTCGCCAGGTATTCACTTCCTGAATTGAACAAAGACTGAACGCCCGGGTTGAATACGTTTTGCTGCCCTACATTGATAGGCACTCCACTGCCTGCAGTATTGATTAAAGGCGAACGGAACATACCTGTAAACCTTACATCTTCCAGCATATCTAATATAGAAACAGAAACCAGTCCATTGAATGCACCGTTATTCAGGTTCACAGGCAGGCTTCCTGTATAAGGCTGGTAGCGGGTTCCCAGCACATCACTGTTAAATAAGGAACCTGTGACCTGGTCTATAGCAAACTTTAACTTGTAATCGAATCTTTTTGCTTTGTCGAGCACCGTCAGTGGCTTATCACGTGCTGCAGCGTCATTGGCTTTTCTAAGCGCCGCAGAATCTATTTTTTCATTACCGAACTCTGATTCAAAAACTTCTTTCTTTCTGGTAGTGTCACCGCCGGGCGTAGCAGACTTAAATTTTAAGGCTTCTCCACCTGCAATCCTGGAAGCTTCTAAAGTCTTACGTCGAAAATCTGTTGGTCTTGGATTGACATTTCTTTTTCTCAGGGTTGCTTCATCAACCTTTAATTTATATAAAAACTTAAGATCGCCTTCCTGCCTTACTTCACTTACCTGGCCTGCGTCACCGGCGATTTTTGTTTCCTTCAAACTGCTCTGGTAGTTGGTAAGTGCAAACACATAAGCGGAGTCGTTAGTTATAGAAAAAGCAAAGATAGAATCAGGTTCACTTTTGTTGTTAGCCTTTAAAACGGAGTCAAGATCTTTTCTGTCAGGATTGCGCAATATATCATTACCGATCTTGTAAATAGAATCAACCCCTGCTCTCCTCGTTTTAAAAAACCCGGCATACCGGTTACCAATGCCATTTTCATCACTGATAAATGTAAAATGGGTATTGTTATATTGAGTGGGGTTTTTAGCATTGCCAAATTTAAGATAGGTTAATTGCGATATCTGTTTGAACTCACTTTTATTCCAGTTATCAATAAGGAAAACATTGTAAAGATTATTGGAAGGTAAAACAGTATCCCCGGTTTTGGCTGTAGCCCCTGGTCTGTTGGAGGCATACATGATACCAGTCTTATTTGGAAACGCTACAAAAGAAGCATCAAGATCATCATATACGTCGTTGGTAATCTGTTCGGTTACCTGTGTATCAATTTTATAAACGAAAATATCCGACTGACCTTTTTTTACGGCACTAAACAGCAAAGTGTTTCCATCCAGCATAAATTTAAAGTCCTGCACCTGGTCAAATTCGGGGAGATCCTGTTTAATGGTTTTATACTTTGTCAGCATATCGTATAAAAAAAGTTTTACGGTGCCTTCCTGCCAGTAAACCACTGCAAGCCGGTTTCCTTTGGTGTCCCATGCCAACTGGGGATAATTAGGGTTAGGAATATTTTCACTAATCCTTATCCCACTCTTAAGCAATACTTTCTTATCGCCATAGTTGTTATAAATATTTACTTTTTCTATTCCTTTTTTAAATTCTACTACAGCATAAGTCTGACTCCTGGGAGCAGGGTTAGGGGCGAAACGAAAAAAATCATGAGAGTTGCTAATCTCTTCTACTACAGACATAGAACCCTTTGGGGCGTTGCGTCTTGAACGTATGTCTTTTTCATATTTCGCTCCCTGGAAATCCATAAATTCACGAAGCAGTTCTTTAAATTTCTTTTTGGCAATTCTTTGCGATGCCCCGTTCAGGTTACGGTATACACGTGCCAGGTATAAAAAATAAGTAACGTTTTCTTTCTTGTAAGTTTCAGCTACATAGTACCAGAATGAATGGCCTGCCAGTAATGGCTTCTCATAAGCGAACTGGTAAAAGTTTTTAAATTTTCCTGATAGCATTGCTGATTTAAGCTGATCATCAAGATCGGTGCTCCAATTTTCGGCAGCATATGCCACATAGCCATCAGTTAACCATTTAGGAAGATCCAGCAAAGCCTGGTTAGCGGCAAATTCTCCCAGGTCATCACCAAATAATAAATTATCCACCAATACGCGGGCGATCCCCTCCCTGACCTGTCTGCGTAAATCATAATGGTCGCCGTTAAAATATACAATTACTTTATTATTTACCAGCTTGGTATTGCCGCCAGCACTTTGCCAATCATTGGCGAGCCCGATATTAGACTGCTCCATCTCGTTGAAACTATTGTAAACAATGATGTTTACCCTGCGTTGTACGCCATATTCAGTAAATGTTTCAAGACCGGTAAGTTCTTTTTCAGCCACCTGAGCCACAAACTTTGAAAGTGGTTCCCCGTTCTGGCTGTAATAAGTATTGAAGTTTTCAGTTTGATAGTAAGCCCATTTAAACTTTTTAAATTGTACCCTGTTTTTTCCAAACTCTACCGTATTAACCTGGCCAATAGCTGGTATGGCAAAAAAAGAAAACATTATTAAAACAAATAACGACCAGTGCTTAAGGTAAACTCCCGACATCCGATAATTCTTCTGAACTTGCATATCCATCTGATTGTGTACTAAAATTATGTTTTTACCGCTAATCGGTGAAATTCATATTAAAATATTGGCTGTATGATAACTGTGAAAGGCTTAACGTTTAATCCGGTACAGGAAAATACTTACCTGTTATTCAACGAACAACTGATAGGTTGTATTATAGATCCCGGATGTTATTTTGATGCTGAAAGAAAGGAACTCCGCGAACTTATTAATGAATATAAAATTTCCCCTAAATATTTGTTAAACACCCATTGTCATCTTGACCATGTATTTGGTAATAAGTTTGTCTATGATACTTATGGCACTCCATTGCATATTCATGAAAAAGAGGAAGCTGTATTGGCATACGCACCTATATCAGGTAAAGCCTGGAATCTTCCGTTTGAAAACTATGACGGTGAATTAATTTTTTTTAAAGCAGGTGATATTTTTTTGTTAGGTGAAGACGAAATAAAAATTCTTTTTACCCCGGGCCATTCACCGGGTCATGTTGGTTTTTACTGTGAAGCACAAAAATTTATTATTGGTGGGGATGTTTTATTCAAAGGCAGTATTGGAAGAACTGATCTTCCGGGTGGTAATTATGAAACCCTTCTTGATAGTATTCGCATGCAGTTGTTTATGCTACCCGAAGATGTTGTAGTGTATCCTGGCCATGGAGAACCTACTACTATTGGATTTGAAAAGAAAAACAATCCGTTTTTCAGGTAAGTAATTATATTGTTACTTAACCAGCTTACCGATAAAGGGTAAATGAATATTCTTAAGAAAGGGCTTTTCGATTTTGTACATTATATAGATATAAATTATTAAAAGTAGAGAAGCGACTGTCAGGGAGGACGCATTTAAGGCATACACATCTTCCGGCGATATTATGTACTTTATTATACACCAGTATACTCCGTAAAACAGTAATGATAATACTATAATACTTAACAGTTTTTTTACTGGATATGGGATAGGATAATATTTTTGTCCGAGCCAGTAACAGATACACATCTGAATGCCATAACAAATCATTGTTGCCAGCGCCGAACCAAAATATCCAAAAATCGGTATCCACCAGATATTTAAAATGAATGCGAGTACAGCAGTAACGATCGTGATATACGCCCCCATGCTGGTTTGATTGCTCAACTTAAACCAGATCGAAAGATTATAATATATTCCCAGGAAGATGTTAGCGAGCAGCAGCGTAGGCACAACATACAATCCCTGCCAGTATTCTTCACGCCGTAAAAAAAGAACTTTCCAAATATTGATGTAAAGCGAGACAAACAAAAACATAATGCTCAAAACAATTACAAAATATTTCATGATCCGTGCATAGGTCTGTCTTGCGTTTTGTGTTTCCGCATGCTGAAAAAAGAAAGGTTCCGCTCCCATCCTGAATGCCTGGATAAACAGCGTTATAAGAATAGATAACTTGTAATTTGCACCATACACGCCAAGCAGGAAGTGATTGTGTTTATCACTATAAGGCAGATATTTTGGAAGAAAGAAGGCCCTGTCAAGCGTTTCATTTACCATGCCTGCCAGGCCCACAATAACTAAAGGCAAGGAATATTTCATAAGTCTTTCCCAAACTGCTTTATCAATTTTCCATTCAATACCTAATATCTCGGGCATTAGTATCAACCAGGTAACCGCGCTTGCAACCAGGTTAGAAATAAAAATATAATTAACACCTAATGATGGATTATAAAAAAATGAAATCCATGTTATATCATGTTCAATCATCCAGGGGCACACTAATAAAAAAAACACGTTGAGGCCAATGTTTATACCAATATTAATGAATTTAACCATGCTGTAACGCAGGGGGCTGTTTTGTAAACGAAGGTTTGCGAATGGAATCGCTGTCAACGTATCAAAGGCTAGTATAAAAGCGAAATAAGTAATATATTCAGGATGATTGTCCAGTTCCATCCAGGATGAAAGAAACTGCCTATAGTTTATGAGCAGAAACGTAAACAAAACTGTTGTAACCAATAAGGATACCGAACTTGAGCTTAATACTTTTTTTCGTTCATCAGGGTTTTGAGAAAACCTGAAAAATGAGGTCTCCATTCCATAAGTAAAGATTACGCTTAAGAAAGGAATCCATG
>Ga0123336_10001312_pt1 | contig 23111 bp, 24 predicted proteins | sample SSSSmetaG_FD_96466 | JGI IMG/M metagenome (GOLD analysis project Ga0123336, IMG submission 96466) | Glacier valley bacterial and archeal communities from Borup Fiord, Nunavut, Canada, to study Microbial Dark Matter (Phase II) - ​SSSS metaG | ecosystem: Environmental > Aquatic > Freshwater > Ice... | reverse complement strand
ATGCTCCCTGCTTCGTCATCCTAAACCTAGTGAAGAATTTAAACAAATAAAAAACGCCCCATTTAAGAGGCGTCTAAAAATCATATTATCGAGTCAGAGTTCTTGTAGTTATCAAACGTTGTGAGTAATAACTATCCCAAATGCTACTTACCGTAACCCTTCCAGCCCCAGATGAAGCATGGACAAACTGACCATTTCCAACGTAAATACCTACATGATTAATGTAGCTTCCACCGCTGGTTGCAAAGAAAACTAAATCTCCTTCATTTAAACCTGCAGTGCTAACATATGTACCTTGCGTTGCCTGTCCAGCAGCAACTCTGTCTACGTAAATACCAAAATTGTTGTAAACTAACTTTACAAATCCTGAACAATCAACTCCGCCGGACGAGCTTCCACCATATACATAAGGAGTGCCCATATACTTCTTTGCGAAGCTAACTATCTGGCTTCCAAGAGAACTTCCCCTTGAAGCAACTGTGCCATTGCCTGTTGATACATAATCTTCCTTGACCCAACCGATTACTCCGCTAGAAAATTCAAGTCTATACCAACCACTGTCACTACCTAGAATGTTTACTTTCTCGCCTGAAACTACCGCCATAATTATGTCATTTCCTGTACTAGGGCCCGTCCTAACGTTGACATCATTTCCTGCAATAGTTCCTGATGGTGTACCCCCTGCTACGCTTAAATACTCTGCAGACACCCAACCAACAGTATCACCAAAACTAACTTTGTACCAGCCATCGGAGCTTTCAATTACACTAACTTGTCCATCTCTGTAAATCTTAGTAATGACTGATGATGAAGTACTAGCGCCGTCCCTGACATTAAGTGTATCAGCTGTTACCGTACCAACCTGCCCATTTGCCAAAGCTGTAACGCCAAAAGCAGTCAAAGCAAATGCTACTGTCACACCGGCAAGCGCTTTCTTGAATAAGTTATTCATCTTATGACCTCCTATTTTTTGCCTCCGAAGTTAGCTGACGGGTTCGGGTAATAGGATTACCCCTACTATTGTCTCATCCGTTAAGATTCCGTGACGAGCAACAGATTAGCCCCAAAAATTGGTTCCTCCGTACTCCTTATGCAGGAGATTAAGCACAATTACAAACTAAATTGTACCTCTTTTGATTTTATATTGTCAACCCGTTTGGTAAAAAAAAATAGTCATTTTGTAATAATTATTGAATATACTTCACATACTAATAGTTATTGTATTTCTATGTTTTTATTGGTTAAAATATTCAAGTTTCTATTTTCATTAAATTGACTAAAATATATGAGTTTTCTGCTGTAAGTCTTTTTCTAATTGTTTTAATTATATGAAAGCCATTCTTTCTCCAGAATTGAAGGCCAATGTTATTCTCAGAGTCAACAGTCACAAAAACCGAATTGCATCCGTTCCCACTATTTAAACCAAGCAAAATGGCCTTTAGTGCATTTGTTCCTATTCCCCTTCGCCTCAAATCTGTATCTATAGCTAATGCTGTAATGAAGATTGTTGAAGGATCATCTTTTGCTACTATCCCCTTAATAAATCCTGCAACCTCACTACTCTCTTTATAATATATGGCTAGAAAAAATTCATTTTGTTTTAATATAGCCTGTCGCCACATTCTGTCAAACTTTTCCCAGCTTAGCCCAGTATTCAATCCTGTTGCATCTGCATAACCAACTTCTTTTGAGTACCACAAATATATCTTTTCCGCTTCATATTCTGATATTTCTTTTAATAAAACGGTATCATATCTTATATTAATATCTTTCATAATCTATATAACCTCATAAAATGACATGCTTTCTATATGAATTTACCTCTTTACAGCTTAATATCAGATCATTATAAGATAAGTTTTTATATTATATCCTAAATTATAACAATAAACCTATTATATAACTATAATAGGTGGAATCTCAAATAAAGAATAATCTTTTGAATAAGCCATTTTCAATTAAATTAGATAAAACTATTTTGAGAAATCCTTAAATAGTAAGCTCGGTTGGACTTCATGGTTATTTTGATATTTCCCACTAGTGTATTTTTCATATTCACCCAGAACTGAATGATAATATATCTGGCATATCTCAACTCCAGAGTATATTTTAATTGGTTGAATGCAGAATATCTCTAAAGTCCAAAATCCGCTGAAACCTATATCTCCAAATCCTGCTGTTACATGAATAAAAAGTCCCAGCCTTCCAATAGACGAACGTCCTTCTAACATTGGTACACATGATTCTGTCCTTGTATGCTCAATAGTTCTTCCCAGATACAGCTTGTTAGGCTGTAGAAGAAGTCCTTCCTCAGGTATTATCAGTTTCTTAGCCTTGTTTTCCCTTTTCATATCCAAGATGTCATTTTCATAAACCAAAAGTTCATTGTGAAGTCTTAAATTATAGCTATTTGGGTTTAAACGACTTTCATCGTAAGGTTCTATAAATATATCCTTGCCAAGTCTTTTCTTTATTTCCAAACCAGATAAAATCATTTTTTCTCCTTTTGTCTCTTATTATTTAATATAGCATTCTACCAATTGCCCTTATATTTTTCCCACCAGTCATTAACGATTTTATCCATCCCATTGAAATCCTTCTCATCAAAACTGAGTGCTGACTTCACGTTAATGTACTCCCCATTAGTAAAAATCTTAACATTAGCGTTTTGTGAAGCTAACTGTAACGCATAGAAAGTAAGGCTTTTTTCATATACATCCTTTGTTTTTAGATTCTCTATAAGCAAGGGGATAGCATCCTTACCTACTTTACCCAATTCCTCGGCAGCTATATACCAAGTATACTCATTATTATATATACTCGTATAATTCTTATCCCCTAGCTTTGACAAATAATATAGCGTTTTATCTTGCAAGGACTTTGTCTGGGTGCTACTCTCATCAATCTTATTGACTTTGTCACTTAAAGTCGCTATATCCTTTTCTAGCTGGGTATTACTTGTTTCAATCTGTGATTTTGAGGTCTTAGCTGCCTCAAGCTCACTTTTAAGATTTATATTGGCTCTCCACAGCCATACAGTTCCTAACATTAGTATTAATGACAATATAATACTTATTATACTTAGCTTTGTGCCTAATTTATTCTGTTCCATAATAAGTCCCCCTTTAATGAATTCAATATTACTATTATAAATTTTTTTTGCCTCTATACTTGCCCGTTCTTAACTCATTAATATATAAATCAATCTCAGGCATATCACTTGCTCTTGCCTCTGAAACTGCTTTCTCTATGTCATATGGTAATCTGACCATGTTAACAGAAAATGCGGCATTCTCTCTGAAATTATATTTACCTTCCAGAATTGCATATGATGCTAGAGTTATGTCTAGAGGATTTCCAACGCTTCCCACATTAAAAATAGTCTTCCCTCGAAAATTCTGCACATAGGCTCCATGTATATCTCCATACCCTACTACATCACATTCCTCTCCATCAACCCCACCGAACAGAGCAAGTTTATCCTCTATACTAGCTACTGCCTGAACTCGATGGAAAACACTAAAAGGTGCTGCATGGCATATTCTCGTTAGCCTTCCACTCATATAAAATTCATAATAAAGTGGCAGCTCTTTAATATAGTTTATTTGCTCCCGAGATAATTGTGAACGATGCCATTGAAAGGTTTCACAACTAGAATCTTCTGAAATTAGGTATTCCCAGTTTCCTTTTATAATTACCTCACAGTTTTTTCTTATTTCCTCCACAGCAGCGTATGATGATGGGCCTTTCCCAGCAATATCTCCAAGGCAGAAGATTCTATTTATCCCTCGTTTTTTTATATCTGACATCACTGCATCCAAAGCAGGTAAATTACCATGAACATCAGAAATTATTGCTATTTCGTCCATTAAAATGCCTCTCTTTTCAGATTAGAATCTTTCTCCTACATATATGATTCTCCATATCTGTTTGAGTTTCCTCCTTAATTTACATTGTCAAATTAAACTATCTATTGCTCTTATGTTTTATACCAAAGTTATATGTTTCTATATTAGGTAACTTTCTATAGAAATACTTCATTTCATATAAAATGCATATCAGAATTATATACATAAATTCTTTTATATACAATATCTTGTCAACATTAAGCCCTGGATAATAATTCGTAATATGATATTATATAATTCAAAATTGTTAATAAATATTACATAAAAAAAGAGCCTCTGCAACCTTCGCAAAAGTCCCTAAGTTTAGGGTATATACTTAAACTTTTCCCGTAAAGGTAAGGTACAAAAGAATAGCGTTCAAAGTTATTATTACAGTTGTTATTACCCATCCTAATATATTTGTAACTGGCTTGTTAACCAATGAACCCATCAAGTCCTTTCTCTTAGTTATTAAAAGCATTGGTATAATTGCTGCAGGGAGAACGAAGCTTAACGTTACCTGGCTAAGGACCAATGCATTCATTGGGTTAATTCCAAGAAAAATAATTAACATTCCTGGGGCCATAGTCACAAGCCTTGTGACATTGTCGTTAATATTTAGACCTACAAATCCCTGCATAATAGTTTGCCCTGCCATTGTACCAACTGCTGAAGATGACAGTCCCGAAGCAATAAGTGCAAGACCAAATGCACCGCTTGAAGCCTCCCCAAGGAGTGGCAAAAGTGATTGATGGGCTTGCTCTATGGTATCTACTGTTATGCCATTTCGAAAAAATACTGCCGCCGATACCACCACCATAGCCGCATTTACAATGAAGGCAATGTTCATAGCAATTGCAATGTCTATTCTCTCCATTTTGAGGTGTGTTTTTTTATCTATCTCAGTAAGATCCTTGTTCCTACATTGTACGAGTTGTGAATGGAGGTATATTACATGTGGCATTACTGTCGCTCCCAGCATGCCAACAGCAATAAACACGGCTTCACCGTTTGGTAGGGATGGGATTAAGATGTGGAGCCCTGTTGCTGCCCAATCAGGCTTTGCTAGAAAGAGTTCCATGGTATAGGCTGTACATATAACTGCAACTAATATCGAAATAATTATTTCAATTACTCTCTGTCCATATTTACCCATATATACTATTAAGAATGTCAAGCTTGCGGTAATAAGCCCTGCGTATACCATAGGTATGCGAAATAGAAGGTACAACCCTAGGGTTCCTCCTAAGAATTCGGCTAAATCTGTTGCCATTGCAGCAAATTCAGCCACAGTCCAGAAGCACCAATTTTTCCTTCTTGAAAAGACTTTGCCACACATCTGTGGAAGATTATACCCTGTAGCTATCCCAAGCTTTGCCGACATACTCTGCAAAAATATTGCTATTAAATTGCTCCACAAAACAACCCAGAGAAGATTATAATTGAATTTAGAACCTCCACTAATATTTGTGGCAAAATTTCCAGGGTCTATATAAGCTACACTTACAATAAAGGCTGGCCCAATAAATTTTAGGAGCTGTTTAAATTTTTCAAGTTTTGAAAAAGAACTTAAAGCAGAAACACTTCTAATTGAAAAATCCCCCGAAAGGGCAGAATTCACTGGAAGATTTGTTTGTTCATTCAAATTAACCACCTCTACATACATTTCTTTAATAATTACTACTATCAGTTTCTTAAGAAAAGTAATATTAAGAAAAACAATTAACCTTGTTAGTCAAGGCTAAATTAGTTTACCTAATCTAAAGTATGTGAGATGATTATTATATGTTACACTACATAATGACTTTTATTGGTCACGTTTTTCCATATACTTAATAGGAGTATTTAAGGGTTTCACCTTAAATATCCCTTATTAACTCCATCTTCGATCAATGTTCTAATATATTCGCCTATTACTTCAGGGCCTTTGTCAAAAACTATTTCATTTCTATGCAAGACTTTGTCACTTGAAATATCATGTTCCTTCCATGACTTCCCGTCTGAATTGTAATTCAAAATTAAAGGCTGAATCCTGTCAACTATTGCACCACAAATAGCTTCCTTAGTCTTAGCCTCTTCGAACTCTACCCATAAATCATAAAACTCCTTTTTCTGATCCTCAGGGAGTAGTGAAAAAAGCTTCTCAGCTGACTCTTTTTCTCGATCAAACTTGCCGACATTCCCCTTTTCATCATAGGCATATACATCTCCAGCATATATCTCCACCAAATCATGGGCCAGAACCATCTTTATAGTTTTTCCCACATCAAGGCCTTCAAAGTATTCTGAAAGCACCATAACCAATAAACCCAAATGCCATGAGTGCTCTGCATCATTTTCCTTACGCGAGCCATCTATCAAGTAATTATTTCTGATGATACTTTTAATCTTATCAATTTCAATAATAAAATCTATCTGTTTTAAAAACCTATCACTAATCATAAAAACCTCCAACTTTATGAATTACTTCCTCTCGCCTATGTATTTTTACTAAATGAAGTGCTTTCATTTCATTTACCTTTGCAATAAATTGTTGTCTCAGTTCCTCTGTTGTGAGAGCTCTTTTAGGTATAATAAAAGCTTTAGAATCACTAATAAATATAAACACATGTGTTTCCGACTCTATAACATCTAAAATTGAACTCCATTTAGCTTTTGTTTCTCCACCTTTGCCTATGTCAACTATCATATCTTTACTAAGAGTACAACTGTGTTTACCCATAAGTTTGGCATTTCGTTCTTCCTTTAGGGCTCTTAATAGCTTTTGGGATATGCTTTTTTTCATTCTTTTAGGATAAATCTTAACCCACACAGCATATACCACAAGTGCTGCAACCATCCAAAGCCAAAATGGCACATTGGTTGATCGTGCTAATACAAAAGGTAGTGCAAAATAGATTAATGGAATAATAAATCTTTGTATAAATAATATGTTTTTCATTTTTTTTGAATTATTCATATGAAAAAGATTGAAATCAATATAGTCTTGTGCCGTTAGTTCGTAATCTACTTTTATATTATCTCCGTTCATACATGTCCCTCCACTAATAATGTAACATCCCTGAATTATTTAAAATTATATTCACCATTATTAAAAATCTGGATAAGTACCACAATTGCTATAATTGCTATGAAAACAAGCACCAATTTCAACTTTCTATTCATCCAAACACCTCCTCCATATTTTATCTAGTTAGCTTATTATTAATTAGCCCTTATCTTCATTAAAATATAAATAATTTATTAGATTATGTTCTCAATTTATACTTCTACTAAAACAACCTTATTTCCGCACCAATCTAAAAATTTCTTGAAGTCCAGAACACTCAATGAAACTGTGGCCGTATTTACATTAGGATGAAAGCAAATTCTATCTCCTACGATAGCTGACTTATCCAGCAACACTATAACATCCTTAGCCGTATTATTTATCAGTCCAAAAGGGCTAACAGAGCCTGGTGTCAGTCCCAATGACTCATAAAGTACTTCTGGTTTTTCAAAAGTGAACTTTGTGCTACCAATTTGGTCTGCAACCTTCTTTAAGTCTGCCTTTTTCGAATCATCTAGCACTAATAAATAATGTATGTCCTTATTTTTTTGGTTTCTAAGGAACAAATTCTTACAATGCTGACCTGGGATGTCCATGTACAACTCATCAGCATCCTCTACTGTGAAAACTGCCTTGTGCTGATAGCTTTCATATTCAATGTTAAGTTCCTTAAAACAATCATACACTTTTTTTTCATTTTCAGTCATGACTTTTTTCTCCTTAGTGTTTAGCCTTACAGCGAAAGTTTAATGTAATTAAGTGCATATCTAAATTTTATCACAAAATATTCCTCTACAAAGCTAAAATTAAACCTATATGCACATTTTACCACCAAAAGTACAAAGAGCAAAGTACATAAAAGCACTTTACTCTTTATCAAATACATTGATGAAATAAAAGCTTATAAGCTTCATTACCTCAGGGTATGGACATTAATCTGTTACATACACAACTAATTCAGCAATATTCTTCTCCCTAGTAAAGTCCACAGGAATATTATACGCAGACAACATGCCTCTCTCATCAGGTGTTAACTGCTTTTTGCTTTTTAGCTTTAATTTAAGTAGTCTCATAAGAATTTTATCAATAGGCTTTAATTTTCTGTTATCAAATCCACCTCTCATGTAAAAGAACCTTATAGTTTTTTGCTGTTCTGGAGTAAAGTTCATATTTCTAACTTTGTTTATTGCATCTTCTCTTGGTGGTGTTGCTCCTGTGGCAAAAACCACAAGCTTTTTGCCAGAAAGCTTTTCAAGGTTTTTGGTGATAAATTTTACTCCATTAATACCCACAGCGTACAAACCACCGCCATAAATAACGGTATCGTAGTTGGTTAACAAATCAATGTCAATCTGAGAAGCTTCGAAGATATCAGCAGATAGAGCCTTTGCAATCCATTCTGCATATTTCTTGGCAAAACCTGTTTTAGATTTGTAAATTACTACTGTTTTCATATATTACCTCTCACATCAAAACTTAATATTCTCTATTTTCCGGTTATTGTACTATTTAATGCATTTTCAAATACTTGTTGTGCCAAAAAATATCCAGGCCTTCATTTTTGGTTTATTGTTAAAACTGACGTTTAATTGGCCTTAAAAATAAATCAAGGAGAACTTCCTTAGCATGGGCTCCATTATTTACTATATCATTTACTGCAGCACAGATTGGTAACTCAACATTATAATCTCTAGCAAGTAGTACCAAAGCTTTACTTGTTGATACCCCCTCAGCTAGCTTATCAAATTTATCACCTTTTACCAGCATCTCCCCAAATTTTCGATTATGACTATATTGTGAAAAAAGAGTCGCCTCATAATCCCCCAAATGGCTTAACCCATAAGGCGTTATTTCTTTTCCACCCATAGCATTTACAAGTCTGGATATTTCCCTCGCTCCTCTGGCCATTAACGCACCTTTAAGGCTGCTATAACAAAAGCCATCTAACATTCCGGCTGCAATTCCCATTACATTTTTAGCAGCTGCTCCTATTTCATTTTCAATGAGATCCTCACCATAATAGAATCTTATCAAATCACTGCTAACATTTCTGGCAATCTCTCTTGTTGTATTAATTTCTACTGAGTCTATCAGCATACAATTTGGTATTCCAGAAATAAAATCTTGTACGTGGCCAGGACCAACCCATATTGCTATCTTATTGGATGTTTCTAGCTCCTCGGTCATTATCTGTGATAGTCTTTTACCAGACGAATCCTCAATTCCCTTCATGCACAGAATAAAGGTTTTACCCACAACCCCAAGATCAGCAATAACTCTTACCAAACCTCTAAGTTCCTGGGCACTGATTGAAATAATTATATAATCACCATGATTCAGTGCATCTTCTAATGAAGTGGTAAGTATTATTGAATCTTGTAGTTGTAAATATGTATTCTTCCTTTCACTTTGTAAAGATAACAGGCTCCTGGAATTTTCTCTTCCCCATATCAAAACATCATGCCCTATGCTACTGCAATACCAGGCCAGAAATGTGCCCCATCTTCCACAACCTAAAACACTAATGTTCAAATTCTTTCCTCCTGAAAAACATCTCTACTTAATCACTTGTTTCGATCTTTCTTTTATAAAACCATATTACCTTCAAATCACGCTATACTTCCATTTATATAACTATTCAAAAAGAATGCAATTCCATCCTCATCATTGCTTTTAGTAACATAGTTTGCAATTTCCTTTAATTTAGGAACTGCATTTCCCATTGCAATACCGACACCACATTCTTTTATTAAATCAATATCATTAAAGTCATCCCCAAAGAATGCTACCCTATCAAGGGTTGTCCCTAGCTGATTCAATATTATCTTAAGCGCATTTAGTTTAGAAACATCTCTAGCCATTATTTGACATAAAGTACCATTATCAGTTACAACCATATCACAGTCAGTTGGAAGATCACAAGAGATGTCTTCAATATTGTCCATACAAGTTAGATCAACTAACACTTTGGCAGCAGGTTTTAGTTCAAAATATTCGAAATCAGTACGTTCGTATCGTATATTCCCAAAAATCCCGGTTACATCAAAATTAGAATAAAGGATATCATTAATCTCCAAACTAACTCTCTTATTTCTTAATATATTCAGTATTTTTCTCAGGGATTCCACAGGTATGTTTTTAGAATATATTCTATTCTCTCCGCAGTATATTTCTGCCCCATTATAAAATATTTTCATTTCATTTCTCAGATCTTCTGGCAAAGCTAACTTGCCAAATCTAGGCGGTCTAGCTGTAGCAATTACTATCTTTTTCCCTAGGTTTTCACACTTTTTCAATGCTTCAATCGTTTTTTCGGATACCGTTTTATCACTCTTTAGCAAGGTCCCATCTAAATCAAGTACAATCACATCAAACAACAAAATAACCTCCAAAACTAGATTTCGTAACATACCCCACGCCCATAGTTCCATTAATTATAACCAGCTTTTTCATAGTATCCCTCTCTCATCAACTTCTAACGCCAAATCAAAGCCTAGCTGGTTGATAAAATCCTGAACTAATCTCTGCTTATTTGCCCAGAATGCCTTTCCTTTTTCTGTCACCATTGGATTTCCATTTAACTGTCTGCCAGAATAATCGCTAATATGTTTATAGGTCTTTTCAAATGTTTGTTTCTCCTGGGCACCTTCCCTCATACAGTCCCACACAATTGACAGCGCTCCAGATTCATCTAGTAGGTCAGCTTCCATTAATAGAATTAATTCCTTTGAAGTATCCTTTTCAAGCATTAATTCCTTTTTGCTGTGGTTTTTCACCAGATAAACAACCTTTTCGATAAACTTAGCCTCAAAGCCCTGCTCAATCAAGTATTTCTCACATATTAAAGCACCTTTTTCAGCATGTTTTGAGTAGTCGTCTGACGATTCTGCATAGCCCACATCATGAAAAATTGCAGAAACCAGTACGGCTTCTTTATCAATATTTAATTCATCCTCAATCAGACGTTTTGCCCATATAAAAACCCGGTTTGTATGCTCTGAACGCTTTCGGAATTGAACTTTAACAGACTTAGTAGCCTGCCCATCATTACTCTCTAGGTATTCCTTTATAAACTGAAACATTTCGCTATACAAATATATTCACCCCTCAATATCTTCTGTGTATCTAACTTACTAGAAAACATTTTTAAATGGTTTTGAATATATATGTCGTACTTATAAAAGTATAATTCTTATTCAAAATACTTAGTACAACATATATAACATTTCAATATGAGGAATATTATCTTCTAAATATTCCTCAGAAACTTCCTTAAAACCTAGACTTCTATAGAAATTAATGAGATATGACTGTGCTGAAATTCTAATATCTTTTTCATGTAAATTATTTTCAATAAAGTCTAGTGATCTTGCCATCATCTCTCTGGAAATACCTTTTCCACGATGTCTTTGAGCCACTAATACTCTTCCAATTGATATTTCATCATATGAAACACCTTTATTTAGGATTCTAAGATATGCATAAATTTCATCATTGTCTTCTAAAAATAAATGATATGCATTTTTATCCTTTTCATCACAATCTTTATAAGCACACTGCTGTTCTACAATAAAGACCTCATTCCTTACTTTCAAAATACTATATAATTCTTCAATTTTTAAATCCTGGAATTTCTTTATTTGCCAATTCATGTTGATCAGTACCTTTCATTGTGTATCTTTCGGCTCTTCCTATATAATTTGTATGCCACATAATATATCTTATAGAATATTTAACCAATTATCAATAACATATGTAAAACGCTTTCCAAAACATATTTAATCAATGGAAAAGGAACGAACTATTCTTGGCATTAGCCATGTATAATTCGTTCCTCTAATTCTTTATAATATTCAATATTAATTTAGCAAATTCTCGGCAGCTGATCTCCTGTCAACATATCAACTACCCTGGTTCCGCCTGCGAAAGTCTTTAGAAGAACCATTGGTGACTGGCTTTCCAAAACCTCGCCGATTACAGCAGCATCTTCGCCATCTTTGTGGCTTCTGATAGCCTCCAGTACTTTTTGAGAAACCTCCCCAGGAACTATCACCAGCAGTTTGCCTTCATTAGCCATATAAAGTGGCTCCATGCCAAGCATATCACATATTCCCTGAACCTCATCCCGAACAGGCAGGTTCTCCTCATAGAGTTTAATATTAACTCCACTTTGGGATGCTATTTCATTTAGTGTCGTCGCCACGCCGCCTCTAGTTGGGTCTCTAAGCACATGTACCTCGCCTGTCACACTGTATACCTTTTCCACCAGTTCTGACAACGGTGCACAGTCACTCTTCAGATCTGCATGAATCCCCATATCCTCTCTTTCTAAGAGAATTGAGGTTCCATGATCCCCCATGTAACCAGTCAAAATAACCTTATCTCCAGGTTTTGCTCTGTTTCCTCCGGTTACTCTTCCTTCTGGGATAAAGCCAATTCCTGTTGTATTGATAAACACCTTATCGCAGGCACCTTTTCCTACTACCTTTGTATCGCCTGTAACTATTTTAACCCCAGCGTCCTTGGCCGTTTTAGCCATGGATTCAACTATTTCTGCAAGTTCATCCATTGTGAGGCCTTCCTCAATAATAAAGCCACAGCTTAAATATTTAGGAATTGCCCCCATTGAAGCCAAGTCATTCACAGTTCCACAAACAGAAAGCTTACCTATATTGCCACCTTTAAAGAAAATAGGAGTAATAACGAAGGAATCCGTTGTAAATGCAATTTTGCCTTGGGCATCAAACACTGCGGCATCATTTTCAGAGTCTAATATTTCATTGTGAAAATATTTATAAAATATGTTATTAATAAGCTCATGGGTCAAAGTTCCACCACTACCATGGGCGAGAGTTATAACCTCAGACATTTATTTTATACCTCCCATACTTGTAGTGTGCTGCACAGGTTCCCTCAGAGGATACCATACATGCTCCAACTGGCCTGTTTGGTGTGCATTTTTTTGCAAAAAGTGGGCAATCAGGAGGCTCTTTTATGCCCTTCAATATATCTCCACAGATACAGCCAGTTATTTTTTCGTCTATATTTTGCTCTAGATTAAATACCTTCCAAGCATCATATGCTTCATATGGCTTTCTTAGTTCAAGTCCAGACATTGGAATATTTCCAAGTCCTCTCCAGACAGTATCACATGGTTCAAAAACCTCAAGCATAGTAGAAAAAGCAGCAGGATTTCCTTCTTCTCTTACTACTCTCTTGTATAGATTTTTAACCTCGCCTTTTCCCTCTACAATGAGCTTCACAAGCTCTAAGATAGCATATAAAAGGTCAACTGGTTCAAAGCCTGCAATAACTCCTGGTATTCCATATTTCTTTGAGTTAACTCTAGCGTATTCAGTACCTGCAACTGATGAGACATGTCCAGGATATAAAAATCCATCAATAGTTATCTCTTTATCCATTGATAATGCTTCTACCGCAGCAGGCATAGTCTTATTTCCTGCCAGAATATAAAAGTTGTTTATTCCCTGCTCCTTGGCCTTCTTTACAGCCAAAGCTACCACCGGAGTAGTGGTTTCAAAGCCAACAGACAAAAATACTACCTTTTTATCTGGATTCTCAGTTGCAATCTTTAAAGAGTCTATAGGTGAATAAACAACTCTAGCATCAGCGCCCTCTGTTTTTGCCTCCAGTAGAGACTTTCCATCCCCTGGTACTCGCATTAGGTCCCCAAAGGTTGTCACAATAACATCCTTCATCATAGAAAGCTTTACTGCATTGTCCATATAATAATTTGGAGTCACACAGACAGGGCAACCTGGCCCTGATATTAACTTTACATTCTTTGGAAGGAGGTCTCTTACTCCACTTTTAAATATTGACATAGTGTGAGTTCCGCAAAGTTCCATTATTTTAAATGTTCTGTCTTGATATTTTGAAAATTCCTTTGTAAGAATTGATGAGATTTCTGGGCTTTTAAAGTCTTTTAATATATCAGCCATGCATTACCTCTTGCAACTCTTTAAAGATATCAATAGTAGCTGTGGCCTCTTCTTCATTAATCTTACTTACAGCACAGCCAGCATGAATTAGAACATAATCTCCAATCTTGAGATCCTTCATAAAGTCTACAGCAATCTCCCTTGTAGCGCCCATAACATCAACAATTGCTCTATTACCTGTTATTTCAACAACTTGTCCTGGTAAACCTAAACACATATTAATCACTCCATTTTTTTAATAAAATTTATAACTACTTCTATTTATCTTCCAAAGGCTCAGAAAAGATTTTTCTGTCTTAAATTCTTCTTGTTATCTAGCCTTTTTCCCACTAAGGTGCTCTACTATTATCTTATAGGTCTTTGCTGCTGCAAAACCCTTTTTGATATAATCCTTACTTTCCTTAATATACTCCGGGCTAAACCTTTCACATATCAAATTCAGCACCATATTCTTATCTTCATCCCTTAGCTCTTTTACTCTGCCGAAGGCAATAATACTTCTATACTTAGTGCCAAATTCATCAGCAACAACACTTGCCTCAGAGACGACGCAAAAAGAAACCTTATTATTGAAATCTAAATTGTCAAGTTTATGTCCTGTTGTAGCACAATGAAAGAATATTTCACCGTCCTTATAAACATAATTAACTGGTACTCCATAGGGATAGCCATCTTCCCCAATAGTTGACAATACTCCATACTCACCATTTTGTAAATATTTAACTGCTTCACTGTCACCCATTTTTCTTTCTTGCTTACGCATCTCACGAAACATAGTTACCCCTCCTGCGCTTTATTAAACATTCTAACCCTTTTCAAACAAAAATCCAGCCATTACAGCCTGTCCAAGGCTTATCCCACCATCATTTGCAGGTACTCTCTCGTGGATAAATGGTACAAGTCCTTGTCTTTCCAATTCCTTTATAGTCAATTTCAAAAGTGTGATGTTTTGGAAGACTCCACCTCCTAAAACCACTCGATTAAGCCCAGTCTCTTTCTTGAGCTTCAAACATACATCAGCAACTATTTTAGCCATGGTATGATGGAATCTACCTGAGAGCTCAGCGCTACTAGCACCATTTTCTTTAGCATTTGCAATATCTAAAAGCATCTGCTGCTGTTTTATTGTAAAAGAACCATCTTCTTGAAAAGAATTATCTATTTCAAAAGCAAAAGGCTTACAGTAGGCTATGTCAGCTCTATGTTCTAGCTCTATTGCGGCTTGTCCTTCATAATTAATCTTGTTTCTTATACCAAGTATAGCTGAAACAGCATCAAAAAGCCTTCCTGCGCTAGAGGTAAGAGGCGAATTAAGTCCCTTTTCAAGCATTTTAAGTAGAAATGCCATCTCGTTTTCCTTCACTCCATGTCCTGCTGCTCTATCTAGAAAATACTCATCAGAAACTCTAGCCACGCTTTTTAAATATGCTACAGCCATTCTCCAAGGCTCTTTTACAGCCCTTTCACCACCTGGAAGCTTAACATAATCCAGATGTGCCTTTCTAGTAAAACCTTCGTACCCACCTACAAAGAACTCGCCACCCCAAATTTTGCCGTCAAGGCCATAACCTGTTCCATCATATGCTACACCTATTACATCGCCCTCCAGATTATTATCCGCCATACAGGCTGCAATGTGAGCGTGATGGTGTTGGATTGGATACTTATAGGTAATGCTCTGTCTTAATGCGTATTTTGTTGATAGGTATTCAGGATGCAGATCATATGCCAAAATCTCAGGTTCCACTTGAAAAATCTTCTTATAGTGGGTAATTCCCTCTTCAAAAGATTTCAAAGTCTCTGCATTTTCAAGATCCCCAATGTGGTGGCTTAAGTAGAATTCCTTGCCTCTGGAGAGACAAAAGGTACTTTTCAGTTCTCCACCCAAAGCCAAAACCCTTGGTTTAGCCTTGGCAATACTAACGTTAATTGGACTTGGAGCATATCCCCTCGCCCTCCTAATCAGATATTCCTTATCATTGAAGACTCTCGTTACTGAATCATCCGTCCTTATAAATATATCACGATTATTTATCAAATAGTAGTCTGCTATGCCTTGTAGTTTCTGGAAGGCTTCCTCCTCCAAAAATGCGATTGGTTCGCTACTGATGTTTCCACTGGTTGCCACAATAACCTTTAGGCCAGACTCTGCCATAAAAAGCAAAAAGTGTACTGGTGTATAAGGGAGCATTACCCCAATAAAGGGATTGTCCCCACAAATATCCTCAGATAATTTCCCTTCACAGGTAGACTTTTTTCTAAGAAGCACTATGGGCTTCTTCTCTCCTGTTAAAAGTCTTTCTTCCTCTTCATTGACTTCACAAAAAGACTTCACCGTGTCAATATCCTTCATCATAACTGCAAAGGGTTTATCATCACGATGTTTTCTCTTTCTAAGAAGCTTCACAGCCCCATCATTTAATCCGTCACAGACCAGATGATATCCTCCAATACCCTTTACTGCAATTATCTTACCTTCATTTAATAATTTTATGGATATGAACATAATTTCCTTGAAATCACTTAGCTGAATCTTAGTCCCTTTATAAGGGAGCCCCTCTCCTTTGACATTTGTTGATAAGGCTTTCCCATCTGTTGGATTTATTAACATCATATCTGGCCCACAAACTGGGCAGCAGGTTGGTTGTGCATGATATCTTCTATCTAGAGGATTGGAATATTCCTTCCTACAATCCTCACACATAGTAAACTTCGCCATAGTTGTGAGGGGCCTGTCGTAGGGAATTCCCTTTATGATAGTAAACCTAGGCCCACAATTAGTGCAATTATTAAATGGGTACATGTATCTCCTGTTATTCCTATCCAGGATCTCCCTTTCGCAGTCAGCACATATACTTGTATCCGGTGAAATATAGACAGTCTCTTTCCTGTCTCCTCTACTTTCTACAATCTGGAAACTCTCAAGACATTCATATTCAATAATATCTTTTGTCACTGAAATAATTCTAGAAAGTGGAGGAGGTTTTTTCATTAATTGGTCTGTGAACTCCTGAAGTTTTTCATCACTACCCTGTAAGATAATTAAAACATCTGAGCCTTGATTATATACTTCCCCATTTAGTTCGAGGCCTACAGCTAATTTATAGACAAATGGCCTGAAGCCCACACCCTGAACAATACCTGTAATTTTTATCTGTAAAGATGTATTATTTTTCCATGTCATAATATTTTCTTACCTTCAATGTGTCATCTTTCATTTGATCAATAAGCTCTTCTTTTGACGAAAACTTCATTTCATCACGAAGTTTATCAATAAAGAAAACCTCTATTTCTTTATGATAAATATCTTTGTCAAAGTCAAGTATATATGTCTCAACTGTAGGTCGCAGTAATGCCTCAAATGTTGGATTATACCCTACGTTGGTTACACTTGGGTAAAACCTTCCTTCCAATAATGTTTTACTCGCATATACCCCCCTCGAGGGTAGCATAAGATACTCATCAGGTAATATATTAGCCGTGGGAAATCCAATAGTCCGCCCTATCTGTCTACCACATACCACTTCTCCAGATATTGAAAAATGTCGTCCCAACATTTTAAAAACCTTATCCATAATGCCCTTTTCAAGGCAATGTCTGATGGAAGTACTACTTACAATTGTATTATCTGCCTTTATTGGCGGAATCACCACAACCCTAAAACCAAATTCTTCACCTAGTTTTTTAAGGTAATCTATATCGCCCTGTCCTTTGTAGCCAAATCTATAGTTGAATCCCACAACTGCCAGCTTTATTCTCAGTCTATTAACCAATATTTCCTTGACAAAGCTTCTTGGATCCAGCCTTGAGAACTCATCAGTAAATTGATCAAAATATAGACAACCAAGAGGTGTCTCGGAAAGCAACTCTATTTTCTTGTCAAAGGTAGTAATTAAAGGCGTACAAAGCTTCTTTCTCATAATATTTTCCGGATGTCTTGTGAAAGTATATATTATGGATTCCAAACCATTTAACTTAGCTTCACTAATCAAAGTGTTCACTAAAGCCATATGACCGATATGGAGACCGTCAAAGTTGCCTAGTCCAACTCCTGTTGGTTTCTCCATACGCACTATGCCATTTTCTGTATTTATTACCTTCATAAAGATTCTCCCCGCAACACTATTAATTATTATTAAGCCCTAAAACTGCTTCTCGGATTTTAGAAATATCTTGCCACCTCTTAAAACAAGCTTGCCTATTCCTAAAAACTCATTATTCCCTCCGTAAATCCTAAACAAATCGCCAACTTTTCCACTATATTCTAAAAGAAGTCCATTTAAATATGCCTTTTGCTCTTTTTCATCCAACCTAATTTCCTGTAAACTTTGAAATACTTTATCAGGACTAATTAATTTATTGACTAAAAGACCCTCTTTATGCAAACTGGATACTTCCTCCAAAGTTAAGGCGTCATCAATATTAAAGCTACCTGTTGCAGTTCTGATAAGAAATGACATGCAAGCTCCCACAGAGAGTCTTTCTCCAATATCATTGATAAGCGTTCTAATGTAGGTTCCCTTTGTACAGTGCACATCAATGATTGCTCGAAAACTGCCATCCTGATTCCTACTAAGAGGCTTTACAAGGTCAATAGAGTGTATGGTGACCTGTCTTTTTGGCCTGTCCACAGTTTTACCTTCACGAGCCAGTTCATATAGCCTTTTTCCGTCTATTTTAACAGCAGAATACATTGGTGGAAGCTGATCAATTTCTCCGACAAATTCTCTCAGAACAGCTTCAAATTCTTCATTTGTCACTTTTACATCTTCTGATTTTAGAATAACCCCTGTTGAGTCCTGAGTATCAGTGATTACTCCCAGAATAAGCTCTGCCCTGTATTCTTTATCCTTATCAGTCAGGTACTCGATTGCCTTTGTGGCCTTGCCAATACACACAGGTAATACTCCTACCGCAGCTGGATCTAATGTACCCGTATGTCCTATTTTCTTAATTCTTGTAACCCCCCGAAGGCACCCAACCACATCAAAAGAAGTCATACCTGGGGGTTTTAATATATTTAATATTCCATCCATTTTTAAACCACAAACACTTTCTTAAAAATATCAAGTATTTTCTCTTTAGCATCATCTATGTTCATTTCAAGGGTGCAACCAGCCGCCTTTTTATGGCCACCTCCACCAAAGGTACTTGCAATCTCAGCCACATCTACATACTCTTTAGATCTGAAATTAACCCGTACACCATCCTGGGTTTCCTTAAGCATTATCCCGACTTCAGTTCCCATTATGCCTTTTGCATAGTTTACCAATCCTTCTGAATCTTCATTTGTTGCATTAGCTTTTTCAAGCATCTCCATAGTAATAGTAAGTACTGCTACCCTATTGTCAAAATACAACTCTAAGGTATTTAAAACATATCCAATAAGCTTTAGCCTTGCAACAGTATTGTTCTCAAAAACGTTTGAAGCTATTTTATCAACATCAACGCCCAGATCAATTATCTTTCCGGCGATTTCATGAGTCTTTGCAGTGGTATTGCTATATCTGAAACCTCCCGTATCGGTCATAATACTTGTATATAGGCAAGTTGCAATGTTTTTGTCCATTTCAACATCTAGCAAACCAATTAAATCCCATACAATCTCTGCCACAGCTGAGGCCTTTATGTCCACAAAGTTTTCCCTCGCAAAATTTGTATTTGTCTGGTGATGATCAATATTAATAGTAGTCTCACAAGCCTCAAATACAGCCAAGCGTTTACCTAGTCTTTTTGTATCCCCTGTATCTAAAGCAATTATACAATCAAAGCTGTTATTGTAACCCTCTTCATAACTATTAATATTCTCAATACCAGGTAAAAAATTAAATACAGAAGGAGGTTCTTCCTCCAAAAGTATGGTTACTTTCTTACCGAGCCTTTTTAAGGCTATAGCAAGCCCTGTTGAACTACCTATAGAGTCTCCATCAGCAGTAACATGGGGAAGTAGCCCAAAACTGTTTTTATTTTTGATTATTTCAGCAATCCCTTCAAGAGTCATATAACCCCTTTTCTTTCACAAAGTATGAATTACAAATAATTTTATTCTTCGGTCTTTTCTTCGCTTTTCTCTTCTATTTGTTCCATAGTTTTATTAATTAAATTTGAAATATATGCTCCCTTTTCTATGGAATCATCAAGAATAAACTGAAGCTGCGGCGTATTTCTTAACTGAACCCTTCTAGATATCTCTCGTCTTATAAATCCAGAGGCACTTTTAAGCGCCAATAAGGCGTTTTTCTTTTCTTCGTCACTTGCCAAGATGCTTACATAAACCTTTGCAAATTTTAGATCCTTAGTAACTTTAACAGCAGTAATACTTAACATTGTAGGCAGTCTTGGATCCTTCAAATCATTTTGTATGATACTGCTCATTTCCCTTTTTACTTCCTCTGAAATCCTATCAATTCTATTTACCATAATAAACATTCCTTCCTACATACAATAATCCGATTTAATATTAGCATAAACACGAACATATGCAAAGGGCAATGAGGTAAAGTAAAACCCTCATTGCCGCTTTTTTATATTATTATAGAAAACTTATCTTTTTACTTCTTCCATGATATATGATTCTACAATATCCCCTTCTTTTAAATCGTTAAATTTTTCTATTGAAAGACCACACTCATATCCCTGTGCAACTTCTTTAGCATCGTCCTTAAATCTCTTTAATGATGCTAGTTTGCCTTGGAATACCACAATGCCTTCTCTAACGATTCTAACCTCTGAGTTCCTTACTACTTTACCATCTAACACATAACTTCCTGCAATAGTACCTACACCAGATACTTTGAAGAGCTGTCTTATTTCAACATGGCCAAGTATTACTTCTTTGTAAGTTGGCTCTAGCAACCCATTCATAGCTGCCTGAATATCTTCTATAGCATTATAAATAATACTGTAAAGCCTTAAGTCAACCCCAACGTTTTGTGCCATCTCTGCAACATTTACACCAGGTCTTACGTTAAACCCTATGATTATTGCACCTGAAACCTGAGCTAATGTTACGTCTGATTCTGTTATAGCACCAACAGCACCATGTATTATCTTTACTCTGACTTCATCATTAGTAAGTTTTTCAAGTGATTGCTTAACGGCTTCTACTGAGCCCTGTACATCGGCCTTAACAATAATATTAAGATCTTTTACTTTACCCGCTTTAATCTGATTATAGAGGTCTTCAAGTGTTATTGTAGAGTTTGCCCTCAATTGCTGTTCACGTATTTTGAGCTTTCTCTTTTCAGCAAGCTGCTTAGCAACCTTTTCATCAGTTATTGCATAGAATATTTCGCCAGCTTCAGGTACCTCATGAAGGCCAAGTATTTCTACTGGTGTAGATGGTCCAGCAGTTTCAACTTGTTGACCTTTTTCATCAGTCATGGCTCTTACTCTACCTACTGAAGTTCCTGTTACTATGGAGTCCCCATTCTTAAGAGTTCCTCTCTGAACAAGTGCTGTTGCAACTGGACCTCTAGTTTTATCAAGCCTAGCTTCTATAATAGTTCCCTTTGCCTGTTTGTTAGGATTTGCTTTAAGTTCAAGCATATCTGCAGCCAGAAGAACCATTTCAAGAAGGCCTTCGATGTTCTCACGTTTTTTAGCAGATACAGGAACCATGATAGCGTCTCCGCCCCATTCTTCTGCAACAATACCGTACTCTGTAAGTTCCTGCTTAACTTTATCAGGATTTGCACCTGGCTTATCAATCTTATTTATTGCAACAATGATGCTAACATTAGCAGCCTTTGCGTGATTAATTGCTTCAATAGTCTGAGGCATAACACCATCATCTGCAGCAACAACTAATATGGCAATATCTGTAACCTGTGCACCCCTTGCTCTCATGGCTGTAAATGCTTCATGACCAGGAGTATCAAGGAAGGTAATATATCTGTCATGTATCTTAACTTTATAAGCACCAATATGCTGAGTAATTCCCCCAGCCTCTTTGTCCGTCACATGAGCTTCACGTATAGCATCAAGAAGTGATGTCTTACCATGGTCAACGTGGCCCATTACAACTACAACTGGTGGTCTTTGCTCTAAACCTTCATCTTCATCTTCATTTTCATCATCAAAGAGTATATCTTCCTCACTGACCAGAATTGCCTTTTCAGCCTTTATGCCAAATTCTTCAGAAATAAGAGCGGCTGTGTCAAAATCAACTTCCTGATTTATAGTAGCCATAATTCCAAGTGCCATAAGCTTTTTAATTACTTCAGTACTTGTCTTCTTAAGAGATTCTGCCAATTCCTTTACAGTTAGGCTTTCACCAATTGTAATATGTGTGAGTACAGCAAGCTTTGGCATATACTTTTGGCGATCATAATTTCCTCTTCTATCATCTCTTCTTCTAGGTCTCTTGTTAGACTTTTTAACTCCTGAATCATCAAAAAACTCTTCAAGGATAAAATCATCTGACATTACTTCTTTTACTCCTTTTTTGTCTGTAAGAATAACCCTTCTAGGATTAAATCTATCCTTACCTGTTAAAGGAGCATTTTTTTGCACATCTTTTCTCTGTTCTCTTTTTACATCTTTATCTACATCTTTATTCTGGAACTCTCTCCTCATTTCACTACGGATAGAGCTAAGTTCATCCTTCTGTGCCTCTGTCATTTCAAGCTTAGGAATTTCAACAGCTCTCTGCCTTTGTCCATAGCCGCCGCCTTGCTGTCTGTTGCCATATGGCCTATCGCCTTGTGGTCTGTCGCCATACGGTCTATCACCCTGTGGCCTGTTGTTATATGGCCTGTCACCCTGCGGTCTGTCCCCATACGGTCTATTGTTATATGGTCTATCACCCTGTGGCCTGTCACCCTGTGGTCTGTCTCCATATGGTCTATTGTTAAATGGTCTATCACCTTGTGGCCTGTCACCCTGTGGTCTGTCTCCATACGGTCTATTGTTATATGGTCTATCACCTTGTGGCCTGTCACCCTGTGGTCTGTCCCCATATGGTCTATTGTTATATGGTCTATCACCTTGTGGTCTGTCACCCTGTGGTCTGTCCCCATACGGTCTATTGTTATATGGTCTATCACCTTGTGGCCTGTCACCCTGTGGTCTGTCCCCATATGGTCTATTGTTAAATGGTCTATCACCTTGTGGCCTGTCACCCTGTGGTCTGTCTCCATATGGTCTATTGTTAAATGGTCTATCACCTTGTGGCCTGTCACCCTGTGGTCTGTCCCCATATGGTCTATTGTT
>Ga0123336_10001310_pt1 | contig 23121 bp, 14 predicted proteins | sample SSSSmetaG_FD_96466 | JGI IMG/M metagenome (GOLD analysis project Ga0123336, IMG submission 96466) | Glacier valley bacterial and archeal communities from Borup Fiord, Nunavut, Canada, to study Microbial Dark Matter (Phase II) - ​SSSS metaG | ecosystem: Environmental > Aquatic > Freshwater > Ice... | reverse complement strand
TGCTCGATGTCGGCTGCGGCTCCGGTGACATTCCGCTCGCACTCGTGCGCGCGGCCGAACGTGCCGGCACCCACGTGCGCGTGACGTGCTTGGACCGCAGCGAACAGATGCTCGCGATCGCAAGAAAGATGACGGCTGCGCATCCCGATTTGCACTTCGTGCGTGGCGAGGGTGAAGCGTTACCGTTCGCCGATGGTTCGTTCGATGTGGTGATGTGCAACCTCGCGCTGCACCACTTCGAACCCGCGGCTGCCGAGCAGCTCCTACGCGAGCTACGCCGCGTCGCACGGCTTACTCCGATCGTGTGCGATCTGCGCCGCTCGCCGCTCGCCTATGCCGCCGCTCGTCTCTACACGACGGTGCTCACACGCAATCGACTGACCAAAAACGATGGACCGCTCTCGGTGCGACGTGCCTATACGCCGCTCGAGGCGCTCGCGCTCGCGCGCGGCGCCGGTTGGCGTGCGCCCTCGCTGCGCACCTCGGCGTTCTTTCGCATGACGCTGACGGATGAGGGTCGATGAACGGCGTTATCATCGCCGGTGGTGGTCCGGCCGGCTCGGCGACGGCGCTTACGCTCGCACGGGCGGGCATCGAGGTGACGATCGTGGAGCGGGCTGCGTTTCCGCGCCGTAAAGTGTGCGGAGAATATCTCAATAGCGGCGCGGTCGCGGCGCTCGATGCGCTCGGCCTCGGTGAGGACGTGCGTCGGCTCGCGCAGCCGCTCCGCGGCATTCGGCTCGTTCCACCGCAGGCGCCCGCGCTCGAACTGCCCTTTCCGCGCGCGGCGCTCGCGCTCGCACGGGCGGATCTCGATGCGCTCTTGCTCGATGCAGCACGCGCGGCGGGAGCGACGGTCGTTCACGGCCGGGTTGAAGACATCTCATTCGAGCGCGGCGGCGCGAGCGGTGTCGTGATTCGCAACGAAGCCGGAGATCGCCAAAGCCTGGCCGCGCGCACCATTGTCGGCGCGGACGGCAGTGGATCGCTGGTGGCAAAAAAGCTTGGTCTCACACGTCCGACACGTGGCACGCGCCGGTTCGCCGTCGGCGGCCATTACAGCGGCTTTGGCGATCTCGGCGGATATGTCGAAATGTACGTCGGCGCGGGTGCGTATTTTGCGATCAATCCGCTCGACGCGGGACGCGCAAACGTGATGGTCGTCGTCCCCGATCGCGCGCTCGCGCAGTGGTCGAGCGATGTCGATGAAGGTCTGCGCGGAAAAGCGGCGGACCTCGGCCGCGGCCATCGTTCGTTTGCCGAGACCGCGCGGATCGGACCGCGGGTCTCGGTCGGTCCGCTCGCGCACCGCGTCCATGCTCCGATCGCACCCGGCGCCCTGCTGGTCGGCGATGCGGCCGGTTTTTTGAACCCATTCACGGGCCAAGGCGTCTTTCTTGCGCTCAGCGGCGCCGCACATGCATCCGCAGCGATCGTGCGCGCGTTCGAACGCTCGGATGAAGAAGAGACGGCATTCGCCGCGTATGCCGATTGGCGCACGGCCGATTTTCACGCGCGCAAGCAACTCTCGCAACTCGTGAGTTTGATGATCGACGTGCCGCCGCTCGCGCAGCGCGCCGTTTCGCGCCTGCGTCGCTTGCCCGATCTTGGCGCGACGTTGATCGATGCGCTCGCAGGCGCGCGTTCGCCGCAAGCGGTTTTCAATCCACTCGTGCTGGGTCGGTTGCTCGTATGATCGTCACGCGTAGTTCGATCGACATTTCGGCTCCGGCCGTTCGCATCTACGGCTTCGCCGCGCCGACGGAGCGGTGGCCGCAAATTCTCCCGCACTATCGTGACGTACGGATTTTGGCCCGCAGCGGCAACACGCGCACGGTTGCGATGTCGGCGTGGCGCGATCTGCTGCCGATCTCGTGGGTCGCCGAGCAAGTCAACGATCCCAGTCGTCCGCACATTTTCTTTCGCCACATCAAAGGCTGGACGCGCGGTATGGAGGTCGAGTGGCTATTCGAACCGATCGCCGGCGGGACGCGCGTGACGATCGAACACCGGCTCGACTTTGCATTCCCCTTCGCGCGAGCGTGGATCGGCCGTCATATCGTTTCCGACTTCTTCGTGCACGCGGTTGCGACTCGCACGCTCGCCCGAATGAAAACGCTCGCTGAAGGGACCGCTTGAATCATCGCGTGGTCGTAACGGGGATCGGCGTCGTGTCGCCGATCGGCATCGGGGTCGAAGCGTTGTGGGAAGGCACGCTCGCCGAGCGCATCGCCGTGCGACCGATCACGCACTTCGATGTGACCGGCTATCGCTCGAAACTCGCCGCACACGTGGACAATTTTCATGCGCCGGATTTTATGGGATCGCGCCGCGTGCGCTGGACCGACCGGTTTTCACAATTCGCCGTCGCCGCATCGCGACTCGCGCTCGATGACGCCCGCGTCGTCCCATCCGCCGATGACGGTGGCGACGTCGGCGTGTTCATGGGATCGGCCCTCGGCGGGCTCGCCTACGCCGACGAGCAGCACGATGTGTTTCGCGAACAGGGGTTGGAGGCGATCCGACCGTTGCTTGCGATTTCCGTCTTCAGTGGAGCCTCCACGTGCAACGTCGCGATGGAGTTCGGCTTCTCGGGTCCCAATGTTGCAAACGGAAATTCGTGCGCGTCGGGGGCCGTTGCGATCGGCGATGCGTTTCGCGGGATCGCGCGCGGCGACGTTCGAGCGGCGCTCGCCGGTGGCGTCGAGGCGCCGCTCGCGCCGCTGATCTATGGCGCGTTTACGGTCATTCGGGCGATGTCGACGCGCAACGACGATCCGCGGACGGCCAGTAGGCCGTTCGATTTGCATCGCGACGGATTCGTCATGGCCGAGGGCAGCGGCGTTCTCTATCTCGAGCGCTACGATGATGCGCGCGCACGCGGCGCACGGATCTATGGAGAGATCGTCGGCTTCGGCCTGACGAACGATGCACACCACATGTCCGCGCCGCGCCCGGATGGGGTGATGGCGGCGCGCGCGATGACCAAAGCCATGGATGAGGCGCATCTCGCGCCAAGCGACATCGACCTGATCAACGCGCACGGCTCGGGGACCGAAATCGGCGATGCAAGCGAGGCGCTTGCGTTCGTCCAAGCCTTCGGTCCGGCACTTGCGACCATTCCGGTGACCGCGACCAAAGGGCAGCACGGCCACGCGCTCGGCGCGACCGGTGCCTGGGAGGCCGCGCTCTCGTTGCTGGCCATCGCGCACCAAACCGTGCCGAAGAGCGTCAATTCATTCGATGAAGACCCCGACTGCCGGCTCCCCATCACCCGGGAGCGCCTCGCCCTCGCCCCACGAACCGTCCTCAGCAACTCCGCCGGATTCGGCGGCATCAACGCTGCGCTCGTCTTCCAACGCATCGATGAGTGATCCGGTCGTCGTTCGCGACGCGCGCAAAGTGTATGCGGGCGAAGGCGCGGAGGTCGTGGCGCTCGATGGTGTTTCGCTGACGGTGAAAGCGGGCGAGATGGTCGCGCTGGTCGGCCCGAGCGGTTGCGGGAAATCGACCTTGCTCAACCTGGTCGGATGCGTCGATCTCCCCTCGAGCGGCGATGTGCTCGTTGCGGGCCAAAATACACGCGATCTCGACGACGACGCGCTGACTTTGCTGCGGCGCGACCACGTCGGCACGATCTTCCAATTTTTCAATCTGCTTCCGGCGCTGACCGTGGAAGCCAACGTCGGTCTGCCGCTGGTCCTTCAGCGCGTGCCGCCCGCCGAGGTTGCAAAGCGCGTTGCGCTCGCGCTCGAAGAAGTTGGCATCACGGAGAAAGCGCGCGTCTATCCGCCGCAGATCTCCGGCGGTCAGATGCAGCGCGTTGCAATCGCGCGCGCGATGGTTCACGACCCGGCGATCTTGCTGGCCGATGAACCGACCGGTAATCTCGATACGCAAAACGGGGCAAACGTCTTGCGGATGCTGCGCGCGCTCGCCGACCGCGGTCAAGCGATTCTCATGGCCACCCATAGTTTGGAAGCCGCGGCCATTTGCGATCGCACGATCCGCATGCAAGACGGTCGTATCGTCGGATGATCGCGCTCTTTCGGGCGCTGGTCCTCGGACATCTGCGCGGCAATAAGCTTCGTACCGGCGTGACGATTCTTGCCGTCGCACTCGGCGTTGCGATCGCACTTGCGATCGACCTTGCCAACGCGACCGCCGTCTCGTCGTTCGCCTCCTCGGTCAACATCATTTCGAGTAAGGTCAACCTGCAAGTCCTCGGCGTCGGACGCGGTTTCGACGAACGCACGATCTTGCGCGTGCAGGACGTGCCCGGCGTGCAGTACGCGAGTCCGACGATCGAAGACTCGCTCGTCGTCGGTGCGAGATCGGGCGATCCGCTCTCCGGCGAAATCTTGCATGTGCTCGGGATCGATCTGCTGCGGCCACTCCCCGGCGACACGAACGCCGGCGGTTTGCCGGGTGCCGTTGCTGAGAGCGCCGGTGCGCCCGATCCGTACGCCCTGGTCAATTCGCACGGTGCGTTCATCAGCGCACGCGTCGCGACGCGATTTCATCTGAAAGTCGGCGATCCGATCGTCGGCCTTGCGGGCGATCGGCCCGTTACCTTACGCGTATCCGCCATCGTTCCCAAGGCTGTGGCGGGAATCGATTCATCGGTCGTGTTCGTCGATATCGCGACGGCGCAGGAGATCTTCGAGAAAGTCGGGCGGCTCGATCGCATCGACCTCGTCGTCGATCCCGCCACCCTCGCGCAAACGATGGCGGCCGTTCGCAAGGTCATTCCCGCCGGAACGCGAGCGATCGAACCGACCGTGCGCACGAGCGAAATCAAACGCATGCTGCGCAGTTTCCAACTCAATCTCGCGGCGCTCTCGTACATCGCCATGCTCGTCGGCATGTACCTCATCTACAACACCGTTGCGATCTCGGTCGTGCAGCGTCGTCCCGAAGTCGGGACGCTCCGCGCGCTCGGCGCAACGCGCGGTCAGATCTTCAAGACGTTCCTGACCGAAGGTGCGCTCTTCGGCGTGATCGGGTCGATCGCTGGGCTCGTGCTCGGCGGCATTCTCGCGCAACTCTCGGTTAGCGCCGTCTCGCGGACGGTCGATGCGCTCTACGTTGCAAGTCATGCCGATCACGTCAACTATGCGCCGCTGGTGTTGCTCAAGGCGTTCGTCGTGGGCGTCGTGCTCGCAACGGCCTCAGCCGTCTTCCCGGCGATCGACGCCGCGCGTACGGTGCCTGCGCTCACCATGCGTTCGCAAGGTTTCGAGCGACGGTCGCCTTCCCTCGCCCGTCGAGCCGCACTGATCGGACTTGGATTTCTCGTTGCCGCCTATGCCTGTACGTTCGTGCCGGCGATCGACGACATCCCCATTTTCGGCTACGCCGCGGGGCTGCTCATCATCTTTGGCGGTACGCTCTTCGCACCGCTCGCGATCACCCTGCTCTCGCGCTTTGGAACGCGCGTGCTCGAACGACGGTCGCCCGCCGGTACGCTTGCCGTTGCGAATCTCGGTTCCTCGCTGATCCGCAATAGCGTTGCCGTCGCCTCGCTCATGATCGCCATTGCGATGATGGTCTCAGTCGCGATCTTGATCGGATCGTTTCGCACGACGGTCGTCGCGTGGGCGGACGATACGCTCAAGGCCGATCTCTTCGTGCGCCCGCTCGGCCTTGCCGATGCCTCGTACGATGCCCGCTTCTCGCCGGCGATCGTTCCGAAGATTCAAAAGCTGGCCGGAGTGGATGCGGTCGATACGTTCCGCGGCATCTCCATTCCGTTTCGCGATCGGTTGACGACCGTGGGCGCGACCGATTTTTCGACCGCCGCCGATCGGAATAAACTGCGCTTCATCGGCGTCACCGATATGCACGCCCTCGCTCACGAACTTCCCGGTGCGAACGCCGTCGTCATTAGCGAGCCGTTCGCGACGCGCTTCAAGCTCGATCGCGGCGATTCGTTCTCGCTCAATACCCCCGCCGGAAACGTAACGCTCAAGATATTGGCCATCTACAACGACTATTCGAGCGACTCGGGTATCATGCTCATGGACAAGCGCACGTTCGCGCGACTCTATCATGACGACTCGATCAATTCGATCGCGATCTACGCCAAACCCGGGGTGGATCTGGTTCAGCTGCGCAGCACGGTCGTGCGCGCGGTCTTACCACTCAAGGTCGACGCGCAGACCACGCGCGAGTTGCGTTCGCTCGTGATCCAAATCTTCAATCGGACCTTCGCAATTACGTATGCGCTCTACATCATCTCGATTACGATCGCCGTCCTGGGCGTCGTCTCGACGCTCTTCGCGCTCGTGCTCGAACGCAAACGCGAGATCGGATTGATGCGCTACCTCGGGTTACGGGCACGCGACGTTCGCCGCATGGTCTACTACGAGGCGGGTTTTATCGGATTGCTCGGTGGAGTCGGCGGTGTCGTCGTCGGGGTGTTGCTCGCGCTTCTTTTGATCTTTGTGATCAATCGTCAGGCGTTTGGATGGCTCATCGAACTGCATATGCCGTACGATTTTCTTGGTGAGGCGATTGCGCTGGTTATCGTTGCTGCGCTCATCGCTGGGATTTATCCGGCTGGAGTTGCGGCGCGAATTCGTACTGCCGAGGCGGTACGGGCGGAGTAGTGATTATGTTGATTCGACGATTGTGGCGTGTCGCAGGGGACGATCGAGCAGCTGCGGGGACGCTCGGCGCGCCCATCCATGGGCGCTTTGTCGCTGCGTGCGGAGTTGCTCTCGCCATCCTGGCTTCGCAACTCCTTACAGCCCCCGCAGCAGCTCGATCGTCCCCTGCGACCGGGCACGATGTTCAGCATGCGGCTTCGATTGCTATGACTTCTTCTAAACCCGTACGGACTCGGCGCGAGGTGGGGTCAGGGTTTATTCCGGCTACGGCGCCTTTTCAGTTCGTGTTTCCTCGGGATCATGCGGCTCATCTTGGTTATCAGTCGGAGTGGTGGTATTACACCGGGCACGTTCGGGCGAAGGATGGGCGGCGGTTTGGGTATGAGTTGACGTTTTTTCGGGTTGGGTTGAAGCCGGGGGATCCGCAGCTTCGGCGTGGTGAGTCGCGGTGGCGGGGGAATGAGTTGTATCCGGCTCACTTTGCGCTTACGGATGAGAGCGGGAAAACGTTCGTGCACTACGAGCGGTTCGCTCGCGAGGCGCTTGGGGCGGGTAGTGCTTCGACGAAAGATTTGAACGTTCGGGTTGATGATTGGTTTGTTCGTGGGGATGGGCCGATGCAGATGCATGCGCGGGCCGGTGGGAATGCGATTACGTTTTCGCAAGTTTCGGAGAAGCCACCGGCTATTCATGGGCATGATGGGGTGTCGAAGAAGGGGCCGTGCTTGTCGTGTGCTTCGCACTACTATTCGCTTACGCGGTTGCATACGACCGGGACGCTCGTTGTGAACGGGCAGTCGCTTGCGGTCGATGGGCTTTCCTGGATGGATCATGAGTTTGGTTCGGATGAGTTGCAGAAGAATCAGGCTGGGTGGGATTGGTTTGCGCTTCAGCTCGATGACAAGCGTGAGGTGATGTTGTATCGGCTTCGGCAGAAAGATGGCAGCGTTACGCCGCAGTCGAGTGGATCGGTCGTTGGGTCGCGCGGCGATGTTGCGTACTTGCCGCTGGCGGCGTTTTCGATTGCGGCGAATGGGTCGTGGAAGTCACCGCATACCGGTGGCATCTATCCCTCGGGATGGCGCGTGCAGATTCCGGGTTCGCAGCTCGATCTTACGCTCGTCCCGACCGTGCTCGATCAGGAGTTGAGCAACACGACCGGTGGCATTTCCTATTGGGAAGGCGCGGTCGATGTGAAAGACACCGCCACCGGTAAGGTGCTCGGCGTCGGGTATGTCGAGCTGACCGGGTACGCGGGCGCGATCAGTCTCTGACGCCTCCGAATTCCGGCGGCGCGGTTTGCACGGGCGCGGGTTGCGGTGATTCGGGCGGCTGCATCGTTGGTGTCGGCGTCGCGGTCGGCGTATCGGTGATGAGACCGAGTTGTGCGAGCCAATCGCGATGACCGAGGCCGACGTACGGACCGGCCGGTGAATCGGCTGGGGCGCGTGTCGTGATTTTCACGTAATACCCGACGCAGATCCATTTCTTCCCGACACGGATCGTCGTGCGGATTGCGGCAGCATCCGTCCTCGTTCGGATGATCTTGTTCGGGCGCGTAGCGTGGTGCGAGCCACGACGCACTATCAGTGAATAAGGTGCCTCAGAGCCTAGGAGTGTAGAACGATGCGTGGTCTTGCTGTTCCCTTTTATTTCACTGTCCGAGCGACACTCGATGCCGGTTCATCAATTCGGCAAGTGATGCGTGCAAAAGCGGACCTGCCATCGCGACGATGTTCTCTCCGTCAAAGCGTTCGCGACACACCCGCACTTCCACATTGCAAACTGATCCAGCGTTTCGTTTTCAACAAAATGCTCGTTGCTGTAGCTAGCGACGCCACTTTGCCCTAGCCTATATGCGTCACCCAACCGTTCGAATAAAGCGCTCAGTGTATACTTAATAGTTGCCATTTCGTAAAACGTCCACAAGAACTAGTCGAGGGTAAATCTTCAATTAGCATAATTATTTCTTGCCATATATGCTTCACCGGAGCCGGTCTGTATCGGAGGTGCGAAACTCCCCCTAACATGCCAATTAACAAACGCGTGTGAAAATCGCGTTTTCGTAGGGGAAATTTGGATATTTATTTGGCGATCCTTGCTCGGGTAAAAAAGACGGGAATCGCGGTACGGTTACGTCGGATGCGAGTGCCTGGGAGAGCGCACGTTCTGCGCTAGCCGCCGTGTCGCGATTCGTTTTCGGCGGAAGCTGCGCCGCCTTGACGATTAGGATGGTCGTGCGAGCGACGTTGCCGCTCTCGCTTTGCGTCGTTGCGACGAAGAACGAATGAAGGACGAACGGAAAGGCCAGAAGATTGACGATGATCGAGGCGACGAGCGATATTCCGTTTCGCTTCGTGGCTCGACGTGGCGTTGAAGTTTCCGTATCAACCTCGTTCTTTGCACCCGATAGCAAGCTGTAGATCCGAGAACGCGTCTTATGCAGCGGTGATTTCGTCGCCTTTGCGCTTGACCGTTTTGCGCAGCGCGACACACGTGCTCTTCGCATCGGAGCGGATTTCAACACCGTCCATGAGCGCGCGCATCATCGGCAAGCCGCGGCCGCGTTCGTCGCGTTTTCGCGCTGGGCGCCATTTTCCGCGGTCCTCGATTTTTATTTCCAATTCGCCCGACTCGCAGGTTGCATCGACGCAGGCGATGCCGGGTGTTTCGGTTCCATATGCGTGTTCGACGGCGTTGGCGATCGCTTCGCCGACGGCGGTCAGGACGCCGAATCGCGTGTCTTCGTCGAGTTCGATCGATTCGAGCCAGCGCGAGAGCGAGCGGCGGACCAGCGGGACGGCCATCGTGATCGCCGAGAATTCGTAGTGGAACGTTTTGCGTTCTTGCGGTGCGATCGTGACCGTGAGCGTTGCGACGTCGTCGGTGTTCGAGGCGTTGGCGAAGATGCGGCGTTGAAGCGCGCGCGCGGCATCGGGAGGCGCGGGCACGTCCATCATCTGTTCGCGCAGCGCGTCGAGCAACATTGCCTCGCCCGCCACCACGTCGCGCGAATACTCGATCAGGCCATCGGTGTAGAGCGTCAGCAGCGAGCCGGGGGGCAGCGTAAAGGTCCAGTCGGTCGCCTCGACCTCATCGGCGATGCCGAGCGGAATGCCGTCGGCCGGCAATCGTTCCGCCATTCCCGAGGGCAAGGTGAGGATCGGGGGCGGGTGTCCGGCGCTTGCGTACGAGAGCGTCGATGTCGTGGGATCGATGATCCCGAAGAGCGCCGTCACCATGACGGGATTCGCGCGCATGTTGACGATCGTATTCGCACGCTCGATGACGAGCGAGGGGGACTTCGGGTTGATCGCCGAGGCGCGAAAGGCCTGGCGCACTTCACCCATCACGACGGCCGCACGTAGGCCGTGCCCGGCAACGTCGCCGATCGAGATCGCAATCCGGCCGTCAGGCAACTCGAATGCATCGTACCAGTCGCCGCCGACGATGGACTCTTCGGCGCCCGGACGGTAGGCGGCATCGTAGCGCATGTTCTCGTGCGTGGGGAGGCGCTCGGGGAGCAGCGCACGTTGTAGGGTGTCGGCGACGAGATGCTCGCGTGCGTACGCCCGAGCCGAATCGATCGCCAGGGCAGCGCGGAGGGCGAGCTCTTCGAAGAGTGCGATGTCGGCCGAATCGAAGCCCTCGACGCGACCGACGCGGAGAATACCAAAGAACTGTTCGCGTGCGACGAGGGGGAAGTCGGCGGCCTGGGGCAGTTCGCGCGGCCCGTGCGCCGTAAAGCGCCGTTCGCTCAGGGACGGACCGATCGGATGCGCGGCGAAACTCGCCTCCACATTTCCCGCGTGCGCCATCGACGCATAGCCGGCGGGTCCGTCCTCAACCATCGCAATGGCGAAGACATCCGCGTGGTGGGGAACCGTGACCGCGGCAACCCCGGCGAGCGTTTGCGAGAAATCGAATGAGGAAGCAAGTGTTCTACTTGCGTTGGAAAGAAACCGTAGCGTCGCCGATAAGCGATCGGCATCGGTCATAGAAACCAAGCCGCGTACATCCTCGAGTGCCGTCCTCCGTGGCTCTACGATTTCCCTCGCTTGTCCCTCGCTAAACATTCTCGTCTACAGTACGCTCTTGAGGTTTTAGGACGAACGTTTTTGGGAATTCGAGCGCAAACGCGCTCGCCACGAATCGTTTAGCCTGCTAAAGGCTCGACGTTTCATTCCGTTCCGAGTCCGCGTCGGAGATAGTATACATGGCGTCTGCGACCCCTGAGAAGCTAAAGTCCCTAACGAACGGGGCTCGTTCTGCTGTGCCCGCGACCGGGAAAGCCGCGAGCGGCAAGCCCGTCGCCAAGCCCGTGCCGGTGAAAGCGGGCACGAACGGCAAAGCGCCGAGCGTGAAGCCCGTGATGCCGGACGCGCCGGACTTCGCGCAGCGGCAGCTGCTCGCCGCACTTCGCTCGATGGCGAAAGGCGATTTTTCGGTGCGCGTCTCGACGGCGCTGCCGGGGATCGATGCGGATATCGCTGAGGCGTTCAACGATGTCGTCTCGCTCAACGCGCGGATGGTCAAAGAATTCGAACGCATCTCGGATGTCGTGGGTATCGACGGTCGGATCAAAGAGCGCGCCGAATTGACGCAGGTGCCGGGCTCGTGGGCCGACTACATGCGCTCGCTCAACTCGCTCATCGATGACCTGACGCATCCGATCGCCGAAACGAGCCGCGTGCTTGGCGCGGTCTCGCGCGGCGATCTCTCGCAGCAGATGGCGCTCGAGATCGACGGCCGCCCGCTCAAAGGCGAGTTTCTGCGGTCTTCCAAGACGATCAACGCCATGGTCGATCAGCTCAACGCCTTCGCCTTCGAAGTAACGCGGGTTGCGCGCGAAGTCGGTTCGGAAGGCAAACTCGGCGGTCAGGCGCTCGTGAAGGGCGTCGCCGGCACGTGGAAAGATCTCACCGACTCGGTCAACTCGATGGCCGGTACGCTGACCAACCAAATTCGCAACATCGCCGATGTGACGACGGCCGTTGCCAACGGCGATCTCTCGAAGAAGATCACCGTCGAAGCCCGCGGCGAAATTCTGCAGCTCAAAGACACGATCAACGTCATGGTGGATCAGCTGAACGCGTTCGCATCCGAAGTCACGCGCGTCGCTCGCGAAGTCGGCTCCGAAGGCCGCCTCGGTGGACAGGCCGACGTTCGCGGCGTGGCCGGAACGTGGAAAGATCTTACGGACTCGGTCAACTCGATGGCCGGTAACCTCACGAGCCAGGTGCGAAACATCGCCGAAGTCACGACGGCCGTTGCCAAAGGCGATCTCACGAAGAAGATCACCGTCGACGTGCGCGGTGAGATGCTCGAACTCAAGGCCACCGTCAACGTCATGGTCGATCAGTTGAACGCGTTCGCATCCGAAGTCACGCGCGTCGCTCGTGAAGTCGGTTCGGAAGGCAAACTCGGCGGTCAGGCGCGCGTCGAAGGCGTCGCGGGTACGTGGAAAGATTTGACCGACAACGTCAACTCGATGGCCGGTAACCTGACAAACCAAGTGCGAAACATCGCCGAAGTCACGACGGCCGTTGCCAAAGGCGATCTTTCGAAGAAGATCACCGTCGACGTGCGCGGCGAAATGCTCGAACTCAAAGGCACCGTCAACGTCATGGTCGACCAGCTGAACGCCTTCGCATCGGAGGTCACGCGCGTCGCGCGTGAAGTCGGTACCGAAGGTCGACTCGGCGGTCAGGCGCAGGTCGAAGGCGTCGCCGGTACCTGGAAAGATCTCACGGACTCGGTCAACTCGATGGCCGGTAACCTCACGAACCAAGTGCGAAACATCGCCGAAGTGACGACGGCCGTCGCCAACGGCGATCTTTCGAAGAAGATCACGGTGTCCGTGCGTGGCGAAATGGCCGAGCTCAAAGGCACGATCAACACGATGGTCGATCAGCTCAACGGCTTTGCATCGGAGGTCACGCGCGTCGCTCGCGAAGTGGGTTCCGAAGGAAAACTCGGCGGCCAGGCGCAGGTGCAAGGCGTCGCCGGTACGTGGAAAGATCTCACCGACTCGGTCAACTCGATGGCCGGTAACCTCACGAATCAAGTGCGAAACATCGCTGCGGTTACGACCGCCGTTGCGCGCGGAGACCTCTCGAAGAAGATCACGGTCGACGTGCGCGGTGAGATGGCCGAACTCAAGTCGACCGTCAACGTCATGGTCGATCAATTGAACGGCTTTGCCTCCGAAGTGACGCGCGTGGCGCGCGAAGTCGGTTCGGACGGAAAACTCGGTGGTCAAGCCCAGGTGCTCGGCGTTGCGGGTACGTGGAAAGATCTCACGGACTCGGTCAACTCGATGGCCGGTAACCTCACGAACCAAGTGCGAAACATCGCCGAAGTCACGACGGCCGTTGCCAACGGGGATCTCTCGAAGAAGATTACCGTCGACGTGCGCGGTGAGATGGCGGAACTCAAAAACACGGTCAACACGATGGTCGATCAGTTGAACGCGTTCGCATCGGAGGTCACGCGCGTCGCGCGCGAAGTCGGTTCGGATGGCAAGCTCGGCGGCCAAGCGCAGGTGCAAGGCGTCGCCGGTACGTGGAAAGATCTCACGGATAACGTGAACTTCATGGCCTCCAACCTCACCTCTCAGGTGCGTAACGTCGCCGACGTTACGACGGCCGTTGCGAAGGGCGATCTCAGTAAGAAGATCACCGTCGACGTCAAAGGCGAGATGCTCGAGCTCAAGGGCACGATCAACACGATGGTCGATCAGCTTTCCGCCTTCGCATCCGAAGTCACGCGCGTTGCGCGTGAAGTCGGTACGGAAGGAAAGCTCGGCGGTCAGGCCCGCGTCGAAGGCGTCGCCGGTACGTGGAAAGATCTCACCGACTCGGTCAACTCGATGGCCGGTAACCTCACGGCTCAAGTCCGAAACATCGCCGAGGTGACGACGGCCGTTGCGAAGGGCGATCTCTCGAAGAAGATCACCGTCGACGTGCGCGGTGAAATGCTCGAACTCAAAGGCACCGTCAACGTCATGGTCGACCAGCTGAACGCCTTCGCATCGGAGGTCACTCGCGTCGCGCGCGAGGTCGGTTCCGAAGGTATCCTCGGCGGTCAAGCGCAGGTGCAAGGCGTCGGCGGCACGTGGAAAGATCTCACCGACAACGTCAACTCGATGGCCTCGAACCTCACAAACCAGGTTCGTAACATCGCGAAGGTGACGACGGCCGTTGCCAACGGCGATCTTTCGAAGAAGATCACCGTCGACGTGCGCGGCGAAATGCTGGAACTCAAAGACACGATCAACGTCATGGTCGATCAGCTGAACGCCTTCGCATCGGAGGTGACGCGCGTCGCTCGTGAAGTCGGTTCCGAAGGGAAGCTCGGCGGTCAGGCCGTCGTGCTCGGCGTCGGCGGGACGTGGAAAGATCTCACGGACTCCGTGAACTCCATGGCCGGTAACTTGACGAACCAAGTGCGCGGTATCGCAAAGGTCGTCACCGGTGTTGCCAACGGCGATCTCAAGCGTAAACTCACGCTCGATGCCAAAGGCGAAATCGCCGAACTTGCGGACACGATCAACGGGATGATCGATACGCTCGCAACGTTCGCCGATCAGGTGACCAACGTCGCCAAAGACGTCGGCTTCGAAGGCAAACTCGGCGGTCAAGCCGAGGTTCCCGGTGCTGCGGGTCTCTGGCGCGATCTGACCGACTCCGTCAACCAACTCGCCGCTCAGCTCACCTCACAAATCCGAGCGATTGGTGAAGTCGCAACGGCCGTTACAAAAGGCGACCTGTCGCGAACGATCGAGGTCGGCGCACAAGGCGAGGTCGCACAGCTCACCGAGAACGTCAACGAGATGATTCGGAACTTGCGCGACACGACGCGTAAGAACCAAGAGCAGGACTGGCTGAAGACCAACCTCGCGCGCTTCACCGGTATGCTGCAAGGTCAGAAAGACATCAAGACCGTTGCGAAGCTGATCATGTCGGAACTCGCGCCGCTCGTCGCCGCGCACACCGGCGTCTTCTACCTCAACGAACCGGTCGACGATTCCCCGCTGCTCAAACTGCTCGCGGGCTACGCGTTCAACCGTCGCAAGAATCTCACATCGGAGTTCGGTCTTGGTGAAGGTCTCGTCGGCCAGTGCGTTTTCGAGAAAGAACGCATTCTAGTCACCAACGCCCCGCCGGACTACATCGAGATCAGCTCGGGCCTCGGCTCGGCAACGCCGCTGAACATCATCGTGCTGCCGGTGCTCTTCGAAGGCGACGTCAAAGCTGTCATCGAGCTTGCGAGCTTCGAGAAGTTCAGCGAGATCCACTTACTGTTCTTGGATCAGCTGACCGAATCGATCGGTATCGTCCTCAACACGATCGCCGCGAACATGCGCACGGAAGAACTGCTCAAACAGTCGCAGTCGCTCACGATCGAACTCCAGAGCCAGCAGCTCGAACTCCAGACGACCAACGAAGAGCTGGAAGAAAAAGCCCGCCTGCTTTCGGAACAAAACGAAGAGGTCGAACGGCGTACGCGCGAGATCCGCGAGATCGACGAAGCCCGTCGTGCGCTCGAACAAAAAGCCGAGCAGCTCGCGCTCACCTCGAAATACAAGTCGCAGTTTCTCGCGAACATGTCGCACGAGTTGCGCACCCCGCTCAACTCGCTGCTGCTGCTCTCGAAGCAACTCGCGGACAACAAAGAAAACAACCTCACGAGCAAACAAGTCGAGTTCGCCTCGACGATCCGCCGCTCGGGCACGGATCTGCTCACGCTCATCAACGACATTCTCGACCTCTCGAAGATCGAGTCGGGGACGACGAGCGTCGACTTCGCCGAACAGCGCGTCCACGACATCGCCGACGACGTGGAACGGACGTTCCGTTCGCTCTCGCTCGAACGCGGTCTCTCCTTTGGAATCGTGGTCGACGACGACGTGCCGGCGACGATCGAAACCGACTCCACGCGCCTCATGCAAATCATCAAGAACCTGCTCTCGAATGCGTTCAAGTTCACGCAAGAAGGCAATGTCGAGTTGCGCATCTCCAAGGTCGAAGGCAAGGATGCGATGGGCAACAGCGGTCCGTTCATCGCCTTCGCCGTCTCGGATAGCGGCATCGGCATCGCGCCGGACAAACACAACGTGATCTTCGAGGCGTTCCAGCAAGCCGACATGAGCACGGCGCGCAAGTACGGCGGCACGGGTCTCGGCCTTACGATCTCGCGCGAGATCGCGGGGTTGCTCGGCGGCGACATGACGGTCGAGAGCGAACCGGGGGTCGGCTCGACCTTCACGTTCTTCCATCCGATCGGTGCGCGCAAAGAACGCACGACCGACAATGCGATCATGCTGCCGCCGAAGGCGAAGTCGGGCGGGGCCGATGCGGGCTTCCGCTCGTTGCCGCCGCGACCGGTGGTCGAACGCGCAGCATCGATTGCAAATGCCCGCGCTAGCGAAGTCGACGTCGACGACGATCGCAATTCCATCAAACCGACCGATCGTGTCGTCCTCATCATCGAAGACGATGCGACGTTCGCGCGCATCTTGCTCGGCCTCGCGCGCGACCGCGGCTTCAAGGGAATCACGGCGCATACGGGTGCCGACGGCATCGCACTTGCCCGCGCCTACCTCCCGGATGCGGTTACGCTCGACATTCGTTTGCCGGATATCGACGGGTGGCAACTGCTCGATCAACTCAAGAAAGATCCCACGACGCGCAACATCGCGGTGCACGTCATTTCGGGTGAAGAACAGTGGCAGCGGGCGCTGGATTCGGGTGCCGTCGCGCACTTGAAGAAACCCGCAAGCGAAGATGCGCTCACGGAAGCGTTCGATAATCTGCTCGGATTTGCGGATAATACCACCCGCAATCTGCTCGTGATCGAAGACGACGTGACGCAGCTCTCGGCGATGGCCAACCTCGTCTCATCGGGCGAAGTCACGGTCACGGCCGTAAGCACCGGGAGCGAAGCGCTGGCCGCGCTCGATCGCGGACGCTTCGATTGCGTCGTCGTGGATCTCGGGCTCCCGGACATCGACGGAATCGAACTGATCGAGCAGATTAAGACGCATCCGGCGCACGTCCGCGTTCCCGTCATCGTCTACACGGGTCGCGAACTCGACGAACATCAGGAATCGGCGCTGCGTCGACTCAGCCAAAGCATCATCATCAAGGATGCGATGTCGCCCGAACGCCTCATCGATGAAACCAGCTACTTCCTCAATCAAGTCGAGGCGCGACTGCCCAAACGGCCGCCGGCGGCGATCGGAACGGCCGCCAGTCTCGAAGGCAAGACGGTCGTCATCGTTGATGATGACGTACGAAACATCTATGCGCTCAAATCCGCGCTCGAGGAGTTTCGCATGAACGTCATCACGGCCGAGAGCGGAATGGAGTGCATCGAGACGCTGCGTTCGCGTAGCGATATCGATGTCGTGCTCATGGACATCATGATGCCGGAGATGGATGGTTACGAGACGATCCGGCGCATTCGCGCGGACGTTCAGTGGTCATCCCTGCCGATCATCGCCCTCACGGCGAAAGCCATGAAAGGCGACCGGGAGAGCTGTCTTGCCGCAGGCGCATCGGAATACATCAGTAAGCCCGTCGATGTGGATCAGCTGGTTTCGCTGATTCGCGTCTGGCTGGATGTGACCGTTTGATCGAGACCCGCCAAATCGCGCCTGCGGTCGCCGAGATCGAGCTCCAGTTGCTGCTCGAAGCGGTGTACCGCGTGACGGGATACGACTTCCGCGAATACGCTCCCGGCACGCTCAAACGGCGCGTGTCGGAGCGTCTGCGGGCGGAAGGGGTGAACACGTTCTCCGGCTTGCAAGAAAAATTGCTGCACGAGCCGGAGGCGCTCGGCCGCTTCGTCTACGCGATGAGCGTGAACTCGGCGGACGGTCTCTTTCGCGATCCCGGATTTTTCCTGACGTTTCGCGCGACCGTGCTGCCGATGCTGCGGACGTTTCCGTTCGTACGCATTTGGTGTGCGAACGCGGGAGCCGGCGATGACGCGTATGCGCTCGCCATCATCCTGCGGGAAGAAGGCCTCGGCCATCGCTCGCGTATCTACGCAACCGATGCAAGCGAAATGGCGATCGACCAAGCAAAAGCCGGTCGTTTCCCCGCCGATCTGATCGACGAGTACGCGGCGCGATATCGTGAGACCGGTGGAACCGGCGATTTCGAACGATATTATACGAGCGACGGCGCATGGGCGACGTTCGATCCGACGCTGCGTGAGACGATTCTCTTCGCGCAACATAATCTGGCGACGGATGCCTCGTTCAACGAGTTCCACGCGATCCTCGCGCGCAACGTCCTGGGCCACTTTTCGAAATCGCTCTCGTATCGCGTGCATCAGATCTTGCTCGAGAGTCTGGTGCGTCTGGGCTACTTGGGTCTTGGCGCGAACGAATCGCTGCGCTACACGCCGCATCAGCGCTGCTACGAAGAAGTGAGCGAGAACGGCAAGATTTATCGCCGCATCCGCTAAGGTGGACGGGTGCGGCTCAATCGGCCTACCTCGAAAATACTGACGACAAGACCGACCCCGCCTCCGTCGGCGGCGATCCCGGTCGTCAATCGCATCCCAACGCCAGGCCCGGCAATCGGATCATCGGCCGCGCCGCCGACCACGATGCGCGAGTTGCTCGGCCGCACGTACATGTTGCGCGGCAAGACGACATGGAAGCACGGCGCAAGTGACGTACTCGGTCTTGCCGCACGCGATGACGTCGGCGGCATCGACATTCGCGACGTCCCCGATTTCACGGCGGTCGTGCCGGCGCCGACGTCGACGACGGTTGGCGCGTTCGCTCCACGCGCCGCGTTTTCGGGCGTGCTCGCGAGCGGCGACGTCGTTTCTCTGGCGATGATTCGCCTGCGTCTCTCACTCTCCGGTGCGCGCCTGTCCGTCGTACGCGAGGGCGTTACGACGTCGATCGCGCTCGAGGCGTTCCGACCCGATCCCTCACTCTTGCCCGTATCCATTGAGATTCCGACGCTTGCGGGCGGGATTGGCATCGCCGAACGCCGACGCGCGACGACCGACGGGGCCGCATCGTACGAGCTCTCCGTCGTGACGGCGCTGCGGATCTCGCAACTCCATCGCTTCGAGGACGTGCGCATCATGGTGTCATTGGACGGTGTCGTTCAACGCGCGACCGATGCGGAAGCGTTACTCGATCGACAGCGATTCGGACTTAACGCATTGAGCGAAGCGGCACGTGTGAGCGCGCACGCGATCTCATCGGTCGACGCGCGTACGTCAGCGGCCGCCCGCGCCGTCGCGCCCTTGGTGCTCGCGGCGTTGCGCGAAGCCGTCGCCATCGCAAAGCCAAAGGACGAAGAGCCGCGGCGTCGCGCGCGTCCTTCCACGAAGGCGCGCAAGAAAAAATAATCGGGCGCGATCGAGTTGCTCGGGTGTTTGAGCGATTTCCCATTCGGGGACACGTCATCGAAACGACCGTCGGCTGAGGTGGAATCGTGTACCTGCAAACCGGATATCGCTCGAAACTTCTGACGGTCATGAAATCGTCTCCGCCGCCGCCGGACGTCGGGGTTCCAACCAAGCAAGAGACGACCGAACCGAGGATCGGTTCGGCGGCGGCTCCGGCAACGTCGATGTGCGAACTGCTCTGCCGCGCATTTATGAAACGCACCTCGACGGCTTCGGGAAGACGCCGATGGCATCGAAACACGTCTCGTGCCCGACTTCGCCTCAGCGTCGATCGGTTGCACCTCTCACTTGTCAATGCACGCCTCTCGGTCGTCCGGAACGGATCGGTACAATCGTTGCCGCTCGACGAATACGTGCCCAGCGCGGCTACGCTTCCGATCGCAATTGAATTTCCAACGCGGACGAAAGGCGTCGGCGTAGCCGTCATGCGACGTCTGCCGTCGGCGAGAATTCGCCCGACCTCTCGGTGGTAACCACGCTTCGAATCAAGCGACTCCGCTTCGAAGACGTTCGCATTCTGGTCTCACTCGATGGTGTCCTCAAGCGCGCGACTGACGCCGAAAACGTGGCTCCGATGATCGCGGACGGGAAACTGCCCGCGCCATCGGGCCGCTCGTCCTCGCAGCGCGAATCGGTCGACATGGCCATTCCGAGTGACGACGCTCCGCGGCGGCTGCGCCGCTAGAGCGCCTCGACGCGAGTATGCCTTTGAAAGTCATAGTCGCGGCGGCCTCGGCGTCTTCCCAGTGCGGATCATTCAGCTTCATCACGTTGGGCGCACCGTTCTCCCCGGCGACGCGCGCGGCGTAGTCGATTGCGTCCGTTTTCAGACGCGAAGGTCCTCAAAGCGGGAACGTTCCGCCTTGGCCCCCACGACTTAGGAAAGCGGTTGACCCGACAAGTCTTAGCATGCTAAGGTCCTTAGCAATGAGCGGCCGAATTTTTCGGGTCGATCGCGCCGGGGCTCCCAGCGCGCTTGGACCCCTCGAAGCGCGCGTCATGGAAATCGTCTGGAAATTCGACGGTTGGTTCACGGTGACTGACGTTGCCGGGAAGATCGACTATCGGCGCGACGAGTGTGAGCTCGCTTACACGACGATCAAAACGATCGTCTCGAATCTCGCCAAAAAGCGTCACCTCGAGAAGCGCGCCGCAGGCCGTGCGAATGAGTTCAAAGCCGCTCTCACGCGCGATGCATTTCAACAAGCGTTCATCGGCGATGTCCTCGGGCCGCTCCTGAAGAGTCAGCGCAATCCGCTCCTCGCGCACTTAGCGGATGAATTAGCGGCAGACGACGAGACGTATGCAGAATTCGAACGCATGCTCGCGCAGAAGCGCGCCGAGCGAAAGCATGTCTGAGATCCTCGCCTTCGTGGCCGCGTGCTGGTCGTCCGGAACGCTGCTCCGATCGGTGTGCGCGCTGTTCATCGTGCCGACTGCCGCGTGGCTTGCGATCCGATTTGTCAGCCCCGCGATTTTCCGGATGACACGTGACCCGGAGTGGCAGGCTCCGCTCGCGGCGATGGCTGCGGCCGTTCCGGGGCTCTTACTCGTCCTGCTGTCGGTCGCCGCGTTCGTCACGGGCGCCGACCCCGCGTGCCGAACGATGCTCGCAGGTCAAGTCTTGTACGCCACGATCGTCGGGCTGAGCGCTTTTACGTTCCTGCGGGCGAGCGCGCTTGCGACGATGCGAACGCACGAGTCGCATGCGCTCGTGAAGAACGCCGGCCGCTGCTCCGGTCGGCTCGCGGAAATCGCCGAGCGGGCGAACGTCGCGATCCGCATCGTGTCCGACGACCGACTCGTTTGTATCCTCGCTCGGGTTTGGCAGCCGGTCATCATCGTCTCGTCGGGCGCGATCGAACGTTTGACCGAATCCGAACTCGTCGCCGCCGTCTATCACGAGCGCGGCCACGCGAAACGCGGCGATCAGCTCGTTGCCTTCGTGCTGACGTTCCTCGTCGATCTGCTGCCGCTGCCTGCAGCGAAACTCGTCCGCACCTACCGTCGCGCACGCGAGCTTGCGGCAGACCGTCATGCGCTTGGAACCGTTCATGCAAACGACCTCGCTGGAGCGCTGCTGCACTTCGTTCGGCCGTCTTGCCCGATCGCCGGCACGGCCGCCTTCGACGGCGACGCGACCATCGTTGCGAGGCTCGATGTCTTGCTCCGCGCCGGATCCGTGCGCTCGACCTCGTTCATTCAGCGCGGGCTGGTGCTGCTCGCGCTCTCCGGTGTGGTTGCGTTGGGACTCGCCCCGAGCGTCGCGGTGCTCGCGCACCCGGTCCCATGCGATATGGGTGCAAGCGTCCACGCGAGCGTGCGCTCGTGATCTTTTTTTGCCGTGCAATGCTAGGCACGTTAGCACTTCTCAAGGCTGGAGCTCGATGAATTCGCACCGTCGTTTCTCGTTCGTGCACGCGCGCGGCGTTTGGTTTCGCGTGCTCGTGTTCTTCGCGTTCGGGTTCGGATTTTTTGCGCTTCCTGCGCTTGCGTCTCCGATGATCGTCGGCGTCGGCGCGGCGCAGGCGCGATTGGAACTCACGCCCGATCCGCCGCAGACGGGGCGCATCAGTGCCATCGTTTCGCTCTCGGGCGTGTCGGCCGACAAGCTGGCCGCGACCAATTTATCGTTTTCTAGTGCGATGCCGACGATGGCAATGAGCGGTCCGAGTGGCTCGCCCGTCCTGATCGGCCCCGGCAAGTGGACGTTTCGTTTCTCATCCGCAATGGCCACGACGTGGGCCGTCTCGCTGCACTTCTCCGGTGGCGTCGAGGGCAGCGCGACATTCCGCTTTGCAATCGGCGGCGCGGATAGCCCCGGCGCGTCGACGAGCGCGATGAGCGGGATGTCGGGATCGAGCGGCAACCCGGAAGCCTGGCGTTGGTCGGCGCTCGCTCTTGGAGTCGTGTTGATCGCGGTTGTCGTCGTCGTGTTTCTGCGTAAAGATCGCCGGCCGCTCACGATCGCGATCGTCGTCGGCGCCGTCATCGTCATTCTGGGGTTCGCCGCGCTGCAAGCGAAGTACGCCGCACCCGCTATGGACATGGCGACGATGGCGAATATTCCCGGCAGCGCGGCGCTGCCCGTCACGCTCGCGCCCGTGCAATCGAGCGAAACGAACGACGAGATTCACGCGCCCGGAACGGTGTCGGCATTTCTCACGCAAGATATCGTGACCCGGGCTCCGGGAATTTTGACGAACTTCACCGTCTACGCCGGTGACCGCGTGTCACGCGGTCAAGTGCTCGCAACATTGGATGCGCCCGATCTGCAGAGCCGCGCGATCGCTGCGGCCGCAGACGCGCGCGCCCAAGCCGCTACGGCGGATGCCGCAGCGATCGAGGCGCACCATCACGCGCCCAATGCCGTCATCATCGCTCGCGCGGGAACGAGTGCGATGCAAAGCGATCTGTCCGCAGCGCAAGCCGATCGAACGGCAAAAGACGAGCAGGCGCGCTATTGGCAGAGCGAGCTTGCACGCGAGAAAACACTCCTCGATGAAGGCGCGGTTTCGGTTCAAGAATTTCAAGACGAGCGCGCTCAAGCAGCGAACGCGCAGAGTGCGGCGTCAGCAGCAGCCGATCGCGTGGTATCGCTGCGCCAACAGATCGCCGCCGCCCAAACCAAGACATCCGACGCCGTTGCAAGCGTGGACCAGATGGAGGCGCAAGCCGTTGCCGCGCGAGAGCAAGCTTCGCGCTCGGCAGCGCAAGCATCGACCGAGGCGACGTATGCGAACTTTCGCACGGTAACGAGTCCCAACGATGCGATCGTCGTGAAACGCATGGTCGATCCCGGCGTGTACGTCCAGCCCGGGACGGTTATCGCGCGAATCGCTGTCGTCAAGCAGTTGCGCATTGCTGCAAACGTCGCGCAAGAAAGCCTCGGCGCGCTTCGCGTCGGTCTTCCGTTGGAGGCCCGCTTGCAAGACGGGCGCGTCGTTCACGGTCACATTTCGTCCATCGCGCCGATCGCCGATCCGACGACGCATACGGCGTCCATCGAAGCGGTCGTCGAGAATCCCGATTCGAAGCTCGTGGCCGGCGGGTTCGTGGAAGTCCT
>Ga0123336_10001309_pt1 | contig 23122 bp, 17 predicted proteins | sample SSSSmetaG_FD_96466 | JGI IMG/M metagenome (GOLD analysis project Ga0123336, IMG submission 96466) | Glacier valley bacterial and archeal communities from Borup Fiord, Nunavut, Canada, to study Microbial Dark Matter (Phase II) - ​SSSS metaG | ecosystem: Environmental > Aquatic > Freshwater > Ice... | reverse complement strand
TGACAAATCAAGCATACTCTCCTTCGGTATCAGGAAGATATTCTGGTCCTCAAGATCCCATTGTATTTTAAGAATTCGTACCAACCATGGATCAGCACCATCCAGCATATCCATGCGAACTACGCGGCCAGTACGCCGTGTTTGCAATTTTCTTTTAAGCTCTTCAAGAAAATTCGATTCAATATCTTCACTTTCTTCAAGTGTAAAATCTCCGTTACGATTGATCCTGAAAAGGTCCACACTCAACACCTCCACATTCCTGAAAAGGTGATGAACATTATGACGAATGATATCTTCTATGGGTATGAATGCAATTGTTCCATCCATCTGCAATATTTCAAAAAATCTAGAAATATTGCTTGGAATCTGAATAAATGACGCTTTCTGGTGCTGAATGGACTCTGTTGGATTCTTGGTAACAACGCCAATGAGGATGCGATTGTTTTTTAATGTCGGGAATGTATGATAACTATCAAACATCATCGGCGTAAGCATCGGATAGATCGTACGCTGGAAATACTGATCTACACGCGCTTTATCAGAAGGTGAAAGCGTAGCATACTCACTTATTTTAAAACCATTCTTTTCAAAAAGTGGCTTTAGTTTGTGGATATAATAATCGTGCTGTGTATGTAAGAATTTATGGATCTCTTCAAGAAGCAATGTTCTGAAAGGAGTTTCTCTTAGTCCACTATAATCAAACCGTTCTTTACCAAAATCAAGATAATTGTATAAGCTTCCTAAACGAATGGTGCAAAACTCATCAAGGTTTGATGCTGTAATTGAAAAAAATTTCAAACGATCAAAAATACTGCGATCAATATGCCGTGCCTGGTCCAGCACACGGTAATTGAATTGCAACCAGCTTAAGTCTCTGCTGATGTAATTACTTTCAGCTATCTGCTGTGGCGCACTTGCAGGCACCGTCAGCAATTCTTCCTGTCCATCCATACTCAACGAACGATCAAATATCTATTTTGGCGTACTTGGCATTCTTCTCAATAAACTCTCTGCGCGGTGCTACTTCATCGCCCATCAGCATGGAGAACAAATGATCTGCTTCTGCAGCTGACGCGACACCGACAAGCTTGAGCGTACGCTTATCCGGATCCATCGTAGTGGTCCACAACTGCTCTGGATTCATTTCACTCAAACCTTTATATCGCTGGATGTTTACAGCATCTTCCTTACCGTCTCTAGCAAGTTCTTTAATGAGTTCAGTACGTTGTTCTTCTGTCCAGCAGTAACGCTCCTCTTTACCGCGCTTCAAGAGATAAAGTGGTGGCAGTGCGATGTAAACATATCCTTGTTCAATAAGATCTCTCATATAACGAAAGAAAAATGTGAGGATCAAGGTACGAATATGACTACCATCCACGTCTGCATCTGTCATAATGATAACCTTGTGATAACGCAGCTTTGTAAGATTAAGCGCTTTCGCATCATCTCCATTTCCAAAGCTTACGCCAAGTGCAGTGATCATATTCCTGATTTCTTCGTTTTCATAGATCTTATGCTCCTGGGCCTTCTCCACATTCAGGATCTTTCCTCTGAGAGGAAGAATAGCCTGGAAATGACGATTTCTGCCTTGCTTGGCTGATCCACCAGCAGAGTCTCCCTCAACGAGGTATAATTCAGATATGGCTGGATCTGCGCTTGCACAGTCCGCCAGCTTGCCTGGGAGTCCTGTGCCGCTCAATACGTTCTTACGCTGCACCATTTCCCGTGCTTTACGCGCCGCATGACGTGCCTGAGCCGCCAGGATAACCTTGTTAACGATCATTCTGGCTTCCTTTGGATGCTCCTCCAGGAAATTATTCAAAGCCTCTCCTACAGCAATATCCACCGCACCCATTACGTCCGTATTACCAAGCTTGGTCTTTGTCTGACCTTCAAACTGTGGTTCAGCAACTTTTACAGATACTACTGCTGTCAATCCTTCACGGAAGTCATCACCGGCAATTTCAATTTTTGCCTTTTCAAGCAATCCTGATTTATCGGCATAAGCTTTTAATGTTCTCGTTAATGCCCTTCTGAAGCCCGCTACGTGCGTTCCCCCTTCGTGTGTGTTGATGTTGTTCACGTACGACATCAGGTTTTCACTGAAAGACGTATTGTAGCTCATTGCCACCTGAACCGGTATTGAACCTTCGGAGCTTTCAACATAGATTGGTTCTGCAATAAGTTTTTCGCGGGTCGAATCCATGTACATGACCATTTCACGCAAGCCACCTTCTGAAAAGAAGACATCACTTCGGGGAGCACCATTCTCATCCAGCTCACGAAGATCAAATAAAGTGATTTTTATCCCTGGATTTAAGAATGACAATTCGCGAAGACGAGTTGATATCGTTACGTAATTATATTCAAGTACCGGAAAAATTTCATAGTCAGGTTTGAATTCAATTGTTGTTCCTCTCCTCTCCGATTCACCGATGAATTTCACAGGCGCCTGTGGAATGCCACGCTTAAAATTTATTTCAGCAATCTTACCATCACGGTAAACGGTTGCTTTCAGATCTTCTGAAAGTGCATTAACACAGGAAACCCCTACACCGTGCAGACCTCCTGAAACTTTGTAGGTGTCTTTATCGAATTTACCACCCGCGTGAAGGACAGTCATAACGACTTCAAGAGCTGAGCGTTTCTCCTTCTCCATCATATCCGTTGGGATACCGCGACCATTATCTTCCACCATCACGGAATTATCAGTTCTGACCGTTACTTTGATATCATCGCAGTATCCTGCCATGGCTTCATCAATCGAGTTGTCCACAACCTCCCACACGAGATGGTGGAGACCTTTTACACTCACGTCTCCTATATACATGGCGGGCCTTTTTCGGACCGCTTCTAAACCTTCCAGAACCTGGATATTATTGGCTGAATAATCTGATGCCTTGTGTGCCTTTTTCTCGCTCATTTGGGTGTTTTACAAAAAGCGAAAATAAGCTTTTTGATGGTTAAAAACGCATATTTTCAAGAAATATTTGAGATATTTTCATTCCCTGGTGTATTAAAATTTTGATGTGTTGCAAAGCTTAAAATCAGCGCTTAAAGGGCTTATTTTTTCATCTTTTTATCACTCTTTTTTTGTGATGTTTTTTCGTCTTCACGGATCAGACTTTGCTTTGCCTTTTGAAGCTCTTCCAATTGGGATTTACTGACTTTAGGATATCCCAAATCGAGGGTTTCAAACTGTGTACGTATGATGGACGCTATGGCAAGACGAGCGTACCACTTGTCGTCCGCAGGAATGATAAACCACGGCGACTTTTCAGTTGATGTCGCACTGATCGCCTCTCCGTAGAACTTCTGATATTCATCCCAATGGTCTCTTTCCTTTAAATCACCCATTGAGAACTTCCAATTCTTACTTGGATCATTTATGCGTTCCAAAAATCTATTCATCTGCTCCTTTTTGGAAACATGAAGGAAGAATTTAAGGATCAACGTTCCGTTTTCAGTAAGATTTTTCTCAAATCTTCTGATCTGTTTGAAACGATTGTCCCAAAACCTGGTGTCAATGTCTTTTATAGTCTCAATGCCTGGAATATTTTCATTCAACACGTATTCAGGATGAACGCGCGTGACCAATACATTTTCGTAATGTGACCTGTTATGAATTGCAATTTCTCCTCGCGCCGGTAACGCTAGTTCATGCCTCCAGAAATAATCATGATCCAGCTCGTTAGAAGTTGGTGTCTTAAAACTGTACACTTTTACGCCAAGTGGATTGAACCCCGACATTATATGCTTTACTGCTCCATCTTTTCCTGCCGCGTCCATTGCCTGGAAAATGATAAGCACTGAATGTTTGTTATGAGCATATAACTCGTCCTGGATCTTGGCAAGTTCGCGACGGCTCGCATCCAGCAATATTTCAGCTTCTTCTTTGTTAAGGGTTGAGCCTCTGTATTCTGTGTCGTAGTCTTTCAGTTTAATATTAGTTCGCGGCTTCACACAGAAGTCTTTGGTACGGATCAATTTATCGGTTGATGGCATAGTGAAATTTTATGGGATGAAAGTAACGATTGTTTGAGAGGAAATGAAAGTCGTTATTCATACCTAGTGCAGGTAAGTCACGGGAGCTTTTTGAAAACGTCTTAGGCTTGGGCCGAAGCTTCACAGTAGAAGCATGGCGTTGTGGGCTTTTACCGCAAAGACGAAGTCGTAACAACCTTGCCAGGCAGGGACTCCACCGTGATTATAAATAATGTGTCACATTAACAATCGCATTCCCAAGCCTTTCTGGTATCTTTCGACGTTCGATAATTCTTATGAAGAAAAACTATTTCATCCTGTCTTTTCTGCTTGTTTCAATGATTGTCTCCAATGCCTTTGCGCAGGACGATAAACAACAGATCAGAGCCGTCATTGAAAAGGAAACGGATTCATTCTTCAATGTAGATCGTAAAAATTGGGAGTCAACCTGGCTTGATGCAGCGTATACACATTGGTCACTTTCCGATTCAGCGGGGGGAAGCTTTTTAAACGGGACAGAAAGCATCAGAAGGAATTTTGACGAATATTTTAAAACCGCCAAACCTTCGAAATCAAAGATAGAAAGAAAATGGATTGAGGTAAGACTATACAATAGTGGCGCGTATGTTCTCTTTACGCAAATTGTAGCAGATGATATTGATCGCGATGAAACTTCTGAGATGCGGGTGCTTGAAAAAAATAAGGATGGAAAATGGAAGATCGTGTGTATGGGGTCTACGGCTAAGTAACGAGCTCACGTGTTCATTTGCGCACGTGCGTGCCTACTTTGATAATACGCAAAGTGTTGAAGTTCTAAGTGCTCCAGTAGAGCCGGTGTTTTTAAAATTTCAGTTTTTAAATTTCAAATCAATACTGTTCAGTACGCAACATCACCAACGTACACGCTTCAAGCACCTCCACTCCGGAGTCTGATAACTTATCCATAAACTCATCATTCTCTGTTCCTGGATTAAAGATCACGCGCTTTGGTTTCAAGTCAATAATGTAATTATACCATTCAGGCTGATGGCGTGGCCCAATGTACAACGTTACGGTATCAACATCCCTGATCTCGGGCTTCAATCGAAGATCTAAAATGTTCTTTCCAAAGATTTCACCTGTCTTGATTCCAACAGGAACAATCTCGTGATCATAGTCCGCAAGCATTCCCGCTGCTGCATACGCATACCTGGACACATTAGTGGTTGCTCCTATAATTACAGTCTTTTTTTTCATATCAGATCAACTTACTTACTGCGTCTGCACAACGCTCTCCATCCAGTGCTGCAGAAACTATTCCACCAGCGTACCCCGCTCCTTCTCCGCAAGGGAAAAGTCGCTTTACTGTTGGATGCTCCAATGTATCTTTATCTCTGGGTATTCTTACTGGTGATGAAGTTCGGCTTTCCACTCCAACAACCTGCGCATCATTGGTGAGATATCCTTTCATTTTTTCTCCAAAACTTTTGAAGCCCAATCTTAAACTATCAGTGATGAATTTTGGAAAAATATTTCCAACATCTGATGAAACAAGTCCTGGTTGATAGGATGTCTCACATAATGATGATGATAATTTTCCATGAACAAAATCATTGAGTAATTGTGCAGGGGCGGCCTGGGTTCCGCCTGCTTCCTCACATGCGCGCTGCTCTATTTCCTTTTGAAAATATAATCCTGCCAACGGCCCATGCTTCTCAAATTTCCTGAAGTGAAGTGGATCAACAGCAACCACAATTCCGGAGTTGGCAAACTTTGAATCCCGTCGTGACGGGCTCATTCCATTCATTACAATTTCACCGGGAGCCGTTGCCGCTGGAACGATAAATCCACCAGGACACATACAAAAAGAAAATACTCCAACTTGCTCATTACCAGCATTTACCTGCTGAACAAGTGAATACGAAGATGCCGGCAAATACGGACCCCGATCGATGTCACAATGATATTGAATCTGATCTATTAGAAGCTGAGGATGCTCCACCCGTACGCCCAACGCAAATGCTTTTGCTTCGATCAATACATTACGATGATGCAGTAATTCATAAATATCCCTCGCCGAATGACCTGTAGCGAGAATCACGGCCTCTCCATGAATGGGCTCACCTTCCGGCGTCAATACGCCGGTTATAGTTCCTTTTTCAAGAATCAGATCGGAGACTTTTGTATCAAAGCGAATGATCCCACCTGCCATTAAAATACTCTCACGTAATTCTTTTACCAGCAATGGAAGTTTGTTCGTTCCAATGTGAGGATGCGCATCGTATAATATCTCTTCCGTTGCACCATGTGCCACCATTATTTCCAACACTTTTCTTATGTCGCCGCGCTTGGTTGATCGTGTATATAATTTTCCATCGGAATACGTTCCTGCGCCACCTTCACCAAAACAGTAGTTCGATTCAGGATTTACAATATGTTCTTTGTTGATGGCAGCAATATCCCGGCGACGTGTCTGAACATCTTTGCCACGTTCAATTACGATTGGTTTAATTCCAAGCTCAATGAGACGTAACGCTGCAAACAATCCTGCCGGACCAGCGCCAACAATGATCACACGTTTTGCATTCGAAACATCCGTATAACTTCGTCTGTACGAAATCAAGTTACCGGATTCCTCTTTTGAGATAATCTCAACAAGAACTCTGACAACAGCATTTCTGCTACGCGCGTCTATTGATCGCTTGATGAGTCGAAATGCATGATCATCATTAGGAGTGAAACGAAGCTTTTCAGCAACAGTCTGCTGAAACAGTTTATTATCAAAGGCTTCTTGTGGTGTAAGTACTAATTCTACTTGTTTGTTCATATTTCATGAAAGGTTTTTAGCCTTTAAATGAATTGTAAGGTTCTCACAAAGATCGCAAAAGAAAGCGTAAATATTCTGTATTGCAGATGATTCGAAATCTCATGGACGGATTTCAGAGAAAAGCTCGTAGCTGTAGTCTCTTCAATATAGTAGACCACTAAAATAGCAGATCACTAAAAAATTATTTTGCATGCTTTGAGCATTTTAGCGCCCTTTGCGGGAAATCGCAGATGATTTAATCTCAGCGCCTTCCGTCAAATGAAAAACTATATCCAAAATTCAATCCGAAGCGAAAGCTTTGTGAAAAGTTATTCTGATTTAGTCCATTAAATACTTCACGGAAAAGAGGCTCTACGTCAAACATTCTAAACCCTGCATTGTAACCGATAACGGCATCAATGGTAAAACCATCTCCATCGTTCTTCTGCATCAATCGTGTTCCAAGCATTATTCCATACTCCGCACGTTGCTCTGACGCGCTGGCAGTAACAATGTTATTGGGTGATCCCGTAAAATTCATGTTATTAAAATATCCAATATTGGTAAACCGTACCTCATGACCGAAATACCACATACCCGTTTTGATGGTGTTATAAAATTTCTGCTTCAGAGCAATCGAATAACCACGCTGAAAGGTCTTTCCTGATGGCACTTCAGAATCGGAAGTAAAGAAAGGGGAGCGGATGCCTTCGAACTCAAACTCATGACCCAGGCGTTGTTCGTTATAAAACTCAATTGCCAGTGGCATTCGTCCTATAAATGAGAGCATTGGATTACCGGAAATGATTACACTTCTGTATTCCGGAAAACGAGGCTGGAAATAGTAAAAACCCTGACGACGGGATCCTCTCGGAGTCGGTGACGGTGTTTTCGCCTTGTTTATTAATGCATTGATTTCACCTGCCAGGTCATTATTCTCATAAAAAGGTTTGTAATAACCTGATAGCGTTCCGTCAGGTTCATAAAGCTCCCATGTACCTACACGAAGATCGTCTTCCATCAGGCCTTTCGTTTGCAGCGTACCACTTGAATAGTATCCTTTATAAATACCTTTTCCTTTTACAAAATCACACTCACCCTGAAGCTTTCCTTCTGATGAGTAGTATTCCCATTTCCCATCATACTTGCCTTCAACGATCTTACCCTTGGTTTTTAATTTCTTTTCAGAATAATAGGCCCGGTAATCACCAGTCCCATTGACGTACGTGATTTCATTTTGAAGAGAACCGTCTTTATTGAATGTGCTCCAATAACCATTCTTCATTCCACTAATGAACTCACCGGTAGAACTAACACTTCCATCTTCAAAGAAAAATTTCCATGATCCGATAGCAATATCATTTTCATAAAATCCTGTTGATGAAACCTTACCTGAAGGAAAGTAATGTTTCCATTCACCATTTTTCTTTCCATTAACATATTCACATTCACTTTGAAGCGTGCCATCATCAGCATAATATCTCCAGTGACCTACATTCTTCACGCCTGATCTCGGTCCCTCAGAGTAAACTTTGCCTGAGTGATAATATTCTGTGTACCGACCGTGGTCTTCTTTGTATTCTATCTCCCCTCTGCGCGTTCCATCTTCAAAATAGACATCCCATAAGCCTGAGCGTTTATTATCGATATAATCTCCTTTTTCTTTCAGCTCACCACTTTCATAATAGATCTTCCACTCGCCTGCCTTATTCTTTCCGTTAACTGTTCCTTCCATACTCTTCACGCCGTTTTCGAAAAAATATTCCCATGTTCCGTAGTTAGAACTTTGACGAAGAATTCCCCTCATGCGGACATTACCCGTCTCAAAATAAAATTCCCAGACACCCGTTGTTTCGTTGTTGACGAACTGTCCTTTGGATTCCATACTCCCATTCAGAAAATAAGAGATGTACCGACCCTGCAGAATATTCTGAAACGTGTCTTTTACCTGGTAGATTTCCTTGATGTTCTTTTTGCTGGCATCATAGTATACGTACTTGGTAACACTCTGGGAATGAGCCAAAAATGGAGAGATAAAAATTGCCAACGACCACAATAACTGCTTCACAATTGCGAGATTAAACCGCTTGTTAAAGATAGGAATTAATTCGAATATTCGTTGATTTGGTAATGTGAAAGCCCAGTCTCCATACGACGCATTTCATCAACGAATCACCGAATCAATTTATCAACCGCCGGCTTACCCCATTCTTCCTTTTCTTGTTCCGACCAGAGCTCAGGAAAGAACATGATCTTTTGAAAACGTGGTGGAAGATATTTTTGCCAGTTGGTGCCTCCCGTTGCTTTTATGTTTTCAGGATCCTTGTGCAAATATCTAACTGCGGATTTCATGTGTCCTAATGGCCAGAATACATTCGCCAAAAGATCGTACTTACGAAGACATGCGATGACATTGGGATCATTTGGAAAATTTTTAAGATAAATATTCCTGATATTCGTATTACGGTGCTTGGCACTCGTCTCCTGGAAAAGTGTCATGTATTTATCTTCAAACTGCTGAAGCGTCAATGTCTTTTCTCCGGATGATAATTCAGTTGCTCCGCTGCGCCAATAAAGCTTCTGAGCATACTCTGTTAAATTGCCATTTTCAATTAATGACGTGCGATGAAGAACATCTACAAGATTTATAAGATCCGTTGAACAAATTTCTATCAATCGGTATTGTGCTGATTGAAAACCACTGGCCGGGAGCAGTGACATTCTAAACTTAAGGAACTGATCACGCTCCATACCATCCGTCATGATGTCGAATGAGTCGGTAAGATTTTGAAAGTAACGGATAATACGATCAATGCGCTCGATAAAAAACTTTTTATCAATCGCTTCGTGATTAGAAATTTGTTCTATTTCCCACAATATCAGATTAAAATAAAGCTCATTGATCTGATGATAGGTGATAAATATCTTCTCATCCGGAAATTGTGTCTTAGGATTTTGAAGACTCAATAACGTATCGAGATGGATATAGTCCCAATAGGTAAGATAATCGGAATGCAATAATCCGTCGAGGTAAGATGACAAATCCTGACCCATGACAGCATACTTCTGCTGCAATTTGAGTAACTGTTCCTGGAGCTTGGGATCGAGAGGAGAATCCATTCAATTCACTAAATTTGGAGCAAAATAAGAAATTGTATGTCAACACTTGCAGCACCACCGGTAAAAGAGAAAAAATCACTTCAGCAGGACATGTATGAACATCCTGATTTTTATAAAATAGATGATCTTCTTACAGAAGAACATAAACTGATCAGGAGTTCTATCCGCGACTTTGTAAAAAAAGAAATATCTCCTTATATAGAAAACTGGGCGCAGCAATCTCATTTCCCGTATGAAATTGTAAAAAAGTTTGGCGACATCGGTGCATTCGGTCCTACGATCCCACAGGAATATGGCGGCGGTGGATTGGATTATATCTCTTACGGAATAATCATGCAGGAGATTGAACGCGGTGATTCAGGAATGAGATCAACCGCTTCAGTACAAGGATCTTTAGTAATGTATCCGATCTATAAATTTGGAAGTGAAGCACAACGAAAGAAATATTTGCCAAAACTTGCATCAGGTCAATGGCTCGGAAGTTTTGGATTGACTGAACCCGATCACGGATCCAATCCCAGTGGAATGGTCACCAACTTCAAAGATATGGGCGATCATTATTTACTGAATGGTGCCAAAATGTGGATCTCAAACTCACCAAAAGCAGACGTTGCTGTCGTGTGGGCAAAAGATGAGAAAGGTCGTATTCACGGATTGATCGTTGAGCGCGGCATGGCTGGATTTACCACCCCTGAGACACATGGCAAGTGGTCATTGCGGGCAAGCACAACGGGTGAGCTTGTTTTTGATAATGTGAAGGTTCCAAAAGAAAATCTACTTCCAAATAAAAGCGGCTTAGGCGCACCTTTAATGTGTCTTGATTCTGCGCGTTATGGAATTGCGTGGGGAGCATTGGGTGCTGCGATGGATTGCTACGAGTCAGCGAGAAGATATGCTGCCGAAAGAATCCAGTTTGGAAAACCAATTGCTTCTTTTCAATTAGTGCAAAAGAAATTATCAGAGATGCTTACGAAGATCACGATGGCGCAATTGCTTACATGGAGATTGGGAATACTGATGAATGAAGGAAAAGGAACTACACCACAGATTTCAATGGCGAAGAGAAACAATGTTCAGATTGCATTAGAGATTTCGCGTGAAGCACGACAGATCCACGGAGGAATGGGAATTACCGGTGAGTTTTCAATTATGAGACACATGATGAATCTGGAATCTGTTGTTACGTATGAAGGAACACATGATATTCATCTTTTGATATTGGGAAGTGAGATTACAGGAATACCGGCGTTTAGTTAGCATTAAATAAATAACCTTCTAAAAAGACTTATCAGTAAATGAAAATTACGACAGTCATCGGCGCCCGTCCGCAATTCATCAAAGCCGCTACTGTTTCTCGCGAATTGAAAAAGGCGGGCATCACCGAAGTGATCATCCATACCGGTCAGCACTTTGACGCTAACATGTCTGAAGTGTTCTTTACTGAAATGGATATTCCTAAGCCTGATTATCATTTAGAAATAAATAATCTTGGTCACGGCGCGATGACCGGAAGAATGCTGGAAAAGATTGAAGAAGTGTTACTAAAAGAAAAACCAGACAGCGTTCTTGTTTACGGCGACACAAACTCAACTCTTGCAGGCTCATTGGCCGCTTCCAAATTGAATATTCCGGTAGCGCATGTAGAAGCTGGCCTCAGAAGCTTTGACATGAATATGCCAGAAGAGGTTAATAGAATACTGACAGATCGAATAAGTCGATGGCTTTTCTGCCCTACCCAGGTTGCATTCGATAATCTTTACAAAGAAGGTTTCAAGAATTTTAATTGCAAGGTAGAGCAACCGGGAGATGTGATGTATGATGCAGTGCTGTTCTATAAACAAAAAGCAAAAGAAAATTCAACTATCATTAAGAAAAAGAAGATCGCGAACGATTTTATTTTAGCAACGATACATCGTGCAGAAAATACAAATGATCCTGAAAGACTTATCAGCATATGTAAAGCCTTGAATGAAATCCAGAAATCAGTTGAAGTTGTTCTGCCTTTGCACCCAAGAACGAAAGCTTTTTTAAAAACCCTTAAGATCAAACTTGATGTTAAAGTAATAGACCCCGTTGGATACTTTGATATGCTTTCGCTTTTGGAAAACTGCAAGCTGGTTTTAACAGATAGCGGCGGACTTCAAAAAGAGGCCTACTTCTTTAACAAATTCTGCATCACATTGCGGGATCAAACAGAATGGACTGAGCTTGTTGAAGTTGGAGCAAATGAACTTGCAGGAGCAAATACGGAAAAGATTTTATCTCTCTTCAGGAAAAATCAGAACAAGACTGTGCCAAAAGAAAACCTGTATGGAGATGGGTCGGCCGCAGCAAAAATAGTTTTAAGCATATCCAGGCAGTGACACTCAAATTCAAGTTTAATTCCCCTCCACATACACCTGCACCATCAACCTTTGCACAGGGTTCTTTGGATCATTTGAATAAATAGCAATCGCCTTTTGTTGAGTTCCTCCCCTGTTTTGCGGAGTAAATGATATTTTCATTTTCGTAGAGTCCCCTGGCTTAATTTTATTTTTTTCAACTTCAGCAGTGATACAATTACAATTTCCCTGAAGCGCCTTGATCAGCAAATCTCTTTTACCGGTGTTGATTATTGACAATGTACGTGTGATAGTTGTATTATTTTTTGGATGCCCCAAATCTATATTTGGCTCGCGCATCATCAATGTTGGAACAAGCAATGCTTCTTTACCGGTTGGACTCACATAAAAATCTTCAAGTGACGCATAAACGGAAATTGATTTTACTTCGTACCCAGGATCATCCGTTGTGATCTGAATATTATCTGAAGAAAAGCCATACTGATTTTTCTGTTTGGCATCATAAAGAATTTTGATAACACCGCTTTGATTTGGCGCAAGAGATTTTGGAGTTTCTACTTTTAAATAATTTGGAGCTGCAACAAAAATAAATTTAATTTCACTTAGTCCGCTATTAAGCACTGTAAATCTTTTTTCAGCAGTTGGTCTGTTGATATAAATCGTACCAAAGCTGAATGACTTCGTTTTGAATGAAAGGTTGCCATCAGCGGCCTGCAATTCACTTTTGGTTTCAGCAATTGCTGTAACAACCTCACCTTTTATTTGAAGTACCATTGGAGTTGATAAATCATTGTCTGTCAGTACCGTAAGTGTCTTGTTAAAGTATCCTGGCCTACCCTTAGGATCAAAGCTCACTTGAATAAATCCTGAAGTTCCCTGGGCAACAGGGCTTTTAGACCAACCCGGAATGGTGCATCCACACGATGCTTCTACAGATATGATTTTAACCTGGCGCCCGCTATTATTCGTAAATACAAATTCATGATTCACGTTTCCGTTGGCTTCTTCCACAGTGCCAAAGTCATACAGCCTTTCGCGAAAGATCAAAACCTCAACGTGTTGTGACCATCCCTGGAAAACCACGCTCATCAAAATCAACGCTATCCAATTCTTCATGGGAACAAAATTATTACAAAAGTAAGGGGTAATTGACTTATCCCTGTTTTCTTTGCACAACTTATGGCACGAATTCTTACAGGCATACAAAGCAGCGGGCTCCCCCATTTGGGCAACTTACTCGGCGCAATCATCCCGGCCATTAAGCTATCCCAAAAGTCAGGCAACGATTCTTTATATTTCATTGCAGATCTTCATTCATTGACGTCCATCAAAGATGGTGCCGTGCGAAGACAAAATACACTTGCCGTTGCCGCAGCATGGATCGCTTTCGGTTTTGATACAAAAAAACACCTTCTCTATCGTCAAAGCAGAATCCCGGAAGTGACAGAACTTACCTGGTATTTAAGCTGCCTCACGCCCTATCCAATGCTTCCCAACGCAACCTCATTTAAAGAGAAATCAGATAGACTTGCAGATGTAAATGCCGGATTATTCACATATCCGGTTTTGATGGCTGCTGATATTTTGTTGTATGACGCCAATATTGTTCCTGTAGGAAAAGATCAACGTCAACATCTTGAGATAACGCGTGATGTGGCTACCGCTTTCAATAAGCAGTATGGAGAGACTTTTGTTCTCCCGGAAGCTCAGATTGAAGAACAGGTTATGACCGTTCCGGGAACGGATGGAAACAAGATGAGCAAGTCATATAATAATATCATCGACATCTTCGCTTCTGATAAAGAGCTCAAGAAACAGGTGATGTCTATTGTTACAGACAGCACGCCAATGGAGTCACCCAAGAATCCGGAAATTGATAACGTGTTTAAGATTTATAAACTTGTCGCTTCCGATGATCAAATAAATGAGCTAGGCAAAAAATACCTGGCCGGTAACGTTGGATATGGTCATGCCAAACAAGAATTGTTAAACGTTCTTATTGAAAAGTACAAAAAAGAGCGTGAAACATTTCAGTACCTCATGTCCCATACGGATGAGTTGGAAAAAATTCTTGAAGATGGTGAAGCAAGGGCAAGAATTATTGCGGGTCCTATTTTGGAAAGGGTGAGGAAGAAGTTAGCTTTTAGTTAGGGTGCCTTCTGCATTTAATGTCTACCTCAAAGAGGGCTGATTAGCAAAGTTTTTTTAACAAGCAGAAGGGCTTCAAATTAGGCGTGCTATATGATGTTAGAAAACGTAGAAAAAATTTTAAACCACATAGGAGTCGCATAGAAAAATTATTAATTAGTATGTACTTTCTGCGGTAAAAAATTCACTGCTGCAAAGCAGCAAAGTTACTTAGCAGTCCACACAATCTGCTGCTTCCCTGCAATATTCAATACTACTCTCACCGGGTTCGGCAAAATCACAATCTTAGTATCCTGATCAGGATAATCATCCATTTCTACGAACACACCTTCCGATGCAGTCACTGAGTACTCGTTCTTATCGTTTACAGTATATACTTTCGCGATATAAGATACTGGTACGAGCACATCTGTGTCCGGACAGTATTCGTCGTGTATATCCTGTATAACAGCCTCGAGCTCGTCACCGTATTCTTCCTGAAATGCATCTTCCAGATCATGAAGTTTTTCTTCAAGGTCATCGTACCTGGGATTGCTGTAGTCTAGTTTTGACAATTCCAGGCGGCTTTTGATAATCTCCTGAAGTCCCTGATCAATTGCTTTAAGGTCCATTTTTGAAAATTTTGCCAAGATTAGAGAAATGCCGGCAAATAATAAAACAAACCTGCGAATAGATTAATTTTGATCCTTCAAACGATACCAGAGATGATACAGGATTTTCTACCACTCAATGGGACTGACCATATTGAATTTTATGTTGGCAATGCGAAGCAAGCCTCACTTTTCTACCAGCATTGCTTTGGCTTCGACCTGATAGCATACGCAGGACCGGAAACCGGAGTAAGAGACAGAACGTCCTACGTGCTACAGCAGAATAAGATTCGATTTGTTTTAACAACGTCACTTCAACCTGATTCAGAAATATCAGAGCATGTGAAAAAACATGGTGATGGCGTGAAAGTTCTTGCCTTATGGGTAGATGATGCTACTACGTCTTTTAATGAAACGGTGGTCAGAGGCGCACATCCTGCTTTTGGTCCGCAAACATTGAAAGATGAATTTGGAGAAGTTATTATATCTGCAATTCATACTTACGGTGAAACGATCCACACCTTCGTTGAACGAAAAAACTATAAAGGAGCATTTCTTCCTGGTTACAAACCCGTGAAGAATACATTTAAATCAACCGGCATTGGCTTAAAATACGTTGACCATTGCGTTGGCAACGTTGAACTTGGAAAAATGAATCATTGGGTTGAGTTCTATGAAACTGTAATGGGGTTTAAACTTCTTATAACATTTGACGACAGTGATATCTCAACAGAATACAGCTCATTGATGTCTAAAGTCGTATCCAATGGAAATGGATATATCAAATTCCCTATTAATGAACCAGCGGAAGGAAAAAAGAAATCGCAAATAGAAGAATATCTTGATTTTTATAAAAGCCCGGGTGTACAACACATCGCTATCGCAACAGATGATATTGTAAAGACAGTTTCAGAATTAAGAAACCGTGGCATAGAGTTTCTTCGGGTGCCGGACGTATATTATGATGATGTAAAAAATCGCGTTGGAGAAATCAACGAAGACTGGTCCGAGCTACAAAAAGAGAACATTCTTATCGATAGAGATGAAGAAGGTTATTTATTACAAATATTTTCAAAACCTGTTCAGGACCGCCCTACCCTTTTCTTTGAGATCATTGAACGCAATGGAGCAAAATCTTTCGGAAAAGGAAATTTCAAAGCTCTCTTCGAATCAATAGAACGTGAACAGGAATTACGAGGCAATCTTTAATCTTTCATCTTTAAATCTTTCAACTCATAAATATGCCAGACTTACTTTCTATCTCCACTGCGACAGCGAAGCAATGGTTAACTAGTACTATTGATGAAGAATCTAAAAAACAGATCAAAGCGCTATTAGATAGTTCCGATACAAAAAAGCTTATTGATAGTTTTTATAGAAGTCTGGAATTCGGAACGGGCGGTCTCCGCGGAATAATGGGAGTCGGTTCAAATTGCATCAATCAATACACGATTGGAACGGCGACTCAAGGGCTTGCTAATTATTTAAACAAATCTTTCCCAAATCAAACAATTCACGTAGCCATCGCTCACGACAGCCGTAACAACAGCCGGTACTTTGCTGAAATAACGGCGAATGTTTTATCAGCAAATGGGATTACAGTTCACCTGTTTCCTGAGCTTCGACCAACTCCACTACTCTCGTATGCTATTCGATATTTGAAATGCCAGTCGGGTGTAGTCATAACAGCATCCCACAACCCAAAAGAATACAACGGTTACAAGGCTTACTGGACCGATGGTGCACAATTGGTTCCGCCGCACGATGTTAATGTGATGAACGAAGTCAACGCGATCAAGAGCTTTGACCAGATAAAATTCATTCCGGATACCTCTAAAATTAAAAGTATAGGACTTGAAGTTGAAGAAGCTTATTATCAGGAAGTAATAAAGCTAATTCCACGCCAGGAAAGTATTAAAAATCAAAAAGATATATCATTAGTGTACTCGAGCTTGCATGGAGCGGGAATTACAATGGTTCCTGAGTGCCTGGGAAGACTTGGTTTTCAGAACGTGACTATGATTGAGGAGCAGCGAGTGCCGGACGGGAATTTCCCTACAGTGGCCTCGCCTAATCCAGAGGAACGCGCCACGATGTCTATGGCGCTAAACAAGGCACAATCGATAAATGCGGATCTGGTAATGGCTACCGATCCGGATACAGATCGCGTGGGCATTGGAATCAAAGACGATGAAGGTCAGTTCTTTTTGCTGAATGGAAACCAGGCTCTTGCCTTGATGGTATGGTTCATCCTTAAAAATCTGAAAACAAAAGAAAATTCATATCTCGCAAAGACCATTGTTACAACCGATCTCATTGATACGATGGCAGAAGAGATCGGTATTGAATGTGTGAACACGTTAACCGGTTTCAAATATATTGCAGAACTGATCCGCGACAATGAAGGTAAAAAGAAGTTTATTGTTGCCGGTGAAGAAAGTTATGGATACATGGTGGGTGATTTCGTTCGCGACAAAGATGCCGTATCAGCATGTGCTTTTTTTGCAGCGATGGCAGCAGTGGCCAAAGATGAAGGCAAAACTCTTTACGAATGGCTTGTGCAGGTTTACACTGAATATGGTTTATATAAAGAAGGACTTGTCAATATTGTGAGAAAAGGTGCAGAAGGCGAGCAGCAGATCAGGGACATGATGGAAAAGTTCCGAAGTAATCCTCCACTCATTATTGCCGGAGAAAAAGTTGTAAGGACGCTCGATTATAAAACAAGCGAAGAGAAAAGTTTACTTACCGGTCATGTTAAAAAGATCCTTCTTCCTAAGTCGGATGTTTTACAATTTGTTACATGGGAAGGTGCCAAGATCTCCGTCAGGCCTTCAGGAACCGAGCCAAAAATTAAATTCTATATCAGTGTCAATATGAAATTGACCAACCCTAAAAATTTGAAGCTAAATATGAAGGAACTGGACGAACGAATAAAGGCGATCGAAAAAGATTTCAATTAATCAGCAACATCCTGATTGATCTCTTCCAAAAAGGCGTCAGACACCTACCACATTCCTGTTATCTTTGTGGTCTAAATGAAAAAAGTCGCCTTCTACACCCTTGGCTGTAAGCTTAATTTCTCTGAAACGTCCACAATTTCTAGGAAATTTGAAGACAGTGGCTACCGCAAAGTCGACTTTACAGATACGCCTGATATTTTCATTATTAATACTTGTTCTGTTACCGAGAACGCTGATAAAAAGTGTCATAAGATAGTTCGCGAGGCAAGGGCCATTGCCCCTGATTCTTACGTAGCGATCATCGGATGCTACGCACAACTTAAACCAAAAGAGATCTCTGAAATCCCGGGAGTAGATGCTGTACTGGGAGCATCTGAGAAATTCAGATTACTTGAATTGCTGGATGGTTTCGTTCGTCAGCCGCAACCCGTTGTAATATCAACGGATATTTCAGAAGCATCTACATTTTCAACGTCGCATTCAATGAGCGATCGGACAAGAACATTTCTCAAAGTTCAGGACGGATGTGATTATTCGTGCAGCTTTTGCACGATACCACTCGCACGTGGACACAGCAGAAGCGATTCAATAGAGCGCATTGTTAAAACAGCAACAGAAATATCGTTGACAGAAGTTAAAGAGATCGTCCTCACAGGAGTTAATACGGGAGATTTTGGGATCCAGGATGGTGTAAGAAAAGAACGCTTCATTCAATTGATCCAGGCACTGGATAACATTGAGGGAATCGACAGATTCAGAATATCATCAATTGAACCAAATCTATTAACAAATGATATCATTGAATTTGTTTCGGAATCGCATCGATTTGCACCACACTTTCATATTCCGCTACAATCGGGATCAGACAAGATTTTAAAGTTGATGCGTCGTCGATATCAACGCCAGCTTTATGTTGAGCGCGTAGATAAGATTAAGTCAGTTATGCCTCACGCATGTATTGGAGTTGATGTGATCGTTGGATTTCCCGGTGAGAATCACGAAGACTTTATCGAAACGTATAATTTCCTTAACGAATTGAATATCTCTTACTTGCATGTATTTACCTATTCAGAAAGGGAAAATACATTGGCTGCAACATTGACCGATCGTGTTTCAATGAAAGATCGCAATGAGCGATCAAAAATGCTTCATATCCTTTCAGATAAAAAACGAAGGTCCTTTTACGAACAGAACATTGGATCGGAACATACAGTGATCTTCGAAAATGACATTGAAGATGGTTTGATGCATGGCTTTACAGAAAACTATGTTCGTGTGGGAGCTCAGTATGACCCTATGATGGTGCGGGAAATGCAGCGTGTTAGAATTACCAAGATTAGTGAGAAGGGGGTTGCGTTGGTTGAGAATGTGATCACATACTAAAACAACTTTTACATTTTACATTCACCATTGGAAATTTTACATTTAATATCCAATGTAAAACCTGAAATGTAAAAGATAAAATCAGACAGGGATTGCCCCATCCGTCATCACCATTTTTCTATCCACTATATAAGAACTATTACATTTTACATTCACCATTTGAAATTTTAGATTTAATATCCAGTGTAAAACCTGAAATGTAAAATATAAAAATCAAACAGGGATTACCCCATTCATCATCACCATTTTCCTATCCGCTATATAACAACTTCTACATTTTACATTCACAATTGGAAATTTTAGATTTAATATCCAGTGTAAAACCTGAAATGTAAAATATAAAAGTCAGACAGAGATCACCCCATCCATCATCACCATTTTCCTATCCACTATATAACAACTTTTACATTTTACATTCACCATTGGAAATTTTAGATTTAATATCCAGTGTAAAACCTGAAATGTAAAATATAAAAATCGAGCAGGGATTACCCCATTTAATATCTAATGTAAAGCCTGAAATGTAAAATATAAAAGTAAGACAGAGATCACCCTATCCATCATCACCATTTTCCTATCCGCTATATAACAACTTTTACATTTTACATTCACCATTGGAAATTTTAGATTTAATATCCAATGCAAACCCTGAAATGTAAAATATAAAAATCGAGCAGGGATTACCCCATTTAATATCTAATGTAAAACCTGAAATGTAAAATATAAAAGTCAAACAGAGATCACCCCATCCATCATCACCATTTTTCTATCCACTATATAAAACTTTTACATTTTACATTCACCATTGGAAATTTTACATTTAATATCCAATGTAAAACCTGAAATGTAAAATATAAAAGTCAGACAGGGATTAATACTATTTTTTGTATTTCATCGCTTCGGGTATCCATCCTTTCAAGTCTTTGATACGTGTTTCATTCGAAGGGTGAGTTGATAGAAACTCGGGAGGTGCTTCACCGCCGGTTGCACTCATGCGTTCCCAGAATATAGGCGCCTGATTAGGATCATATCCTGCCATTGCGAGAAAGATCAACCCAAGGTGATCGGCTTCTGATTCATCTTCGCGACTGAACTTAAGCATTCCCACATTAGAACCAGCGCCAACCGCCTGAAGCAATAGCTGCTTTCCCGCACTTGGATTACTTCCCATCAATGCGCCAAAGGTGCTAAGTCCTAATTGTGATAACATTTGCTGGCTCATTCGCTCACGACCGTGATTTGCAATTGCGTGAGCAACTTCGTGGCCCATTACAATGGCTATGCCTGTTTCGTCTTTACAGATCGGAAGGATGCCGGTATAAAAAGCGACCTTTCCCCCTGGCATACACCATGCGTTTACTGTTTTGGGATTGTCGATAAGATTGAATTCCCAGGCGAAACCAGTAAGCTCACCTGAGAGATTGTTGCCAGCCATATATTGCTCAACAGCATGCTGGATCTTCAACCCTACCGTTTTGATCTGCTGTGTTTGCTGAGCATTCGTTGAAAGAGGACCTTTCGCTATAACGTCTTTATATTCCGTTGCAGCCATCGGTATAATCTCTGAATTGGATACCAGACTTAACTGCTTGCGGCCAGTAAGAGGTACGGTAGCACAACCGTATGCAAAGAACACTCCGGCAAATACAATGATTATTTTTTTCATGGGGTCTTTAAGATTATGCGCGGTAGATTTTGGTGTAAAGGTAAAAAATAGGTTATTAAAAAAATGTTTGAAAAAAGATATTATTGTGGTCTCACTGCCGTTTTGTTGATAACTTTACCACCTAAAATAATCATGCCATATTAACCATGAGAATATTCGCTATCGGGAGAAATTATGTTGCACACATTGAGGAGCTTAATAACGAGCGTCCTGATGAACCAATTATCTTCACAAAGCCGGATACGGCTATCCTAAGAAATAATGCTCCATTTTATTATCCTGCTACTTCCAGAGATGTACATCACGAAGTTGAACTTGTACTTAGGATCTCTAAAGAAGGAAAAAATATCGAAGAGAAATTTGCAGGTAAATACTATGACGCTATCGGTATTGGCATAGATTTTACAGCACGTGATGTGCAGGCTAAACTTAAAGAGAAAGGGCTTCCATGGGACATTGCGAAAGGTTTTGACGGATCAGCTCCAATCTCTGCAAAGTTTATTCCTGTCGCCGAGTTTAAGGATGTTAAGAACATAAATTTTAAGCTGGAAATAGATGGACAGTTAAAGCAGCAGGGAAATACCAGCCTTCTTCTTTTTCCGTTCGACTATATAATTGCGTATCTCTCTAAATTTTTTACACTTAAAACCGGCGATTTGATTTTTACCGGAACTCCAAAGGGAGTTGGACCTGTGACGCATGGAAATAAACTTTCAGCTTATATTGAAAATGAAAAGTTGCTGGAGTTTGAGGTTAGGTAGATTACTTTTTTTACTACTTGTCCCTTACTGCAGTACAGCCCAATTTAGCGAACCGGATAGTTACGTTGTGAAAAGAGCGGGCACCGGAAGTTATCTCTTCCCTATCAATCCCGGCCGACCCAATCAACTGGCTGGCACAATGGGCGAACTACGCAACACGCACTTTCACGGTGGCATTGACATAAGAACAAATAATCAGATTGGCATACCCGTGCTTGCAACGCAGGACGGATATATTTCCCGGGCAAACATTTCTACTTCAGGATATGGAACATCGCTTTTCATTTTTCATACAGATGGCAAGTCGTCAGTATACGGCCACCTGGAGCGCTATACGGGAAAAATTGCAGCATTCGTAAAGTCTGAACAATACAAACGCAAGACGTTCGAAATTGATCTTTCTTTTAAGCCCGGAGAATTTCCAGTAAAAAAAGGTGACACGATCGCCCTTTCCGGAAATACCGGTTCATCGGCTGGTCCTCATCTTCACTTCGAAATACGTGATGGCAATTTTGTTTTGAATCCACTAAAGTTTGGATTTATCGAAATCAGAGATAACATTCCGCCACGTGCGCAGAAAATTGCACTGCGAACTCTCGACAACAACTCAAGAATTAATGATCAGTTTGGAAGATTTGAATTCTCTCTTGTAAAAAGATCAGCCACAGAATACTCACTTCCGGTTCCTATTCTCGCTCGTGGAAGGATTGGAATTGAATTGCTCGCAGAGGATCAGATGAACGATACCCCAGCACGATGCGGAATCAATTACATTGAAATGTTTGTAGACAGTATGAAAGTATTCTCTCAATTTATTGAACGTGTTGATCTCGAAGAAACAAGAGGAATTTTATCCCTTCTGGACTATAAAACCCTTGAGACAAAAGGGAAGCGATATAATAAGCTGTACATAGATGATGGCAACAGGTTAAATTTTTACAAGACAACCGAAGAAGGGATCATTACTGTAAAAGATAATGACAAAGCGATACGAATTTCATTGAGAGATGAATCGGGAAATAAAAGCAATGTTCGCCTTCAATTGAAAAGTAATCCGGTTTCTCAGGAAATGCTGGTCCAGACAAAGAGAGCGGTTACGATTGAATCAGACATTTGGGGCAATTCACTTCTTATCACATCAAAGATTTGCGGAGAATCTAACAAGCTAACTTCTTATGTGAATGGGATTGCGACCGACATTCCGTTATCGTATGCCGGAATTTCTCAACGTGTGTATCTTATTGATCTGCAGAAAACGCAACCTGATTCAGTAAAAACGTGTGGTGGAAGTTTAGTCTTTCATTTCAAGGATGTAATTCCTTCCGAAACATCCTACACATATTACAGTGACTGGGCCGAAGTTCAGTTTCCTGAAAATTC
>Ga0123336_10001307_pt1 | contig 23127 bp, 23 predicted proteins | sample SSSSmetaG_FD_96466 | JGI IMG/M metagenome (GOLD analysis project Ga0123336, IMG submission 96466) | Glacier valley bacterial and archeal communities from Borup Fiord, Nunavut, Canada, to study Microbial Dark Matter (Phase II) - ​SSSS metaG | ecosystem: Environmental > Aquatic > Freshwater > Ice... | reverse complement strand
TTGCTCTTATCAGCCTTGCTCTTATCCGTCTTGCTCTTATCCGTCTTGATCACTTTCATCCCCGCTACGCCCTACCGCACGATCGCCGGCAACGCGACCAGGCACAACACTGCCTGCGCCGCCACCACCATGCCACTCAACGCAACGAACATCTTCCGCTGCTTCGTCTCCAGCGCATCTGCAAACACCCCGCCCACAAACGTAAACAGGAACGGCAGCGCCCAAAGCCACGGCTGCGTCACCGTCTGCGTCGTCACAAGCGGCAGCAGCAGCAACGTCATCAGCAGAGGAGCAGTGTTCCCAAAGTACCGGCACCGCCGCACCCCCACGTAGAGCATCAGCGCCACCGCGGTTGCCACCACAATCGGTCCATTCGCCACCGTCGCAAAGAAGCCCTTCGCCGCATCCAGCGAGAACCAGAACCGCGCCGCGCCCCCGGTAAACACATACGTAAACGCACTCAGGCGAAACGCATAGAACGCAAACAGTATCCCCAGCGCTCCCAGCGCGGAGAACACCAGAATCTGCATCACATAACTCCGCCGCCGCTCCGCCACATACAGCATCAGCAGCAGCGCCGCGGCAAATCCCAGTAACGCCGCCAGCAAATGCGCCGCCGCCGTCAGACCCAGCGCCACAGTCAGCAGCACAATCCGGGGCCGCCACTTCCTTCGCGGCCCCTGCATCGCATGAGCCACACCAATCGACGTATAAACCAGCCCGTACAGCCCCCACATCGCCAGCACATCGTTATTCGGAGTCACCGCAAACCGCACCACCTCAGGGCAGAAGCAGTACAGCGCCAGCGTCAGGAACCCACCTTCATTCCCAAACAGCCGACGCGCCACCCACCACAGCCCAGCCCCCAGCCAAATGGCGAAGATCACAAACGGCAGATGCAGCAGATACTTCACGCTCACCAGCTCATGCCGCGCCTCCCACGTCGACCCATGCAGGCTCCCCTCCGCGTACAGCCGATTCTCCGGCTTGCGAAACCTGTCCCCGGCCAGCAGAACCAGCCGCTCCACAGTCAGCGGAAACCCCGCTACCCGGTACGCAAACGTCCCATCCCCATTCAAATTCCCGCACGTCGTAAAGTATCCCGCCAGCGGCGAAGGCCGTTCCCACATCTCGCGTCCACACCGTGCAAACCGATAGTCTCGCGGCGATACCTCCTGCCGCCCTACCACCCAAAGGCACTCCCCCAGAAACACCAGCAGCAGCAACAGCGCCAGCCGCTGCGGTCGCCCAATCTCGATCTTCCCAACCTTCGGCAACCTCAACGCAACCCTCGCCTCAGCTAATTCCTTTGTTCTGGCTTTAGCTGTTCTTCGCTGTCCCACGCTGTCTCTAGCTGTCCTTAGCTGCACTTATCGTATCGTGAGAGATATGCAGTCGCTCACCTTCACCCCTGGCCGCGCTTTCATCTCGTCAGAATCCCCGTCTGTTCCATGGACCGTAGTCTTCGAAGACGAAGGCATCGCAGGCTACTTCTATGCCTGCGACCGCTCCCACGAAAAGCTCGAAGACAGCATCCTCGATGCCATGCTCATCTACAACGTCGAAGCCCTCGCCAAGTCCGACGCCGAACTCCAGCGCCCCGAGCCCCAGCGCATCGCCACCATCGAGTGGTCCCGTGACGGCCAGCAGGCCGTCCTCTATCTCGACGGCTCCGCCCAGGCCCTCTTCGACTTCGCCGGACGATGCGGATACTGCCGAATGGACTTCCCCAACTTCCTCGTCGCCGAAAACGATAAGTGGCGTAAATCCACTCACGCCTGGTCCGACGCCGCCCTCCATCGCTTCGAGTCAGCCCTCTACGCCTGACGTGTTTGAAGTTTCAACTTCGATGGCGTGCCATATTGCCTAACACCGCGACCGAATGGTGCGCTGCCCGAATCTGCTCACCCTCATCTTTGGAGTCTCGCATGCGTGCGTTACGTATCGTTGCTGTGCTCTGCATCACTAGGGGAGTACTCGTCAGCCTGCCAGTCGTTGGGTTGGCACAAACTCAGCATCACGCAGGATGAGCACGATAAACAGATCAAAACCGACACCGAGCGCAACACAAAATATCACAACAACGCGGACGATTATCCTGCCAACAACCCATCAACACCGGTGTCCGCCGCTTCGACTAAACGAATGGAACCACTCGCGCCTTCCGCCGCAAACCGTGAGTACGAAGCCCGGATGGCACACGCGGAAGCCAATGCAGCTGAGAACTTTCGCTCCTGGATGGCGGACGCGATGAAGGGCGATGCCTAAAGCAAGTATCAGGTCGCAGGCGACAACTATCTCGGTCTCGGCGTGAAGAACGACCTGAACCTGGCTTTCAAATGGTGGTCCGAAGCAGCTACCGCGATTCCCGATGCCGAATCTAATGTCGGCAAGATGCTAATAGAAGGCAAAGGCAGAACACTTGAGGTACAGCGCGGTTACTCGATGGTGAACCATGCGGCAGAACGAGGAGATAACGGAGCAGAAAAGTAGTAGGCTTCCTCCGCGTAGCCTTCATCGGCTCCGCCATGCTCACGCCGCTGCCGGAGATACTCCCCACCTATCGCCGCCAGTTCCCCAAAGTCCATTTACAACTCCACGAGTTCTACACGACCAGCGTCGTCCGCTCGCTCCTCAACGGCTCACTCGACGCTGGCTTCCTCCGCGACGGCAACCCCATCTCCGGCCTCGAAACCCAGGTCCTCTTCTCTGAATCCCTCATCGCCATCGTCCCCGCAACCCACCCGCTCGCCAGCTTCAAACCCATCTCCGCCGCCCGCCTGCGCTACGAGCCCTTCGTCTTCGTCTCCCCCAACGCCAGCAGCCACGCCTACGAGAAGACCATTGCACCCTGCGTCGAACCAGGCTTCCCCTCCAACGTCGTCCAGGACGCTCCCCAATGGCTTACCGTTCTACGGCTCGTCGGAGCCGGCCTCGGCGTCACCATCGCCCCCAACTGCGTCCACCAGGTCGCCGCCAGCAACGTCGTCTGCCTCAGACTGCGCGACACCCAGGCCACCAGCGACCTCAAATCAGCCTACCCGAACCACCGAAAACCGGGCCATCGTCTCCACCTTCACCCGCCAAAACTTCCACCCATCCTGGCCTGTGTCTTAGCCCTTAGCCCAAAAACAGCTTCTCCACATCCAGCCAGTCCTTCACCCGCTTGTACCCCGTCACATCCACATTGTGCGGCGAGCTATACAGAATCCCCTCGCCCTTGAACAGCTTCAACTGCCGCGGATTGTCATCAATCAAATAGTCCGCCAGCAAAATGCTCTTATCCCCACAAAACACAATATGCGAAGGTGGAATAAACGGAAAATGCTTCCCCAGCCAACGATACTTCTGCTCAAACGACGTCGGAACCTCCATCGCCGCCGTCGCGATATACACCTCATAGTTCGTCTGTAGACGCTGCATCACCCGCTGCGCATCCGGCATAACATTTAGCACTTCGAAAAAGTCCGCCGACCGCAGCTCCCTCTCCAGCATCGCGTGCCGGTCCGGCGAGACAGCATCCCATACCCACTTCCCCGTCAGATCGGCCTTAGTCAAAGCCTCACCAAACTCCAGGTTGTACCGCGACAGGTGCTCCGCCACCGCATCCGCCATCACCTCATCCATATCCACAGCAATTCTCTTCACGCCACTCCTATATCCGAGCCCGCACTTGCAGTTGTCTTAACCCAGTCCTTGGCCTCTACCGTGGTCTGTTCTTATCAGCTTTTATCCCTTTGATCCCAGTTACGCCTTGCTCGTATCCGTGCCCGTCCGTGTAATCCGTGTTAGGCCTTGTCCTACAAAGACCGCACAATCTGCGCCGCGATACTCTCCACCGGAACCGTCTTCCGCTGCGGAGAATCCCGTGCCGGATCATAATAAAGCAGCCGCCCACAGCTCTCGCACGTCATCATCGTCCCATCGTTATCCCGGTCGCGAATATCGTTCCACTTCTGCGGACGCAGCATCATCTGGCAAGCCATACACTTCTGATTCAGTGCTTCAGAAACAGCCGTCCCCTTACCCTTCGCAATCCGGTCATACGTACTCAGCGAAGCCTCACCCGTCTCGCTCGTCAAAATCTCGGCCCGCACCATGCCTCGCTTAGCCTCCACCTCAGCCAGCAGAACCTTATCCTTCCCAATCGTCTCAGTAGCCCTGGCGTTCTCGCGCTCATACAGCTCAGCTGCGGAAGTCACCGCCTCATCCGCCAGCTTCTTCTGCGCCTCGAAGCCTTCGCTGCGCTCCATGCTCTCCAGCTCGGCATCTTCCAGCTTGCTGATCTCGGCTTTGGAAAACGCAACCTCATGCTCGAACGCCGTCACATGCGCCGTCGTCGTCGCCTGGTCAATCTTCCTCTGCGTCCGTTCAATCTTCGCCTGCTGGTCCTTCACGTCGGACTCCTGCCGCCGACGCAGCACCTCTTCCTTCGCAATCAGATCCACCACAAACGCACGCTGTCCCACCGTCGCCTTGGCCTTCGTATTCAGCCCCGCCACCAGCTTCGGCAGCGCGGTCATCTCGTCACGCAGGCGCTTCGCCTCCAGGTCCAACTGCTGCAACACCACCATCTTTTCAAGGTCGGGATTCACGCGATTCCTCCTGCTGCCGCAGCGCACTTCGCTGCATCCTATGGAAAAATCCGAGTCTAGCACCTGCCACCCACAACACCCCAATCCACCCGCGCCGCCACCCCACCCAATCCCTTCAGTTCGACTCGCGAAGCCGTTGGTTCTTCAATAAAAGATCGCCCACCAGCCGCGTCAACCGCAGGTTCTCCAATTCCAGTTCCACCATCCGCGAGCTCCACGACCCCGCCTGCATCTCCTGCGTACCGTTGTCCAACTCACCGCCGCGGCTGCCACCCGTCAGCCGCGAAGCTTCACGCTTCCTGCCCTGCTCTGTATCCATCAGCGTCATCTCGCCCCTCCATTTCGTCCTGCACAGTACCGCCGGCCTGCACCACATACTCATCGAGTCGCCTCTTCGCGTTCAGGACGGCACCAGCCTCTCCGTCCCAGCATGCCCGCGCGAAACTTCTCACGCTGTTCCTCGCTCATCCCTTCCCATTTGGCGTTCATCTCCTGCTTCCAACGCCGGCCTCGACCACCGCCACCCCGGTGGAAGCCGCCAAACAGAATCTTGCTCAGCAGCAACAGCCCCAGCGCCTGCCAGAACGTCAGCGTATGCAGCCCGAACAGCACCGGCATCAATCCATTCCACAGCGTCTGCACCACAAGCCCCAGCACCGCCGAAGCCACCACAACAAACAACACAATCTTCACTGCCTTCCACAAACGGTAGTTCCTCATCGCACTTCTCCTTGGCATCACAAATCCAGCGTTACTCCCGCCAGCCATACTCTTCGTAAATCACTTCCAACCTCTGCCGCAGTGCCAGCACCGCATAGCGCTTACGCGAGAGCAGCGTATTCACACTCACACCGCTCTCTTCCGACATCTCCTTGAAGCTCTTCCCCAGCACCTCATGCGCCACGAACGTCTCTCGCTGATCCTCCGGAAGCTCATCAATCGCAGCCTCCAACGCCTCCAGCAACACACCTCGTGCAAACTCCGCATCAGGACCGGCATCCGCAGAGGGCAGCAAATCCTCCAGCGTCAACTCATCGCCATCCTCGGCCACACGCGTCATATCTCGCAACAGCTCCGGACGCTTCTTCCGAAACACATCCGTAATTCGATTTCGAGCCACGCGATACAGCCACGCACTCACCTGCTCCAGCGGCTTCATCAGCCGATAGCTCTCAATCAGCTCATAGAACACGTCCTGCAGAATGTCTTCCGCCTCGCCTGCATCCGCAACCCTTCGGCGAATAAAGCTGCGCAGCCGCGGCTCGTCCTTCTTCATCGCCTCCGTAATCAGCGCGTCCTGTTCGACGATGGTAAAGTTCATGCTCTTGCCTCACCGATCCAAAGCCCTTGTCGTTCTCCACCAAAGCTCGTTCTCCACCAAAGCTCGTTCTCTACCAAAGCTCGTTCTCTACTAAGGAAGACGAACCAGCCGCCGGAATATTGTAGAAATCGCTCAGCCTCAACATACCAATCCATAAAGCCATCCGTTCCATGCAGCGATTCCTGAATCCCACTGCCACCCCATAGAATCAAAACAACCAGCATGGCCACAGCCACCCTCCAGATGGATAATCTTTCCTCATCTTCTGCCCCCGCGGAAGTCGAGAAGCCATGGCGCCCACGCATCAATCCCTGGATCGTCGCCATGACCGTCACCTTGGCCACCTTCATGGAGGTCCTCGACTCCTCCATCGCCAACGTCGCCCTCCCCCACATCGCAGGAGGCCTCGGAGCCACGCAGGATGAAGCCACCTGGGTCCTCACCGCCTATCTCGTAGCCAACGCCATCATCCTTCCCGCCGGCGCCTACATGACCACCTTTATCGGGCGCAAGAAGTTCTACATGATCTGCGTCGCCCTCTTCGGCATCTCCTCTGCCCTCTGCGGCCTCGCCCCTTCGCTTCCCATTCTCGTCTTCTGCCGAATCCTGCAGGGCATCGGTGGCGGCGGTCTCGCCCCGTCTGAACAAGCCATCCTCGCCGACACCTTCCCGCCCGAAAAACGCGGCCAGGCCTTTGCCATGTATGGCCTCGCCGTCGTCTGCGCGCCCGCCATCGGTCCAACACTGGGCGGCTACATTACGGACAACTTCAACTGGCGCTGGATCTTCTTCCTCAACGTCCCCATCTGCCTCATCTCCCTCTTCCTCACCTCGCGCATCGTCGAAGACCCACCTTACGTCGCCAAGCAGGTCGCCGAATCCAAGAAGGGCGGCATCAAGCTCGACTTCCTCGGCTTCGGTCTCCTCGGCCTCACCTTCGGCTCACTCGAATTCATCCTTGATAAAGGTCAGGAAGACGACTGGTTCGCCTCCAGGCTCATCACCTTCTTCGTCATCGCCATGGTCGCCGCCTTCTTCACCATGATCTGGTGGGAGCTCAAGCAACTCCGCGAAGGCCACCGCCCCATCATCAACCTCACCCTCTTCAAACGCCCCACCTTCGCCATCAGCTTCGCGCTCATGTTTGTGCTGGGCTTCTCACTCTATGGCACCACCATCCTCATCCCGCAGTTCGTCCAGACGCTCCTCGGCTACACTGCGGAACTAGCCGGCCTCGTCCTCTCTCCCGCTGGCCTCATGATGATGTGCATGATGCCCGTCGTCGGCATCCTCGTCGGCCGCGTCGACCCCCGCAAGCTCATCGCCTTCGGCTTCATCATGCTCACCACCTCCCTCTGGGAAATGCACCACCTTAACCTGGGCGTCAGCTACGGATACCTCGTCTTTGTCCGTTGCTTCCAGGCCTCCGGTCTCGCCTTCCTCTTCATCCCGATCAATACCATCGCGTATCTCGGCGTGAAGCAGTCAGAAAACAACGACGTCTCCGGCCTCACCAACCTCGCCCGCAACATCGGCGGTTCATGCGGAACCGCGTTCGTCGCCACCATGCTCACCCGCCGCACAGCCGCGCACGAGTCCAACATGGTTCGCAACCTCACCAGCGGCAACCAGACCTTCATGGATCAGGTAGGCAAGCTCAAAGGCCTCTTCGGCGGACACACCGGCGGGAGCGGTAATCCCCTCGCAAGCCCCGGAGCCCACACCGCCCAGGCCTACATCTACAACCAGCTCCACCGCCAGGCCGCCATGCTCGCCTACCTCGACATCATCCAGTACCTGATGATCTTCTGCGCCTGCATGCTACCCCTGCTCTTCTTCATCCCCCGCCCACCCAGGAACGCCAGCGCCTCCGCCGGCCACTAGGTTCGCGCACTGGCGCACCAGCACGCCTCTACCATCCCATCAAACTCCACAGCCACGCTCCACCCTCTCCTGCACCCACCTCTTATATCGTGAAGCTATCCCATCATGTCCACCACACAACCGATACCCAAAACCCTCCTCTCCATCGAAGCCATCGCAGCCAAACTCAACCTCCCCGACACCCTCGTCGAGCGTCTCGGACGCCACGGAGCCAAACTCTCCCTCGGCCTCCTCACCGACCCTGCCTTCCCCCCTCGCGGCCGCATGATCCTCGTCACCGCTACCACCCCCACCGTCTCCGGCGAAGGCAAAACCGTCACCTCCATCGGACTCGTTCAGGGCCTCGAACACATCGGCAAGCGTGCCATCATCACCTCCCGCGAACCCTCCCTCGGCCCAGTCTTCGGCATGAAGGGCGGAGCAGCAGGCGGAGGCCACTCCCAGGTCGAGCCAGCCGAAAAAATCAATCTCCACTTCCACGGTGACTTCCACGCCATCACCAGCGCCCACAACCTCCTCGCCGCCCTCATCGACTCTCACCTCTTCCATGGCAACACCCTCGACATCGACCCCGCCGCCGTCACCTGGCCTCGCACCCTCGACATGAACGACCGCGCCCTCCGCCGTATCACACTCTCCGTCACCACCAAAGACGCAGACCGCGACGGCGCCAACCGCCCCTCCGGCTTCCTCATCACCGCCGCCTCCGAGGTCATGGCGATCCTCACCCTCGCCTCCAGCCGCGAAGATCTCCGAACCCGTCTCGCCCGCATCGTCATCGGCTCCACCCGCTCCGGCCAGCCCGTCACCGCAGCCGACCTCGGCGCCACCGGGCCTATGATGGCGCTCCTCGCCGAAGCCATCCTCCCTAACCTCGTCCAGACCACCGAAGGCACACCCGCCCTCGTCCACTGCGGCCCCTTCGCCAACATCGCCCACGGCACCAGCTCCGTCCTCTCCCAGCAGATGGGTCTCCGCCTCGCCGACTACGTCATCAACGAAACCGGCTTCGCCTCCGACCTCGGCTTCGAGAAGTACATGGACCTCGTCTCCCCTTCCTCCGGCATCATCCCCTCCGCCGCCGTCCTCGTCACCACCGTGCAGAGCGTCCGCAGCCAGGGCGAAGGCGATCTCGAACGCGGCTTCGCCAATCTCCGCAAACACATCGGTATCATCCGCAGCTTCAACCTCCCCGCCATCGTCGCCATCAACCGCTTCCCCAAAGACACCGACGAAGAGCTCGCCACCCTCCAGCACTTCTGCGAGTCCAACGACGCAGCCTTCGCCCTCTCCGAAGCCTTCGCCCGCGGCGGAGCAGGCGCAGCCGACCTCGCCCGCAAAGTCGTAGAGGTCCTCCAAGCCAACCCATCCGTCACTCCCTCAAGAACCTACCTCCCCACGGACTCCCCTCTCGAAAAGATCACCAAAGTCGCCACTACCATCTACGGCGCATCCGCCGTGGAACTCAGCGATCGCGCCCAGCAGGCCCTCACCCGCTACGAGTCTTGGGGCTTCAGCCACCTCCCCATCTGCATCGCCAAAACCCAGTACTCCCTCTCCGACAACCCCAAACTCATGGGCGCGCCCACCGGCTGGACCCTCCACGTCACCGACATCTCCCTCTCCGCAGGAGCCGGCTTCCTCGTCGTCATCTGCGGCAGCATGATGCTCATGCCCGGCCTACCCAAAACCAGCAGGGCCCTCGCCATCGACGTAGACCCCACCGGGCAAATCACCGGCATGTCCTAACAGCATCCCGCTAGGTCTTGCCTCAATCCGCTCTTATCCGTGCCCGTCCGTGTAATCCGTGTTACGCCTCTATTCTCGTCCACCTAAACCGCCCGAGGATTCCGCTCCTCAAACTGCCGCTGATGCCAGTACGGATAAGCCAGCGAAACCTCACTCGCCGCATCCAGCTTCGCAATCTGCTCCGCCGTCAGCTTCCACCCCACAGCCGCCAGGTTCCCCCGTAGTTGCTCTTCATTCCGGGCCCCGATAATCAGCGTCGAAACCGTAGGCCGTCCCAGCAGCCAGTTCAGCGCAATCTGCGGAACCGTCTTCCCCGTCTCAGCCGCCACTTCATCAATCGCATCAATCACGCGGAACATGTACTCATCATCCGGCCGCGGCCCATTGTCGACCACCACCTTCGCATTCAAACGGCTCTCCTTCGGAATCCCTGTCCCGCGCCGAATCTTCCCGGTCAGCCTCCCCCAGCCCAGCGGAGACCACACCAGCGCACCTACCCCCTGGTCAAGCGCCAGCGGCATCAACTCCCACTCATAGTCCCGCCCAATCAGCGAGTAGTACACCTGGTGCCCCACATACTTTGCCCACCCATACCGCTCACCCACACTCAGCGACTTCATCAGGTGCCAACCGGAGAAATTTGAGCACGCGATATACCGCACCTTCCCCTCGCGCACCATCTTGTCCAGCGTATTTAGCGTCTCTTCCACTGGCGTCGTCGCGTCGAACGCGTGCAGGTGGTACACGTCGATATAGTCCGTCCCCAGCCGCTTCAAACTCCGCTCCAGCGACTGCGTCAGATGGTATCGGCTCGAACCCACATCGTTCGGCCCCGTCCCCAGCCGGAACGTCGCCTTAGTCGAAATCAGCACATCCTCGCGCTTCAGGTGCGACAAGGCCTTCCCCAGCGCAATCTCGCTTCCCCCATCCGAATACACATCAGCCGTATCGAAGAAGTTCAGCCCCGCCTCCATGCAGATATCAATCAGCTTCCGAGCCTCATACTCCGACGTCTTCCCCCAGGCCTCAAAAAACTCGCCCGAAGTCCCCAACGTCCCCGCACCAAAGCAAAGCTCCGGCACCTTCAGCCCCGATCGTCCCAGCTGTCTATATTCCATAATCTCTAAGATGCCTCAAACCAAAAACCGAATCAATAACCCACTCCCACACCGAAAGACACTTTGCCTTTGCCATGTGTGGCATAATGTATCAAGACCTTCACCAGGGAGCCATCCATGTCCACCGTTGAACTCGTCGCCTCACTAGGAGCAGCACCCGCCACAGATCTTGAACTCGCCCTCCTCGTCGAAGGCGGTCTCCCCACCGACAGCGTAAGCCATCTCCGCGATCTTGGCCTCAACTTCACCGAAGTCGCTGAGATCATCTCCCCTCGCACTCTCAAGCATCGCAAAGCTCGCGGCGAAGACCTCTCAGGCGCCGAAACCGACCGCATCGTCCGCGTTGCCCGCATTCTCGCCCTTGCCTCCCGCATCTTCGCAAACCGCGAGAAGGCTCTCCTCTGGCTGCGTTCCACCGACGAAGCGCTCCAACAGCGAACCCCGCTCAGCCTCCTCCACACCGAGTTCGGCGGTCGCCTCGTCGAATCCCTGCTCTGGCAGATTGATGAAGGCATCTACACTTGATCGTCTTGTGGCGTATCAGCAACCACGCTGACCTCCAGGGCCTCGGCGGAGAAAAGGCCGAAGGCCGCTGGCACACCCCATCCCGTGGCAAACGCATCGTCTACCTCTCCGAGAATCCCGCCACCGCCCTCATCGAAACGCTCGCCAACCTCAAGGGCAACCCAGCCCTCTTCCCCGACGCCTTCCAACTCCTCCGCATCGCAGTCCCCGCAACCGTCTCCCGCACAGCCGTCGCCCTGTCAACGCTCTCTGCTCTCTGGAAGCAAACTCCCACCGAAACCCAGCCCATCGGCAACGCCTGGCTCAGCCCAGCCGCATCAGCCTTGCTCCGCGTCCCTTCCGCACCCTCACCCGAGTCCTTCAACTACCTCTTCAACCCTCTCCACCCAGACGCCCACCTCGTCACCATCAAAACCGCGCAGCGCATCACCTACGATCAGCGCCTCTTCCACACCTGGCCCACAACGTAGCCCATCTACCCCGCAATCCCCTTCGTCAACTCCGCCACCGCAGCCCGCAGCCCAGCCACATCCTGCTCAAATCCCCATCCCGAAATCCTCACCAGCGCTGCCGCTCCCATCTTCTCCGCCAACCCCGGAACCCCCACCACCTGCCGCAGGCTCTTCGTCAGCGCATCCACATCGCCCACCGGATACACGAACCCCTCCACGCCATTCGTAATCAGGTCCGGCGCACAGCCCACATCGTCCGTCACAATCACCGCCCGCCCGGCGTTCATCACTTCATTCACAATCAGTCCCCAAGGCTCATGCCGCGACGGCAGCACAAACACGCTCGCCAGCTCGAAGAATCCCGGCAGCTCCGTCTGATTCCGGAACCCGCAGAACTTCACGCCCTCCAACCCCTGCGCCGCGACCTCCAGCTCCGTCCGAGCCTCGCCATCCCCCACAATCAGCAGATACGGCACCGGCCCATCGCCCGCCTCCGCCACCAGCCGCTTGTAAGCCTCCAGCAGATGGTCGCAGTGCTTCCGGTACTGCAGCTTTGAAGCAAACAGAATCACCTTCCGCCCCGCCTCCAGCCCCCCATCGAGTCCCAGCTCTGCCATCAGCGCAGCACGCCCCGCAGCAGCCTCCGCACTCTTCTTCTGGAAATAGTCGTTATCCACCGCATACGGCATCGAGAACAGTGGCACCCTATCCCCGAAGTAGTTCGTCCAGTACTCGCGGTTCAGCGTCCCAATGCAGAGCACTCCATCCACCAGCCGCTCCAGCCCCGCAAAGAAGATCTGCTTCGCCAGCAACTTAGCACTGCTCCGTGACCGGTCCCGCAGCCACGACTCCGCTCGCAGCAGCACCGGAATCCCCAGCGACTTCGCCGTCAGCATGCCCTGCATACTGTTCACCGTGCTGTACCCATGCACCCACAGCAGGTCGTACGCAGGCTTGCCATCCGTACCCCGCAGCCGCTCCAGCAGTCCCCGGCTGATCGGGCTCGTCACCGACTGCGTCGCATTGTCCCGCAGCGCAGGCAAAAACTCATGCTTGTAGCCTTCCAGCAGCGGAACGTCCCACTTCACCTCGACACCAAATCCCTTGTCCGCATACCCGCGCACCGAAAAGTCCGACCCATACAAAACCGTCAGATCAATATCCCGCTCCTGCGAGATGCGACGCAGCAGCGGCACCTGGTACTGGATCGGATGACTTACAAGATAGGCAATGCGCACCGGTCTATTCACGCCCTCAAGTCTACCGGAATCCGCCCCACTCAAACCTCCGCCGGCCTGTCCACCTGGCTCATATACACCGCCTCCACCCCCTCCACCGTATCAATCTCCTCGACCGGCTTGTCCGTCCGAATCCGCACAATCCGCGGAAACCGCAGCGCAAATCCGCTCGCATGACGCCCGCTCCGCATCACGTTGTTGAACGCCACCTCCAGCACCATCAGCGGCTCCACTGTCCGGAAGAAACCCTCATCCACCAGTGTGTGCTCCATCATCCACGCACTCATCTCCGCAATCTCCGCATCCGTCAGCCCCGAGTAAGCCTTCCCCACGTTCAGCAGCTCGCCCCCTTCCGCCCGCACCGCAAACGTGTAGTCACTCAAAATCCCCGCCCGCCGCCCATGCCCAAACTCCGCCCCCGTCACCACCACATCCAGCGTCGCCAGCTCCCGCTTCAGCTTCGCCCAGGCCAACCCTCGCCGCCCCGGCTGGTACACGCTCCCCGCCGCCTTCAGCATCACCCCTTCATTCGCCCGCGCCCGCGCCTCCGCATACGCCCGATCGATATCCTCCGCACTCTCCACCAACCGGCTAGGCGCAATCATCAACCGCTCCAACCCAGCCTCCATCGGCCTACTCTCTTCTGCAAACAAATCCTCCTGCGCAGACTTCTTGCGTTCCTCCACCACCAGCGGAGCCCTCACCTTTTCCACCAGCTTCTCCACCACCGCCTCCAGCCGATTCCGCCTCTCCCGCAGCGGCAGCTCTAGCAACAACTCCGCCCCAGCAAACATCAGGTCAAACGCCATGAACACCACCGGCACCTGCCGCCGCCACTCGTTCGAAACCCGCTTCCGCCCAATCCGCTGCCCCAGTACCGCAAACGGCAAAGCCCGCCCCGTTTCAAAATCCCACCCCAGAATCTCTCCGTCCAGAATGTAAGGCCCACCCAACCCCTCCGCGACCCCCGCAAACCCCTCCACCAACTCCGGAAAACTCTCCGTCACATCCTCCTTGTTCCGCGAATACACCGCCACCCGCCCACCCTCACCAAAGTGAACCTGCGCCCGCATCCCGTCATACTTATCCTCCAGAAACGCCTCAATGTGCGTCCCCTCACCACCCTCCACCAAGCTGTCATCCTCAGCAAGAGCACTCTCGTCCACGCCCACAAAACTGTCCGCCTGAGCGACCTCACTCGCGCCCTTTGCGAGTGACACAGTCGTAGGACCTGCGGTTGCTTTTGCCGTTGCGGTTGCATTTGCACTAGCACCCATAGCTGCACTCGCATCAACCTCCGCCCCGGCACTGCCCTTCTTGCCTTTACTCTTCACCACCACCGGCTTCTCCACAAACCGCCCCACCGCCTCCTCCGGACTCTCCACCGGACTAGCCAACATAAATCCCAGCGGATGAAACATCCGCATCCGCGCCTCCCCCAGCGTCCCGTCAAACGACCGCTTTACGGCCCCCGCCAGGTCCGCCTCCAGCATCACCGCCTGCCGAACCTCTCCCACCGGCACCGAAGCCGCCACCGCAATCGCCTCTTCCACCAAACTCTGCTTCACGCCAATCCGCATATCCCCCAGCATCAGCTTCAGCAGATACTTCACCTCCAGCGCACTCGCCCGCCGCAGCATCCCCTCCACCAATCCCGCCCGCACCGCCGTCGTCCGTGCCCCCGCCATCCCTGCAAACACCTCCGCCACCTCCCCCAGCGTCAACCTGGCCCCGCTCCCCGTCATACTCCCCACCAGCTCAAACCCAGCAGCCCCCAAATCCCCATACTTCCGATAAGCCACCGTAAGCGCCGCCTCCGTCGCCCCACTCACCGCCCGCAAAGCCTTCGTCAGCAGAGCCCCGCCCGCACTCAGCTTCCGCCCATCCGACTCCGCAAACGGAGTCCCCGCCACATACATCGCCATCAACCCCGCATCCTCGACACTCTCACCCGCCACAGCCGTAATCACCGCGGCAATCGCCGCCCGCTTCTTCAGTCGGCTCCCCTCACCCGCCAACCCCTCCGCCAACTCCGCCACCACCCGAAAATCAGCCATACCTCTCCTGAGCGTCTCTCCTAAAGATGCCTTTCGCACCCTTCATGATAGGAGTAACATCGAATCAATATGCATATCGCTGCAAACCCGGTGAACACCCCCAACGTGACGCCCCGTCACGACTTTGCCTAGCTACGCCTCCCTCGCCTTTCGCTCCTAACTACCAACTCACAACTCATAACTGGAGTTCCCCCATGTTTGACCGCCTCGACCAACTCGAAGCCCGCTACAACGACCTCTCTCAGCAGATGTCCGACCCCACCCTCGTCCAGGACCAGAAGAAGTACCAGGCCATCGCCAAGCAGCACCGCGACATGGAGCCCACCGTCGAGAAGTTCCGCCAGTACCGCAAGGTCAAGGACGGCATCACCGAAGCCAAAGCCATGCTCGCCGACTCCGACCCCGACGTCCGCGAAATGGCCCAGGCCGAGCTCGACACCCTCGAGCCCCAGCTCCAGCCCATCGAAGAAGCCCTCAAAGTCCTCCTCCTCCCCAAGGACCCCAACGACGAGAAGAACGTCATCCTCGAGCTCCGCGCCGGCACCGGCGGCGACGAGGCCGCACTCTTCGTAGCCGAAGTCTTCCGCATGTACCTCCGCTTCGCCGAGCAGCATCGCTGGAAGGTCGAAATCCTCTCCCAGACCGAGTCCGGCATCGGCCACGGCCTCAAGGACGTAACCGCAATCATCGAAGGCGACCACGTCTACTCCCAGCTTAAGTACGAGTCCGGAGTCCACCGCGTCCAGCGCGTCCCCGCCACCGAAACCCAGGGCCGCGTCCACACCTCCGCCATCACCGTCGCCGTCCTCCCCGAGGTCGAAGAAGTCGACATCAAGATCGAGCCCAAGGATCTCCGCATCGACACCTTCTGCTCCTCCGGCCCCGGCGGGCAGTCCGTCAACACCACCTACTCCGCCATCCGCATCACCCACCTCCCCACCAGCACCGTCGTCTCCTGCCAGGACGAAAAGTCGCAGATCAAGAACCGCGAAAAGGCCATGCGCGTCCTCCGCTCACGCCTCTACGAGGTCGAAGCCGAGCGCGTCCACCAGATCCAGGCCAAGGAACGTAAGTCCCAGGTAGGTTCCGGCGACCGCAGCGAAAAAATCCGCACCTACAACTTCCCCCAGAACCGCCTCACCGACCACCGCATCGGCCTCACCAACCACCAGCTAGCCATGGTCATGGAAGGCCAGATCCAACCCACCATCGACGCCCTCATAGCCCATTACACCGCAGAAAAACTAAAAGCAGACGCAGAAGCAGCCTGACATACGCTTGTCATCCAACCCTGTCTCACGCAAACAAAAAGCCCCGCCGGCAACAGGCCAGCGGGGCTTTCCTTTAGCGCCCTCTACGCACCCGGATGCGTAAAGATATCCGCCAGCCCATGCAGTCGCTTAGCATCCGCCGGGCTCTTCGCCGCAGTAGCATCCGCTTCCAGCGTCGTCGCCATCGTCTTCAGCTTCGCAGCATTCTTCGTGCTCACGGACCCCTTCTCCGATCCATGAATCGCCTTCTGCAGATCCGCAATCCGGTTCGCCGGCAAAGCCTGCGAGCGTGCCAGTTGATCCACATAAGCCTTCGCCACCGCCCACTGCGCAGGCCATACGATCTTCTGCTGGTTCTGCACATTCAGCTCGGCCACGCGTACTGACTTCGCCGCGTCAATCTCGTTCTGCGTCAGGAACTTCGTCGGCGTCAGCTCAAACACATCCAGCCCACGCGCAATCTCCGACCCGTAAATCTGCCCGTTGTACCAGTACGCCGACCAGTCGCCGCCCAGCACCAGCATCTTCGGATCAATCGGTCCCCGGTCAAAGTACGCAATCTCGAACGGATGCGCCGAATCCGTAAAGTCCATAACCGAAATTCCGCCCTGGTACCATGCCTGCACTTCGATATCGCGTCCCGGAACCGGAACCAACGATCCGTTATGCGCCACGCAGTTCTCCGTATCTCCCTGCGCCGTCGGCAGCTTGTAGTAGCTCACCAGGCTCAGCTTGTCGTCCTTCAAATCGAAGATCGCATCCGAGCCCCATTTGTTCGGATCCGTCGGCCTGCAACGCGCTCCCAGCCCTCCACCCCACTCATCCGTAAACACCACCTTCGATCCATCATTCGAGAACGAAGCCGAGTGCCAATACGCATAGTTCGGATCATTCACCGCATCCACACGCTTCGGATGCACCGGGTCCTTGATGTCCAGCAGAATCCCGTTCCCCGAGCAAGCACCCGCCGCCAGCCCAATCGCCGAGTACACCGTAATGTCATGGCATTGGTTCGTATCCGCTGGCTTCTCCGCACCCTTGTCGTGGCTGCCGCCGTTGTTCAATCCGTTCATCGCACCCGTGCGCGCATCCACAAACACCCGCGGGCTCGACACAATCTTCGCTTCCTGCGGAGCCGCCACCGGAACCTTGATTACATCAATCCGAAACAGCGCCGTATCCGGGTCCTTATCCGGAGCCTCACCCGAGCACCCTTCCAACTCACCCGCAGTCCTCACAAACGATGTCCCCGAAACATACAGGTACACATTCTCCTTATCGTTCGGGTCCGTCACCAGCGTGTGCGTGTGCGAGCCGCGGCACGTCTGCACCGCCGCCACCTGCTTCGGATTCTTGATGTCCGAAATATCGAAGATCCTCACGCCGCGGAAGCGCTCCTTCTGCACCACCAGAGGACGCCGCTCCTTCTCGTGCCCGGCCTCAGGCGCAGGCTCCGGCGGAAAACCCTGCGCGCCGCAATCCAAGCGCCCATTCGGCATCTCCACCGACATGAACAGCAGCTTCCCATACACCGACACATCGCCCTGCCCACCAGGGCACACCAGCGAAGTCACCAGCGAAGCCTTCGCCGGATTCGCAATGTCATAAATATTCACGCCATAGAAGTTCCCCTGGAACAGGTACTTCCCCGCAAACGCAAAGTCGGAGTTCGCAAACGCCAGTTGCGCAATCACCATCTGCAGCGGCTTCGGCATCTTCGATGTATCGCCCACGCCCAGCGTCCCCAGCGTCTTCGCCACCTTCGGATCATCCGGAGTCGCAGCGCCCAGTTCAAACGCGCCGGGCTTCTTCAGCAGCAGCAGATGCTTCATCCCCATCGCCGCTTCACCCGCGTCATACATCCCTGGCTTCAGCGTGTAACGCTCGTCCTTCACATCCGATCCCGTCATCCCCGCAGGCAAAGGAGGAGCCACCGCCGGAGCAAAAGGATTCCCTTCCCCCTCAGGTGCCTTCGCCTCAGGTGCCTTCGCCTCAGGGGACGGAGCAGCCGCACCAGCAGCAGCCGGAGCAGGAGTCTGCGCCTGCATCATGCCCACACCGCTCAACATCACCATGCCGGCAACAAACACACCGGCCACTCGCTCACCAATACTCTTCACTCGGCTCATCGTCTCTCCTCGTACTTCTGTCCTGCGCAAAACTCGTATGACTGGCCTACTCAAAAATCGTTCGCCCTACTTCTTCTCCAACATACCCTGCATGATCTTGATCTCTGCCCGCTGCGTATTATCCGCATCCGTCGCAAAGTTGAACAGGTCCGCATCCTGCCCCGCACCCGGCGTCTCGAACATCCCCTTCACCATCGTCAGCGCGCCTTCGTGGTGCTGAATCATCCCCGTCAGAAACAGCCGGTCGAACGCCGCCCCTTTCGCCCTCCGCAGCGCCACCATCTGCGACTCCGTCAGCATCCCCGGCATCGCGTGCATCGGAGCCCCCGACATATCCATCTCCGGCATCCCCGGCATCGCCATCGATATCGGCTTGCCCCGCATCGCCAGCCAACGCTCCATGAACTTCATCTCATCTGACTGCGAGCTGCCGATCTTCGCCCCCAGCGACCGCACATCTTTATTCTCCGTACGCGATGCAATCAGCGCAGTCATCTCCACCGCCTGCGCATGGTGCATGATCATCCCCTGCATAAACTCCACATCCGCCTGCGACTGCGGCGGCACCATCCCCCGCGTCGTAGCCGGCAGCGTCTTGCTCGGCTCCCCCGGAGCACCCGGCTGCACCACAACAGGGCCCGCCTGCTGCGCACAGATCTCAGCCGTGAACACGCCGCCGCAAACTCCCACCCACAACGCAATTCCCAGCAACCCAGGCCCGCGAGAAAACCGCAAACTCTTCGACTTGGAGACACAAACAGGCATGGCTTCGATGCTCCCACGCTATCATGAAGCTTCCGGCTCAGGCGACGCAACCACTTTGACGATCCTGCGACCCCACCCAATCTCAATCCCGCGCAAAAACGTCTCCTACAAGAGTGGTACAGAATTCCCCTCACCAAACCACTACTCTTGCGCTAAGGCCACGCTCTTATGGACAACCTCTTCCAATCACTCAACCCACTCGACCCCCACATCCTCCAGATCGTCCGCCTCTGCTCCTGGCTCGTCCTCCTCACCGTCATCTTCGCCCCACTCGAACGCCTCTTCGCGCTCCATCCTTGTAGGCAATCGTTCGGTACTTCAACCCAGTTTCCAACAATATCTCAGGCCCTCCCTCGGTCGAAGTAGAAAAACAATCAGCATTTCTCACTTTTTCGGTATGGCAAACCAATTGCTCTCATCTAAGGCGTGTACAGTGACTACCCTCTTCCGCAGCTGAAACCGCAGACAATCCAAGCTCTGGGTCGAAACGTAGAAACGGTGTAGCTCATAACAATCAAACCTATAAAAACCACGCGCTTGTCAGCGATGAACCGCGCCCAAAAATTCAACCACTAAGGACCTCCGAAAATGCGCTCCATCCTCTCCTCCTCTCTCCGCCGCGGCCGCAATGCCGCTCTCGCCGTCATGGCCATGGCCGCCACAGCCCTCTCCGCTCATGCCACCCCCATCACCGTCATCAACGGAAACTTCTCCGCCACCACCAACGGCTACGGCCAGCTCGGCTACAACACAAACGTCGCCGGCTGATCCGGTGCCGGCTACAACTTCGTCTTCAACGGTGCTGCCGGGGCCGCTTCGGGCGCACCAGGCTCTTATGGCAACCTCCAGCTCTGGGCCCCCGGCAACGGCACCCCAATGGCTTCATCAACAGCCCCGACGGCGGAAACTTCATCGGTATGGACGGTGCCTTCCAGCAGGTCGCCCTCACCCAGACCATCTCCGGCCTCACCAAGGGTGCTTCCGTCACCGTCTCCTTCTACTTCGCCGGCGCCCAGCAGAAGGGCTTCGACGGTCCCACCACCGAGCAGTTCATGGTCAGCCTCGGCAACCAGAACATCTACACCGAAGCCCTCAGCGACCCCAACCACGGCTTCACCGGCTGGAAGTCTGAGAGCCTCACCTTCACCGCCGCCGGCCCCTCTGAAGTCCTCTCCTTCTTCGCCATCGGGACCCCCAGCGGCGAGCCGCCCTTCTCTCTCCTCGACGGCGTCACCGTCGACCAGACCGTCGCGCCCGTACCGGAGCCCGGCTCTCTCGCCCTCCTCGGCACCGAACTCGCCGACCTCAGCAACTTCATCCGCAGCCGCTTCTCCAAATAGTTCCACGCGCTGCTGCTAAACTTGCAACGACGCAATCCCAGAAGGTCCGGCCCTGCGCCGGACCTTCGTACTTAACCCACCCGCATGAACAGCACACCCCTCACACTCCGCGAAGCCCTCACCGCCGCCACCCCGCGCCTCGCCGCCAACCCCCACCTCCAGCCCCACGCCGCCCGCGACGCTGAGCTCCTCCTCCTCCACACCCTGGACATCCCCCGCTCCACCCTCCTCGCCCATCCCGAGCGCATCCTCACCCCCCACCAGCACACCGCTTACCAAGCCCTCATCGCCCGCCGCCTCACCCTCGAACCCATCCAATACATCACCGGCACCCAGGACTTCTACGGCCTCACCCTCCACGTCACCCCCGCCGTCCTCATCCCCCGCCCCGAAACCGAGCTCCTCGTCGAAGCCGTCCTCCAGCGCCTCCCCCACAACCAGCCCCTGCGCATCCTCGATATCGGCACCGGCAGCGGGGCCATCGCCATCGCCATCGCCCACCACCTCCCCCTCGCCCACGTCACCGCTGTCGATATCTCCCCCGCCGCCCTCGCCGTCGCTCGCAAAAACGCAGCCCTGCACCAACTTGAGCAACGCATAACCTTCCTCCAATCCGACCTTTTAGACAACTTATCCACCGCTCCCGACCCCACCCACCCCGAAACTCTCTTCCACGCCATCCTCTCCAACCCCCCCTACATCCCCGACTCCGACCGCACCACCCTCCACCCCCAGGTCCGCGACCACGAGCCCTCCCTCGCCCTCTTCAGCGGCCCCAAAGGCCTCGACATCTACCGCCGGCTCATCCCCCAGGCTCACCCCGCGCTTCTCCGCAAAGGACTGCTGGCCATGGAGATAGGTCACGGTCAATCGCCCACCATCCAGCAACTCCTCACCGCACCTTGGACTAACGTACACATCCTCCCCGACCTCCAGGGCATCCCCCGCGTAGCGATCGCCTACAAACCCTGAAACCGTCGCTACACCCAACCCCTACCAAATCCCATAGATTCCCCCAAAATGGCCTATGGGAAGTCAGACCACTTGCGCGCCAATCCCCCATAGAAATCGTTCACGCATACAACTTTTATCCGTTGACATTGGCTCTTCGCGCTCACTATAGTCCTCCCGCTACTGAGAATCACCGCTGTAAGTCGCTGGAATCAGGGGCGCAGCATCTTCACCCTTAAGGACGCCACCATGCCGAACTTTCGCTTCAATGGACTGACCACTACTCTCCGGACCGCCGCCGCCTTCGCTCTGCTGGCCTTCCTCCTCGTCTGCATCCCCAACGCCAACGCCCAGATCGCCGGTACCGGCAACATTCAGGGACAGATCGCTGACTCCACCGGAGCCATCATCCCCAAGGCAACCATCGTTCTCACCAACGTATCCACCCAGGTCCAGAAGACAGACCTCAGCGACGATAGCGGCCTCTACTCCTTCACCAACATCCCCATCGGCACCTACTCCCTCACCGTCACCGCCCCCGGCTTCCAGACATACACCCGCACCGGCAACGTCCTCGAAGTCGGCAGCAGTATCGCCATCAACGTCGGCATGACCATCGGCAGCGCCGACCAGAAGGTCGAAGTCCGCGCCGAAGGCCTCGCCCTCCAGACCGAAGACGCCTCCTTCAAACAGACCATCGACCAGACCACCATCACCGAAATGCCCCTCAACGGTCGTCGCATGACCGACCTCATCAACCTCTCCGGCGGTTCCACTCCCGCACCAGCCGGAGACTTCACCGGCAGTAAGTACTCCTACGCCGCCATCTCCGTCTCCATCGCCGGCGGCAACGGCAACACCACCAGCTGGCGCTTGGATGGCGGCGACAACAACGATTACATGGCCAACTCCAACCTGCCCTTTCCCTTCCCGGACGCGGTCAGCCAGTTCTCTGTTGAATCCACCGCGCTCGGCCCCCAGGGCGGCGCTCACTCCGGCGGCCTCGTCAACGTAGTCACCCGCTCCGGCACCAACACCTTCCACGGCTCGGCCTTTGAGTTCCTACGCAACAACTATCTCAACGCCACCAACTTCTTCTCCGTCTCCAAGGATACCCTCCACCAGAACCAGTACGGCGGAACCTTCGGCGGACGCATCCTCCGCGACAAGCTCTTCGTCTTCACCGGCTATCAGTTCAACAAGGCAGTCCAGGCCACCTCCTCCACCCAGGCACACGTCCCTACCGCCGCCAACCTCGCCGGTGACTTCTCCCTGTCCGACCCCACCACGGCACTCAAGAATCCCATCAACGGCGCAGCGCTCGTCAACAACCAGATCTCGCCCAGCTTCTTCAACCCACAGGCGCTCGCACTCGCGAAGTACCTCCCTACCTCCACCGATCCCGCTGGCCTCGTCAGCTACTCCATCCCCTCACAGGTCTATGACAAGCAGTTCGTCACTCGCGTCGACTACACCATCAACGCGAAGAACAACGTCTTCGCCCGCTACTTCCTCGATGGCTACCAGGCACCCGCCTTCTTCTCCCCAACCAACATTCTCATTACCACCAGCGCCGGCAACACGCAGCGCGTTCAGAGCTTCGCCTCGGGTGAGAACTACATCCTCAGCGCGAACACCATCAACTCCTTCCATGCCTCGGTCAGCCGCCGTCTCAACCTCCGCGGTCCCGCACCAGGCATCAACGCCTGCACCATCGGCATCACCCTCAACT
>Ga0123336_10001306_pt1 | contig 23154 bp, 22 predicted proteins | sample SSSSmetaG_FD_96466 | JGI IMG/M metagenome (GOLD analysis project Ga0123336, IMG submission 96466) | Glacier valley bacterial and archeal communities from Borup Fiord, Nunavut, Canada, to study Microbial Dark Matter (Phase II) - ​SSSS metaG | ecosystem: Environmental > Aquatic > Freshwater > Ice... | reverse complement strand
GTCAGCGGCGGCAGTGCCGAGGCGGCGGCGTTGTCGGCTACCTGGTCCGGGCGTTTGCCCCCTGGGATCGCGCAGGTCACGGCGTCGAACATCGTGATCCAGCGCAGCGCAAACTGCGTCATCGAAACACCGGCGGGGACCAGCGGACGCAACTGCTCCACCGCTTCGAGCGCCAGCTTGTAGTCCACTCCGGCAAAGGTCTCGCCCTTGTCGAAGGCCTCACCCTGCCGGTTGAAGTTGCGATGGTCGTCCGCCTCAAATTTGGAGTCGGCGCGAAACTTCCCCGTCAGCAACCCGCTCGCCAGCGGAACCCGCGCCAGGATACCCACCTGCTTCAGCTTCGCCTGCGCGAAGAAGAGGTCCGCCGGGCGCTGCCGAAAAATGTTGAAGATAATCTGCACGGACTGCACGTTGGGGTACTCGATGGCTTTGAGCGCCTCTTCGACGCGCTCCACCGAGACCCCGTAGAAGCGGATCTTTCCGGCAGCCACCAGGTCGTCCAGGATGCCGAAGACCTCCGGGTGGTAGTAGGCGTCGGTCGGCGGGCAGTGCAGTTGCAGCAGGTCCAGCGCATCGGTGGAAAGGTCGCGCAGGCTGCGCTCCACCCACGCCGTCAGGTTCTCGCGAGAGTAGCCTTCGACGGTCTGCTTGGGCAGCCGCCGCCCGGCCTTGGTCGCGACGATGATGTCGTCCTTCGCAGAGGTGCCGCGCGATTTCTTCAACTGCGCAATCAGCCTCTCGCTGCGGCCATCGCCGTACACGTCGGCGGTATCGAGGAAGTTGATGCCGGAGTCGATCGCCTGGTTCAGCGCAGCCAGCGAGTCCGAGTCGGAGACAGTCCCCCATGCCCCGCCAATCGCCCACGCCCCAAACGAGATATCGGAAATCTTAAAACCAGTACGGCCAAGCACACGATAGTTCATATCTGGGATGGTAGCGGATGGAACGGGAATGTGTCAGGTTCGACGGATGCTGGCTGCATGCTCTCGGCGAAAGCGTGAGTTGGGATTCTTGCACGAGCAGCATCATTCCGAACCAACCCTTGTCTCAGAGGCGAGACATGGGTTCTCACCGGGGCCGCGTCAGGATGCGCCGCACTGGCAGCCTCTCCTTAGAAGCGCGAGTTAACTTTGTCGCATCAGCAGTATCGTTCCGCACTAACCCATGCCTAAAGGGCGAAATACGGGCACCCAAATCCGTGGAGAGGAAATCAGACGCAGCCCACTTTCCTGCTGCTATACTTTCGGCCAAAGGAGATACTCATTATGCGTTTTACAGGGCTGGCGGCGATGTTTGCACTAGGTTTTGGCGCTTCAATGCTGATCTCGCAGGGTATGGCGAAGTCCGAACGCTTTCCTCAGTTTGAGAACGACGAGGTGAAGGTCTGGAAGACGGTCGTGCAGCCGCACGAGCCTCTGCCATTACACAGGCATGATCACGGCAGAGTGATCGTCGCGCTGAGCGGCGGTACGATGAACGTCGTGAGTTCCAAGGGCGAGGTGGAGCCCCACCCGTGGGAGACCGGCAAAGCGTACTGGCTGCCGAAGATGGCACCCGGAACGATGCACACGGACCAGAACGCAGGCGAAAAGCCCATCGAAGTTATGGTGGTCGAGCTGAAGAACGATAAGTAGACGAGTGGCCCACCTCTCAACACCCACTCAGGAGCAGAAGAAAGGAAGACGGGAAGACGCAGGGGAGGATGGTTTGTCGCCGGAGCCTGAGTCATGCTCGCGATTCTTTCCCTGTGTTCGAGATTGGTCCCCGTACCAGGATTTGTGAATGTCCCGGGTCTGCGGGTTGGCTCGGTCTACTCTGCAGTCGTTACGCAGATAGGCCCAACCGGCCTTCTACAAGCTACACAGAAGGGAGGCAGTTCTAATTCTGCGGACTCGCGAATCAGAACATTTACCTACAATTCCCTGGGACAATTGCTGTGTTCGGCCAATCCCGAGATTGGCTCACCTCTTGCGGCTGTTGCAACCTGTCCGGTTGTCGATAGCGGAACGTATATCGCCGGGACGGTCCGATATCAGTACAACGATGAAGGGCTGGTGACATCAAAAACTGCACCCCTTCCCAATCAAACCGGGACATCGACGGTTGTGACTAGCTATAGCTATGATGTGCTTCACCGTGTGCTGAATCGAACTTACAGCGATGGGACCGCCGCAGTGGCATATACCTATGATGGAACCGTCGCTACTGCATGTACGTCGCCCAATGTGACAGGTTCCAACTATCCCGTAGGGCATATAAGCAGCATGTGTGATGGGTCAGGATCGACGGCCTGGAAGTATGACCAGATGGGGAGGACGGCGGCCGAGGCGAGGACGATTGGATCCGTTACTGATCAAATTGGATACACGTACTATCTGAATAACGCCACCAATACGGTCACCTATCCACTGTCCGGTGCGACAACCGCTTTCTCGGTCACGTACCATCAAAATGCTGCCGGAAGATTCGATTCGGTCGTCGGTTCTGACGGCGTGACGTATGCCAGTGTGTCGTCAACGTGGGCAAGTGGGGCTAGCAATGCCTCTCAGTTGGGTTCGGGTATCCAGTTGGCGAATTCCTATAATACGCGCCTACAGCCCCTCAGTATGACCGCGACTCAGATTAGCCCGTCCAAAACCCTCTTTAGCCGCACCTACGACTTTCATTCCGGGGCTGGAGATAACGGGAATCTGTGGGGCGTTGTAGATGGCCTGGATCAGCTCGGGCTGAACCGCCCGAACGGCAGTGTTCAATACAGCTATGATGCTCTGAATCGCATTACGTCAGCGCAAACCTCCGGTACCGATTGTTCTGTAAAGCCGGGTGGCAGCAAAGACTGGGGCAATGTTTTTACTGTGGACGCGTGGGGGAATCTCATAGGGAAGACGGTTACTAAATGCAGTGCAGAATCGTTATCGTCTTCGGCTGACAATCGGAACCGGTTGACCGCTGCTTCCTACGACAGCGCTGGGGAGGTAATTTCGAAAGACGGTGTCGCTTACAGCTATGACGCCGAGGGAAGGGTGGTGTCTGCTGCTGGTGTTTCCTACGTGTATGACGGTGCTGGAGAGCGGGTACAAAAACCTGGGAAGCTCTACTGGAAGGGTCTCGGCTCGACTGCGTTGGTAGAGACCGATGCGAGCGATAGAAATCCAGTGCAGTACATCTTCTTCAACGGTTCACGGATCGCCCGGCGTGATCCAGGCGCAAGTTCCCCTAAGTATTACGTCAGCGATAGCCTTGGCTCGACTGCGCTTGTCACTGACGCTACGGGCAACGTGTTGAACGAATCCCTCTTCTTTCCCTATGGCGGGGAGCGGATTATTGCTAACGCCGATACGGGGAATAACTACAAATTTACTGGAAAGGAACGCGACCCAGAGACCGGTCTGGATGACTTTGGCGCAAGATACTATGCAAGCAATCTCGGGCGGTTTATGACTCCTGATTGGGACGCTAAACCAACCAATGTTCCCTATGCGTCATTCGGCGACCCGCAGACTCTAAACTTATTCAGTTATGTTGAGAACGGGCCACTCAATCGAGTTGATGCGGATGGGCACCTAAGCGGCAATCCAAATGTATCCACGCCTTATTTGGAAGCGCCCGAACTCGCATACTGTTCCGGGCAAGACTCAATGCACTGCCGGTTGGACATGCCAGGAGTACACACTGACGGAAATCCGTCTTATACCTCTTCTGAGGATGAGGCAAAATACGATGCGATGGTCAAAGAGACGACCGCGCAACACAGCCAGTCCAAACAACAGAAAACACTTCCAGACAATCCCTCCGGATTGGGAGATGGCTGGAAAGATGTAACGCCTCAAGGGGGTAAGAATCCCAAAATACCTAAACGCTATCGCGGTCCCAAAGGATCAGAGATAGAGTTCGATCCTGCGGATCCAGACAAATCTCCGAAGACTTGGGGTGGTAAAAATCACTGGCATGAGGTTGGTCCCGGCGGCAAGCGGGAGGACGGGCATTTGGCACCCGGCGCTGCGATTCCAGGGCCGGATGGAGCGCCAGATGCACGTGTACAGCATCCGAGTGCGAGGCAAATTGGTATTGGTATTGGGGGAGCTGCTGCTGGATATCTCATTTATCGGGGTCTGCGCATGCTGCCGTCGGTTGTAGTTCCGCCATTGTGGCCGACGATACCCCTAAATGCAGTAATTCCGTGATGCTTCGTACTAATATGAATATGCGAAGCTCCTCTCGCGGAGGAGCACCGAAAGGATCGTTTCTGTGAAACTTAAAGACATCGAGTCGGACCTTCCAAACGGTCTCCACGACGCAAAGATTACTGCTGTCCATAGAGACCTGAGCACTGAGGTGGTCGAGGTGCATTTGAAGGTGCTAGTGGGCCTGCCGGACGATGATGTCACTAGACAGAATGATTTTCGCTACGGGTGCTTACGATTTAAAGGGGCAAAGATCGTCATCCTCGAAGGGCCGGACGCGGAGTCTTCCTTCGCTCACCCCGGCGCTGTAAATTTCGTATTGACCGAGGATGAGGCTGGTAGTATCTCGAATGTTCTGCTGAAGAAGCTCAAAGGCGAATGTCACACCTACACGTTTTTTGTTCAGGACTGGTTGTCCAACTTAAAAATCGCCGCCACGGATGTCGAGTTTATTTGGGGCTAGATTCTGGGCAGTGAGAGTTGTCAAGGCACGTCTGTGGCGACTGCGTCGCCCTCACCGATCAACATAAAATTCGCGTCTCAGGAAGGACACCCAAGACGGACGATGAAGCAGCAACCGCGTGGTCAGCAGCTTCGCCAAATCTAGAGGTGCAACCGGCACTTAGGTTGTCACCATCCCCGACCTCTTCCAAGACGGCGCGGCAAAATTGAAGCCTGGTCACGTCGCTCTCTCCCAACAAGCACTACGGATAATTCGTCCCTAGTATGCGCGTGAGTCTATCTTGCTCATTACGAACTCTTCAGACCGCGATCCAAGGAGGAGCGCCATGTCAACTCCGGTACTCCGGCGATTGCGTTGGCAATCTGAATCGGCTGGCCGGTGTAGCGCCCACTCATAAGAAAACTCCACAATGTCCCGATGTTCTCGGCCAAGTGTTGATAAGCCCATGCTCTCTCAGCGCCGGGTGAAGCGCTGTCGATTGTCCTGAGGAGATGTTCGAGGTTCTCAGGGTTTAGCATAACTTCCGCAAGATCAGACCAACGGATTTCTAAGAACGTGAGTAGATCATTCCGGCGTGTCTGGTAATCGTCAGGCGAGATTCGGGGGCGTCTTCCTCGTTTGACTGGAGCGGGTGGTCGGTGGATTACCTTTGGCTCGCGTTCCCAGGATCGGTTTTCGGCCGCCGTCAGATCGTAGGTTCCATCTGCTTCGACGACGACGCAGTCGCGCATCTCTAGCGCTTCGATCCTCTTTTCGAGGTCAGCAATTTTTTGTGTCAACAATAAAATTTGAGAATCCTGCGTGGAATTCGGCACAAATTCATTCTCCCACCGCATATATCGAATCTGAGCGCGGGTCCCACCGTGTATGTGGATAACGCTCCTCTGCTGTGAACCGGCAAATGCGAAATCGCCCTTTAGTATTCGCCCAAAGCGATGCAGGCGAAGCGATCCAATTCGATTTCAAGCAAGCGGAATGCGGTTCATCTCAAAGCCGGGGAGACGGTTGACCCCTCCGTTCCGGGGCTGAAGGGGCCAACACTTCCACCAACGGCTGACCGAACATCAGCGGCTTGCTTGACTGACCTCCGGGGTGTGTCCTGCCCCGGAGGGGTTCAGCCTAAAAGGGGATGGGGTTTGGGGCAGAGCCCCATGAGCGCCGAAGGCGCTCTGCCTTTAGCTTCACTTGACGAAGTACAGATTAACCGTGACAGACCCACCGGATGGAAGAAACATTGCGGGCGTTGGACGGCGCGGGGAACGTCGCTGAGTCAGCTGGGGAAGATCAGGTATTGCCGGATTGGGTGCAAGTGCTGGGACTGTTCGTGCTGCGGACCTCGGAGGGCGACGCGTTGCCGGATTCAGATAGCAAAGAAGGCGGAGGCTCATAAGCTCCGAACTTTGCTCACGTTGACACTGGACCCTGTGAAGCTTGCGGGTGCCAATTCCACAACTTACATCAACGGAGTCTTCGCGGACTTTCGCGTCTATCTGCGGCGCAAGCTCGGGCATACCCCTACCTACATTCGGATTCTGGAGTTTCAGAAGAACGGGAATGCGCATTTTCACATTCTGCTGAATTGCTATCTGCCGCAAGCGTGGGTCTCGGATGTTTGGAATCGGCTCGGGGGCGGGCGGATTGTCGATGTTCGAAGGGTGGATATGCATCGCATATCCCACTACCTCTCGAAGTATCTGACGAAAGAGATGCTGCTTCATGCGCCAAAACGGTCGCGACGGGTGACTTGTTCGAACGATGTTCGACTCTTTGAGAAGCAGGAGAAGATTCACACCTGGATGGTGAGCCGGGTTCCAATCGTTCAACTCTTCGATTTTCATCGCTCGGAGGTGACCCGGATCGAACAGGATACCGACAGACATTTGGTCGCATTTGAAACCGGATGCGCTATGGGGCCGTGAGACGCGCAGAACCGGGAAAATATACGGTTTCCACGCTCGTTTCGAATCCATCGAGCAAACACGAATTTAAACCGGTATGACCGAAGAGTTCGAAGGATAAGAACCGATGAAACTACCGATTTTTCTGAAAAGCAGGGCAGTCTCCGAAATACTCTCTGTACCGGAGGGGACGATCCGGTATTGGCGGGCTACGGGAACCGGTCCGGCTTGGGTGAAGCTGGAGGGGTCAATCCGATATGATTTAGCCGACGTGCTTCGGTACGTTGAAAAGAACCGGTGCATTCCTTCCGTGCGGGCATTCATGGAGGAGCACGATGGCTCTTAGAAAACGCGGCGGAGTGTTTCACTACGACTTCGCTTTAGACGGAAAACGGTATCGCGGGACGACGAAAGAAACCGTTCTTTCGAAGGCCCGAATGACTGAAGCAAAACTGATGCAGGAAGCAAAGCAACGTAAGTTGACTGTGCAACGCAGGACGCTGACGCTTGCTGTATTTTCGAAGCGCTTTCTGGATTGGGTGGAAGATACCCGGCTGGAGGAGCAATCGAAAGGGTATTACCGCTCAGGATGGAGAATGCTCGCTAAGACACCCATTGCCGGTATGCGACTGTCACACATTACGACGGATGAGGCGGAAGCGCTTCGGTTCGATCATTCGCCTGCGAATGCGAATCGGGCATTGCGTACGCTCCGCAGGATGTTGGGCAAAGCAGCGGAGTGGGGTGTGATTGCATCAGCACCCCGAATCAAACTGATGAAAGAAGAGGGGAGGTCTGAGGTAATCGATGGCGAGGCGGAGGGCAAATTGTTGCGAGTGGCGAAGCAGCCGCTCCGCGATATTTTGACTTTGATTCTCGATACCGGGATGCGACCGGGTGAGGTCTTCCGGATGCGTTGGGAAGACATTGCCTGGGATCGGGGAATGATCTTCATTCCGAGAGGGAAGACGCAACGTTCACGCAGGTTCATTCCGATGAGTGACCGGGTCACGACGGCGCTTCACGCTTTGAGGAATGGGCAGACGGAGGGCTGGGTTTTTCCATCCGATTCGAAGCCGGGTCACATTACCACCGTGGCGAAGGCTTTCGAAGACGCGAGGAGGCTTTCGGGAGTACCGAAGGCGATTGTTCTCTACAGCGCCCGCCACACGTTCGCCACGAAGCTAATGGGGGCAACGGGTGACCTATCGCTTGTGATGCGCGCCTTGGGCCATACAAACGCGCAGACGGCGATGATCTATCAGCATCCGAGTCTTGAAACTGTGCGGTCAGTTGTGAACGCGCAGGTTGGAGGCGATATGGGCCTATGCTCGTAAGTCACATTCCACGTCACACGGTTGTGATGTGAATGGGGAATGTCGCCGTAAGTATTTGATTTGAATGGTGGGCCCGGAGGGATTTGAACCCCCAACCAAGGGATTATGAGTCCCCTGCTCTAACCGTTGAGCTACAGGCCCGTTAATAGGGTGTCATCGGAAGTGTACCGGATGTGCTTGCATTGGTGGTGGATGCGCCCGCCGCTATGGGGTGGCGGGTGGGCAATTAGTTGTATTGGATATATTGCGGACGTCCATAAGAGGGAGCAGTACGATGTCCTCTCACTCGCCTACGTCCGTGGTCTCGATGGATCTGATGATGAGGAGAGTTGCGTCCGTGTGCGATGCGCACAATGTAGCCTCCGGGATGTCGGAAGACCTCGTCTCGTTTTTGCACGCGCTTGAGGAAAACAAGAAACTTGCGATGAACTTCTGGGGCCTGGTGGGGCGCGCCGATGCGACCCATCCGGACGTAACAGCCAGCGCTGCGGACCCGGATTCAGCAGCGGAAGCAGAGCCAAAAGAGACTCCCAATCTGCGTGTAATGCAGGCCCGCACGTTGGAAGCCGTCGTTAAAATGTTGAGCGGACGCGGCGTAGCCGAGATGATTGCGGCAGGCGGAGAATCGCAGCGCAGCGTGGCCACCTTGGCCAGCCTGCTAGCGGGCGAAGATGTCCATTCGAAAGCGGCGGTGAGCGACGTGGTCGGGCGCGACGCCGTGTTGCCGGCAGCGCCGGAAATGGCTGAAAACGTTATAGTTCTCGAGGTGAAGCAAGCCGAGCCTGCGTTGATTCCGGTGGACCATGGACGGCGCTCGACGGACTCTGCGTCGCGCCCGGTATTGAGCTTTTCCAGGTCGCAGGTAGCAATATACGACGAGGAAAAGCTGGAAAGCGAACGGCTGTGGGCCGCATTTGCCGCCGTCAGCCGGACCCCGGAGGAGGTTGGCGCCACCTCAGAAGGACGCGCACAGAGCGGCGTAGTGACGATGCGCTGGGTCGGTTCGGAGTCGAAGGGGCCGGAGCGTGTGAAGAGCGGTAACGGCTTATCCGGCTTTGGAAAAGCACGTGTTCCGGACGCAGACCTGCGTAAAACATTGTTTGAGCTACCCGATGCGGAGTCTGAGGACGATTCGGAGGCCGCGCAGAAGGCTGCCCAGGCAAAGTTGCGCAAGGAGTAGCTGCGGAGCGGGGTGCAGATGGTGGGATCGGTTCTACTGCTGGCGGCGGTGATGACGATTCTCTTCCACATTCACCAGCTTGGCGGATTCCAGCGGCTGGGTGATTCGATTCATGAGTTTGTAGACGAGATTGGCCGTGCGGGCGATGCGCAGGCGGAAAGTGATGCGGGCGACAGCGTAGCCCAGAAGAGTGCGACGCATGGGAAGAATCGTGGTTCGCCCGGGGGTGGAGCAAGGAAGACGCAGTCTTCCGGCCGGTACCAGAGCGCGACCAAGGCGCATTCGGCTGCGCCGCCTGGCAAGGGAGGCGCTACTACCGCAACAGCGCAGGCTGGGTTAGACCGCCCCGCGGAGGGTGGAGGCGTTGAGGATATGGGCGTTTCGATACGGAACGCGACCGACAACCCGGTGCCGGTTGCGGCGGATGTGATGCGGGCGAACCTCATCTCATCCGCCGCTTTGCCGTATGCGACAGTCGCTCCGGTGGGCGAGGTGGAAGGGCGTGTGGTGATGCAGGCCCTGATCTCGAAGAATGGGGTCGTGGAAGACCTGGTCGTTGTCGAGGGGGACCTTGCGCTGCGTGCGGCGGCGGCGCGTACGGTGTCCACCTGGCACTACAAGCCATACCTGGTGAACGGGGAGCCGGTGGCGGTCAAGACGTCGGTGACGGTGTACTTCAAGATCGACCAGTAGCGTGCTACTGCTTTTTTATGAACGGCGCGACGACATAGAGCTTATGGTTTGCAAGGACGTTGCGGACCTCATTCTGCACGCCTATGCCGCGGCGGTTGTAGCCCCAGAGGCCGCCGAAGGGCTCTAATTCGGTTTCGGAGATGGCGGTGTAGATATCGAGATCGGTGCAGCCGAAGTCTTCAACGTAGTAACCGTAGGTCTGGATGGCTTCGAGGATGCGGCGGGCTGGCAGGGTGAGTTTGAGTTGGGCGAGATCAAGCTGCGGATCGAGCTGAATGACTCCGCCATAGGGGACCAGGCCGGTGTTGGTGAAGCCTTTTCCGGTGCAGGTGTTGGTGCTGGCACGAACGTTGGCGTCCCAAGAGTTAGCGGGATAGACGCGCGCGGCCCAGGTGCGGGCGACGGGGCCGCCGAGGGCGTGGCGGATGGGTTGGGTGGGGTCGGTGGCGTCGTTGGGCTGGAGCATGACGGGTAGCTCCGCGAAGTGGGCAGCGATGGAGCCACCGTGGTCACCGAGAGTTCCGAGAGAGGTGGGTGAGGTGGCGTAGAGGGCGTCGGGACCGCCGGTGCCGGGGCTGCGCGAGGTCATATAACTGCTGACGTAGGAATCGGCGGCGGGGTCGACGAATGTCATGTGGTGGTCGCCGGTCGGTTGCCACGGGAGCGACTGCGCCCATTGCGCGGGCATGCGGAAGGTAAAGGTGCGGAGGGTTGCGGTATTGCTGTACCACTGGCTGCGGATGGTGTGCTGAGTGTCTCCGGGTTGGGCGATGGCCTGACCGAAGCCGATGCCGTCACCTTTCTGGTTGGTATCGAGCTGGACGTCTTTGATGTAGCCGGGAGGAAGCAGCACCCTGGGCCAGAGGGTTGGAACGGGTTGGTAGAAGGGTGAATCTGCGGAGAAGTGAAGACTGAGCGGGGTTGCTGTCTGATTGCGGCGGGTGGGCGTCCATTGCTGCGGATTACGGGAGAGTAGAAGCTGCGACTCGTCATGTTCGGAGTCGAGCGAGGGGTCGATGCCCCAGTTTAAATACATCGCGAGGACGCTTTTGCGGGTGGCGAGTTCAGTGGCGGAGAGTATTGCGCCGGGTGTGGTCGTGTCGTTGAGCACTGCATCCAGTGGCCGCGATTGGGCTTCGGGGTGGTTTGCGTAGGGGGTGAGTTCCTGGCTGAAGCGATGGTTGATGGAGGGGATCAGCTCGAGGAGCAGGACGTTTGAGTGGAGGTGGGAAGTAGGCGGGTCTTGCGCTTGAGCCAGGTGGGCGTGTTTTGATGCATGCGAATGACGGCGGCGATGCCGCCACGGCCGCGTTGGCCGGGGCCGACGACGAGTACCCTGCCGACTTTGGAGTTCTTCGGCTTGGCGAACCGTTCGAGCTTCGCGGTCTTGATCGCCATGATGGATGAGTCCATCGTAAAGAAGGCGCCTGAGGTACGCATGGAGTTATTCACTGGGCCTCTGATTGGCGGAGCCTGGTGCGTGATGATAGCGAGTGCCCAAGAGACGCTGGCGCAGGAAGTGGAAGACGAAGACAGGGGACGCAAGGTTATGACCGATAAGACGACGCGGCTCCTGGGAGAGGCGTACTAGGCAGGTGAGGCCGAGACGCTGTATCCAGAGCGGCGGGAGGAACTTTTCGCCGGAGAGAAACTCAAAGGCGGCACCGACGCCGAGGCAGGTGCCGTGGATGTTCGGGGCGTTCTCCAGCATCCACAGGTCCTGCTTGGGTGAGCCGAGACCGACGAAGAGCATCTGTACGCCGGCGGCGTTGATCTCGTCGAGCATGGGGCGCTGCTCTTCCGGGGTGAGGGTGCGGAAAGGCGGTGAGCAGACGTAGCCGACCTTGAGTGTGGGTAACTCCTGCGCGAGGGCTGCGGTCATCTTGTCGAGAGTCTCCTGGCGGCCACCGTAGAAGCCGACGGTGATGCCGCGCTGGGCGGCTTCGCGGAGCAGGGTGGGGGTCATACGGGGGCCGGAGATGCACTCGGCTCCGGCATGACCTAGAGCGCGCAAGGACCAGGCGACGGGAACGCCATCGGGAAGGATCATGCGCGCGCCCGCGTAGGCGGCGTGGACGTCGTCATGGCTGAGTATCTCGACGAGCATGTGGGCGGTGGTGAAGCAGACATAGCCGGGCAGTCGGAGCTCAGCCTGGTGGAGGATAGACTCCGAGACAGACTGGAGCGTTCCTACTTCGATGGGCTGTCCGATCACGAGTTCAGTTTTACGTTCTGACATAAGGCTTCCTTTGTGGATCAAGGGTTCAGTTGGTTGCGTGCATGGCAATCAGTGGAGTGGTGTCTTGTTGGATTGCTACGGGTCAAGTCTTTCTGGCCTCGCGGGCGTTGGTGTACAGACAGGCGAGCGCGATGGTGTAGTAGGCCATCACGTCTATTCCCCAGAGTTGTCCGGTGAGTTATCCGTGAAGGGCGTAGGTGATGAGGATGGCCAGGGTGGCGGCACCTTCGATGGACCCGATGGAACTACGGATGACCTGGCGGATCAGGGTCGCGAGCAGCAGCAGGGGCCATGCTGCTTCGCAGAGCCCGGCGACGGTGAGCATGTCGAGGAGGTCGTTATGGGTGTGGCGGATGCCCATGCCGTACTCGCGGAAGAGCATGTCGGCCATAGAGTTGTAGCCACGGCCAAAGGCCTGTTGGGCTGCAGGGGCGTCGAGGTATCGGTCGTAGGCAATCTTCCAGAAGGTGGCGCGGCCTGAGCCAGCCTGCTCGCCCTGACCGACGTCGGTCCAGCGGGACATGAGTCGCTCCACACCGACAACTGCGGGAATGGCAGCGCCCGCGACGAGGCAGAGCGTGAAGAAGGGGACGAGCCAACGGCACTTGAGACGGTTGGAGGCAAACAGGGCAGCCCAGATGATGAGCCAGGCGAGTACGCCGCCTACCGCGACCCAGCCAGCACGAGCGTAGGTGAGGATGCAGGCCGAGAAGCAGAACGATGCCAGCAGAGCGCAGAGCACGGTGTAGCGGTTGCGGCCGAGATAGATGAGGACGATGCCGCCCGTGATGAGGATGCCGGTGATCATCTTGGCCGTGTCGAACCAACCGGCGGAGGAGAGGACGGCGTCTGCGCCGTAGTCTGCTTTACGCCGAGAACGAAGCCGAGGCTGGCTGCAGAGGACGGCGACGACTCCCGAGAGACAGACACAGTAAAGAAGCTGGCCGTAAGGTGCGAGGCTGGCCATGGAGAGCGTTCCGGTGCGGACGAGCTCTTCGGTACAGGCGATGCCGATAAGGAGGACTACGCCGGGAATGGGGAGACGAAGCGACCAAAGGCTGGACGCTTTCTTGAGATACAACCAGACCAGCGCAATGACGAAGAGCAGGAGAAGAGGGCCGTTGATAGCTTGAAGGAGGCTGAGCGGGCCGATGTTGGGATGCAACGTGTTGTTGAGCTGATTGGCGATGCAGTTGAAGAGAGGCAATGCCGAAAGAGCATAGACGAGCGGCATCGGAAGGCCGGCAGATTGTTCTTTTGGGTTGATCGCGCGGTCCATTAGGCAGCCTGCTCTTCCGAGGCGATACCGCGTAGCGCGAGCCGGGCCGAAGGGATGATGTAGACGATACCGAAGCCGACGAGCGTGGACCAGATGACGCCGGGGAAGGAGCCATGTTGGGCGCAGACGATCTTAAGCGCCAGGCTGACGATGGCGGCTCCGCCGAACAGCATGAGGTGGAGGCGCATGGTTCCGGGCTGGTTGAGGATGGCGTTCATGGAGGCGACGTAGCCTACGAGAACGACCCAGAGAGCGAAGCCGGTGCGGAGGGAGTCGATGGCGCCGACGTCTACGCCAGCCCAGCGCGGCATGAGCCAGCGGCTGGCCGCAAGAAGGAGGCCGCCGCAGAATAGACCGAGGCCGAGGCTGAGGGCGATTGCTCTGCGAATGACACTGCGCGCCCAGGCGCAGTGGCGGCGGGCGAGGGCTGGGGCGATGGCGGGCCAGAGCGGCACCATGAAGTACTGGGCTACGAGCCCGATCGCGAAGATGCGCTGCAGGACCGCATACTGCGCGACCTGGGCCGCGCCCATGGTGTGGGCGATGACCATGTTGTCACTGACGTAGTAGAGCAGGCCGAAGCTTTGCTGGAGGAAGAAGAGTCCGCCGACGGCACCGAGCTTGAGAGCGGTTCACCGGTCGAAGAGGGCGAAGCGGGGGCGGAGGAAAGGGCGCGCCTGGAAGAACTCGTAGATCCAGTTGCAGGCGGTGGCAAGTACAGGCGCTCCGGCGACTGCGGCCACGAGTAACGGCAGACCTCCGCCAAAGCGCGTTACGAGAAAGATGCTAGCGAGTGCGAGGGCATTGCCGGCGGCATTCCAGAGATCTCCGAGGTAGCCCTGCTAGTAGCCGGTCTGGAAGCGGAGGACCGTGCCGAGCGGCATGCTGAGAGCAGCACGAAGGATAAGGATTGCGGTGGCTGCGCCGGCTTCCTTACCTGCAAGCGCGGTCTTGGTGCCGAAAAGTACGTTCCACGGGACGAAGTGCCACACAGGCAGAAGCAGAACGCAGATGGCAGCGGCGAGGAACAGCAGAAGGAAGAAGCTGTAGGAGACCTGGCGGCGGGCCTGGGCGCGATCCTCTTTACCGTGCGCTTGGGCGATGGCTGCGGCGAGGCCGTTGCCTATGCCGAAGTCCGCAAAGCCAAGGAAGAGCATAGATGACGTAATGGTCATCCAAAGGTCGTACCGTTCCGCGCCGAGATAGCGAGAGGTGAGCGGCACCGAGACGATGGTGGTGACGAGAACGATCACCTTGCTGAAGATGGAGGTGAGCGCGGTGAGCGCGACCCGCCGATAGCGCTGGGCAGAGCGTCCACGTTCGCCTTCGAGGTTGGCACGCTGAGAGATAAACTCGCCGAGGCGGCTCAGCGTTGTCCCACCGCTTTGCGCCGGGGCGAGATCTGCCGCAGCGTCGATGGAATCCAGCAGAGGCTCAGCGGTAGGGGCTGTAAGTGGCACCGAATGACCCCATGTGAGCAAGCCGTTCCACTTTGCTCAGGCTATTTTGTGTGACGTAGATGATGTCGCCCGGGCGAAGCTGCGGGGCTTCTTCCAGCTTATTTTTGGAGACAAGCGCTCTGAGGTCAAGCACGCGGGTGCTGCCGGGGCTGTTGGGATCGTCGCGAAGCAGCAACACTTTGGATTGCTTGGCTGACGGTTTGAAACCGCCCGCCATTGCAATCGCATCGAGAGCGGAGAGGTTGGAGCGAAGCTCGACGCGGCCAGGCGTTGTGACTTCACCCTCGACCATGACGGAGGGCTTCTGGAACTCTTACAGTACGACGGAGACTTCAGGCTCAACGAGCCGTGCCGTGGCGAGAGCCTTTACGCGTGCTTTGAACTCTTCGATTGTGAGATCGGCGACGATGAAGGTACCTGTGGCTTCGAGCGTGATACGTCCATCGGGATTGATGGTGACAAGCTGGTTGAACTCCGGCGTGTAGCGGAACTTTACTTCCAGTACATCGCTCTGGCGGAGGTGATATTCGGGGTAGTGCACGGTTAGCGTCTGCGCCGGAGAGGAGGCTGGCGACAGAGCCGCAATGGCGCAGAGGCTTGCGCTGAGTAGCAGGACTCGTGTGGCGGGGATGGTTTTTGCAGCAATCATCTGGATACCTTTTCTCGCCTTGCCAATGAGCGTTGTAGACACAACCGAGTAGACGGCCGCCCAGAGTTTCCAATAAGCCACATGCCTGAACGAGGCCGTGCTTTTCGGTCTTGCCTTCGCGAACCACAAAGATGGAACCGGAGACGAGCGGCGCAAGCCTGAGAGCGACATCGCTGATGGCCATTGCCGGTGCATCGAGAACGATGTGCGGAAACTCCTCAAGGAGTGCGAAGAGAACGGAGGCTTGCTGGCCTCGTCCGGAACGGAGAGGAAACTTCGCGCTGGCAGCCTGGTCCTTGCCGAGCACCCAGATTCTTCCGGAGCCGATATGGTCACACAACGACACGACAGAGTCGCTATTCGAGAGCGAAGCGACAACTTCCGCATCGGCGAGGAGTACCTTGCGACCCGCCGCCGCCAATTCCGTTGCCACTGTGCTTGCCATCCAGCTAACGCCCGCCCGGGATTCGGACGAGGTGAAGAGGATGGCTTCATGAGAAGAGCTTTCGACACCGCCGAAGACTTTGTCAATGAGTCCGGAAAGCGGGGAAGGGCGCGTGCCGGGTGAGGCGTTTACATCCGCATGGAAACCGTTATAACCGTCGGTTCGTGAGAGAGCCTGTCTCATCGCCGCACCTCCTTGAGGACTGATGTTTCGCCGCGTTGCACGGAAAGGTAGAGAGCCGAGAAACTTTGGCTGTTAGGGGGTGGAGTACCCGCAGGTACCGTGGCGAGTAAAGGCGCTTCGACCACATGGAACAACTCGGAAGGAGAACGGAAGGTGGAGGTTTTGGACCATGCCTCAGTCAGAATGGGGGTAGGTGCGGCGACCTTCTGCTCGCTGGATACGAAGCGCCTTTCCTTCTCCGCATTTGTTATATCGAAAGTATTTTCTTTGGCGTGCTCTGTGATGGACTGACTGGCTTCAGCGAAGACGAGACCTGCATAGGCTGGCATGGGGGCAGGCGACTTCGCGGGTACTGGGACCGTTGTCTCGAGTTCGGTTGCAGGTGGCAGCTTGACGGGGACGGTCGAGCTTGCTGGCCTGGCGTGGTCGCGACCGAGCGCGATTGCTTCGGTCGCAGCCGTTACGGCAAAGGCAATGAAGATGGACCAGAAGAAGCCGAGTGAGACAAACAGGCCACGCTTCGGGGAACTTGGGAGGGCCGAGGTGAATGGCGTATCCGGTAGGGCCAGATTGGAGATCTGCTGATCGTCCAGCATCTGCTCGAAGCGGGCTTCATCTGTTTTCTTGTGATAGCTCTGGTCGAGCTCATCGAGTTCCGTCACCTTCTGGAGCAGCTGTTTGTAGATGGGCAGAGTCCGCAGTCAGAGCTGAGCGCCTGGCTTGATCTTTACCTATTTGACGTGCGAGCTCGGCTGTCTGCGCCTGGGCGCCTGCACCGACTGCGGCCATAGGCATGTACTCGCCGCGTGCTACATCCATGGCCGGATTTGCGACCGGGTTAATAGTGGGAATCTGCGCTCTGGTGACCAAGTCTTCTTCCAGCGTGGCGGAGTATGGCGCGACATGCTGCAGCCGCAGCCGTCCGGCCTTTACTTCGGTGCGTATGGCACCGGCAGCCGTCCGGTCATCTCTGGCGCGGACATTATTGGCAATAGGTTTTTCTCCTGGTGGTATCAGACTGCTTCGAATGTCTGGAGTGTTTCTGTGAACGCGGCACCGACGCAGCTCTGGTTCCACGGCGTTCTCGGAACGCAGGTGAGCACGGCAGCCCAGGTTCTGGCGGCGCGGCAGTGGTCCTATGTCTAGGGCCGGGTGTCAGTATTTTCGAAGAGCTACCCTTCGCTGCAATACAACGCTCCTGGTATTGAAGCGACGCAGCGGCCGCAGGCTTTGCTGCTGACGAATATTACGGGTGTGACCGTCGAGCATATCGCTTTCATGAATAGCGGCAGCACGACCGCGTGTCTCTGCTCTGGCATGAAGGGTCAAGCGACTTTCAACGATGACGTGTTCAGTGGCACATTGAATGAAGGTGTCAATGTTCTTTCAGGCAGCGCAGTGTTTACGGGTAGCGAACTGATTGAGAACGGCATTGGAATGAGCGTCCGCGGCGGACAGGGTTTCACGATGAGCAACTCCATTGTGAGCGGCAGCGCGAATCAGGCAGTGCTGGTTGCGTCGAGCACCGGGCCCAGCTCCATCTTTGCTTTCACGATCTCAGGTAACTCGACCAACAGCGCGATGACGGAAGTGATGACCAACTCCAGTTCGTATGGACTAACGGTCTCCAGTTCGGTACTACTTCCCAATCCCTACCAGCCGAAGGTTTTCAACTTCTCCGGCATGACGGATGGCGGCAAAAACTTCTACTAGAACCCCATGCTGAAGCAGCGTGCTGCTCCGTTCATCATTGTTCTTTTTATTGATGATTACAACAATCTTGGTGTGGCCCAGGCTGTCGCCCAGGCGGCCAAGGATAACGGTTGCACCCTGAGCTACGCGATCAACACGAAGCTGATCACACAGCAGAATTGGGCCCTTATCGGCCAGATGCAGACTGCCGGCGTGGAGATTGTGGCTCATACCCGCAGCCACTCCGACCTGGCGAACAACAAGGTGTTCGCGATCCAATACACCGAAACCGCGACCAAGGCGACGATGACGATCGATCAGACGACTGGCTTGCTGCGCACGTATCTGAACGGATCGACGACGCCGGACCTGAGCCTTGCCATCGACGACACCTACAACGGCATGATTGACGTTATTAGCAGAATTCCTGCCGGCAGCCCCTACACGGTTGCAATTCAGGCCGATCAAAATTACTTCACCCCGGTTAACCTGGCCAACGTGGCGAATGTCGACATAAAGACTGCACCTTACATGGCGCAGGCCGGCGCGGGCTATCTGACCTGGGAAATTGAAGGCGCGCAGGCGGATATTGTTGCAAACCTTCCTGGGTACAAACTGAAGGCGTTTGCGACACCGTTCACGTCGTCCAACGCTGGAGTTGAGAACTACATTCGCGATGCTGGCTTGTATTCAAACCGGAATGGATTGCTGACGGCTGCCGCACAGCCGAACGGCAACTGGCTGCTGGGCACCAAGCTGAACGTCTACAACATGGGCGCGGAGTGGTTGCCGTTTGCCTACGATGCGGCCAAGCCAGCTAGCTCGGTCCGGGCTCTCGTTGAAGGTCTGGGAGCATCTGGCGGCATCATGGCTGTCTACTCCCATGGCTACGACGAGTTCAGCCTACAGAGCTGGACGGATCTGTTCTCAACGGTGAAACAGCTTGGCGGAGTGTGCATGACGATGTCACAGGCGAATGCCAATGCCGAGTCGAAGGGCACTTTGTTTCCGGATGGTACGACGAAGAACTACATCCAGTTCGTTCCTCAGCAGCCGAACTACAGCGTTACTCCCAACTCTCCTATGCAGGGTGCACGCAACCTGCAGTAGTTGGAAGGTAGCTTGAGGGCCAGCCCCGGTGGTTCCGGGGCTGGCTGCAACTTTGAAGCACTGCATTTCCTGAAGTTTTTGCGGGGTGTTGGTATTTGTTTCTGGGTCTGGGCTCAACATCGAAGCGGAAGGTGAGGGTTGGCTGAGGCAAATCATTCCATTCACTCTGGCCTTGGTAGTTGGGTCCAACGTTGGCGAAACGGTTGTATTGGTGAGGGTCGGGAGCTCTGTATGTCTGTCGTCATTGCGCTAGGTTTGACGTCATTGATTCTCTGCCTTTTTCTTACGCCAATGGTGCGAGATGTTCTTGCACGGCTGAGGTTAGTTGATCTTCCTAATGACGAGCGTAAATTTCATTTGAAGGCGCGGCCTCGGGTGGGCGGGATCGCGATTATGGCTCCTTACATGGGCTCCCTTGGATTGGTTTTGTATTTTGCTCCGCCACGCGTCAGTCCTTCTCCGGCACACAGCACCATGTTGGCGATTTTGCTTCCAGCCACCGGGTTGATTTTCTTTAGGGTTTGATTGATGACCTGTTGGTGTTGAAGCCGTGGCAGAAGTTGATTGGGCAGAGCCTTCCAGCGGGAATCGCCGTCAACGCCGGAGTTCGCCTTGCCATGCCGCATGAGCTGTCGTGGCTCACGATTCCGATTAGGTTTCTGTGGCTGTTGGCATGCGCCAATGGCTTGAATCTGATTGATGGCATGGATGGTCTTGCTTCTGGGGTCGCAATGTTTGCGACGGGTGCCACGCTCGTGACGGCCTTGCTCACGGGCAACATTGGGTTAGCGGTTGCAACGGCTCCGCTTGCAGGCTGCCTGGCTGCTTCTCTTCGATGCAACTCTTTCCCCGCGACCATATTCCTGGGAGACTGCGGCAGCCTGACGATTGGCTTCATGCTGGGATGTTTCGGGTTGCTCTGGAGCCAGCGAACGGGCGGCGCCTTTGGACTTGCCGCACCCTTGATGCTGCTTGCGCTGCCCCTGGCTGATGTGATGCTAGCTATTGGACGACGCTTCCTGAGGAGCACACCTATCTTTCGTGCAGACCGCTTTCACATTCACCACAAGGTGCTGACGCGGGCCGGAAACCCAAGAAAAGCGGTGCTAGCTTTATATGGTGTCTGTGGAGTCTGTTCGTCCCTGGCATTACTGTTGAGCTTTAGTGGGCATCCATGGATAAGCGGCGTCATTTTCGTGCTGCTTGCCTGTGTGGGTATCAGCCATCTGCGCTACGTGCAGTTTACAGTCGCGTTGAGTACGTTTTTCCGTCGCTCCATGCTTCGCGAAATTCGCGAAGAGATCTATCTCCATGAGCTGCAGCAGGACCTTGCAGGAGCCGAAACCATTGAAGCGATCTGGGATGTTGCGTGTGGTATTTGCGATGAGCTGCACTTTACGACATTGCGGATAACCTTTGACGGTCGTGCCTTTGAGCGATCGACCAAGACAGACGTGAAGACAATGACGTGGGCCATGACGATACCGCAGGGGCAGGAGGGAGACCTAATTCTGACCCGCGGGGCGGAAAATAGTCAGCCACGGTTGATGGCCGCCGTGCTGGATTGCCTACAAAGCTCGATCGCCCAGAAAGAGCTCACAATCCGAAGCCGTCTGATCAAACAGCCGACCTTTACCTATTGGCGCGAGAGCCTGGGAGGGGAACGAGGCGAGGGATTCCAAGGGCGCTTGGAGTGTGCTGGACCGCAACGCTGATCCAGAGGTTTCGAACGCCGTAACGTCTGGCGTATCAATGTCGACCATTCAATAGAGGTCAAAAAACCGCCCTGGCAGGCATGCTTAGGGTGGAGCACGGGGACGGGTGCCCCTCGCTTCGTTCCCGGTCGAGGTGTCCCGGCGTTGTTATGGTGGTCTGAAATATATTTCCGGGATGACGGGATCTGGGCAGACGGCGGTCTAGTCAGCTTTGGGGGCCAATACGCGGCCAATATGCAGCCAAGATCAAATTAAAGCTAAGTTGATGGGTTTAGTAGGCTTAGGCTCAACTTGCCTGCGGCGCTAGCCGGGTAGGTGATGCGTTCCTAGTCGTGTTCCCTTGTCCGCAAATCAACACAAAGTTCGGTAAGCTGGTTGGAGATGGAAGTCCGGCGGTTCGCATCGGGCTCCGTAGGCGACAGTGCGCGGTACCAGGTGCATAGATTGGCGGCAGGGGTGCTTGAGATTCTGAGCAGAGACGCGACTACCGGATATCAAAGATCGACAACACTGCGGAATCGGCGGGCCGGTAGTGCTGGCCTGCTGCTTGGGGCCAGCTTTCTGGTATGTGCGGCCTCCGCATGGATGGTGGTGCCGCCAGCTTACGGACAGGCCGCTGGCGCTGCACCGGCGGCTCCCTCAGTTTTTACAGGACCTACGATGGCTGGGGCACAGGCCGTTGGACCGGCCGCAGAAACTGGCGCCGGGAATCGTACTGCGAACAGCGCCGAAGGCGGATTTGAACAAAGCAGGCAGAAACAAGGCGATAGTTCCGGGGATGACGCCCAGAACCAGTTGCGGCGGAACGATGCGATTGCTCCCGACAAGCTGACGGATTTTCAACAGATGGTGTCGTCGACGACGGGTCGGACGCTGCCAATTTTTGGGGCTTCGTTGTTTGGCCGGAGCACGCCTTCCACCTTCGCTCCCGTAATGGACATACCGGTGACGCCTGAATACGTGATCGGACCGGGTGACGAGCTGCGACTGGCCGTGTGGGGGCAGGTGAACCAGGAGGGATCGTTCCGTGTCGACCGGACGGGCGCAATCTCGGTGCCGCAACTGGGCACGATTCATGTCGCTGGGTTGAAGTTTTCGCAGATTACGGAGTATCTGCGTGGGCAGCTTGGACGGGTGTATCGCAACTTCGACCTGAACGTAAACCTGGGGCAGTTGCGTACAATTCCCGTGTTTGTGGTGGGGCAGGCCCGCAGGCCGGGAAGCTATACGATCAGTTCGCTGAGCACCTTGTTGAACGCATTGTTTGCTTCGGGTGGACCGACTGCGCAGGGAAGTTTACGGCATATCCAGGTGAAGCGTGGCACCGGTACGGTGGTGGACTTTGACCTCTATGACCTTCTGCTGCATGGTGACAAGTCCAAGGATGTGGCGTTGTCGCCGGGAGATGTAATTTTTATCCCGAGCATAGGCCCGCAGGTGGCGCTGTTAGGCAGCGTGAACAATCCGGCTATTTACGAGTTGCGGGATGAGACGACGATTGCGCAACTGCTCGACCTGGCTGGCGGGCGCACGAACATTGCGGCTGGCTCGCAGGTTCGACTTGAGCGAATCTACGAACATGCGGCGCGCAGTATCGCGGACGTCGATCTTGCGAAGACGGATACACCGAATTTGCAGAACGGCGACATCGTATCCGTCAGTGCAATTGTCGATCACTTCAAAGATGCGGTGACGTTGCGGGGTAACGTCGCAAATCCGGGCCGCTACGTGTGGCATGCGGGGATGCGGGTGACGGACCTTCTCCCGAATCGTGAGGCGCTGGTGACTCGCGATTATTGGCGGAAGCGAAATCAATTGGGGCAGATGACTTCTGACTATGGACCGCAGATTGACGCGGCAACGGAAGGCTCGCTGCAGGTGAAGGGCAATAGCGCCACGGCCTCAGCGGATAGCTCGGTGTCGCGTGGTGCGGCCAGTTCCGACGCGGGCGGAAATTCTGTAGGGGTGGCGCTGACGCAGACCAACGGTACGTTTGGCGCAAAGACTGATGTGGTGTTGAGCGCGCCGGACATCAACTGGAGCTATGCCGTGGTGGAACGGCAGAGTGTAACGAATTTGACCACGTCTCTTCTTCCGTTCAACCTCGGGCGAGTGGTACTGAACGGGGACCAGTCGCAGAATCTTGAGTTGCTGCCGGGCGACGTTGTGACGATTTTTTCGACGGCCGATTTGCGCGTGCCAACGACGCAGCAGACTCGATTCGTGCGGCTCGAAGGCGAGTTTGTGGCAGCCGGGGTGTACAGCGTGAACCCTGGTGAGACGCTTCTGGGTCTACTGAAGCGCGCCGGCGGATTTACGGACGATGCGTATCTCTATGGATCGGAGTTCACGAGGCAATCGACCCGCCGCGTCGAGCAGCAGCGCTTGCGCGAGTATGCCGACCAGTTGGATGCGCAGATTCAAACTCAGACGGCTGGAAACAATGCGCGCGCTTTGAGTGATCGCGATGCTTCAGCAGCCAATGCAGCGGCCTTAGATGCGAAGGCGGCCGTTGCGCGGCTTCGACAGATAGCCCCGGTGGGCCGGATCGTGCTTCAACTCAAGCAGGACAGCCGCGACATTGGCACACTGCCAGATATCGCGCTCGAAGATGGTGATCGCTTCGT
>Ga0123336_10001305_pt1 | contig 23157 bp, 23 predicted proteins | sample SSSSmetaG_FD_96466 | JGI IMG/M metagenome (GOLD analysis project Ga0123336, IMG submission 96466) | Glacier valley bacterial and archeal communities from Borup Fiord, Nunavut, Canada, to study Microbial Dark Matter (Phase II) - ​SSSS metaG | ecosystem: Environmental > Aquatic > Freshwater > Ice... | reverse complement strand
TCGCGGCCCCATTTCCGCCGTTGCCGGCCGCGCCGAGGTTGAAGGTGGGCGCACTCGAGAAGATGGGCGTCGACGACCCCGCGGTCACAATAGGCTCCGGCGCGACCACGGCGGGCGTGACCTTCTCCACGGGGCTGATCGGCTCGGCGGCGGTCGAGCCTTGGCGAATGACCCCACTCGGCGGATTGGCCGTCGCCTGTTTCTCGCGGTCGACGAGCTGCTGCAGCTCCTCGATGCGGGCCTCTACCTCGGGTCGCTCACGGGCGGCAGGAGACCGACGCAGAAAGACGCGGTACGCGCGCAACGCCGCGGTGTGATCGCCAGCGAGCCGGTAGGTTTGGCCCAGATTGAACAGCAGTGCTGGCACGCTTTTGATCTCGTAGGCTTTCTCGTACTCGACCGCAGCCTCGCGGTATTTGCCGAGATCGAAAAGCGCCGTGCCGCGCTCGTAGTGCGAGCGGGCGTCGCGTTCCTCGGCGTGCACCGAGCCTAGCGACAACCATCCGAGCGCAAATATAAGCGCGAAGTGCCGTAAAGCCATGATCCCTCCCCGGTAGGACGATATCACGCACGCAGGCGACGGCGCAGCCAAATGCCGCATGCGCAGAGACCAAGGCCAAACAGGATCAGCAGCAGCGACAGCGATGGGGCTCGGGCGCCGGGAGCGGTGTCGCAGCCGCGATTGTATTGGGATAGGTCCGTGTGGGCGCAGCTCTTGGTGGTGTTGGGCGCCGGGTACGCCGCGCACACGCCGGCTACGTCGTCGGCCTCCGGAGAGCGCTTTCGTGTCTCGCCGGGCTGAGCGAAGTTGTACATGGTGGCCCAGGCGATCTTGGTGCGCTGATCCGTGGGCAGGGTATTGAGGCTCGCGCAGGCTGGCGGCGCGGCGCCGGTCTCGTCGACGTCGAACTTGCCCGACGAGGCGTCGAGACAGGTGTGCGAGAGTCCCAACAGATGGCCGAGCTCGTGGGTCAGCGTGTTCTCGAGATCGGCCAGCGAGGTATTGGCTCGCGGCGTGGGCAAGATGGACACCGTGGGATCGACGATCGCGAAGGTGAAGTTGAGGTTGTTCATCTCCACATCGGCATCGAGGATGAGGCCGTCGCGCGGGTCATTGCTGTCGATCATGTAGACCGAGGTGATCGCCGCAGCCTCGGGCGCATAGCACACGCCGTGGCTCTGAGCGTCGTCGGGATGACACCATTTGTCGGTGCGGAACTTGATCACGTTCTTGCCGTCGTAGTGGGCTTCGACGGCGGCGGGCTCGTCGTAGTTGATTTGCAGATACGAGCAGCCGGCGGTGAGGGTGGCCCAGTTGTCGACCGACTTTTTCACGGTGAGGAACAGATCGCTGGCGGCAATATCGGGTGAGCCGGCGATGTCGGGTTGCACGAACACGCAGCCGCCCGGCCACGCCGCCGCCGCACCCGCCTTGCTGCTGCGCGTGCGCACGTAGGCCCCGGCATCACCGACGAGAACAAACGACAGGAAGCAGATCGAAACGATGACCTTGCCGACGGCGCGCATCACTTTTGCGGCCGCGAGCTCGACAGCACGCCGGCCAGATCCTGCTCGAACTCTTCCAGGGCCCGCGTGGTCGGAGCTGGCGCCGCCTTCTGGCCCGGCAAAAAGCTCACCCCCGACAGATCCGGTGGCCGCACCATGCGCCGGCCGCTGGCGTCAGCGACGACGCGCAGCTTGCCCTGCGACATGCCGACCACCCAATCGTTGCCGCTCCGTCGCTGCGCGAACACCACCGCCTCTTCGCCAGCGCGGAACTCGGGCGAGCCGAAGACCTTGAGCGCGATGCCGTCGACGGACCCACCCTCCCGGCGCACCACCACCACGCTGCCCGGCGAGGTCACACCTTTGTAGACCTTCTGCACCCGCATGGTCACGTCGGTGAAGATGGAGTCGTGCGACGCGGTCCAGTGCGACTCGGTTTTCTCGACGGTGGCAAGCAGCACTTGATCGGCGCGATCCGCCAGCTGTGACAGGTCGAGCGCCACCATGATCGTCGCCGAGGCCGGCTGTGGCGAGAGGACCCAGAACAGCGACAGCAAAACCAAGAGATGCTTGCCCATCGTGCGAGCTTAGCACCAGCTCGGTTCTTGTGTTAGAAGTCCGGCCATGTCCGTACGTGTTCGCATCGCGCCTTCGCCGACGGGAGATCCCCACGTCGGCACCGCCTACATCGCGCTTTTCAACTATGTCTTCGCCAAAAAGCACGGCGGCGAATTCATCCTGCGCATCGAGGACACCGACCGCGCCCGCTCCACCAAGGAGAGCGAAGAAGCCATCCTGCGCGCCCTCAAGTGGCTCGGCCTGTCGTGGCAAGAAGGCCCCGACGTGGGCGGCCCGTACGGCCCCTACCGGCAGTCGGAGCGCGCGTCGATCTATCAGGAGCACGCCAAGATCCTCGTCGACAAGAACGAGGCCTATCCGTGTTTTTGCACCGAGCAGCGCCTCGACGAGCTGCGCCAGAAGCAGCGCGCCGAGAAGCTGGCTGGCGGCTACGACGGCCTCTGTCGCCGTCTGCCGCGCGAGGAGTCCCAGGCGCGGCTGGCCGCGGGCGACAAGCACGTCATCCGCCTGGCCATGCCCGACGATGGCGAAATCATCGTCGCTGACGGCCTGCGCGGCGACGTCAGCTTCCAGCTCGCCGGCATCGACGACCAGGTGCTCATCAAGTCCGACGGCTTCCCCACCTACCACCTGGCCAATGTCGTCGACGATCACCTCATGAAGATCACCCACGTCATCCGCGCCGAGGAGTGGATCAGCTCGACGCCGAAACACGTGCAGCTCTATCGCGCCTTTGGCTGGGAAGCGCCCAAGTTTTTCCACATGCCGCTTTTGCGCAACGCCGACAAATCCAAGATCAGTAAGCGCAAGAACCCGGTCTCGCTCGACTACTACCGCGACGCCGGCTATCTGCCCGAGGCGCTGCTCAACTTCCTCGGGCTCATGGGTTTTTCGATCGGCGACGATCGGGAGAAGTTCACGCTGCCGGAGATGGTCGAGGGCTTTTCCTGGGACAAGATGTCGCTCGGCGGCCCGGTCTTCGATCTGGCCAAGCTGTCCTGGCTCAATGGCCATTACATGCGCGCGTTTACCGTCGACGAGCTCCTGGATCGCGTGCAGCGCTGGCGGCTAGGTAACGACTACATGCGGCGTCTTTTGCCGCTGGTCAAAGAGCGCATCGAGCGGCTCGATCAGCTGATCCCCGCCACCGAGTTTTTCTTCTCCGGCGACCTCACTCTCGACGCGGCCTTGACCGCGCAGATCATCCCCAAGGGCAAAGACGCCGCTGCTACCTCGACGGCATTGAGTGAGCTCGCCGACGAGCTCGACAACGTCAGGCCGTGGACCGTCACGACGATCGAAGCCGCGGTGCGCGCATACGGCGACAAGCTCGGCTGGAAGCCCAAGGAGCTCTTCATGTCGCTGCGCATGGCGGTGACCGGCCGCAACGTCGCGCCGCCGCTCTTCGACACCCTCGACGTCGTCGGCAAAGAGATCGTGCGCCGTCGCATGCGGCTGGCGGCCGAGGCCCTGCGCGCCGGCTAGACATGCTCGGTCGGCTTCCATCCAAGCTGCAACAGATCTGGCGCGAGCTCGAATCGCGTCGAGAAGAAAAGCCGAACGGACTGGTGCCACCGACGGTGATGTTGACCGCGGCGCTCATCCTGCTCTTTCAGCAGGTCTGGGGCAACTGCAACACTTTCGAGCATCTCTTCGCCCGTTACGCGGCCTGGCGGTGGTTCGAGCTCGGCAGCTTCGTTTGGTGGACGTGCAGCAAGCTCGTTGGCTACATCGCCGTCCCGATGATCGTGCTGTGGCGGCTCGGGCTGCCGCTGTCGGATCTGGGCTGGTCGACGCACGGCCTCGGTAGCCATGCCAAGATCTACGTCACGATGTTCCTGTTGGTGCTGCCAGCCGTGATCGTCGCCTCGGGCACATTGCCGTTTTTGTCGACGTACCCGTTCTATCGACTCGCCTATCGGAGCTGGCCGGATCTGTTGATCTGGGAAGGCTGCTACGCGCTCAGCTTCCTGGCGCTCGAAGTGTTCTTCCGCGGCTTCATGCTGTTCCCGTTGCAGCGCGCGTTCGGCGGCCATGCCATCTGGATCATGGTCATTCCCTACTGCATGATCCATTTCCAGAAGCCGGCCGCCGAGGCGCTCGGTGCCGTTGGTGCTGGTGTGGTGCTGGGCGGGCTGGCGTTGTGGACGCGCAGCATCTGGTCGGGCGTCCTCATCCACGTGGCCGTGGCTTGGACCATGGACCTTTTGGCGCTATCGAAAGGGAACGGGTTCCCGTCGCTGCACTAGCGACGGCCGTTCTTCTGCTGCGGCTTGCGCTTCGCTTGCGCCTTGGGGGCGGCGACGGTCTCTTCAGCGACGACAGCTTCCTCGACAATCGTTTCTTCAGTCACGTCAGCGACGGCAACGTGCGGTTCGGCGACGAGCTCCAGGGTCGGGGCGGCGAGCTGCAGCCCTTGCTTGACCAGCTGGTCGACCTTGGCGGTCAGCTCTTCGACGCGGGCGGCGAGATCGGCCAGCTCGGAGCGGGTGGCGATGGACAGGGCGGCGCGGATGCGGACCAGCACTGTGTCCCAGACGCCGCGGAGCTGCTCGGGCACATCGAGCGCCCGACGCGCGGCCGACTCGAGGGTCTGCACGCGGCCTTCGACCTGCTTCTCGAGGGTCACGAGCTGCAGCTTGGCGGTCGAAAAGGTGTCGCGAAGGCGGTCGGTGAGAGCGGTTGCGGTCGACATCAGGTCCTCCTGGGTAAAATCGCCTCTAACGCGGCGCGTCAGTCAGGTATCATGGGGCAACGCGTCATGCGTGTCAAGTTTTGCTATATAAACGCACTGTTCGACCTCCTTGTCTGACCTCATAGCGTCTAAGATACTGATTTAAAAGGTAAACTAGGCGTCCGTGGGACATCCAATTACGACGAATTACAAGTTCATGACAATGTAGGCACCTCCGACGCCTCTAATCGGACCCCTCGGATCTCTTTCCGTGGCTTCCCTGGGTTCGTTTGGAGCGCGCATGAGCTGGTTCACCGTCGAGCACGTCGTACTTGGCACTTATCTCGTCATCCTTCTCACCCTCGCCCTCTACGGGTTTCATCGTTCGATGCTGGTGTGGCTCTATTTCAAGAACAAGCGGGCCGATCCGCAGCCGCTCAGCCTGTTTTCGCCGAAGCCGCGCGTGACCATTCAGCTGCCGCTCTTCAATGAGATGTACGTCGCCGCGCGCCTGCTCGACTCCATCTCCGAGATCGACTACCCGCATCACCTGCTCGAGATCCAGGTCCTCGACGACTCCACCGACGAGACCCAGAACATCTGCAAGCAAAAGGTGGCCCAGCTCGCCGCCACCGGCCTCGACATCGTCTACATCCACCGCGTCGACCGCTCCGGCTTCAAGGCGGGCGCCCTCGCCAATGGGCTCAAGACCTCCAAGGGCGAGTTCATCATGGTCTTCGACGCCGACTTCTTGCCCACGCCCGACGTGGTCGAGAAGACCGTCCACTTCTTCACCGACGAGAAAGTCGGCATGGTCCAGGTCCGCTGGGACCACGTGAACCGCGACTACTCCCGCCTCACCGAGCTGCAGGCCATGATGCTCGACGGCCACTTCGTCATCGAGCACACCGCACGCTACCGCTCCGGCCGCTTCTTCAACTTCAACGGCACGGCCGGCATCTGGCGCCGCAGCGCCATCGACGACGCGGGTGGCTGGTCGCACGACACGCTCACCGAAGACATGGACCTCAGCTATCGCGCCCAGCTCAAGGGCTGGAACTTCATCTATCTCAAAGACGTCGTCTCGCCCGCCGAGCTTCCCGTGGAGATGAACGCGTTCAAGTCGCAGCAGTTCCGCTGGGCCAAGGGATCGATCCAGGTGGCCAAGAAGCTCTTGCCGCAGATCCTCCGCTCGAAGGTCTCGTTCAGCGTCAAGCTCGAGGCGTTCTTCCACCTGACCAACAACTTCGCCTATCCGCTGTTGCTCCTCATGAGCATGCTGCTCCTGCCGAATCTGCTGTTGCGCGCCCGTCACGGCTGGCGCGAGGTGTTGGTCATCGATCTGCCGCTGTTCTTCGGCACGACGCTGTCGGTGGTGTCGTTCTACATCACGTCGCAGCGCGAGATTCAGCGCGACTGGCGCGCCACCATCAAGCGCCTGCCGCTCATGATGTCGCTCGGCATTGGCCTCTGTGTGAACCAGACGCGCGCGGTCTTCGAGGCGCTGTTCGGTGGCAACTCCGGCGAGTTCGTGCGCACGCCGAAACACGGCGTGGTCCGCAAGTTCGAGGGCTGGACGGCCAAGAAATATCGCGGCGCCAAGACCGTGGTGCCGTGGGTCGAGGTCACCTTTGCCATCTACTTCGGCGTCGCCACCGTGCTCGCCGCGTTCGCCGGTCACTGGATCTCGATGCCGTTCCTGATCCTCTTCGCCATGGGCTTCGGCTACGTCGGTGTCTTGAGCCTGCACCAAACGCGTTGAGTCCTGGCTCGGCCGTCGCTTGACAAAGGCGCGAGCGACGGCGACCGTGAAATAATGAGACCCTTCCGCCTGGCTTCCCTGCTGGTACTGGCTGGTCTGTTTGGCGCGATGGCCCTTCCAGGCATGGCGACCGCCGCGCCTGCTGCACGCAAAGCCGACAAGGACCTGGCCCGAGCGGCCTTCTTGCGCGGCACCAAGCACTACAATCTCAACGAATACAAAGAGGCGCTCGACTCCTTCAAAGACGCATATCGCGCCTACGAGGAGCCGAGCTTCCTGTTCAACATTGCGCAGTGTCAGCGTCAGCTCGGCATGCGCGCCGACGCCATCCGGTCGTATCGCGCCTACCTCCGTGAGGGCAGCAACATCCGCAACCGCGAAGACGTGGAGCAGATCATCGCCGGCCTGGAACGCTCGGTCCGCGACGAGGAAACCACCCGCGCCCGTCCGCCCCAGGGCACGCTCGGCCCCGACGGCGCACCGGGCCGGGTGAATCCCGATGCGCCTTCTGGGACGACGACGCCGGCCACGCTCATGGTGACCGCGCAGCCGGCCCACACGCCGGTGTACAAGAAATGGTGGCTGTGGACCATCGTCGGTGTCGCCGCGGTGGGTCTGGGGGTCGGCCTCGGGCTGGGCCTGACTCAGGGTCCGTCTTTTCCAGATGCCAGCACGCCTGGCGGTCGGGTGAGGTTCTGATGCGCCCCGTTCTGTTGCTGTCGTTGCTGTCGTTGTCGGTTGGCTGCGACAAGGGAGCGCTGGTGGTGGTCACGGTTTCGTCGGACACAGCCATCCATCCCTCCAGCCTGGCCGGCACCATCACGCTCGGCGGCACGACGAAGCCATTCTCGCTACCCGTCGGCGACGCCGGGATTCCGCCCGATTTTGTCTTTGGCATCGAGCTGCCCACCAGCGCCAGCGGCTCCGTCGACGTGACTGTCACCACCGTCGGTCTGTCTCCGGAGCTGACACGCTCGGGCTCGGTGCCAGTCGTGGCTCATGGGCGCGCCGATCTGGCGCTGCACCTTGGCCCAGGCGGGCCCGACATGGGCGTGCCTCCGGACCTCTTCGACCGTGATGCGCTGCCGATCTTCAGTCACAAGTACGTGGTCTCCCACGTGCAGTTGTCGCGCGGCAACAGCGACTATGTCTACGACGTCGACGGCGACGGCAATCCTGAGAATCGCTATGGCGTGCTGGTCATGAGCGACACCAACATGGTGACGCCGAGCGCCTTCATCGACGAGATCGCCGTCAATCAGTCCATCACGTCGGGCAAGCAGCTGGCCCTGCTCGAGCTGCGCACCACGGACGGCACCTTCATGAGCGACGGCGCCGCCACCAGCGTGCTGCGCGCCGCCTTTCCCAAAGTGCCCGCGCTCGACGGCACCGATCAGCTCACGGTCCTCACCGCGGTGACGCCGGTGCAATTCGATGGCTCCCTCAGCAGCGGGACTTTCACGTCGGTGCCGAGCGCCACCAGCAAAGATCCGCATACGTTGCATCTGCTGTTGGCCACCGCCGGGCTGCTCGTGCCCGTGACGCTGGTCGCCACCCACGTGAGCTACCACGTCACCAGCTCCGGCGTCATGATGGGACAGCTCAACGGCGCCATCGCCAACGCCACGATCCAAACCGAGACCATCCCGGCCATGGCCACGGCCATGACGCAGGCCATTGCCAGCGGCATGGGCATCAATTTCAAGATCTTCGACACCGGCGACACGGTGAACCCCTGCGACGCGGGCATGCCCAACGATCTCTCCGCTGGCGGCATGTGCGGCTGCGCCGTCGCTGGCGACAACATCATCGCTCCCTGCGAGCTGTCGCAAAGCGGTCTCATCCAGGCGCTGCTCGCGCCGGACCTCGACCTCTACGACAACAACGGGCAGTTCAAGCCAGACCCGGCATTGGTCTCCAAAGACTCTCTGTCGGTCGGCCTGGGCTTCGTCGCCGTTCCCGCGACGTATTAGCTACCCGCCGTGCAAGCTATCGCTCTCGCGGTGCAGCCTGCCGCTGTGGGTTTCCTGTTGCTGCTCGGCGGCGTGGCCTTTGCGTCCGACGATCCCACCATGGCTGCCCATGCCGCTCTCGACGCCCGTCGCGACGAGCTGGAGGTCTGCTTTCGCGGCAACGTGGCTGCGGCGATGGGCTTTCCTGGCGTCTTGACCGTGCGGTTGACCGTAGCCAGCGACGGGAAAGTGACCACGTCGAAGCTGGTGCGCGGCACGGGGCTGCCGCGTTATCGCGATCTGTGCGTGGTGCAACACCTCAAGAACATGCAGCTCCCACGCGGCACGCCGCCGCTCCTGGTGCATCGCTTCGAGTGGCGCCATGCGATGCCATTTCCCGAGCCCGACCCGCCCGACGGCGGTCTCTGACGGCTCAAGTTTTGCGGCGGCGGACCGATTGAGCAGGGGTGGAACCCGCACCTCGATACGTGGCCATCACCAATCGGCTCAACAAGCTGAACGCCATTGGCGGTGGTGTGATTGCGTTGCTGACGCTGGCCACGACCTGGGGCCGGTGGCACACGTTTACCGTCGTGCTTGGCGTGCAAACCGTCGCCATGGTTTACAACTTTGGCTACAACGTATTTTTCATGGCGCGTATGCGGGCGCGGGGCGAGATGCTGCGCACTGTCGTGAATGCGGCCATTTCGCTGGTGGTCTGCTACGTCGCCGATTGGCCGGTGTCGCAGTGGTTGGTGCTGCCGTATCTGGCCCTGGTTTCGGAGCACTCGGCCGGCCGACACGTGGTGATCGGCATCGCGGTGGTCTGCGTGATCCAGGATATGTTTGCGTTCTATTGCCATGTGCCGTGGCTGTATCCAGTGGCGTTCACGGGCCTCGCTTGGTTCTGTTACGAGATATCGAGGACGCGGTTCGGCATCATCACCAGCATGCTGGCCGACAGCGACGCGCAGCGCACCGAAGTCGAGCGCGCCCACGCCCGGCTCAATGCCGAGGTACGCGCCCGCGAGCAGATAGAGCTCGAGCTGCGCCAGTCGCAGAAGCTCGAGGCCATGGGCCGGCTGGCGGCGGGCGTGGCGCACGAGATCAACACGCCGGTGCAGTTCGTCAACGACAGTGTCCAGTTCATTTCCGAAGCCGTCCGCGATTCGGAGCCGCTGGTACGCCGCTATCAGGCGCTAGGTCGAGCGGCCGCGGAGTTTCCACAGCTGGCCGAGGAGGCGTCGAAACTGGCCGCGCTCGAGGACGACATCGATCTCGATTATCTGCTCGATCATGTGCCGGCCGCGGCGGCGCGCTCACTCGAGGGCCTCGGTCGCATCGCCAGCATCGTCCGCTCGCTCAAGGAGTTTGCCCATCCCGACTCCAAGGCGGTCACCACCATCGATCTCAACCAGGCCATCAAGAGCACGCTGACCATCGCTGCGCACGAGTACAAGCTGGTGGCGGATCTGGCGACCCGATTCGGCGAGCTGCCGCCGATCTCGTGTCGCGCTGGCGAGATCAACCAGGTGGTGCTCAATCTGGTGGTCAACGCCTCTCACGCCATCGCCGACGTGGTGGCCAAAACCGGCGTGCGGGGCAAGATCGGCGTCGCCACCCGACTCGACGGTGACCAGGTGATCATCGAGATTTCCGACACCGGCACCGGCATCCCCAGCGCGCTGCATCAGCAGATCTTCGAGCCGTTCTTCACCACCAAGAGCGTCGGCAAAGGGACCGGCCAGGGACTGGCCATCGCCCGCACCGTCGTCGAGAAACACGGCGGCAAGCTGACTTTCGACACCATGGTGGACCAGGGGACGACCTTCTGCATCAGCTTGCCGCTGTCGCAGTCCGCCGCGCTCGCCGCGTAGTTCCTTGCATTCGTGCAAGTCAAGGTCGCAATTTTGCGAGCACGGCTCGGCCGGCCAGTCCGTACGCTGAGGCATGGGTTACGACGTCACGTTTCAGCTCGTCGATAGCAAGGCGGTGTACGGACTGTTCGGCGCGCTGGCGGGCGGATCACCGCCGCCCGCGAGTCCCTTCGATCGGCAAGTCGAGGCGGCGGCACAGTGGCAAGCGGTCCGGACCGCGCTGGCAGAGGCGCCGCTCGGCGAGGCTGCGCGGGCGCTGTGCGCGTTTGCGGTTCGCTGGAGCGCGTGCGCATTGCCGCATGTGAGCACGCGCAATCTGGCGGTCACGCATGAGCCGCTGCGCATGCCGGAGGAGCTGAGAGGTCTCGGCGCGCCGATGCGGTTCGGCTTTGGGTCGCCGGCCGAGCTCTTCTCCGGTCTGGAGGCGGTGCGGCCGGGCCTGACAGCGCACCTGCCTTTACGGCTCGATGGCAATCTCTCGACGGGCGGCTTCGTGACGTATGTGCGCCGTGGTGCTTCCGAGCTCAGGCGATTCGTGGACGAGCTGCCGGCGCAATGGCGGCCGCGTGTGCAGCCGTTGCTGGCGCTGTTTCGGGCTGCGGAGCGCGCGCAGTTGAAGATCTGGGAAGCGAGCGATCTGATCTCGGGTCCAGTGGTCGACGAACGACGGTTGTATTGGCCGGGCCTCGATCGCTTTCCGCCTGGCGGGGATCGTCTGTCGGCCGACGAGTGGACCCGGCTGGGGCCGATCTCGGCGGAGGGCGATCTCGAGGATCTGTTCATGCAGGTGGCCGCGGCCGATCCGCATGATCTGTCGACGGTGCCGCTCATTCAGGCGGTCCTCGACAGATCCCCACTTGGGCCGGAGCACATCGGCTGGGTGGACTATCAGCGCTTTCGTCCGTCGCTGTCGGCGTGGCTGGAGGCGACGTTGGTGCATGCCGAGGTCCGCACGCGCAGCTGGCTGTTGTTGCGCAAGATCGAGCGTGGCAACTCCTGGGGCAGTGACACGCCGTCGGTGCGGCCGTTGCCGGAGGCGGCCGTGGCGCAGACGCTGGCCGAGGCGCGGCGCGAGTTCGATGTGGCGGTCGTCGAGGCGTTCTTCGACAAACAGCGGCCGTTGTCGCCGGAGCACGCCGAGGAGCTTGCGCGCGCCCGGCGTCGCATCGCCGGAATGACCTACGGCAACGATGACGGCGGCTGGTTCGGTGAAGCGTCGATCGACGCCGCATCGGTGCGGCGCGCGGTCGACGAAAAAGACATCGGCACCATCCTCGACGTGGTCGACGCCATGGATCGCGGTGCGGGGGTCGTCGAGGAGAGCGCACAGCGCGATCTGCTCCTCGCGTGCTGGGCGGTGTTGAGTCGGGCCCCCAAGATGCCGGCGCAGCCATCTTCACGTCAGCCTTTTCAACGGCCGTCAGCGACGGTAAAGCGGCGCGCATACGAAAGCCCGTCCGAAGCCGCGGCGATCATTCTGAAGCGCCTTGGGCCCGGCGTGCGGGCGCGGCTGGCCGCGACGATCTACGAGGATCCCGATCCCGGATCGTTCGAGCCGCCCGATGGCCGGCGCTGGGACTTCACGCGGGAGGAGACGGCGTCGGTGCGCCCGGCGATCGCCGCGTATCTGGCCGCGGTGTACGAGACCGGGGAGCCGCAGTCACGCCACAGGCAGGAGCTTGGGCTCGTCGACGAGCCGTTCTACGTCGACACCTGGCGGCACCTCTTGTCGGTCGATGCGGAGCGCGCCGCGAAGCTGTTCGACGATGTGTGCCAGATGAACGACGCGCCCGACGAACGGGTCTTCTATGCCGCGCTCGATTTCTCCGTCGCTGGGACCTGGATGGTGGAAGGCCTGCGCCAGCTTTTCGATTATTCGGTGAGCGACGCGCCATACGATTTTCTGGAGGCGCAGACAGAGACCACCCTGCGGGCCATCGTGGCGGGCTTGCCCGAGGACGAGCCGCTGGCAAAGACCGCCGCAAAGCAGCTACGTGGCCCGGATGCGCTGCCGCCAGAAGATCTGTGCTTCGACGAAGGCACGCTCCCAGCGACGGTGCTGGCCGAACGCTATTGGTCGACGTTCACCACCGGGCGCAGCAGCGAGTGGATCGCGCGCTTCTGGGCGGCGCTCGAGAGCCTGGCGGTCCGGGGTCATGCGGATGCGGTGGTGGTGGGGTTCGGCGCTTGGTTGAAGACGCACGGTCAGGAAAGCCGACTGTCGTCGGTGACGATAAAGGTGACCGGCATGTTGAGTCGCCTGGCCCGCGAGCTGCCGAGCGCGCTCGGGCCCTGTGTCGCTGCGGTCGACCTTGCCTTTGCCGTGGAGGCGAATCCCAACTTTCTCTACAACGCCGCGTGTGCCTACGCCACGCGGGGCGAGCCGGAGCGCGCTGCCGTATACCTGTCGCGCGCGATCGCCCTCGATCCCACGCAGGCCGACGACGCCCGCCAAGACAACGACTTCAAGACTTGTCTCGACCATCCCGCGTTCGTGGCGCTGCTGAAGTAAGGATCGCGTCGGCGCTTTTCTTGGCCAACACGGTGGCCAGGTGCTCGATGGAGTGCTTGGTCTTGCTGACGCGCTGGATGGGGCCTTCCAGCCACAGCGACGAGAGGCCGTGTACGGTGGACCAGCCGAGCAGCGCGGCTTCGAACGGATCGGCGCGCGTGTGGCCGGCTTCGGTCAACACCGCGCGGACGGCCTCGACCAGGAGCTCGAACGTGGACAAGGAGACCTGGTTCAGCGGCGGCTCACGCCAGCGATCGGCCAGCGTCGACGAAAACATGACCTGAAAATGGGCCGGGTGGGCGACGGCGAAGCGCACGTAGGCCACGCCCATGGCCTCGAGGCGCGCGCGGGGACGGCGATGACGGGCGGCCGACGCGCGCATGGAGCGGGCGAGCGCGTGAAAGCCTTCTTCAGCGACGGCGGCCAGGAGCGCGCTCTTGTCGGCGAAGTGCGCGTAGGGCGCAGCCGGGCTGACCAAGGCCGCGCGGGCCACTTGACGTAGGGTCAACGGGGCGAGGCCACCCTGGCTGACCAGCGTCAGCGCGGCGTCGACGAGAGCGCGGCGGAGATCGCCGTGGTGATACGGCTTCTTGGCGGGTGGGCGCATGGGCGCATCTTGACAGTGTTTAGATCGTCATTCAATCTGGCTCCATCTAAGCAGTGTTTAGATGGGAGGCGGCATGTACCACGGCATCGTTCGGCGCAAGCTCCGGCACACCTTCGAACGACTCAACGCAGGCGACCATGCGGCGGTGGTGGCGCTGTTCGGCGTCCAGCACGAGCATTCGTTTCCCGGCGCGCATCCCCTCGGCGGCACCCGGCATACGCTGGCGGCCACGCGTCGCTGGTATGCGCGCCTCGGCCTGTTGCTGCCCGATGTGCAGTTCGAGATCCGCAACCTCGCCGTCAGTGGCTGGCCTTGGCGCACCACGGCCGCCATCGAGTGGAGCGATCGCGGCACGACCGCCGACGGCGCGCCTTTTTCCAACCAAGGCGTCCATATCGTGACGCTGGTCTGGGGCCGCGTGGTGCGGCTACAGATCTACTGCGACACCGATTTGCTGGCCGCGGTCTGCCGTCGCCAGGCCGCCCTCGGCATCGTGGACGCCGACGCTGCGCCGATCACGGATTAGGTTAAACGAACAACCACCCGGTCGGTGGAGGAGACGTTTGAACCCCTACATTGAAGTAGGTGGGCTCAGCTAGATAACCGATCTGGGCTTCCCGACGAGCGGGTATGCACGCCTCGGCCAGCGGCTGATCCCAGGTCCATGATCGTAGGGAAAAAACGGTCTCGTCCTGTCGTACCGGGCAGTCTGAGAAAGCATAGGCACCCCCAACGACCGCGTCAACCAAGCATCTGAAAGCGGAGGGGGTCCATACCAAGATCAACGCCGGCTTCGCGATACTTGCGATACCCTGTCTCACCTTGCGGACGGCCTTTTTCGCTTTGTCGCTGGCGGCGTCGACGGCGTTCGCGGATGTCTCGCCGCCGGTTCCAGCCACGCCGTCGTGGGTCTCGCAGTCGGAGATCGAGCCTCTGGCCCGTCGCTATCGGTTGTTGCGGCAGCGACAAAAGGCACTCTCACCCAACCAGCGTGACGCCGAGCTGGAGAAGTTTGGCGGCGCGTTTCATCACAGCCTCGAGGCGCTGGGCAAAGCAATTGGAAGTGGCAAGTGGACCCGGCAGGAGCTTGAGCGCTGGATGGGCGCACCTGACGACGAGGTGCATCCCAGCGATCCGTTATGGACCGGCACGCCGCAGAAAGATCGCGGGTCCGACGGCAAGGTCTTACTGGTCTATCGCTGGCGCGGTCTACACGACTATCTGTACTTCGTCAGCGACGGTAAACGCGTGCTGCGCTCCGGCTGGTACGCGGCACTCGAATAGAGTTACGGCGTGCAGATGCTGATGGGGCCGGTGTTGCTGTCGAAGGTGATGCAGCCGGTGCCGTAAGGACAGCTGCGGCTGCCGGTGGGGCACTGCGTGTAGCACTGCGAGTTGACGCAGATGGAAGCGTAGTTGGTGAGGTCCTGCGGGCAGTCGAGGTCGACGTTGCAGGTCACCGTGCAGAGGCTGCCGGTGTAGCCGGCAGACGCGGGCAACGTGGTGTCGAGACACGCCGTGCCCTGTGTGCAGCGGTCGCCTGGGTAACACGACTCGTACGGATCGTCGACGGCGGGGCCGACGGGCTCGATACGACAGCCGCTAGAAACGACAGCAACCAAAGAGAAGAGGCTCAAAAGGACAATGCGCATGCAGTGCTTCTGGGCAGCAGGGCGAGCGCGTCAAGGCCCGGGTGGAATAATTCGGAGGAGCCGGCGTTGCGCCAGCGTTTACGGCTCCTCGCGCCAGTTGACCGCGCCACCTTGGACGGCCGTCGACGGGATACCGGTGTTCATGAGGTCGACCTTGCCGAGGATGGCGTTGTGGCGCTTGTCGACGACATGGGCGTGCTCGCCGGTGTCCATGCGGATGGCGTCGCAGGGGCAAGCCTCGACGCACAGACCGCAGACCACGCAGCGCAGCTCGTCGATCTCGAAGATGGCCGGGCGCTTCTCGTTTCCGTTGCCGGTTTCTTCAGCGACGATTGTGATGCAGTGCGCCGGACAGGCTGTCGGGCAGCACATGCAAGCCACGCAGCGGACTGCGCCGTCGTCGCGCAACATCAGCCGGTGGAGCCCGCGGTGTCGCTCGGGATACGGAATCTTTTCTTCCGGATAGTTGATGGTCACTTCCGGCTTCTCACGCGCCACGTTCTTGAAGAAGTGCCGCATGGTGACGCCGAGGCCAGTAATAATGCCGCCAAGGCCGAGGGTCTTGTTCAGCGTCTCGGGACGGTGCGACACAGCCGGCTTGGCGCGGCTCGTCTTGTGCGGAAAGCCGTTCTCCGCGCGCGCCCCCAAATGACCGACGGGACCGACGGAAACTTCGGGCGGAATAGGCTCGTGCGGCTCGACGTGCTGGCTCACTTACCGGCTCCCATCCGCCACAGGACGAACACGGCGGTGACGAGGATGTTGGCGATCGACAACGGCAGAAGCTGCTTCCAACCGAGCTTCATGAGCTGGTCGGGACGGATGCGCGGCAGGGTCCAGCGGATGATGAGCTGGAGCCAGCAGAAGAAGACGATCTTGAGACCCCAGACTGTGGTCTGCACGATGAGCACGAGGACATGCGGCATGGCCAGGTGATGGCTGCCAAAGTGGAACCCGTCGGTGTGTAGACCCGGCAAGTGATAGCCGCCGAAGAAGACAGTGGTCATGATCGCGCCGAGGAAGATGACCTCGATGAACTCGGCCAGGAAGAACATGCCGAAGCGCATGCCGGAGTACTCGACGAAATAGCCGATGACCTCCGACTCACCCTCGGGCGTATCGAACGGCGTGCGCTTGGTCTCGGCGATGGCGGCGGTGAAGAAGAGAAGGGCGCCAAGCGGCTGGCTGAAGATACCCCAGGCCAAGAGGCCACCCGACTGGGCCTCGACGATGGCGTGCGGCTCGAGCGTGCCGTAAACCAAGAACGCGCCGAGGATGGCCATGCCCATGGTGACTTCGTAGGACATCATCTGCGACGACGCGCGGAGACCGCCGAGCAGCGACCATTTGTTGTAGCTGGCCCAGCCGGCGAGCGTGGTGCCGTAGACGGCCAGCGACGCAATGGCGAAATAGAAGAGCAGACCCACGTCCATGCGGGCGACCTGCATCGTCGCTGTCGGGCCGCAGTTGGCGATGTTGGTGACCACATCGCCGAGGTGCTCGACGCAGACGTCAGAGCCGAAAGGCACGATGGCGAAGATGACGAGGACGGGCACGACAGCCATGACCGGCGCCAGCGTGAACAGCAGGCGGTTGGCCTTGGCCGGGACGAAGTCCTCTTTCATGATCATCTTCACCGCGTCGGCGATGAAGTGAATGATGCCCCAGGCGGTGACGCCACCGATAGCGGCGCGGTTCGGGCCGACACGGTCTTGCATCATGGCCGACTGCTTGCGCTCCATCCAGGTCATGAGCGACGCCATCGGCATGACGACGGCGAGCAAGAGCAGCAGCATCTTGACGAGCGCCTGGAACCAGGCGGTGTTGGCGAACGCGCCCCACTCGTGGCCACCGAGCCAGGGCACCAAAAATCCGACGCCAGCGACGAGCGCGACGGCCAGGCCGACGAAGGCGATGGTGGGGACGAGGAAGAGTAGGAAGATGCCTTTCATGGCCTAGCCCCTCGAGTGCGCGAAGCGGAGTTGGACCAACGGACGCTCGCGGCCGGCTTCGGCTGCGGCAAAGGCCGGCACCGTGTCCTTGAGCTCTTTGAGGAGCGACTTCCAGGTCGCGTATTCCCACGTGGTGTTGAGCTTCTTGGCGAGGAGCGCGGCGAGCTCGTGGGCCGGACGGGCGACTCCGGGCGGCTCGAGGGCGGCGCGGCTGCGCTGCACCAGCCCTTGACGGTTGGTGTACGTGCCGTTCAACTCGGCCCAGGCCGCTTGCGGCAAGACCACCGTCGCTGCGTCGGCCAACACACCGCCAAACGGCGAGATGAAGATCGTTTTGACCTTGCCGATGCGCTCCGCCGTTTCGGCCGACACATGGCCACCGAGCACGATGGCGACGAGGAGGCCCGCGCCGTCGAAGTCGTCGACCGGCTTGACGTTGGCCGAGCCGAAGACTGCCTCGGCGATGGCGCGTGCGCCTTTGCTGTTGGGGTTCTGATCGGCGTCGCGCAAGATCTTGTCGGCCTTCGACGGATCCGGCGCCCGACGAGAGAGATAGGCCGTCGTCGCGCCGAGCTTGTGGGCCAGCTTGGCGATGGCGTAGTTGTCTTCGTTGGTCGACTGCGCGTCGAGAATGACCGTGAGGCCCGGCCCGGCACTTTTGATCAGGGACGCAGCCTCGGCAATCGCTAGCTCGATCGACTTGGGCGCGCCAGACACCCGCGCACCGCCGAGCCGGTTCTTGGCCAGCTCGTGGTAGGTCAGGCGGCCGTCGTCGCACATCCAGAACTTGTTGACCGCTTCGTTCTCACGGGGGACGAGCCGCTGTACGCGACCCTGTGCATGCTGGATCTCGACGTTGCAGCCCGTGGCGCAGCCGGTGCAAATGCCGTCGGTGGTGTAGAGCTCCCACACGCGCATCTGAAAGCGGAAGTCTTTGGCCGTCAATGCGCCGACCGGACAGACGTCGACGGTGTTGAGCGAGTACGGATTGTCGAGCACGTGACCGGGCGCCGTGGTCAGCTGCTCGCGGTCGCCACGCCAGGCCATCTCGAGCTGATGCTCGCCGGCCACTTCGTCACACACGCGGATGCAGCGCGTGCACAGAATGCAGCGCTCGCTGTCGAGAACGATGGTCGGCCCGAGGTCGACCATCTTGGGCTTGTGGACCTTGTCCTCGTCGATGCGCGACGGCTCCGAGTCCCACGACTGATACTGGCGCTGCAGATTGCACTCGCCGGCCTTGTCGCAGATGGGGCAGTCCACCGGGTGATTGACCAGGGTGAACTCCAGCATCTGCTGGCGCGCGACGAGCGTTTTTTCGGAGGTCGTGAAGACCTCCATGTTCTCGGCGACGGGCGTGTAGCAGCTCGGCACGAGCTTGGGCGAGCCCTTGACCTCGACGAGGCACTGGCGGCACACCGCTGGCGACGACAGGCCGGGGTGATAGCAGAAGTAGCTGATGTCGACGCCAATGGTCTTGGCAGCCTCGAGGACATTGGTCCCGGCGGGTACCGAGACGGCCTGGCCGTCGATTTTCAGGGCAACAGTCTTGACCGGTTCAGACATTAGGCTTTTTCCCGAAAGTAAACATAAACAGCGACGGTGTCAGCGATCACACTCGCCTCCAATCATGTTCATCATGTCGAAGGTGGGGACGATGTCGGCGAGCGGCGCGTCTTTGATGAGCTGGCCGAGCGCGGACACGATGGCGAAGCAGGGCGGGCGCACGCGGAGCCGATAGGGCCGGCCGGTGCCGTCCGAGACGAGATAAAAGCCGAGCTCGCCGTTGCCGCCTTCGGTGTGCGAGTAGACCTCGCCGGCCGGCACTTTGATGCCGTCGACGATGAGCTTGAAGTGGCCGATCATGCCTTCGATGGTGTTGTAGACGGCTTGCTTGGGCGGCAAGACGATCCGCGGATCGTCGATGACCACCGGGCCCGGCGCGATCTGGTCGAGCGCCTGCTTCAAGATGCGGATCGACTGGCGGATCTCGTCGATGCGCACGATGTAGCGGTCGAAGTTGTCGCCCTTGGATCCGACGGGGATCTCGAAGTCGAAGCGGTCATAGAGGAGGTACGGATGCGCGGCGCGGACGTCGTAGGCGATCCCTGTAGAGCGCAGCGTCGGCCCCGTCCAGCCGTAGCTCACGGCGTCGGCCTGCGAGATGACGCCGGTGCCGTCCATGCGGTCGCGGAAGATCTTGTTCTCGAGGGTGGCGTCGGTGAGATCCTTCAAGATCGCTTCGATCTTGGGGAACAGCGCCCGCAAACGCTCCGGCAGCGACGGCGGCAGATCGTAGGACACGCCGCCGATGCGCACGTACGAATGGGTCAGGCGCGCGCCGGAGATCTCTTCCAAGAGCTCCCAGATCCACTCGCGGCCTTTGACGGCCCAGAAGAAGATGGTCATGGCGCCGAGCTCCATGGCGCCTGCCGCACAGCAGGTCATGTGGTCGGCGATCCGCGACATCTCACCGACGATGGTGCGAATGTATTGCGCGCGCTCGGGGACCTTGTCGACGATGCCGAGGGCCTTTTCGACACACAGCGCGTAGCCGACATTGTTGAGCATCGGCGACACGTAGTTGAGTCGGTCGGTGTACGGGAACACCTGGGTGTAGGTGGCGTACTCGGACTCTTTTTCGAAGCAGCGGTGCAGGTAGCCGACCTGCACGTCGGCATCGCGAACGGTCTCGCCCTCGACGGTGAGGACGATGCGCACGGTGCCGTGCGTGGCCGGGTGTGACGGGCCCATGTTCACTTTCATGGGCTCGGTCGGCAGCTCATCATCGGCTTCGGGATCGTCGGCGTAGTCGATCAGATCTTTGACGCCGAGAACCATCTTTTTGCGTTCACGCATGGTGGTGTCCTCAGGCCTCAAACGTCGTTCGGATCGCGGCGAATGAGCGGCTGCCGCTTCTCTTTGGGGTAATCCTTGCGCAGCGGATGGCCGATGAACTCCTCGTACATGAGGATGCGGCGCAGATCTTTGTGGCCCTCGAACTTGATGCCGTAGAGATCCCAGACCTCGCGCTCGAACCAGTCAGCGCCTTTCCAGAGGTCGGTGACCGTCGAGATCACGGGGATCGTTCCGGCGTCGTCGGGATCTTCGAGGAGTGCTTTGACCCTGAGGCGACAGCCTGTCTTCATCGAGCGCAGGTGATAGACGACCTCGTAGCGCGCTTGGTCCTGTGGCCGGCCGAGATAGTCGACGGCGGTGAGGTCGACGAGGAAGTCGAAAGGAATCTCGCCGTCGTCGCGCAGGGTCTTCAGGACCTGGTGGATCTTGGCGGTCTCGACGACGACTGTCTCGTCGCCGGCGTGGGCGTGTGACGAGGTGATGATGGCACCAAGGATCTGCTTGGCGCGGTCTAAGGCTTTTTGAGACATGTCAGGGTCCGATGACCTTGAGGCGCTGTTTCTGCTGGGCCTCGTGCTCGAGGCGCTCACGCACCTGGACGTGGCCTTCGCCACGCTGGATCTTGTCCTGCAACATGATGAGTGCGTCGAGGACTTGCTCGGGACGCGGCGGGCAGCCGGGGATGTAGACGTCGATGGGGATGCACTGATCGGCGCCCGGCATCGTCGAGTAATTCTGGTAGAAGCCGCCCGTCGACGCGCAAACGCCGAACGCGATGGTCCACTTGGGCTCGCACATCTGGTCGTAGATGCGCCGGAGCACCGGACCCTGACGCTCGGTGATCGTGCCGACGATGATCAAGAGATCTGCCTGGCGCGGCGAGAAGCGTGGGAACTCGGCGCCGAAGCGGGCGACGTCGTATTTCGGCCCCCACAGCGCCATGAACTCCATGCCGCAGCAGGCGGTGACGAACGGATACTGAAAGAGCGAGTACTTACGCGCCCAGTTGACCGCGTCGGCGAGCTTCGACGAGTAGAATTCTAGCCCCATCCGATGGCCTTCTTTCTCCAGACATATGCGAGCGCAGCGACGAGAACTGCGAGGAACACGACCATCTCGGCGAGGCCGAAAAAGGTGACCCCGCCGGAGCAGACATTGCCGGCCAAGGTGCCGACGCACGACAGCTTTCGGAACAAGACGGCCCACGGATACAAAAAGGCCGACTCGATGTCGAACACCAGAAACAGGATGGCAACCTGGTAGAATTTAACGGAAAAACGTACGCGTGGGCTGCCGATGGGGTCGGAGCCACACTCGAACGGTGACAGCTTGACCGCGGTCTCGTGCTTGGGACCCATGACGATGGCCAGGGTCAACAGCATGAGGCCGAGGCCGCCGCCGGCAGCGAGCGCGATCAGGATGGGGGTATAGGCGACTGACATGGTTTTGCGGGACTATAGAAACGTGATCCGTGAGTGTCAATGACTACGGGGAGCCCAGTTCCTCTATATAATGGCGGGGTGACCCGTGACGATGGACGTCCGAAGCCCAAGTCGGTATCAGGGACCCTGTCTAGGAGTGGGGGGCCTGCCAAGCGCAGTGCGACCAAAGAGACGCCGGCGAAGCCCGTCAGACGCGTCGTGGTCGACGAGGATGACGACAGCGACGACATCCCGACGCGCACCGATGGGCCGAAGCTGAAGGACGATCCGGTCGCGACGCTACCGCCGGTGTTCGACTTTGGCGACGACGGCGACGACTACACCAATGTCGACGATCTCGATTTTTTTGCCGAGACCCTGCGCAAACAGGGGACGGCCAAGAAAGCGGCAGAGTCTCCCAAGGTCGCGGCCAAGGCCGAGTCTGCCAAGCCCGAAGAAGCCAAAGGCCCGTCGACCAGCCAGCGCCTGTCCTCCGTGCTCGGGCAGATCTTCCGTCGCCGGCGCGAGCAGATTGGGCTGACGTTGCCCCAGCTGGTCAAGCTGACCGGCATCAGCGACAAAGAACTGACCACGATGGAGGCCGGCGAACCCGGCTATCGCATGTACTACGATCACGCTGTGGTCCTGGCGCGCGCGCTTGGCGTGCCGTCGGCGGAGATGCCCGGGTTGCGCCAGAAGACCGGCGACAAAGAAGACCCAGCGACGATGATCGACGACATGGCCCGGCGACTGCGCAAGGGCCTGGTGGTGGTCTTCGAGGGCAAATCGGGCGAGCGCTATGGCGGCGAGGTCGACCGCGTGGCAGTGACGCCGATGTTCACGGTCTGCATCGGCGACGCCAGCCTCGGGGATGCCTTCCCGGTGGGCACGCTGATGGCATTCTTGAACGATCCGCATCCGCTGCAGGGCGACATCGTCCTGTTGCGTCACCGACGGAGTAAGCTCCTGGCCTTGCGGCGCTTGCATCAGAACGCCTGGGCCGGCATCCAGCCCTGGCAGCCCTCCTACGTGGCCGGTCCCGTCGGTGCGGGCGCCGACGAGTGGCTGCCGCTCGGGCGCATGGTGCTGATGGTTCCGCGCGGTCGATGATGGGTCTTGTCGTCGACGCATACGCTTTCTCGTCGACGTTCAAGCTGCGCGAGCTGATGCCGCTGTTCAGTGCGCTCGGCGGCGACAGCAAGCTCAAAGACCGCATCGTCGTGGTGTTGGAAGAAGGCGTGCGCTATGTGCTGGCCTACGACTTCGGCGCCGTGGTCTTCATCGGAGTCGACGCGGCGGTGCAGAAACAGGTCATCGACGAGCTGCGGCGCCGGTTCCCCGACGAGGCTTACCCGCCGTCGACCGAAGCCTTTTTGATCGAGACCGGGGCGCAGCTCGAGGTCCGGTTCGACAAGGTGGTCGTGCCGTCGGTGAACCTCGACGTGGTCGACATCGTGGCGCTCATCTTGGCGCAGTCTGCGGCCATGGATTTCTACGCCCGCGACGTCGAGGAGATCGAGGCGGAGACCGATCGCATTGCCGTCACCCTGCGACGCACCGGCCAAGTGCCGGGCAAGCTGCGCAATCTGGTGCAGTTCATCGGCCTGTGTATCGCCACCAGAAACGATGTCATCTCGACGCTGGCGTTGTTCGACAAACCCGACGCCACCTGGGAGTCCGAAGCGCTCGACAAGCTGTGGAACGGTCTGCACCGCATGCTGGAGCTCGACGACCGCTATCGGGCGCTGGAGGCCAAGCTGGCCATGTTCCAGGACAACCTGGTGGTGCTGGTCGATCTCACGAG
>Ga0123336_10001302_pt1 | contig 23178 bp, 23 predicted proteins | sample SSSSmetaG_FD_96466 | JGI IMG/M metagenome (GOLD analysis project Ga0123336, IMG submission 96466) | Glacier valley bacterial and archeal communities from Borup Fiord, Nunavut, Canada, to study Microbial Dark Matter (Phase II) - ​SSSS metaG | ecosystem: Environmental > Aquatic > Freshwater > Ice... | reverse complement strand
GGCGGCGGCGCCGTCGTCCGCGGGCTCTCCGGCACGGGCCGCGAGAGGCAGCCCGGCCACGATGGCGCGTAGACGTCGGAAGAGCGACATGTCCACCCCCTCGCACAATGTGCGCCGACGGCAAGAGCGCGGGATTTGCGGCAGGTTGCGGTACGCTACGGCCATCGCAGTATCCGGATCGTGGTGGGAACGATCCGGGTCCGGGCCGGCGGCACGACCGGCGGCCCCCCATGGCATGATGCGGCACCCATGAGAACGCTTGTCACCGGCGGCGCCGGGTTCATCGGATCGCACCTCGTCGACCGCCTGCTCGCGGAGGGCCACGAGGTCCGCGTGCTCGACTCGTTCTCCACCGGCAAGCGCGAGAACCTCGCGCACGTGCAGGAGCGGATCACGCTGCACGAGGCCGACGTCCGCGACGTCGCCGCCGTCGAGCGCGCCGCCGAGGGCTGCGAGGTCGTCTTCCACGAGGCCGCGGTCGTGAGCGTCCCCTACTCGGTCGAGCATCCGCAGGAGACGCACGACGTCAACCTGCAGGGCACGCTCAACGTCCTGCTCGCGGCGCGCAAGCACGGCGTGCGGCGCGTGGTCTTCGCGAGCTCGGCGGCGATCTACGGCGAGGAGCCCACGCTCCCCAAGTCCGAGATCATGATCCCCGAGCCCATCGCCCCGTACGGCGTGGAGAAGCTCGCCTCCGAGCACTACCTCCACACGTTCGCGAAGCTGTACGGCGTCGAGACGGTCGCGCTCCGCTACTTCAACGTGTTCGGCCCGCGCCAGGACCCTTCGTCTCCGTACTCGGGGGTGATCAGCGTGTTCGTGCGGCGCTTGCTTGCGAACGAGCCGATCACCATCTTCGGTGACGGCCAGCAGAGCCGCGACTTCGTCGAGGTCCGCGACGTCGTGGCCGCGAACCTCCTCGCCGCCACCGTGCCGGGCGTCTCGGGACGCGTGTTCAACGTCGCGCGCGGCGAGCGCACCACGCTCCTCGAGCTCGCGGGGCTGCTCGGCAAGCTCGCGGGCCGCGACGCCGGCCCGAACCTCGCGGCCGAGCGCGCCGGCGACATCCGCCACTCGCACGCGTCGATCGATCGCGCACGCGCCGAGCTGGGCTACGTGCCGCAGGTCGCCGTCAGTGCCGGCCTCACGGCGCTCTTCGAGCACGAGCGCACGCGCCTCACGCGCTGACGCTACTTGCCGCTGAGCGCTCGCTCGACGGCTGCGCGATACACCGCGATCGGCTGCGCGCCCGTGATGCGACGACCGTTGACGAACGCGGTCGGCGTGCCTTCCACCTTGAGCCTGCTCGCCTGCGCCTCGTCGGCGGCCACGCGCGCCTCGAGCCGCGGGTCGTCGAGATCGCGTGCGAAGCGCTGCTTGTCGAGACCGATGGTCGCCGCGTAGCCCTCGAGCGAGGCGCGATCCAGCGCATCGCGATGGGCGAGCAAGACGTCGTGGTACTCCCAGAACTTGCCCTGCATCTCGGCCGCGAGCGAGGCCTTCGCCGCGACGCGAGCGTGATCGTGCATGGGCAGCGGGCGGTGCTTGAATGCCACCTTCACCTTGCCGGGATACGCCGCCTCGAGCGTGCGCAGCGTGGCCTCGGCCCGAACGCAGTAAGGGCACTCGAAGTCGCTGAAGAGCGCGATGGTCACGGGCGCGCGCGCCTCGCCACGGGCCGGCGCGCCGTCGACGGGGACGTCGAGCACCGCGTCCTCGGTCTCCGCGGGCTGCGCGTGGAATTCGTGCACCGGCGCGGCCGCCATCATCGTGGCGTACAGCTGATCGCGCGCCACGCCCTTCGCGAGCAGCTGCTTCGCATGCGCGCGCTCCTCTTCGAGTAGCGCGCGGAACTGCTCGTAGGGCCGCGCCCCCATGAGGCGCCGTCCGTTGACGAAGAACGTCGGCGTGCCGTTCGCCCCGAGCGACGACGCGAGCTTCTCCATGCGCTCCAGCGCCGCCGTGGTCGCCGGGCCGTTTCGCGCGGCGTCGAACGCCGCGAGATCGAGGCCGACGGCGCGCGCCGAGGCGGTGAGCCCGGCCTCGTCGAGCGCGCTCTGATTCGCGAAGAGGCGCGCGTGCATCGCCTCGCCCTTGCCCTGCTGGGCCGCCGCCAGCACCGCGCGCGCCGCCGCCGCCGCATGCTCGTGCATCGGGAGCGGACGCATCGCGAGCGCCACGCGCACGTCGTCGCCGAGCTCGGCGCGCAGCGTGAGCACGGTCTTGTCGGCCTTCGCGCAGTACGGGCACTCGTAGTCGGTGAACGCGACGACGGTGACGAGCGCGTTCGGATTGCCGAACACGAGCATGCCGTCGATCGGCACGCGCACCGCCGCGCCGACATCGGAGGGCGGCGCAGGGGCCAGCGGCGCCGCGGGTGCTGGCGTTGCCTTCGCGGGCGTCGCGGCGACCGCCGGCGCTCCGCTGCCGTCGTCGACGTTTGCATCCGGACCACGCCCACACTGCGCCGTCGCGAGGCTGGCCGCGACGAGCCACGCGAGATTGAATTTCGTCATGATGAAGTCCTCCCGCAGCGACGCGCTCTCGTGCGCGCGCTGCCGTTCACTTCTTCATTGCCGGTGCGGCGGACAAGTTACGTCGACGCAGCCCTCACACGACGTCAGGTTGCCGTTCTCGCACGCGAGCTCCTCGCGGCGCACGGCGCTGAACGTGGAGTAGAGCTGGGTCGTCGCGCCGGCGCGAGAAGGTGCGAGGCTGCTGCAGGCGAGCGGCTGCGCCGTTTCCGTGCACGCGAGCGGCTCCTCGGCCTTGGCCGGCGTCGCCAGCGAAGCGCGCGGGCCGCGCTCGTCACCTCCCCCGCTCGCCTCGTCCGCCGGCAAGATCGGCGCGCCACCGAGCTTCGAGAACGCGACGAACGCGAACAGCGCTGCCGCGCACGCCGCCGAGGCGTGACCGCGCCGCAGCACGGAGACCAGCGCCGGACCGAGACGCGGCGCGGTAGTTGACACGCGTGCCCGCGCCGCCGTGCCGTCGGCCACCTCCAGGGTGAGCTGGGCGCGCAGCGCTGCCCCCAGCGCCGCGGAAGGCTGCATGCTGCATGCTTCGCGCCGGGTGAAGAGCGCCCGCTCTTCACGCCACGTCACCTCCTCGACGCGGCACGGCGTGCACGAGACGACGTGCGCCCGCAGCTCCCGCGCCCGCGCCGGCGCGATGGTCCCCAGCACCAGATCCTCGATCTCCACCAGCTCCGAGCACGACATCACCCGGCCTCTCCTCTCTCGTAATCCGCCATCGTCTCGCGCAGGATCTCTCGCGCCCGGAAGATCTCGACCTTCACCTTCGCCACAGAGAACCCCATCGTCGTGGCGATCTCCTCGTAAGCGAGCGCGTGGTCGAGCCGGAGGAGCAACATCGCCCGCCGATCCTCGGAGAGCCGTTCCATCGCGGCGGCCACCACGCGCAGCGCCTCGCGGCCGAGCAGCTCGCTCTCGGGGCAGGCCGGAGACCGCAGCTCCGGGGCGTCGCGCTCCTCGTTGCCGTCGGCGATGACCCGCCGGGCGCGGTACCGCGCGCGCCGCAGCTCGAGGGAGACGTTGCGGGCGATCCCGAAGAGCCACGGGGCGACCGACCGCGACGCGTCGAACGTGTCCTTCTGCCGGAACGCGCGCACGAAGGTCTCCTGCGTGGCGTCGGCGGCAAGCGCGGCATCTCCCAGGAGGTCGCGCAGGAACCGCAGGATGCGCGCGCCGTGCTGCGCGTACAGCTCGGAGAACACGTGGTCCGCCGCGCGCTCGCGGCCCGCGAGCTCCTCGCGGTCCCTGGCCCGCGCGAACGGCTCCGGGCGTGCGTCGGCGTTGGCCGCGAGGCACGCGAAGTCGACGAGCGAGTCAGGCAGGATCGTCACGTTCCCTCTTGGCCAGCCGCGCCCGTGAGTTACGGACCGGCTGTGCTTTCTTCCGAACCCGCGGATCGGCCAGGAATTCCTGGGAAGCGGTATGCTGCGCGCCGTGGCGGATCGACCTTCTTTTCGGCCCCGGATGAGCTCGGGGTCCCCGGGCGTTCCTGGAGACGTGCGCCCGCAGACGAACCCCTGGCCGCGCCGCAAGCTGCTTCTCCTTCGCTGGGGCAAGCGCCTCGGCATCGCCGCCGCGCTCCTCACCATCGCCGGCCTGGTCAGCGCCTACCTCCTGATCCGTCACTACGAGGCCGACCTCCCGAGCGTCGCCGAGCTGGAGCGGGGCTATCACCCCTCGCAGGTCACGCGCGTGGTCGCGCGCGACGGCACCATCCTCGCGGAGCTCTTCACCGAGCGCCGCACCATCGTCGGCATCGACGACCTGCCGCCGCACGTGAAGCTCGCCGTCCTCGCCGCCGAGGACGCGAACTTCTACAACCACGAGGGCATCAACTACTTCGGCATCGCGCGCGCGTTCGTCGTGAACCTCCGCTCGGGCCGCACGCGTCAGGGCGGGTCCACCATCACGCAGCAGGTGGTGAAGAACATCCTGCTCGACACGCAGGAGCGCACCTACAAGCGGAAGATGCGTGAGGCGCTGCTCGCGCGCCGCCTCGAGGAGGAGCTGTGCCCGACCTGCGGCACCGACGAGGAAGGAAAGAAGCGCCGCAAGGACAAGATCCTCGAGCTCTATCTCAATCACATCTACTTCGGCTCCGGCCGCTACGGCATCGAGGAGGCCGCGAAGTACAACTTCGGACACTCCGCGCGCGAGCTCACCGTCGCCGAGGCGGCCATGCTCGCCGGCATCCCCGCGGGTCCAGAGATCTTCTCGCCGAAGCGCGATCTCAAGCGTTCGCTCGGCCGCCGCGAGTTCGTGCTCGGCCAGATGCACGAGAAGGGCTTCCTCAACGACGCCCAGTTCGAGGCCGCGAAGGACGAGCCCGTCCGCCTCGCCGCGCAGCACGAGACAGACAGCGAGCTCGCCCCCGAGGCGGTCTCGATAGCGAAGAAGATGCTCCTCGAGCTCGAGCCCGATCGCGCGCCGCGCGGCGGGTTCACCATCACCACCACCATCGACCCGCGCGTCCAGGCCGCGACGCGCAAGGCGATCCGCGACAACCTCCAGGCCTACGACAAGCGGCATGGCCTGGTGGCGCCCATCAAGGCGCCCAGCGTTGCCCTCGTGAAGGGCAAGAAGCCGCCGACGCCCCCGGCCGCGTTCGACGGCACCCCGGCCTACGAGTCGCACAAGGTCTTCACGGGCGTCGTCGTCTCCTCGGACGATGTCGCGGGGACCCTCGACATCCGCGTGGGCACGGTGCTCGGCTCGATGAAGGTTGCAGACTACAAGCGTTACAACCCCGCCGGCCTGCCGCCCAGCCAGTTCGCGGAGGTGGGCGCACGCCTGCGTGTGAGCTTGCTCGCGCCGGTGCCGAACGTCGCGCCCGGCAGCGACGGCAAGGTCGCGGCCGTCGCCAAGGTGCCGCTCCGTCTCGAGCTCGGGCCCGAGTCGTCGGCGGTGGTGCTCGACGTACGCACGCGCCAGGTCCTCGCCCTCGCCGGCAACTACGAAGGGGCCGCGGGAGGCCTCGATCGCGCAACGCAATCGCGCCGCCAGCCTGGCTCGACCTTCAAGCCGATCCTCTATTCGTATGCCATCCACTCGCGCATCTACACGCCGTCGACCCTCGTCGAGGTGCAGCCCACGGTGTTCCCCGGCAACTACAAGCCCGGAAACTACGAGGGCTGGACGGGCACCGACCCGCTCCGCCTGCGCGAGGTGCTCGCGAACTCGGTGAACGTCGGCGCCATCCACGTCCTCGAGGACGTGGGGCCAGCGAGCGTCGTCGACTGGGCCAAGGCGCTCGGCATCACGTCGGTGCTGAAGCCCGATCTCTCGCTCGGCCTCGGCTCGTACGAGGTGCATCCCATCGAGCTCGCCGGTGCCTACGCCACGTTCGCCGCGGGCGGCATGTACGAGGAGCCGCGCATCGTGACGCGCATCGTCGGCCCCGACGGCAAGGACGTCGAGCTCAAGAACCCGCCGCCGCCGCGCCGCGTGCTCGATCCCGCGGAGGCCTACGTGACGACGAGCCTCCTGCAGAGCGTCATCGACCACGGCACCGGCACGAAGGCGAAGTCCCTGGGGCGCCCCGTCGCGGGGAAGACCGGCACGAGCAACGATTCGAAGGACACCTGGTTTTCGGGGTATTCGACCGAGATCGCAAGCGTGGTGTGGGTCGGTTACGATGACAACAAGCCGCTCGGCTCGGGGGAGACGGGCGCGTCGACCGCGCTGCCCGCCTGGATTTCACTGATGAAGGCCGCTCACGAGAACAAGCCCCGCGCCGAGTTTCCCAGGCCACCGGGGGTGGTCACGATCTCCATCGACCCGAAGACCGGCAAGCGCGCCAGCAGCGACGAAGGCGCGATCGACGAGGTGTTCCTCGAGGGAACGGAGCCGACCGAGGCGACCGATCCGCGAGACGACGGCGGCGCGCTCGCGCCGCTGCCCGCGAGCGACGCCCCCGTGACCGCCGCCGCCGACGCCGGCGAGGCTCCGTGAGAGCGACCGTCCTCGCGGTCCTCGCCTGCGCGCTCGTGGTCGGAGGAAGCGCGCACGCGCAGACCGCGGACAAGAAAGCGCCGCCGCCGGCGCCCGCCACCGCTGCCCCGCTGCACGGCGGCGCGCTTCTCCACGTCAGCGCGGAGATCGCGCAGGGCATCGGTCAGATCCCGGCGGGAGCGATCGTCGTGGCATCGGCCATCGCGAGCGACATCCCCGCGCCCAAGGGCGACGAGCTCGCGGTCCGCATCGCGACGCAGGTCGCCGGCAAGATCGGCGTCGCGAAGGCGCACGGGCAGCCCGCGGCGCTCGCGGTCGCGCGCGGCCTCTCCGGTCGCGCCGCCTCGCTCGTGTACCTCCAGCTGGAGATCGCCAAGGGCGAGCTGCGCGTCACCGCCGATCTCTATCCCGTCGTCTCGAACAGCTGGGAGCGCCTGCGCAACCCGGTGCCTGGCCCGCGCGCGCACGCCTTCGCGATGGCCCCGCTCGACGCCGAGGTCCGCGGCTTCCTCACGCCCGTGCTGCTCGAGCAGGCCACCATCCACAAGGTCCGCCACGAGGAAGGCGAGGTCGTCGCGGTGGGCTGCGGCGATGTCGACGGCGACGGCGGCAACGAGCTCGTGCTCGTCACCCGGCAGCGCGTGAGCATCGCGAAGCTCCGCGGCGGCAAGCTCGTCGTGCAGCGCACTGCGCCGTGGAACACCATCGCCTCGCGGGTCCCGGTGCCGATGCGCGAGCCCATCGGCTCGGTGCTGGTCTCGCCGCCCGGCCATCGCGGCGAGATCCTGCTCGGCACGACCGATCGCGGCGGCGTGGTCGTCGATGCGACGCTCGTCGCGAAGCGCCAGCTCACCGGCCTGCCGGTCCCAGGTGGCGACGGCGATGCGTGCACCGTGGCGAGCGCGGACGCGAGCGCCTTCGAGGGCAACGCGATCGCGTGTGACCTCCCTCTCCCGCCCGAGAAGCCGGCCGCGCCGGTGAAGGGCAAGAGCACGAAGATCGAGCCAGTGGTGATGTTCGCGGCGCCGGTCGCCCGCTACGACGCGGTCGCCGCGCTCGACGCGGTCGGTCGCGACGGCAGCGTGGCGCAGATCCTCGCGGTGCGCGAGCCGAACGGCCGACTGCGGCTGCGGCGTCAGGATCCCGGTGGCGGCCGTCCCGTCGAGGCCACGCTCGAGGGCGCCGGCGCGCAGCTCGCGCTGGTCGATCTCGATCTCGACGGCATCCCCGAGATCGTCACCACCTCCGACACGTCCGACGAGCTGCTGCTCGTCTCGAGCTTCGCGCGCGGCCTCGTCACGCCGCGCCTGCGCTTTCCCGCGCGCGACGGCGTGCGCGCGATCGCCGTCTGTCCGCCCGAGGAGAAGGGCGTCCCGGGCCTCGTGGCCGTGGTCGGCAACGAGGTATGGCTTGTCCGCTGAGCTCTCGCGCCGCCACCTCCTCGGCGCGGCCGCAATGCTGGGGGTCGGCGCCGCTCTCGGACTGCCCCGAACAGCGCACGCCCGGGGTCGCACGCCCGTCGGCGGCCGCCTCTCGCTCCGCCTCCCGTGGCCGGTGACGAGCCTCGATCCGCACCGCCTCGAGGACGCTACCGCCGCCATCTTCGGTGACGCGCTCTTCGACACGCTCTACGCGCGCGACGAGTCTGCGGCGTTCGTCCCCTCGCTCGCGGACGCCGAGCCCGAGCCCGAGGGCGCGAACCTGCGCGTGCGCGTCCGCACCGGCCTGCGCACCGCGAAGGGACGATCGTTCGAGGCCCGCGACGCCGCGGCAGCCATCGCGCGATCACGCGGACTCGGTGGCCGCGCGTGGCTCGCCGACATCCCCGCGCCGCGGATCGACGGTCGCTCGCTGGTGTTTGCCATGCGCGATGCGGGTCGCCTCGTGCGCGCGCTCGCCTCGCCGATCGTGGCGATGGTGCCGGGCTCCTTCACGGCCGAGGCCCCCGACGGCACGGGCCCGATGAAGGCCACCACGCGCGGTGACGCGCTGGTGCTCGCGCGCAACCCGTTCGCCGCGCGCGGCCCCTCGTACCTCGAGGAGGTGGTGATCTCGCCGGCGCCCGATCTCGCGGCGTCGCTACGCGCGTTCGAGAGCGGCACCGACGATCTCGGCTGGCTCGGCTCAGGCCTCCACGAGCCGCGTCCCGGCTCGAAGCCCTTCGACCTCGGCGCCGCCGCCTGGGCAGTGCTCTTCACCGGCAAGGACGCGACCACGTGGGACGCGCCCGGCGTCGCGCAGCGCATCTGCGACGGCATCCCGCCCGCGCGCCTCTCCTATCTCGCGCTCGGACCCGCGTGGACCACCGAGCCCGAGCAAGGATGGGGCGGCCCGCCTTCGAGCCTGCACGTCCGCGACGACGCGCCGTGGCTCGTCGAGCTCGCGAAGGCCATCGCCGCGACCATCTCGCGGCCCTCGCACGAGATCACGGCGCGGCCGATCCCCAGCGCCGAGCTCGTGCAGCGCCGCGCGGCACGCAACTACACGCTCGCCCTCGACGTCGTTCGGCCCATCGCCCCGGGCAGCTTCGCAGCGATGGTGGCGCTCGCCACCGCCGACAGCGCGGGCCGCGCGACCGAGCTCGTGCAGCGGCCGCCCAAGCTCGGCGAGATCCCGGCGCGCACGCTGACCCGCACGCTGCGCTGCGGCGTGGTCGGCGAGATCCGCGTGCAGGGCGGCCGCGCCGCGGAGGTGCAGCTGGTCGCGAGCTCGCTCGGCCCCGGCTTCGACCTCGGCGCGACGACGCGCTCGCGCTCGCGCTGAGTGCGTGGTCAGCAGCGCCCGCGATGGCCGCTCAGGGGACGGCTTCGATGGCGCCGAACATCGTTCCTGCGTGAAGCGCGCACTCGTAGCCGTAGGTCCCGGCCTTCGCGAGCGTGACGGGCAGCGAGTCGCCGCTGTTCGTCAGCGTCGGGATCGGGGTCGGCACGTTGCCACCGTTCGGGCGCAGCGGGTGGAACGTGAAGTTGCCCTTGAACGTGACGACGGCCCCGACCTTCACCTTGAGGCAATGGTTCGTGTACTGGTCCGATCCCACCTTGGTCGGGAAGCCGACCTCGATGGGCGTCGCGGTGCCGGTATTGTCACCGCCGGCGTCACCGGCCGCGGCCGACAGCTCGGCCGCGTTGCAGCGGACCGGCAGCGCCGCCTGGTCGGCGGGAGCATCGACGAGGACGCTCGCGTCGCTCGCGTCGCTCGCCGCGGCCTCGTTCGCCACGACGGGCTTCGGCCCGGGCGCGGTGTAGTCGTCGATCGCGCAGGCGTAGAGCGCGAGCGGGACGGCGATCGAGGCGGTCACGAAACCGAAGATGCGACCCATGATCGACGGCATATCACACGTGAATGCGGCGTCGCCGTCGGGCGTTGTGCCTTGGTGCCCCTCCTGCCCAAAGCCGGATAGCCTGACGGCAGCTTCCCGTGCGTCTCGCCCCTCGCCTCGCGCTCACCTTCGGTCTCCTCGCGGCGGTCTCGACCGCGGGCGTCGGGCTGGCGGTGCGCGAGCGGCTCGCGGCGAAAGAGACGGCGCGCTTCCAGAAGGAGGTCAGCGCCATCTGTGATCGCGCCACCGAGGAGATCCAGCGACAGGCCGAGACCGATCAGGCGCTCATCGGCGGTGCGTGCGAGAGCGGCTTCCTCGTCGACCTCGTCGGGTCTTCCCTCGATCGCGGCGACCTCGACGAGCGCCGCACCGGCTTCTCGCAGATGGTGATCACCGAGCGCCGTGCGTTCGACGTCGACGAGCTCGTGCTCGGCATCGAGGGCGGCGACATCATCGGCGCGAGCCCGACGTCGCTCCTCGGGCTGCCCGCGAAGGACGTGGAGACGCTGGTGCGAGGCCAATCGGGGCATTTCACGATCCGCACCTCGGGCACGCCCGCGCTCGTCACGCGCTGCACGAAGCGCTCGGTGCGCGGGCACATCGTCGGGCTCGTGGGCGCGCGCCACGTCGACCCCGTGCTCGATCGGCTCGCGCGCACCCTCGACGTGACGGTGCAGCCGTCGTGGCCGCGGCCGCTCGCACCGGGCGCGGAGGAAGAGCCGGGCAAGAAGGGCAAGGGCGGCAAGCCGGGGAAGCCGAAGCCGACCGCCGCGTCCCGCCCCAGCGCCGCGCCCAGCGCGAGCGCGACCCCGGGCACGCCGCCCGCGCCGGCGACCGCGCTCGCACGCGCCGCCTGTCGCTTCAAGGACGACGAGGGCGTGGTGCTCGCGTTCGACGTCCTCAAGTCGACCAAGGAGCTCGACGACAACCTGAAGGACGTCGACACCACCGTAGGCCTCTACGCGGCGATCTCGGCGGCGGTGGCGTTCGTCGTCGCCGTGTTCCTCGCGCGCAGCCTCGGCCGGCCGCTGTCCATCCTCGCCACCGAGGCCGGCAAGGTCGCCGCGGGCGACGCGCGGCCCATCCAGGCGCGCGGCTCGGGCGAGGTGAGCGAGCTCGCGTCCGCGTTCGACCGCATGATCCAGGATCTCGCGGTCACGCGTCGGCGCCTCGCCGCGGCGAGCCGGGTCGCCGCGTGGCGCGAGGTGGCACGGCGCGTCGCCCACGAGGTGAAGAACCCGCTCGCGCCGATCCGCGCCGCGGTCGAGACGCTGCGCCGGCTCCGCGCGCGCGACGACCCGCGCTTCGACGACTACTTCGACGAGGCGACGCGCACCGTGCTCGACGAGGTGCATCGCATCGCGAACATCGTCACCGAGTTCACGCGCTTCGCCCGCCTCCCGCAGCCCCGTCCGCAGGACATGGACGTGGAGGAGGTCGCGCGCCACGTCGTGCAGATCCACCTGCCCTCCGCGGGCGAGAGCTCGCTCGCGTTCGTGGCGCAGCGGCGCGCGCCGATGCTGCGCGCCGATCGCGATCAGGTCATCCAGGTCCTCACGAACCTGGTCCAGAACGCGCTCGAATCGGTGAAGGGCATCCCGGGCGGCGCGGTGAGCGTGTCGACCGACACCGACGGCCACTACGTCGCGTTCTCGGTGGCCGACAACGGCCCCGGCATCGCGCCCGAGATCGCGGGCCGCCTCTTCGAGCCCTACGCGACGAACAAGCCGACCGGCACCGGCCTCGGCCTGGCCATCGCGCAGCGCATCGCGCTCGAGCACAACGGCGAGCTCTCCTATATCGGCCCCTCGGCGAATGGCCGCGGCGCGGTCTTCCGCCTGCTGCTCCCGGTCGAGGGTCCGCCCCCGATGAGCGAGGTCCCGACCTCCGACGCCTGATGACCACCTGATGACCACTAGAGTGGTTCATTCCTGAGCCTTTCGACCAGGAACATGCCGCTACAGTGGTCATGCCGGCAGCGAAGTGCGTCCTCGAGCTCCACGTCGCCGGCGCGTGGCACGCCGCGGCCGAGGTGCGCGTCGACGACGACGCGTTGGAGCTCGGCACGCGCGACCTGCGCGCCGTATCGTGCCGCTATCCGATCGGCTACCAGGTGGACGCGGAGACCGCGTGGCCCGCGTTCCTGCTCGACCTCGTTCCTTCCGGCGCCGCACGCCGCTTCTGGGAGGCGCAGCTCGGACTGCCGAACGTGGCGCGGAGTGATTGGGCGGTGCTCACCGCAGGCGGGGGGAATGCGCTGGGGAACCTCCGCGTGGCGGAGGCCGCGCTCGCCATCCCGGCGGATCCACCGGCTCACCCCGGCTTCGCGCGCGAGGACGTGCTCGAGCGCGCCGACCGCTTCATCGAGTACCCACGTGAGCAGGGGGCCTCCATCGCGGGAGGCAGCGGCGCGGCGGGTGACGCACCGAAGTTCCTCTTGCGCGCGGAGGTCCGATGACCCGGGTCGACCACAAGCAGCGGCGCGCCGCCCTGCGGGACGAGCTCAATGCCCGCGTGGACGCGGGGGCTCTCGCGCTCGTCGAGGCCGTGAAGCGCATGCGCAAGATCGCCGGTCGCTCGCAGGCCGCGTACGCGCGACTGGTCGGCGTGAGCCCACGCGTGCTCATCGAGTTCGAGCGCGGGGTCGGCAATCCGACCGTGAAGACGCTGCAGAAGCTCCTCGCGCCCTTCGGGCTGGAGCTGACGGTCCGCCGGGGGAGGGCCGAAAAATGACGCTAGATGTCCTCGCCGCTTTGGAGGACTCTGCCGGTATGCATGCACGCTTCGGCTCCCTGGCCCTCCTTTCCCTCTTCGTCGGCCTCATGGGGAGCGCGTGCGGAGGAAAGGCCTCGGCCTCGACCTCGACGGTCCCGACGTCGGACCCGAACGCCGTGCCCACGGCGACGGCGCCCGCCGGCTACCCGACCGCCGCGCCGACGGGCGCGCCCACCGCGCCGGCGCCGCTGACCGGCACCGGACCCGCGATCGTGATCGCGCCCATGGCCGCCGCGATCGTCGCGCCGCTGCTCACGCAGATGGGCTCGGTCGAGGCCCCGGGCGCGCAGCCCGACGGTAGCCCGTTCGCGGGTCAGTTCGCGGCCGGGCAGACGCTCGAGCAGGTCATCAACATCAAGGGCAACGGCTGCTACACGATCGTCGGCGCGAGCGTCGGCATCCAGCAGCTCGACATCGCGCTGGTCGTCCAGCCGACGCCGCTGATGCAGCCGATCACCGTGGCGCAGAGCACGCCTTCGGGTCCGAACACCACGCTCGGCGGCAAGGCCACGGGCTGCTGGCGCAACCCGACGCCGCTCGCGGGCACCGGCAAGGTGATCATGCGCGCGACCGCCGGCGCAGGGCTTGCCGCGGCCCAGGTCTTCTCCAGGTAGTAGCGATGGCAGAAGCGCAAGCGCCGGTCGAGAGCGCCGGGCCGTTCTCGAACATGAGGGCGGAGCACAAGCTCTACGTCGTGCTCGCCGCGGTGTTCGTCTCCTGCCTGCTGCTCGGCGACGTGATCGGCGGCAAGACCGTCCCCACCTTCGGTCTGTTCGGCCACGACCTGGGCCCGATCTCGGTGGGCATCATCCCCTTTCCGATGACGTTCCTCCTCACCGACGTCGTCAACGACTTCTACGGGCGCAAGGGCGCGCGTTTTCTCACGCTGCTCGGCTTCGCGATGGCGCTGCTCGCCTACGGGCTCCTGCAGCTCACCACCGCGCTGCCGGTCCACGAGTCGACGTACTTCACGCAGCCCGAGTTCGCGAAGATCTTCGGCGGCAGCGCGCAGCTCTTCATCGCGTCGATGCTCGCGTACCTGGTCGGGCAGTTCCTCGACATCCAGGTGTTCCAGTTCTGGAAGGCGCTGACGCGCTCGAAGCACCTCTGGCTACGCGCGACGGGCTCGACGCTCCTCAGCCAGATCGTCGACACCGTGATGATCAACGTGATCTTCTGGCTGTGGACGGCCTCCGCCGATCCGCACTCGTTCCTGGGGATGAAGTCGTCCTCCGAGCGCTACGCGTGGATCTTCGCGAAGATCGGGCGCGAGTACCTGATCAAGGTGGTAGTCGCGATCCTGCTCACGCCGGTCGTCTATGGTCTGCACGGCGCGATCGTGAAGTGGCTCGGCATCCAGCCCGAGGCGCACGAGAAGCGAGGCTGACCGTGGGGCTCCCGCTGCCCGGCAAGCTCACGCTCCCCAGCGGTGCGGTGGTGCAGCTGCGGCGCGGCGCGAACGCGGCCCCGCCGGCGCGCGACGACGAGGACGGGCCGCTCTTCGCCTCCGCGCTCGCGGCGTTCGCGGAGGGCCGCGTGCAGCTCTCCAGCGATGGCGCGCCGCGGCGCGTGACGGCCCTGGCGCTCCGTGACTTCCATGTCCTGCGCGCGGTTCTCGCGCGCAGCGGCGTCATCGCCGACGACGAGGTGGAGATCACCTGCCGCAACTGCGAGGCGCCGATCCTCGTACGACCGTGCGGGCTGCTCGAGATCGGCCCGTGGGTGGACGGCGAGCTCGACGACCCCGAGCTCGATGCGACGCTGCCTTTCGGCGCGCCCATCGACGTGCCGCCGCTGCCGCTCGGGCGGACGCGCGTCGCGCGCACGGTCACGTTCGCGGATCGCACGGTGGAGCAGGCCCTGCCGCTCTTCGCGCACGCGCGCGGTGACCTCGCGTTCGACGCCGCGTTCGTCGACGCGCTCGGGCTCGTCGCGCTCGACGCGGAGCGCGAACCCGCACGGATCGCGCGCGCGCTCGCGACCTGCGATGACGAGGCCCTCGCCGCCGTCTCCGAGGCGTTCCTCGCCTCGCACTATGTGCCGCGCCTGGGCTGCATCGTGTTCTGCGAGGCGTGCCGGGCGCGCAACGACGTCGATGCGCCGTTCGAGCGCGAGCTCGAGCCCGGCGGGCGCGGGCCGCGACCCCCGGGCACGCCGTTTCCCGACTACGAGACGTTCGCCGCACGCGCGCGCGCCATCGCCGAGCCGCTGATGAAGACGCCGCCTTCGGATCAGGTGGAGCTCGTGATCGACGACGAGATGCCGCCCGTCGACGACGCCGGAGAGATGCTCCTCGGCTCGTACCTGCCGGTCGGCGATCCGCTGCGGCCGACGCCGACGCCGCTCGTGAGCGTCTACTACCGGACGTTCCGCGCCATGTGGGACGAGGACGGCGCCTACGACTGGGAGGACGAGCTCGCCGAGACCATCGAGCACGAGCTCGAGCACCACGGACACTTCCTCCGCGGCTACGACCCGATGGACGACGACGAGCGCGAGGAGATCCGCGACGAGGCGGTCCGCATCGTGGGGCGCCGCGAGGCGGGACGCCGCGAGCTGGTGGGGTTCGGCGCGAGCCTGCCTGACTTCGTGAGGCGCACGTGGCCCCTCTGGGTCATCGCGGCCATCGCTCTCGCCGTCGCGCTCCTGCAGCAGGATTGAATCCCACGCGGAGCGACCGCTGGCCAGGTGCTACGTCGGCGGCGCGCGGCGAGAGCGCGTCCACGCGACGTGGAACGCGAGCGCGGCGGCGGCCGCGGCCACCAACGCGCCGAGCGTGGTGGTGACCAACAGCGCCACGACGAACATCACGAGCGCGGCCGCGAACGCGCGCGGCCACGGCCCGGCCATGAAGGGCGGCGCCGCGGACGCCACGAGGAAGGGCGACGGCGGAGAGTCGTTGACGTCGCAGTCCTCGGCGGCCGCGGGCGCGGCCTCGGCCGCGAGGTCCGGCGCCTTCGGCATGAGCAGCACCGGGACCAGCTCGGCCGGCGGGTGGGAGCCCGCCATCGGCATGCGCGAGGGGACGCGCGGCGGCAGCGACTCCACGATCAGCTTCATCGCCGTCGTCAGCGCGTTCGTGTCGGCGTAGCGATCCTTCGGGTCCTCCGCGAGGCAGCGCTTCACCACCGCGCCCAGCGGCCCCTCGAGCAGCGCGTCGTCCGGCGCGGGCGCGTTGCCGGTGAGCATCGCGGAGAGCATCGCCCCGATGGAGAAGACGTCGGCGCGGCGCCCCACGGGCTCGCCGCGGCGCTGCTCGGGCGCGGCGTACGCGAGCTCGGGGTCGGTATCGGACGCCGAGGGCGCGCGCGGCAGGCCGAGCCCCTCGACCTTCACGATCGTGTTGTCCCCCTCGTAGCCGAGCACGACGAGCGACGGCCGCAGCTCGCGATGCACGACGTCGGCGTCGTGCGCGGCGGCGATGGCGTGGGCGATCTGCGTGGCGATCTCCGAGGCCTCCCAGTCGTCGAACCGCTCGCCGACGCGCAGCCGATCCGAGAGCCGGTCACCGACCATGGTCTCGGCCGCGACGAAGAGGTCTCCCTCCTCGGTCTGCCCGACGCCGAGCACCACCGCCAGGCCGGGATGCTTCACCTGCGCGGCGCGCTTGGTCTCGCGGAGCATCTTCTCGCGGCGGGCGGGGCTGATGCCGCGCACGATGCGCACCGCCGTGGCCGTTCCGCTCCGGAGATCGAGCCCACGATGCAGCTCGCCCGACGCATCGATGCCGAGCTGCTCCTCGAGCCAGAAGCGGCCTCCGAGCGCGGCGCGCGGCTTGGTCGGGGGGCTCCCCGCGGACTCCATGCCCGAAATAGGCACATTGATTCTGCAAATTGACAAGCTCGTTTGTTCGGCCTAGCTTCGCCGGCCATGGCGGCGGTGAAAGCACGTGCAAAGCCAGCGAAGGCCGTGCGCGGTGCCAGCCCTGCGCAGGGCGCGGCGCACGAGGGTGCGCCGAACCGCCGCGGTAGCCCGGAGGCCATCGAGAAGCGGCGCGTCGCGCGCGTCTTCAACGACATCCTCGGCGGTCGCGGCGCCGCCGCCCACAAGCTCGACGGGCGGACCGAGAAGCGGCGCCAGCGTCTGCTGAAGGAGCTCGAGGCCGGCAAGGCGCGCGGCTCGCGCGAGCTGAAGCCGCTCGACGTGCTCCAGCGCGTGCAGGAGCTGATGGATCTCGGCGAACCGCTCAGCTCGATCCGCAAGGTCACGAAGGTCCGGAAGAACGCGCTGCCCGCGGAGGCGATCGTCGACGTGGTGGAGCGCCTCCATCGCGCGTACAGCTTCCGGCCCGAGGTGTATCGCTTCGTCGGGATCGGCGAAGAGGTCCTGCGCGAGGCGGGCGTGCTCGCCCACGCCAACGCGAAGCGCGCACGCGTCAGCGCGCGGTCGAAGGCGTGATGCGCAGCCCCGCTCGCCTCTTCTGCGTCCTCGCGCTCTCGCTGGCGAGCGTCACCACGCACGCCCGCGCCGACGACGCGGGTGCGCCTGCCGACGCTGACGCCGCGCGCCGCGCGCGCGTGGTGCTCACCGTGGGCCCACGCAAGGTGACGGTGGGTGAGCTCGAGGATCAGATCGCCGCCATCCCCACCTACCAGCTGACGCAGTTCGGGACCTCCAGGGAGGCCGTGGCACGCGCGTATCTCGATCAGGTGGCCACGCGGGAGCTGATCCTCGCGGCGGGCGCCGAGCAGCGCGGGCTCGACAAGCAGCTCCCCACGAAGCAGGTCGTCGACCGCGCGCTCTCCGGCATCACGCTGCGCCGCAACCGCATCGCCTATGCGTCGGCCGCCGCCATCCCCATGGAGGACGTGCGGCGCTACTACGAGGACAACCGCGCCCGCTTCGACTCGCCCGAGCGCATCAACCTGTGGCGCATCCTCTGCAAGTCGAAGGACGAGGCGATCACCGTGCTCGAGGCGGCGCGCAAGGACGCTTCGATCACGAAGTACAACGACCTCGCCCGCGAGCACAGCCTCGACAAGGCGACGAACCTCCGCGGCGGCAACCTCGGCTTCGTCGGTCCCGACGGCCAGAGCAACGAGGCGGGCGTGAAGGTCGATCCCGCGCTGGTCAAGGCCGCGCAGGCGGTCAAGGACGGCGAGCTCGTTCCGCAGCCCGTCGCCGAGGGCGCGAGCTTCGCGGTCGTCTGGCGGCGAGGCACGGTCCCCCCGAATCACCGCACCGTCGAGGAGTCCTCCCCGCAGATCCGCTCCGCGCTCTTCCGCGAGCGCACCGAGACCGCGGAGAAGAAGCTTATCGACGACCTTCGCAAGCAGAACGTCAAAGAGGTCAACGAGGGCCTCCTCGGCGTGATCGAGCTCCGCCCGTTCGACGCGGGGGTCAGTCTGGCGCGGACTCCGGGGAGCCCGGCGGCGCCGCTGAATCGAGACGCGGCTCACTGACCCGCTCGCGGCGAGCCCCGAGCGCCGCCGCCGCGGCCGCGCGCTCCGCGACGCGCTTCGAACGCCCCTCGCCCGCGCCGAGGACGTCCTCACCGATCAGCACCTCGACCTCGAACGTCGGGTCGTGCTGCGGACCGCGCATGCCCTTCACGCGGTAGGTCGGCGCGCCGTGCCCGCTCGCCTGCACCTGCTCCTGGAGGAGGCTCTTCGGGTCGCGCGTACCGAGTCGTTCGGCCTCGAGCATGGGCTCTCGCACCACGTGCGCGACGAGCCGGCGTGCTCCCTCGAGACCCCGCGCCTCGTAGACGCTCGCGACGAGCGCCTCGACCGCGTCCGCCAGCACGTTGGTCTGCTCGCGTTCGGTGCCCGACCGCGCGCCCTTGCCGAGCGCGAGCGCCCCGCCGATCCCCTCCGCGCGCGCCCACCGGGCGAGGGCCTCGGCGTTGACGAGCGCGCTCCGCATGCGCGTCAGCGCGCCCTCGTCGGCATCGGGCCGGCTCCGCGCGAGCAGCTCGCTCACGCACAGGCCGAGCACCGCGTCGCCGAGGAACTCGAGGCGCTGGTTGTCGGCCGCGTCGGACTCGTTCGCGAAGCTGGGATGGGTGAGCGCCTCGTCGAAGCGCGCGAGCTCGCCCTCGCCCTCGCTCCCGCCCTCACCCCCGATGATGGTCTCGATGCGCGCTCGCAGCACGGCGCGCGCCTCCGCGAGCTGTTCTTCCTTCACGACGGCCGCGCTCGTAGCTCGGATTTCATGGCGCGGCGAGCGTGTCGGTGGCCTGGGCGAGCTCCAGATCGAGCTGCGTGAGGCCGCCGGCGTCGTGCGTCGTCCAGAGGACGCGCGCCTTCCCCCAGCCCACGAGGATCTCGGGGTGGTGGTCCTTCTTCTCGGCCACGAGGCCGAGGCGAACCGCGAAGCCGAGCGCGGCGCCGAAATCCGCGAGCGCGAAGGACCGGACGATCGCGTCCCCCTCGCGTACCCAGCCCGGGTGGGCGGCCAACCAGACATCCACCACGGCGCTCTCGAGCTTCGAAGGTCGTACCATGTGAGAAGTCTAGCCTCCCGGAACCTCGGCGCGGGCGATCTGTCAGGTCGGTCGATGCTCCTTCGATCGTTTGGCTATCCTGAGCGCGTGGGTCTGCTGGCGTGTCCGTTCTGCCGTGAGATGTTCGAGGAGGGCGAAGCGAAAGCCTGTCCGGTCTGCGGCATGGCCCTCACGAAGTTCGAGAAGCTCCCCATCTCGCTCGACGCCGTGCACGACGAGGGCGGCGTGCCGACCGCCCCCGAGCTCGAGGACCTGCCCTGGACGTTTTTCGGCCGGAGCAAGGGGGTTCTCCTCCTTCTCGGGGTTGCAGGCGCGATCCTGTTCTTCCTGCCGTGGGTGCGGCTCACGCAGCCGTACATCGACTCCAAGTCCGGCTTCGATCTCGCGCACCAGCGGATCGGCTGGCTCTGGGCGGCGTTCGTGGGGTGGACCGTGCTCATCCCGACCGTCCTCAGCCGGCGCAGCATCGTGAAGATGCGCGGCGCCCGGGTCGCCGCCGCGTTCCTCGCCGCAATCCCCGCGATCTCGGTGGGGATCCTGCTTGCGCGCCCGCCGCACGGCGGCATCGTCCCCGTGCGCTACACGTGGGACTGGCCGATCTACGCCATGCTCGCGGTCTCGCTCACGGCGCTCGCGTTCGCGGTCCGGCTCGGCGGCCGCGCCGACGACATCAAGGTCGAGCGCGGCACCTCCCGCGGCCAGGACCTTCACTAGATCGGAGCGAGACGCGCGCGAAACCGTGCGGTTTGTGGCGCCTCGCGTCCGATGGAGCCATGCTCCATGAGCATGGCGTTGCCTGTCCGACGACGGTCGGTCGGCGCGTTTCCCACCGGAGCGCGCGCGAACGACAACGACGAGCGCGTGCTCGAGGAATCCCTCGAGGAGCGGCTCGATCGCGAAGCACTGACGACCGACCTCGTCGACGTGCCCGCGGCGGTGGTCTGCCTCGTCTGCGGTGAGGTCGACTGCGCGGGCTGCGAGGATCGCGATCTCTCGAAGTCGGGCATCGTCGCGATCGTGGCGTGGGAGCGGCCGGGGCTGCCGGCGCTGATGCGCCTCTGGTCGACCGCCCGCTCGACGACGCGCGACGCCGACACCTTCTTCGAGCTGCTGCCCGACGGGCCGGTGCTGCCCGCGCTCCGCTTCGCCGCGGTGTCCGAGCTGCTCGCCGTGGGGTCTATGCTCATCGCGTTCCTCCCCGTCGCCGCGCTCCTCGCGCCGGACTGGCTCCGTCACGTCGCGCTCGATCCGCACGCGCGGAGCATCGCGCTGCGCGTGCTCTTCCTCGGCGTCCCCGGCTTCGCCGCGTTCCTGGTGTTCCTCCACACCGTGCACGCGCTCGCGATCGACCTCGGCGCCGCGCGCAGCGGGAGCAAGCGCTCGCGGTCGCGCGCGCTGCGCTTCGGGCTCTATGCGTGCGGTTGGGACCTCGTGATGGGTCCGCTCGGTGCGGTGGTCGTGTCCTTCAAGGAGGGCCTCGGCGCGGGCCTCGGGGTGCTTGGTCTCGCGAGCGTGCCCGGTCGTTCGACCCGCGCGTTCCTGCGCGGCTGCTACCGCCTCGAAGGCGCGCACGCGAAGAAGGCCCTCGCGACGGCCACGACCGGCGTGGTGATCGCGACGACGCTCGGGCTGATCGCGGTGCTCGCGGCGCTCTTCGTGCTCGCGCTGGCCTGACGCGGCTTGCGCAGGGTGCGCAGGGCCGCGCGACGCCGTGGGCACCGGCCGGCGTCTCAGTCGACGATCGGGAACATCCCGTCCATCGGCGCGTCGTCGTGGCAGCCCACGCACGACTCGACGATGCCGTCCTTCACGAGCTGACCGCTCGCGCCCACCACCGTCCAGCGCCAGTCGCCGTGGTCGGGCGCGTAGCCCTTCGCGCGCTTCTCCATGACCATGATCGGACCCGCGCCGCCCGCGCCGCCCTTCTCGAAGTGCTCCTCGACGACGATCGCGCCGACCGGCACGTCGCGCGAGCGGGCGACGAGCGCCGCACGCGCCGGCTCGTTCGCGTAGATGTCGACGTCCCACCGGCCGGCCGCATGGCCCGCGGAGACGAAGCGCGCCTTGTTCACCTTGCCGAAACGCGTGCGGAACTCGGCGGGCAGGGCCGAGGCGCCGTCGATCGGGCCGGCGTCACGCGAGCCCGGCGCGATCGCGCCACCCGCCGGCCGATCGCTGACGCCCGCGAGCGCTCCCGAGGACGACGCGCCGCACGCCAGCGCGAGAGCCGCGCAAGGCGCCGCGAGCATCGCGCTCAGAAGAAGACGCCGGCTTCGAAGGAGAGGGTCCATTGACGGCTGCCGACCAGAAGCGGATTTTCGTCCTTCGGCTCGGTGATGTCGAACGCGAATTGACTCCCGAGCCAAATGATCTCGTGACGGTAGTTGAGCCCGACGAGGCCGCGGTGCCGATGCACGCGCACCTTGTCGAACGTGAAGTTGTTCGAGAAATCAGCGCTGTTCTCGGTGCCGTTGGGCAGCTTGTTGCGACAGCGCGGCGCGCCGGTCACCGGATCCGGGCCGTCGAACCCGCACTGCTTTGCGGCGTCGACGTCGGGGGTGGAGTCGACGACGTTCGAGTCACCGAAGATGATGATGCGCTGGTAGCCGATGGTCGGGATGATCTGCGAGGTGTCGGCGAGGGTCAGCGGCTTCGACATCTTCAGGTCGATACCGACCGTCGTCAGGTAGAATTTCGGCGTCCCCGTGACGGTGCGCACGCCGGCGCCGAGCGAGACGTCGGGGAGGAAGCCCGGCAGCCCCGTGCGGAAGCCCTCCATGAGCGCCCAGCGGAGATCGCCGCCGGCGACCCACATGCCGCTGTTCGCGATGGTGCCGAGCGAGCCCGCGATCTCGAAGCCGAGCGGCAAGCCTTGCGGGCCTTCACGGCGTAGATCTGGATGAGCGAGTCCGGCTCGTCGTTGGTCGATCCGGAGCGCCCGCGCGTGCCGAGGTGCCAGTAGGGAGCACTCGCGCCGGGCGCCGTGCGACCGGGCGAGATGCGCGTGTAGCTCGCCTCGAGGCCGACGTGGAAGCCGCCCACCCCGGTGGTCCGCGCCGGATAGAACGCGTTCGGCGCGATCGCGAACCCGAGCTCCGAGACCATGTTCCGGAACGAGGCGTTGTCGGGCCGGCACGGGAAGTCCGCCGGGCGCAGGCCCGCGCTCACGAGCGCGCCGGGATTCGCGGCGATCGACTGGCACGTCTGCCCGGGCGGCAGGTTGCCGGGCTGCGCGACCAGGCGCTCGGGCGTCGGGTCCATGTCACCGGCGCGCGCCGCGCGCGGCGAGCAGAGGCCCCCGAGCAGCGCGGCGCAGAGCGCGAGAGCAAACGTGACGCGGGGGCTGCGCACGGCGAGCCGAGGCTACGTGCCCTCGCGAACGCACGTCAAGGACGGGCCTGGCTCACGGGCACATGATGGCGTCCCTGCTGAAGGCATTCTCTTTTCGCACCGCCTCGCAGTACGACTGGCACCCGCCGCCGCCGGCGCCGGGACAGCTCCGGTAGCTCGCGGCGGCCGCGGCACCGTTGGTGGGGCACGCCTTGGGCAGGCCCCAGCACACGCCCGCCGTGCTCACGGGAACGCCGCATTGCGCGACGTCGACGTTGCAGTCGCGGCCCTCCGCGCAGCTCGTACCGCCCGCCGAGGTCTTGCACGGGGCGGCGGTCCCCGCCGGACACACGCCGGCCGCCTTCACGTTCGCGCCGAAGGAGCCGGCCACGGTCTCGTTCCAGTACGTGACGTTGTCGCAGCCGCATTGCGCCACGAACGCCGTGGGCGAGCTCGTAGGCTTCGGCGTGCACACGCCGCCGTTCGCCGCGCACCCGACGACCTTGCAGTAGGTGCCCACGGTGGGGCAATCCGACGAGACGGAGGGACGGCAGCCGGGATTTCCGGTTCCGGAGGTGCCGCTCGTGCCCGAGGTGCCGCTCGTGCCCGACGTGCCGCTCGTACCCGAGGTGCCGCTCGTGCCCGACGTGCCGCTCGTGCCCGACGTGCCCGACGCGCCGCTGGTGCCCGAGGCGCCGCTGGTGCCGCCGGACGCGCCCGATGTCCCCGACGCGCCGCTGGACGTGCCTCCCGAGGTGCTCCCATCGCCCGCGAAGAGGTCGCTGTTGTTCGCGCCTCCGCAGGCCGCCGCCACACAACCGAGG
>Ga0123336_10001299_pt1 | contig 23225 bp, 21 predicted proteins | sample SSSSmetaG_FD_96466 | JGI IMG/M metagenome (GOLD analysis project Ga0123336, IMG submission 96466) | Glacier valley bacterial and archeal communities from Borup Fiord, Nunavut, Canada, to study Microbial Dark Matter (Phase II) - ​SSSS metaG | ecosystem: Environmental > Aquatic > Freshwater > Ice... | reverse complement strand
CCGCCCAGGCTGGGCTCGGTGCCGGTGCCGAATTCGTCAATCAGCACCAGGCTGCGCTTGCCGGCCAGCAGCAGGAACTGCTTCATGGCCAGCAGGTGCGAGGAGTAGGTGCTGAGGTCGTTTTCCAGGCTCTGCTCGTCGCCGATGTCCAGGAAAATATCTTCGAACACGCCGGCCTCGGAGTTATCGGCGCAGGGGATGAGCAGGCCCATTTGCAGCATGAACTGCACGAGGCCCACCGTTTTCAGGGCCACCGACTTGCCGCCCGCGTTGGGGCCCGAGATGACGAGGACGCGCTGCTCGTGGTTCAGCTCCAGGTTGAGCGGCACCACTTCGCGCGGGTCGCCGGTGTCGCGCTTGTGCTGGGCAAAGGCCAGCTGCAGCAGCGGGTGGCGCACGTTCACCCACTTCAGCAGGGGCTTGTTGTGCAGCACGGGCAGGCGGCAGTCTAGGGCCACGGCCAGCCGCGCTTTGGCCCGGATGAAGTCAATCAGCCCCAAATAGGAATAGGCTTTGCGCAGGTCGGGCAGGTGGGGCCGGAGCTGGTCGGTGAGAACCGTGAGGAGGCGAATCAGCTCGCGGTGGTAGGCGTTGTCCAGGTCCTTGATGTCGTTGTTGAGCTCGAACACGGCTTCGGGCTCGATGTACACCGTCTGGCCCGAGGCCGACTCGTCGTGAATCAGGCCCTTCACCTTGCGCTTGTGCTCGGCGATGACCGGCAGCACCAGCCGCCCGCCCCGAATCGTCGGCTCGGCGTCGCCGGGTATCCAGCCCTCGTTCTTGGCGTGGCGCAGGATGCCGGCGATTTGCTTGCGCAGCTGCCCCTGGCGCGCAATGAGTTCCTGCCGCAGCTGGCGCAGCAGCGGCGAGGCGTCGTCGCGCACCTGGCCTTCGTCGTCCACCACCTTGTCCAGCGCGGCCAGCAGGTTACGGTCCACCTGCACGCCAATGCCCAGCAGGCGCAGCGTGGGGTACAGCCCGGGGTCGGCGTCGGTGAAAAACGTGAGGGCCTGGCGGATGGTCCGCAGGCTCATCTTCACCTCAAAAAACGCGGCCACGTCGAGGAACGCGCCGGGCAGCGCCGCCCGCTTGAGGTGCACCTGCGGGTCGTAGTAGTGGGCGGCCGGAAAGTCGGCCCCGGCGCGCAGCAGGTAGGCAAACTCGTCGGCCTGCTGCAGCAGCTTCAGCAGCGGCTCGTGCTGCGGCTGAAACGCCATGCGGGCCACGTACTGCCGGCCCAGGGCGCTCAGGCAGTTGGCCTCCAACTGCTCGCGCAGCGCCGTGAAGCCGATTTTTTGTTCGAAGTGTTGGGGTAACAGCAAGTAGCGGGTCGGTCAGATAATTTCGGAAGAGACTGCGAAGGTAAACAGCAGCCGGCGCGGGAAAGATTCGCGGGCGCCCCAGTGATTAAATCTTCCAGCAGGTCTGTTTTTGACTGGGAATTATCCTGATAAGACTCATTACCGTATGTTTTAGGCTTATTACCGCGTATTTTAGGCTCCTAACAGCGTGTTTCAGGCTTCGTACCGTATGTTTTAGGCTCGTTACCACGTGTTTCAGGCTCCATACCGCATGTTTTAGGCTCCATACCGTATATTTCAGACTCGGTACGCCTTGTTTTTGACTAATAACACCCTGTTTTGAGCCCCTCCCCCAATACTTCCCCGTTGCCCATGCCCGAACCAAGCCCCGAAGAAGTGCCCCTGCAAGGCCTGGCGGCCGATTTTGCCACCCGCGTCGCCCGGCGCGACACCGCCGACCCGCCCCCGCCCCCCAGCCAAACCCCCGAGGCCATCGCGGCCCGCGTCGATGCCTGGCTGCGGGCCCAGCACCGGGTGCGCGACCCGCGCGCCCGCTACGCCCTCACCCGGATGCTGCTGCTGCTGGTGCGCCAGCCCGAGGCCTCCACCGCCGCCCTGCAAGCCGCCGCCGGCCTGGGCCCGCGCAGCGGCGCCCGCTCCACCCTGCGCCTGGGCGCGCTGGGCCTCACCGAGTGGTTTTACCGCGCCCGCACCCGCTGCCACCGCCTCACCCGCGCCGGCGAAGACGCCCTGCTGCCCGTGGTGACGGGCGCAGCGGGGGCCATTTAGCACTCCGTGCTGGCGCGCGTCTCTGACGCGCTGCCGCTTGGTTTCGAGCCTGCGGGCTCGCCGCGTAACAACAAATGTGGGCTTTGTTCGCAGTTCGAGTCAGAGACTCGAAGCCAAAGGGCAACGCGTCAGAGACGCGCGCCAGCGGGGAAGATGCCCTGCTGCCCGTGATGACGGGAGCAGCGGGCGCTGTTTAAAAGAACGGGTTGAATAAACCGCACACCGGATGGGACAAAAATTAAAAATAGGCGTGCAACCTTTAAATTGCGTTACCAGTCAACGAAATGAAACCTCTTGCCCTTGCTTCATGAAATCGAACCCCACCCGATTCACTGCCTGGTTGCTTGGCAGCCTCTGCGTAGTGGCCGCCTCGGGCTGCGCTCGCGAAAAAGTGGGCCCTACACTCGAACTGGTGGGGGTGCGCTACGCGCAAACCCAGTGCGCCGACCGTTGGGGCCAGGCTTCGAGCACGCAGCAGCTCGTCGCCTTGGCCCAGGCCTACCTTGCCCAGCAGGGCCTCACCTTGCATCAGCCCCAGGCCAGGGTCGACAACGCCGGCGCTGCCTGCAACGCCTGCGTCTGTCCGACAGGCGTGGTGCTGGAGGGCAGAGTGCAACCCGCCGATGTAGCGGCCGTGCTCGCCTTGGGCTTTATTAAACAGTAGCCAACCGCACCGCTCACCCGTTCCTGGCGTCGTTCTGACTAATTTATCAACGGGGTTTCGTAAAAACCTCTTTTGCGTGAACAACTGTCCCTGCTGGCGCGCGTCGGCGACGCGCTGTCCCCGGGTTCGAGCCTGCGGCTCGCCGACACACTACTCCAGACGCTTCGTCCACGGAGCGAGTCAGAGACTCGGACCCGGGGGCAGCGCGTCGCCGATGCACGCCAGTTTTAATTCTACCCACCCACCCCCGCCCCAAACAGCGCGAAGTCGTACTTCACCGGGTCCGTGGGGTCCAGCAGGCGGAGGTTGGCGGTGAGCTCCTCGGCGGCTTGCCAGTCCACTACTTTGCGGGTGAGCAGGCCCAGGGGGCGGGCCTGGCGCTCCACGTGCAAGTCGATGGGCATGATGAGGTCGGCGGGCGAGAGGCGGGTCCAGAGGCCGAAATCGACGCCGTGGTCGTCGCGGCGCACCAGCCAGCGCAGGTACATGTTCACCCGCTTGCAGGCCGATTTGCGGGCCGGCGTGGCCACGTGCTTGCGGGTGCGGGCCGGCGCCTCGGGCAGGCTGAAGAAGTGGTGGTGGAAGTTGATGAGCCGCTCGCGCTGCGTGTGGCCCACCAAAAACGCGGTTTCCAGGGTCTCGTGCTGGCTGTACCAGTGGCGCAGGAAGTGCACGAAGTACAGCAAATCGGTGTCGCAAAACGTGCGGTGGCAGAAGCCGAGCAGGCGCTTGAGGTCCTCGTCCTGGTGCTGGGTGACGAACTGATGCGGGGCGTCGTCCATGCGGCGCAGCAGTTCCGAGCACTTGCTGATGATGGTGGGCCGCTGCCCCCAGGCCAGCAGCGCGGCAAACAAGGCCGCTATTTCAACATCCTGCCGCCGGGTGAAGCGGTGCGGAATCTGAATGGGGTCGTTCTGGATGAACCCGGGCCGGTTGTAGCGCGCGTACTGGGCGTCGAGCTGGCGGCGGAGCTGGGCAATGTTCATCGGTAGGGTGCGGAGTAGTGCCTCTTATCATCCTGAGCGCAGCGAAGGACCTTATCGCCGCCGAACAAGTTGTTTCAGCGTGGTAAGGTCCTTCGCTGCGCTCAGGATGACAGGAAGTGCTGGATATGACGTTCTTCTCTTCGCCCAGCCGCCGGCCCCTACTGCGGGATGTAGTTCGTCTCGACCCGGAAGCGCGAATCGGCGGTGCCCAGCTTTTGCACGGCCCGGGGCGAGAGGCGCACCAGGATGTTGGTGTTTTCGCCCGTGTCGGGCAGCTTGCCGATGACGCGCACGTACACCGACTGGCCGTTCATGCTGTTTTTTACCTGCATGATGGTGCCCACGGGGGCCGTTTTGTGCAGGGCCAGGTACTTGTCGGTCACGCTCTTCTCGATGGGCGCACCGAGGCCGTTTTCCGTCACGCGGCTCAGCACTTCGCTGGCGCGGGTGGGCGTGCGGGCCTCTTCGCGCGCTTCCTCCTTGTCCCTGTCGGCCGGCGGCGCGGGCGTTACCGTGGCGATTTGGGCGGGCTTGTCGGGGGCCGGGGCGGGCACGGCGGGCGTTTTGGCCACGGCCGGGGCGGGCATTGGTTCGAGTTCGGCGGACCGCACCGGCGCGGGTTTGGCGGCGCTGGCCGCCGGCGCGGCCGCAACGGCTTCGGCCTCCGTGGCGCGCAGCAGGAGCTGCTGCCCCACGCGCACCACGCCCCCGTCGGGCAGCTTGTTCAGCTTGACGAGGTCTTCGGGCGCGAGCTGAAAGCGGCGGGCAATGCCAAACAGCGTTTCGCCTTTAGCCACGGTGTAGCGGGCGGGCGCGGCCGGGGCGGGGGCCGCTGGGGCCGCCGCCGTTGTTTTGGCGGGCCCGGCCGGGGCCGCTTTGCCGGCCGCGGGCCGGGGCACATACACGATTTGGCCAATGCCCAGGCCGTTTTTAATCTGCGGATTGGCCGCCGTGAGCTGGTCGAGCGTGACGTGGTAGCGCCGCGACAGCGCCGAGAGGGTTTCGCCCCCGGCCACGCGGTGCTTCACAAACCGCTGGCCCCCGCGCATTTCCACCCCGATGGAGTCGGTGGGCGCAGCGGCGTGCGCCCCCCGCCCTTGACCGGGCCCGCCCAGGGCCACCACCGCAAGCAGCGAAAATAGTAAAGTCATCATAACAACCTGGCAAAGTGCATACGGCCCCGCCCGGGCCCGCCGGCCACGCGGCCAGCCCCGCAAAATAACGCAAAAACCGCCGGGCAATTGCTGCCGCCCCGGGCCACCGGGGCCGCACCCCCGTTATTTGAAGCGCCGTCGGGGCCGCATTCCCCGTTCCTACGGTCCAATTCCCCTTCCCGCCATGGTCCTCGGCCTCATTCCTGCCCGCTTCGCCTCCACCCGCTTGCCCGGCAAGCCCCTGGTCGACCTCGGCGGCCTCAGCATGATTCAGCGGGTGGTGGCCCAGGCCCGGCAGGCCAACCTGGCCCGCGTGGTGGTGGCCACCGACGACGAGCGCATCCGCCGCCACGTGCTGGATTTTGGGGGCGAAGCCGTGCTCACCCGCTCCGACCACCCCAGCGGCACCGACCGTCTTTGGGAAGCCTTCGAGCAGCTCGGCCGCCCCGCCGACGTGCACTGCATCGTCAACATCCAAGGCGACGAACCATTCATTCACCCCGCCCAAATCAACGCCCTGGCCGATTTATTTGCCGACCCGGCCACCGCGCCCGACATCGCCACGCTGGTGAAGCCCGTGCTGTCGGCCGAAGAATTGTTCAGCCCCCACCTGCCCAAGGTGGTGCTCAGCCAGCAGGGCTACGCGCTGTATTTCAGCCGCCACCCCCTGCCCTACCAGCGCCAGCGCCCCGAAGCCGAGTGGCTGCGGCACCACCGCTACCTGCGCCACCTGGGCCTGTATGCCTACCGGCCGCAGGTACTGGAGCAGCTCACCCGGCTGCCCGTGTCCCCCCTCGAAGCGGCCGAGAGCCTGGAGCAGCTGCGCTGGCTCGAAGCGGGCTTCCGCATCCGCTGCGCCGAAACCGAGCTGGACGCCTTCGGCATCGACACGCCCGAGGACGTGGAACGAGCGACGCTTCGCTTAATGAGGAATGAGGAATGAGGAATGAGGAATGAGGAATGAGGAAGTTCGGACCTAACGGCCAATTCTTCATTCCTCATTCTTCATTCCTCATTCTTTATCAAGCGCAGCGCCCGCTTGGCGCTCTTCGCGCATTTCCCGGGACAAGAAGTAGTTCAGGGCCGTCCGAATCACGGCAATGGCGCCCAGCTTACCAATCTGCTCCCAGCTCGGCGCAATGGCCGTGGACAGGATGTCGGCGCCGAGCTGAAACTCCAGGGCCAGCGCCAGGTAGCGCGCCAGCGTGAGGCGAATGGCGGTAAAATCGGCCGTTTGCCCCTTCGCCAACGCCTTCAGCAGCAGCCAGCCCGCGCTGAGAATGCCCAGCGCGATGATGGCCGCGCCCACGGTTTCCACGCCCAGCTTCAGCCACAGCACGGCGCTGATGACCGTGTTTTCGGCTTGGCCGTGGGCCGAGGTTACGTCGCGGACGGCTTCGGGAAGGACTTGAAGAAGTAGCATGGCCAAAGGACGTTAGGACGCAGCATGAAAGGGCGAGAAGGCTAGCCGCCGGCTTTTTTTGCTTTGTAGCCCGCCTGCACCAGCACGGCCAGTACCTTGTCGCGGAAGTCGCCCTGCACCAGCACCTCGCCGTCTTTGGCGCCGCCGCCCGCGCCGCACTTGGTTTTGAGGAGCTTGCCCAAGGCCTGCAAGTCATCGTCGGTGCCCACAAAGCCGGTCACGAGCGTCACTTGCTTGCCGCCGCGCTGCTTCTTGTCGAGCTGCACGCGCAGCTGCTGCTGGTTGGGCGGCAAGGTGGCCGCTTCGCCTTGCGCGTTGGTTTGGTAGGCAAACTCGGGGTTCGTGGAATACACCACGCCCTGCCGTTGGTTTTTGTCCGCTTTCATACGATAAACACTTCCGCTAAAAACAACTTAAACCCCGCGCCTGGCTACACCGCCACGGCCAGCGCCAAAGGCAGCAATTCCACCTCAAATACGGTGGCGTGGCCCAGGTAGTCGCCGTCGACGTGAAAGCCAAGGGGCGCCTCGGACTCCACGCGGGCCCGCGGCACCCGAAAGTACTCGGCGGCCCGCGACTGCGGTAAATTCCCGAGGGCCATGGCCAGGCTCACCCGGAAGGCCCGGCCCACGGGCAGCGCGTCAATCAGGCACACGTCGAGCAGGCCGTCGCGCAGGTCGGCCCGGGGCGCGATGTAGGCGTTGTTGCCGTACTGCGAGGCGTTTGCGAAGGCCAGCACGTAGCAGTCGGTAGCCAGCACCTCGCCGTTGAGGTCGGCCCGCACCCGCACGGGCGCGTAGCGGCGGTACTCGCGCAGCGTCACGCGCAGGTAGGTGCTCAGGCCCCGCGAGCCGGCCAGGGCAAAGTGCTGGCTCACGTGCGCATCAAACCCCAGCCCGGCGGTGCAGAAAAACGGGTGGCCGTTCAGCACCCCCACGTCCATGCGGCTGAAGGCGGGCGCGGCCAGCCGGCGCAGGGCCGCCGGCAGGTCCAGCGGCACCTTCAAATGGCGGGCCAGGCCGTTGCCCGAACCCTGGGGCACAATGCCCAGGGCCGCCGCCGTGCCCAGCAGCCCCCGCCCCACTTCGTTCACGGTGCCGTCGCCGCCCACGGCGGCCACTACTTCGAAACCGTCGGCCGCCGCGGCCCGGGCCAGCGCCACCGCGTGCCCGGCGTATTCTGTCGGGCGGATTTCGTACCGCTCCTCCAACGCCCCAAAGTGCCGGGCAATCAGGGCCGGCAGGTTTTGGCGCTGGCTGGGGCCGGCGGCGGGGTTGAGGATGAAGCAGGTTTTGGGCATTGCTGAGCGGCGCAGATTAACCGTGATTTCACTGATTCGCGGGTTGGTCTGGGACTGCAGTACGCAGCTGCGGGCGTTTGGAACAAAGGGCCAGGCCCATAAAAGAGGAAGCCCGCCTCACGGCAGGCTTCCTCACCATCCCTTTCAATCCGGGCATCTCGCCGCACGAAGTCAGCGAAACCACGGTTAATCAGTTAAAATCAGCGATTCATCTGCTCGCCGAGCTTTTGAATCAAATCGGCGGTGCGGGTCGAGTAGCCGGTTTCGTTGTCGTACCAGCCAATCACCTTCACCAGCGTGCCGTTGGCGGCCGTCAGCTCCGAGTCGAAAATGCAGCTGTGGGGGTTGCCCACGATGTCGATGCTCACGAGCGGGTCGGTCGCGTACTCGAGGATGCCCTTCATGGGCCCGTCGGCGGCGGCTTTCATCACGGCGTTAATTTCGTCCTTGGTAACCTCCTTTTTCAGGATAACCGTCAGGTCCGTCATCGAGCCGTCCGGGATGGGCACGCGCATGGCCAGCCCGTCGAGCTTGCCCTTGAGGTGGGGCAGCACCAGGCCCACGGCCTTGGCGGCGCCGGTGCTGGTCGGGATGATGCTGTAGGCGGCGGCGCGGGCGCGGCGCAGGTCCTTGTGGGGGGCGTCCTGCAGGTTTTGGTCCGAGGTGTAGGCGTGCACCGTGGTGATATAGCCTTTCGATGCCGAAGGCGTCGTCCAGGGCCTTGGCCATGGGGGCCAGGCAGTTGGTGGTGCAGCTGGCGTTGCTCAGGATGGTTTCGGCGCCGGTGAGAATGTCCTCGTTCACGCCCAGCACCACGGTGGGGATGTTGCCGGTGGCCGGGGCCGAAATCACCACCTTCTTGCAGCCCGCGGTGAGGTGCTGGCCCGCGCCGGCCTCGTCCACGAAGCGGCCGGTGGATTCGAGCACCACGTCGACGCCCATTTTACCCCAGGGCAAGAGCTTGGGGTCGCGCTCGGCCAGGGCGGCGATGCGCTGGCCGTTCACGGTCAGGCTCTCCTCGTCGTAGCTCACCTCGCCGTGGAAGCGGCCGTGCACCGAGTCGTACTTGAGCAAGTGGGCCAGGGTCTTGTTGTCGGTCAAGTCGTTGATGGCGACAATTTCCACGTTGTCGCGGCCGAGCAGCGACTTGAAGGTGAGGCGGCCAATGCGGCCGAAGCCGTTGATGGCGACTTTGATTTTTGCCATTGCAAACAGGGAAAAAAGAGTAGCCGGCCGCCACACTGGCAGCCGAAAGAAACGCGGGGCGAAGATAGCAGTCCGGCGCGGGTCTGGAAATGATTACCCGCCCTATACCCCAAAACCGCACCCACCGTTGCCCGGCCCCCCGGCCCGGCGCACAACTTTACCGCCTGAAAAACAAGCCTGTTCCCCGCGGCCTCCGCTTTTTTTAGCATTTCCCCTTGCACAGAATACCTGCCGCCGTATCTTTGCACCACCAAAACAAAAAACGGTCCGTTCGTCTAGGGGTTAGGACAGTAGATTTTCATTCTACCAACAGGGGTTCGATTCCCCTACGGACTACAAAAAAGAGGCGCTCGGTTCGAGCGCCTCTTTTTTTGTGCGGTTCCATCTGGGTAGTCCGTAGGGGAATCGAACCCGCGCCCCGGCGGGCGCGGGCCGCTACGCCTTTTCGGGCAGCAGCGTGGCGTCGGCGTAGTTGCCGAGCACGGGCTGGCCGGCGGGGCCTTCGGTCACGGCTTCCACCAGCAGCTTGCCGCCCACGAAGGCGCCCTTCCACGACTCGCCCAGGCCGCCGAACACCTCCTCGCGGTCGCCGCGCGAGCGCAGCTTGTTGACGCCTACTTTGAAGGCGCGCACTTCCTTGGCCGTGCGCTCGGCCCACGTCACGTCGTCGGACGCCACGGCGGCCACCAGGGCGCCGTTGCTGATGTTCATCTCGCCCACCAGCTCTTCCACCCGGTCCACGAGCACAATGGAGTCAATCGGACCGAAGGGCTCCTTGAAGTACAGCTCGCTCTGGCGGGGCAGGTTGACGAGGGCGCGCGGGGCGCGGTAGGCCGACCGGTCCTGCCCGGGCAGAAACAGGCTGTCGTCGAGGTGGCCTTCGTAGATGGGCGTGGCGCCGGTTTTAAGGGCGTCGGCGTAGAGGCGGTCAAGGTCATCGGCCTGGGCCTTGTTGATGACGGGGCCGAAGGCCAGGTCGGGCAGCGGGTCGGCGGCGTTATCCACGAGGGTGGGGTTGCCGATTTTCATGCCCTTCATCACCGTGGAATACGTGTCGAGGAACTGCGGAAACAGGCGGCGCTCCACCACGAAGCGCACGTAGGCGGTGCAGCGCTGCTTGCCGTAGTCGTAGCCTTTCTTGAGCTGGTCGGCCAGGGTGGTCCAGTCGGAGTAGTTCCAGATGCCGTAGGTGTTCACGCCTTCCATTTCCAGCATGTAGCGCTTGTTGTGGGTACTGAGCACGTCGGCGATGTTGCGGCCGTTGTAGCGGCCCCCCACGAAGCTCAGGCAGTCGATGGCGGCGTCCTTCACCAGCACTTCGCTCAGTTCGCTGCCCAGGCCGCTGACCAGCGACACGGGCAGGCCGCAGCGGCGCACCAGGGCAAAGGCCAGGCTCAGGGAGATGAAGCCGCCGTCGGTGGGCGTTTTGGCGATGAGCGAGTTGCCGCACAGCGCCTGCACCAGCACGGCGTGCAGCAGCACCGAAAACGGGTAGTTCCAGGAGGCGATGTTGGACACCAGGCCCAGGGGCTGGCGGCGGCCCAGCATGTTTTCGATGTTGTCGACGTACCACTGCGCGCCCTCGATGCAGCGGTCGATGTCGGTGAAGCCGAGCTTGTAGGTTTTGCCGATTTCCCACATCAGCAGCTTGCCGATGAGCTCGACGTGCTCGCGCAGCAGGTGCAGGGCGTCCTGCACCTTGGCGCGGCGGGTGTCGAGGTCGGTGGCGGCCCAGGCGGCGGCTTCGCCCTTGGCAAAGCGCACGGCGCGCAGGGCCGTGTCGCGGTTCAGCATGGGCATCCAGCCGAGCTGGCTGCCGTCGATGCAGGAGTGAAACTCGCGGGCCGTCCCGATTTCCTGCCAGCGGCCTTCCAGCAGGTTCAGGTACTTGCCATCGGCGGAAAAAACTTCCGGGGCCACGGATTTCATCTGGTTCAGCAAACCGCCAAACTCGACCTGGGGAGAAATGATTTTGGGCATAAATCTCAGTGGGAAAATGGGTTTCAGTGGGAAAATAGGTGAATGAGCGAACGGTGAAAAAAGCGTTGATTCGACGGGCAAAGGAAAGATTTGACGGACAACAAATAATTCACTCATTTGCTCATTTATTTATTTTCCCATTCCCCCGTGGTTGGTGTGTGGCCCCGGCCTGCCGCTCCTCCAGCGCGGCCGAGCCCACGAACAACGAAGCGCGTGGGGGCAAGTCGGCGGTGGGCGGCAGGTCGAGCCCCCGTCGGCGCCGGTCACGGCCCGCCCGCTGGCTTGCTCAGCGGGGAAAGCGGGCGGATAGCGCCTGCTGCCGCCGCCGCAGGCCGCGTGGCGGCGCTTGCATCGGAGCTGGACGGATGAAAAGGCATGGCTCGGCGCGAAGATGCGCATCCTTACGCGGCTTGCTTCTGCGGCTGCCCCAGCACCACCCCGTACTTGAGGTGGGCCGCGGGAGGAATGCCTTGCGGCGGCGGCCGGCTACTTTATTCGCGCAATCGTTGCCGGGAACGGCGCCGCCGGCAGCGGCCAGGCAAAACTCTCCTCTGGTACCCGTCCGACGCGGGCTTTCAGTGGCCGGCGTCCCAGTCGTAGCCCAGCTCGGCCCAGTAGTCTTTGGGGCGGGTGTCGGCAAAGGCAATGGTGCCGATGCGCTTGAGGTGCTTGATGCCGTACTTGAGCGGGGTGACCAAGCGCAGCGGCGCGCCGTGCGCCGGCGTGAGGGGCGCGCCGTTCATCTCGTAGCACAGCAGCGTTTGGGGGTGCAGGGCGCTGGGCATGTCGAGGCCCACGTAGTAGGCGGCGTCGGGGGTGAGCAGGCCCACGTAGGGCGCCAGGTCGGCGGGCGGGTGGAGGAGGTCGGCCGGGCGGCCACTGCGGGTGGCCAGCGGGTATTTGGCCAGGAAATCGGAGAGCCGGGCGCCGGCCCAGTGCACCACCACGCTCCAGCCCTCGATGCACTTGAGCTCGGTGGTCATCTCGATTCTGGGCAGGGCCTTCACGTCGGCCAGGGTAAATTCCTGGGTGTTGTTCGAGCCGTAGCCCTGCACGCGCAGGCGCCAGGCGGCGGGGTCCAGCTCGTCGCCGAGGCCCACGTCGCCGTTTTCGCGGGGCGTTTGGGCGCGGCTGCGGGCAAACTCAGGCGCCAGGCGCGTTTCGCGAAAATAGGCGCTGCTCAGGCGGCCGTTGGCGTCGAGCACCTGGCGCAACGGGCGCGGAATGCCTTCGGCCGCGGGCTGCGACAGCAGCCAGCGCCACCCGCCGAGGCCCGCCAGGCCGGCCAGCCCCAGGCCGATGAACGCCCGGCGCGAGCGGTGCTGGGCTTCGGCCAGCACCGCGGCTTCGGCGGCGGGCGCAGGCGGGCCCTCCGCGGCAGTTGGGGGAGTGGGTTCGTCGGTCATGCCAGGCACTGGGTTATTGGGGCGAAAGGGAAGCGTCGGCGGCGGGCAGGGCGGTGGGGCCGGCCGTGGTTTCGTGGGTGGCGGGGTCGACTTCTTCTACCTCGAAGCCGGCCACCATGGCCCGGAAATTGTTCCAGCCGGCCCGCACTACCTGGGCGATGTGCACCAGGAAAAACAGCACGTAGCCCACCGTGAGGGCAAAATGCAGGATGCGAGCAAACGCATAGCCCCCGAGCAGCGCCGTGAGCCAGCCGAACTGCGTGGGCTTGTAGATGGCCAGCCCCGTGAGCACCGAGCCCAGGCCCATGAGCACCACGCTGGTATAGGCGATTTGCTGGGCGCCGTTGAACTTGCGCACCGGCGGGTGCTCCTTACGCAGGCCCAAATCAAAGAGCGTGACCTGGATGGCTTCTTTGAAGGAATGCCGGGTCGGCAGCAAGTAGCGCCACTCGCCCGAAAAAATGGTGTACAGCACGTACAGCAGGCCGTTCAGAAAGAAAACCCACATCAGCACAAAGTGCCAGCTCATGCCCTGAGCGAGCTGGTGGTCCAGGTGAAACGCCTTGTAGAACGAGTCGGGAAAGAACTTGAACAGCGTGGTGCTGCCCCAGCCGAGGCGGTACACGTCGTTGGCCCAGTATATCCACAGCCCGCTCCAAATCATGAGGGCGAGCACCGGGAAGTTGACCCAGTGGAACCAGCGAATGGCCAGCGGGTGCTTTTCGACAAGGACTTTCATGGGCATTGCGGGCTAAAGGGCAGAGCCGGGGCACGGAATCCGGCGGCCCGGCACCGGCCGATAGGGCTGGAAGGTACACGGAAGCAGACGAACCAGGCAGGCCGTCCTTACAGGCATAACACTTTTTTTGGCCGCCCGGCTGGCGCATCCCGAAGCTTACGGCAGTTTTCAGAACAGTGTGCGTGAAGCAGGGACGCAACATGTTGCGTCCCTGCTTCACCCCCGAAACCCGTACATCGACCTGGAAACAGCTCTAAAGAACCTCGTTGGGGGTCCGGGCAACACCCTTTCGGCCCCGGTCCCGCTCTCACTCGAAGCCCCGGCCGCCGGCGTCGTCGGGCTGGTCGTCCTTGCGCTTGGTGCGGGCGGCGTCGCCGCCCACCTTGCCGAAGCGGTAGGTGAAGCCCAAATACACCACCCGCGACTCGCGCTTGTTGCGGCTCGCGGACGCGAAGCCCGGGCCAAAGGCGTTGAAGTTGAACTGCTGGGTGTTGAACAAGTCGGACACCCGCAGCGTGAGGCTGCCCCGGTCCTTGAGCACCGCTTGCTTGGCGGCAAAATCGGTGCTGAACTGCGTGAGGCGCTGGCCCTGGGCCGTGACCACCGGCGAGCGGTAGTTGGCCGAGAGCTGCAAATCCAGGTGCTTGGTGGGCGACACCGTGGTGTTCAGGCGGCCCGTGTACACGAAGTTGCTGTTGTTGAAATCCGCATTGGTCGGCGCCGAGCCCTTGATGATGCGCCGGAACGCCGAGGCGTTGGCGCTCAGCTTCCAGGCGCTGCTCAGGGGCGCGGCGGCCACTGTTTCCAGCACGCCACTGTGGCCGGGCGCAAAAGTCCGGGAAAAACCTGTGGCAATTCTGTGCCGGAACCCGGTCGGGCCGGCCCAGGTTCGCGGCAGGTGCGCAACGAGTTGGTTCGTTGCGGCGAACCGGACCCCCGCGGCGCCACCGCCCGGAACTCCCCTCTTTGCGTCTGTGCCGCGCGGCCCTTCACAGCGGCAGCTCGAAGCTCACAATCGTGCCCCGGCCCACCTGCGCGTTCAGGGCCAGGGTACCGCCGAGCAGGGCCACGCGGTTGCGCACGCCGGCCAGCCCAATGCCGGCCAGCGGCTGGGCGGCCAGCGCGGCGGCGTCTAAGCCCCGGCCGTCGTCTTCCACGCTCACTTCGAGGCGGCCCGGGTCCCGGGCCACGTGCACGGTCACCTCGCGGGCCTGGGCGTGCCGCATGGCGTTGTTGAGCAGCTCCTGCACCATGCGGTACACGCTTAGCTCCACGGCCGCGGGCAGGCGGTCGGCCAGGCCGGCGAGGTGCAGGCGCACGGGCAGGCCGGCGGGCGCCAGGCGCTTTACCAGGGCTTCGAGGGCGGTGGGCAGCCCGAAATCTTCCAGGATGCCGGGCGTGAGCTCGAACGAGAGCGTGCGCGTCGTGCGGATGGCTTCCTCCAGCAGCGCCAGGACTTGGGGGTTGCGCGGGACGGCCCCGGTCCGGTCGCCCAGGCTGAGCTTGGTGGCGTAGAGTAGCTGGCCCAGGCCGTTGTGCAGGGATTCGGCGATGCGCTTGCGCTCGGTTTCCTGGGTGTCGAGGATGGCGGTGAGCAGTTCCTGCTGGCCGCGCAGGCGCAGCCGGATGGCCTCTTCGGCCAGGCGGTTGCGCTCGGTCACGTCCCGAAACATCACGAGCAAGCCGCTGGGGGCGGCGGCGGCGTGCGCGCGCAGCGGCACGTGGTAGGCGTCGTACTGGCCCGGGCCGGGCCCGAGGGCCAGGCCCGTTCGCACCACCGGCGCGCCGGCCAGCACCTGCGCCACCGTGCGCCGCGCCGCGGCGGTATCGAGCGCGGGCAGCACGGCGAACACGGGCTGGCCCAGGGCCTGGGCGGCGGTGGAGCCAAAGTAGCGGGCGGCCTGGCTGTTCCAGGCCAGCACGCGGCCGGTCCGGTCCAGGGCCACAATGCCGTCGACGCTGTTTTCGAGCAGGCTTTGGGTGAATTCTTTTTCGTGGTGCAGCTGCCGGACCACCGCCCGTTCGGCGGTCACGTCGCGCCACAGCATGTGCACCAGAGGCGGGTGGCCGCCGTCGCCGTCGAGGGCCGTGAGCACGGCCTCGACCCAGATGGCCTCGCCGGTGAAGCGGTGCAGGAGGACTTCGCAGCGCTGCGACCCGTGGTGCCAGGTTTGCTCCACGCGCTGCCGGAACACCTCGGCGGTGGGGCGGCCGTCGGGCTGGGCCGCGGGGGCCAGGGCGGCGGGGCGCTGGCCCACCACCTGCTCCCGGGCCTGGGCCCCGAGCAGGCGCAGGGCGGCGGCGTTGCAATCGACGAACACCTCGCCCTGCAGCAGCAGCACGGCGTCGTTGCCGTCGGCGAAGAGCCGGCGGAAGCGGGCCTCGCTGGCGGCCAGCGCCTCGGCGGCCCGGCGGCGGGCACTCCCGTCGAGCACGGCCAGCCGGCACTGCGCGGCGCCCGCGGGGCCGGCCACGCGCAGGCCCTCCAACTGGCCGGCGAAGGCGGTGCCGTCGGCGCGCAGCAGGGCCAGTTCGCAGCCCAGGGGCGCGTCGGTGGCCAGCACGCCGGCCAGAAACTGCCCGAAGGCCGGCCGGTCGGCCGGAGCCACAAACAGGGCAAAGCGCCGCCCGGCAAGGCGCTGGCGGTCGGTGCCCAGCAGCTGGGCGGCGCGCAGGTTGAGCTGCTCCACGCGGCCGGCCGGGCCCAGGCTGAAGTAGCCCACGGGGGCCAGGTCGTAGAGGTCCACGTACTCGGCCCGGGCGGCCTGGGCTTCGGCCTGGGCCCGCAGCAGCTCCTCGTACTGCTTTTGCAGCTCCGCCTGCTGCGCCTGCAGCTGCTGCACCAGCCGCTGCAGGTCCTCGGCCCCCGGGCGGGCGGCGGTGGCGGGCGGCGGCGCTGCCCGGCCTGGGCGCGCCGCGGGGCCAAGGCCGCTTCCGGCGCGGGCTCGGCGGGCGCACCGGCGAGGGCTTGGCTGTTTTCGGGGGTAGCGGTGGCGTCCATGGCGGCGTAAAATGGGGGGGCTGCCGTGAAGGTAACCCGCCGCCGGGGCCCCCGGCCCCCCGCGCAAAAAAACCCTGCTTTCCCCGGCCGATTGGCACCGCCTACCCCATCGTTCACCCCCACGTTTTTCTGCTTTTATGCCCAACCAATTCGCCCGGGACACCCCCGCCAAGGTATTGGGGTAGCACAAGCGTAAGAACAGAAAGTATCGGCAGGGGCCTCGCACGCGGTGGTGGATGACGCCGCGCTGGCCGCCACTGACCCGGCCCGCTACACCTCCTTCTCCGCCCCCCTGGCAGCCCTGCAAGAACTGGCCCGGCACCACCGCCGGCAGTTTATTGGCCCGGTGCTGGCCATCACGGGCTCCAACGGCAAAACCACCACCAAAGAACTGCTGACGGCCCCGCCCTGCGCCTGCGCCTGCGCCTGCGCCTGCGCCTGCGCCTGACGGACGGCACGCCCGCCCGCGTCCCGCTCACGGGGAACTACAACTTTCCAACCTGGCGGCTGCCGCGGCAATCGGCCAGCACTTTGGCATATCCCCGGCGAAGGTAGCGGCGGCCCTGGCCGGGTACGCCCCCACCACAACCGCTCGCAGGCGCGGCGCACGGCCGCCGGCAACGACGCGGTGCTCGATGCCTACAATGCCAACCCCAGCAGCGTAACCGCGGCGCTCCGCAGCTTTGCGCACCGGCCCGGCGCGCCCGGCCAGACCAAGCTGGTGGTGCTGGGCGACATGCTGGAGTTGGGGGCAGCGAGCAGCTACGAGCACCGCGCGGTGGGCAAGTTGTTAGCAGGGCTGCCGCTGCCGCAGGCCCCGCTCATTGGCCCCGAGATGGCCGCTGTGGTCGCAGCATTCCCCCAGGCGCAGCACGTGGGCACCAAAGCAGAAGCCGCCGATTGGCTGCGCCGACACCCCGGGCGGGGCCAGCGGGTGCTGGTAAAGGGCAGCCGCGGCCTGGCCCTGAAAACGCTGGTGGAACTGCTGTAGCCACCCGGTTGCGGGCGGTACACGATGCAGTGAGGTGCCCCCGCCTCAGCTAAAAAGCCAACGTGCGGGCCGGATGCGGCAGTTGACGAGTAAGACCTTCTGCGGGTTAAGCAGCGTGCCGCCGTTCGTGGCTCCGGTTTCAGAAACCAACCACGACCCAGCCGAAGAGCTGCCAATTTTGATAGTGTTACTATTATTATAGATACTAAATCTACCTTAGATTATTGTTTAACTAAAATGAGTGGGTAGTTTTGTGCCAATTCTGGTGGGCCACTCGGGTACCACGCCACCTACTGCTTAATTTTTCCTGTTACCGCATGGATGCACACTTACTGCTGCTGAACCTGACCAATCCCACGCTGCTGTTTTTCGTGCTCGGCATCGTGGCGACGGCGGTAAAAAGCGACTTGGAAATACCGCCCACCACCGTCAAGTTTATTTCCCTGTATCTACTGTTTTCCATCGGCTTTAAGGGCGGGCAGGAACTGGCCCACAGCCCGTTCAATGCCGAAATCCTGTATTCGCTCGGGTTCGGGCTGCTGATGTCGGCGCTGATTCCAGCGTACACTTTTTTTGTGCTCAAGCGGCGGTTGAGCGTGGCCGATGCCGGAGCAGTGGCGGCGGCCTACGGTTCGGTGAGCGCCGTTACCTTTGTGGCGGCCGTGTCGTTTCTGGAAGCCCAGCAACTGCACTTTGGCGGACACATGGTGGCCGTATTGGCCCTGATGGAGGCCCCCGCCATCATCGTGGGGGTGATGCTCATGCTGCGCTACGAGGCCGCCGACACGGCGGGCACGGCCCCCCGGCTGGGGCCCATCGTGCAGCACGCCTTCACCAACGGCAGCGTGCTGATGGTGCTCGGCAGCCTCGTGATTGGCCTGATTGCCGACACCAAGCAAGCGGACGGCATCAAGCCCTTCACCACGGACATCTTCAAGGGCTTTCTGGCCATTTTTCTGCTCGAAATGGGCATGGTGACTGCCCGGCGCTTCACTGCTTTTCTGCGCTACGGGCGCTTTGTGACGGCCTTCGCCGTGCTCGTACCGCTGCTCAACGGCTGCGTGGTAGCCGTGGCCAGCCACTTCGTGACCGAAAGCGTGGGCAACCGGTTCATCTTTGCCATCCTGGCGGCCAGTGCCTCTTACATTGCCGTGCCGGCGGCCATGCGCCTGGCCGCGCCCAAAGCCGACCCGGGGCTGTACCTGCCCATGGCGCTGGGCGTGACCTTTCCCTTCAACATCACGCTGGGCATGCCATTATATTTTGCCATTGTGCAGCACACCTAAGCGTGCCCCTGGCGCCGGCTGTGCCAAAGCCGCAAGGGTTGTCCCACGCGGGAAATGACCGCTGGCAATGCGGGTTCCCTGGGAGCAGCCTAGTAGTGCCCTTGTCAGTCTTATTAGTTACTACCCCCCGCTGCCCACCGCAGGGTCGCCTGGGTCTGGGCGTACTTGGCCTGCAGTTCAGCCAGCTTCAGGCGGGCGCTCACCAACGCGGTTTCGCGGGCATTAAGCAAAAAAACCGAGCTTTCGCCGCTCTCGAAGCGGGTTTGCTCGCCCTGCCGCAGGCGCTCGGCGTTTTGGCCCACTTGCTCCTGGAGGCGGAGCTGGGCGCGCAGGGCTTCCCAGTCGTTGGCCACGGTGCGCACCGTGGTTTGCACCTCGCGGGCGTCCTGCTGCAATTCCAACTCGGTGTCGCGCCGCTTCAGGGCGTTGAGTTGCAACTTGCTGCGTTCCTGGCGCAGCAGCAACGGGTAAGCGAAGCTCAGACCCAGCTTGTAGTTGTTTTGCAGGTAGGCGCTGTTCAGGGCCAGGCCGGTTTCGGCCCCGAAGGGCGGCCCGGCTTGCAGCAGGTTATAGTCGAGGGTGAGCTTGGGCAGGAGCTTGTTGCGCAGCAGGCGGCTTTCCACCCCCAGCTGCGCGAGCTTGGCGCGGCTTTTTTGCAGCTCGGGGTGCAGCTTCCGGGCCTGCTCGGCGAGGGCGGCAAGCGAGTCGGGCGGCAGAGGCTGCCAGTCGGCGGGACTGGGCAGCGGCTGGGGGCGCACGGTGGCGGCCGGCAGCTCGCGGGGCTGCTGCTGCTCGTCCCAGAGGTAGTTGCTGAGCTGCAAGGTGGCGTTTTGCCACTGCACCCGGGCCTGCACCAGTTGGGCCTGGCGGTTTTGCAGCTCCATGAGGGCTTCGATGGAGTCGATGGCGGCCAGGTCGCCCTGCCGTACCCGCTCGCGGATGGCCCCCAGGCGCACGGCGGCCAGCTCGGCGTTCTGGCGCAGCAGCTCCTGGCGCTGGTAGCTCAGGGTCCATTCCCAGTAGTCTTTGGCGGCCTGCAGCAGCAGCTTGTTCAGGGCCCCGCGCCGCTCGGCTTCGGCCAACCCTTGCAGGGCCTGGGCCTGGCGCACGGCGGCCCGGCGCTCGTCGAGGAGCAGGCCCTGGGCCAGCGGGACCGACACGCCCACGTAGCTCAGCCCGGCCGGGGCGGTGTAGTTTTCGGGGTTCACGAACGCCCCGGTGCCGCGTTCAAAGCCGGCCTTCACGTCGGCCCCGAACCAGAGCGGCACCCGCAGCTGGGTGTCCCAATCATGAAAATACGCCGTTCCGCCAAGCGTTTTGCCGGCGTACTTGCTGGCGAAGGCGGGGTCGAACTGCCCCCGGGCAAAGCGCACTTCCTGGGCGGCGCGCGCGGGCAGCAGGCCGGCCTGCCGGGCCACGGGGTGGCGCAGCAGCACGTAGGCCAGCAGGTCGGCCAGGGTAAATGCCTGCCCGGTGTCGGCCACGGCCACGGCGGTGGCGGGCACCAGCGCGGCAGGTAGCGGGGCCGGCGCGGCGCGGCGGGGTACCTGCGCCGCGACGGTTTCTCCGGCCAGCAGCACCACCAAGGCATAGCGCAGATAAATGGTTAACGGGCTCATTTGGCTTCCTCCTCTTCTCCTTCCACCTTGGCGGCTTTTTTGTCGCTTTTGCCCGTGCCGGGGCTGCCCACGAAATTGGGCGGGAAGCCGTTGAGCTGCCGCCACAGCTCGTACCAAATGGGCACGTCGTCGAGCAGGGACCAGCCGTACACACCGCTGCCTACGCGCAGGGGCTTGGGCCAGGGTTCCTGGGCCGGGTCGGGGGTGACCAGGATGCGGTACTGGCCCTGCGAGTCGATGTTGTCGATGACGGCCACCGTGCCACCAAAGGTGCCGAAGCTGGTGCCGGGCCAGCCGCTGAACACCAGCGCCGGCCAGCCGTCGAACTGCAGGCGCACCCGCCGGCCCACTTGCAGCAGCGGGATGTCCATCGGCTTCACGTACAGCTCGGCGGCCAGGGCCGGGGCGTGGGGCATCACCGTCACCACGGGCTCGCCTTCCTTCACCATTTCGCCCAGGCCCTGCTTGAGGGCGCGCACCACGTAACCGTCCTGCGGGGCCGTAATCTGGTAGTAGCCGGCGCGGATGCGCAGGTTGGCCAGCTCGTTGCGCATCTTGGCAATCTGCCCCTGTGTGTCGAACTGATAGGCCATGACGGAGCGGCGGTCCGATTCGGACTTGGCCAGTTTGTCCTGGTACTCGGCGGCCAGCGAGGCCAGCTCCAGCTCCGCGTTGGCCAGCTCCTGGCGGCTGGCGGCCAGCTTATTTTCGGTGGACTGCTGCTTGGCCGTGGCTTCCTGAAACTTGAGGCGGCGCTGTTCCAGTTCGGTGAGCGACTTCAGGCCTTGTTGGTACAGCGCTTCCTGGCGCTGCTGCTGGCGCTGGGCAATGGCGTAGTCGGCCCGCACCGCCACCAGGTCGGCCGCGTCAGAATTCACTTTCAGGCGGCTTTGGCGCACCTTGTTGCGGGCTTTGTCAAGGCTTACCTGCAGGCCGGCGCGCAAGGCCTGCTGCTGCCCGCGCAGGGCCTGGTTCTTGGCCCTGTTCTCGCCCAGCGCGCCCAGCTTGGCATCGAGTTGCTCGCCGGTGCGCTGCACCAGTTGGGGGTCAAAGTATTTGTCTTTGATTTCGGTGATGTCGACCAGCGTGTCGCCCTTGCGCACCCGCTGGCCTTCGCGCACGTGCCACCGGGCAATGCGCCCGGCCAAGATGCTGGGCACGGTCTGGGGGCGGTCCTGGGGGCGCAGGGTGGTGAGCGTGCCGGCCGAGCGAATGTTTTGCGTCCAGGGCAGCAAGCCGGCCAGCAGCACCAGCGCACCCAGCCCGGCCGCCCAGCGGGCCAGGGTGCGGCCCAGGGCCGGGGTCTGCACCCGCTCAAAGGAGCGAAAATGGCCCGCCAGCGGCTCGGTTTCGGGCAGTGGATGTTCGGCAAAAGGCATGGCTTTAGAATTATGCGTTTTGGAATATGAATGTCTGACGAAGCACTACCGATGTTTGATAGGGCGTCAATTCTTCACTCTTCACTCTTCAGATACTAGTCGGCCAGCAACGCCCGCAGCTCGGGCTGGCGCACCACCTGCGCGTACGGGCCATCGGCCACGAGCTGCCCTTCGCGCAGCACCAGCAGGCGGGGGCAGCGGGCCAGCACGCGCGGGTCGCTACTGGCCAGCACCACGGTCCACGGGTGGGCGGGGGCCAGCAGCCGGTCCAGAATGCGGTGGCGCTCGGCAGGTTCCACGCCCGGCAGCAGGCCGTCGAGCAGCAGCAGGCGCGGGCGGCGCACCAGGGCGCGGGCCAGCAGCAGCTTCTGCCGGGTGCTGTCGGTCAGCGGCGCGCCAACGCCCAGGGGCGTACGCAGGCCCAGCGGCCGGGCGTACACGTCGTCGCGCAGCCCCACCAGGTCCAGGGCCCAGGCCACGTTGTCGGGCCCGAGGTCCGGCTGGTCCAAGGTCAGGTTTTCCAGCAGCGTGCCCTCGAAGAGCTGCTGGTGCGACATGTTGTCGCCCACCGCCCGGCCCAGGGCGGCGGCGGGCAGGTCCTGCAACGCCTGCCCGTCGTACGCCACCACGCCCGTGAAACCGTCGAGCAGGCCGGCCAGCACGCGCAGCAGCGAGGTTTTGCCCGAGCCGTCGAAGCCGGTGAGGCCCACGTGCTCCCCGGCCCCAATGGCCAGCGTCAGCGACTGCACGGCCGGCTTGGTGGCGGCCGGGTAGGCGTAACTGAACCCGTGCAGGGCCACCGCCAGGCCCGGACCATCGGATGCCAGGGTGCCGCTGGCGGGGGCCGAAGGCAGGACCGGCAAGTCCAGCACGTGCCCGATTTTGTCGAGCGCGGTCAGCGCGTCGTACACCACGTCGAGCTTGAGCAGCACCTTTTCCACGGCGTTGATGACGAGCAGGATGACAATTTCAGCCGCCACGAACTGGCCAATGTTGAGCTGCTTGCTGAGCAGCAGCCAGCAGCCCAACGACAGCAGGCCGGCCGTAATCAGGGTTTTGAAGATGACGAAGCCCCAGTATTGCGCCAGCAGCACGCGGAAGTGGCTTTGGCGCGCCGCCAGGTAGCCCTCCACCAGGTCGTCGGTGCGGCGCAGGGCCAGCCCCTGCTGCGGCGGGTGCCGGAAGGTGTGCACCGTGCGGGCCACGTCCTCCAGCCAGGCCACCACCCGGTACTTGTAGTGGCTCTCGGCCAAGCTGGTGCGCAGGCCCCGCGGGCTCGTCAGGCGCAGCAGCAGGGCCAGCAGGGCCAGCAGCACCAGCCCGAACACGATAAACAGGGGGTGGTAAAACGAGAGCAGCAGCAGGCCAAACAGGATTTGCAGGGCCGCGGCCGACACCTCGACCAGCAGCGTGGCCAGGCCTTTTTGCAGGGTGGGCACGTCCAGCAGGCGGTTCATCAGCTCGGGCAGGTACTGGCCGCCCAGGGCTTCGGTGCGCACGCGGGGCAGGCGCACGGCAAAGTCGAGGGCCAGCCGCGCAAACAGCCGCTGCTGCATGAACTCGACCAGGTACACCTGCATCACCTGCAAGCCGCCCACCAGCAGCGTGCCCGCCACGATGAAGCCGACCAGCACCACCAGCGAAGTGCTCACGGCCCCGCTGCTCACAAAGCCGATGACGGACTGCACCCCCAGCGGCAGCGTGAGGCTCACCAGCCCGGTCAGGGCGGCGTACACGTAGAGGTAGGCAATGTGCCGCCGCTCCGAGCCCAGCAAGCGCCACAGGCGCTGGCCGGGGGTGAGGGCGGCGGGAGTCGAAGAGGCCATGGCGAAGAAAGTGGGGAAGACGGGGGAAAAACGCGCTGGCGGCCGGGGGCGTTAAGTACCCAGCACGCCAAACACCAGGCCTTCCAGGAACGCGTAGATGCCCTGCTCCACGGAGTCGGCCGCGCCGGCATCGGTGAGCGAAGGCAGGTGCTGCGCAAAAAACAGCTGCTTGCGG
>Ga0123336_10001295_pt1 | contig 23317 bp, 17 predicted proteins | sample SSSSmetaG_FD_96466 | JGI IMG/M metagenome (GOLD analysis project Ga0123336, IMG submission 96466) | Glacier valley bacterial and archeal communities from Borup Fiord, Nunavut, Canada, to study Microbial Dark Matter (Phase II) - ​SSSS metaG | ecosystem: Environmental > Aquatic > Freshwater > Ice... | reverse complement strand
GAAATTCTGACCGCGCCCTTCGTGGTGGCCCACTTGCAGCTGGGCCTGGCCCTGCGCGAAGCCGGGGCCGCGCTGCCGCCCAACGCCCGCGCCGCCGTGTACCTCACCAACGCCCTCACCGGCTGGGACGCCGCCGCCCACGAGCAGCAGCGCACGGCCTTCCCCGAATTGCGGCAGGAGGCCGAGGCCGCCCGCCACGTCAAACGCGACGAGCGCATCCTCGTCATCCTCGGCAACCCGCCCTACGACGGCTACGCCGGCCTGAGCGCCGGCGGCTCGGAGGAGGAGCGCCTAGCCGAGGCCTACCGCCACCCCCGCCGCACGGCCCCGCCCCAGGGCCAGGGCCTGAACGACCTCTATGTGCGGTTTTTTCGGATGGCCGAGCGCCAGATTGCCGAGCGCACCGGCCGCGGCCTGGTCTGCTTCGTGGCCAATTACTCCTGGCTCGACGGCCTGAGCCACCCCGGCCTGCGCGAGAAGTTCCTCGACGCCTTCGACCACATCTGGATTGACAACCTGCACGGCGACCGCATCATCGGCGAGCGCACCCCCGACGGGGCCAGCTCCGAAACGGTGTTTGCCATGCGGGGCACGTCGGTCGGCATCAAAGTGGGCACGGCCGTGACCATGATGCTGCGCACCGACGGGGACCACACCGACAAGGGCGATGCCGTGGTGCACTACCGCGACTTTAACGAAGCCCGCGCCGACGCGCGCCGGGCCGCCATGCTCGAAAGCCTCGAAACTAACCTGCCCGCCTACCAAACCCTGCTGCCCAACCCCGCCCTGGGCCTGCCCTTCAAGCCCCGCGCCGTGGCCGCCGAGTACCTGACGTGGCCCACGCTGCCGCAGGTGTTCCCGGCCAGCTTTCCGGGGGTGAAAACCAGCCGCGACGAAGCGTTGGTGAGCATCGACCGGACCGGGCTGGAAGCGCGGATGCAGCGGTATTTCGACCCCGCCGTGTCGGACGCGCAGTTACTGGCCGAAAAGTCGCCGTTGATGAATACAACGCAGCGATTTGACGCTACAGCTACGCGGCGAGCCTTGCAGCGACAGGGGATAAATTCGCAAGGCATCGTTCCGTTTATGTACCGCCCGCTGGATGTGCGCTGGCTTTATTGGGAAGGGGAAACGAAACTGCTGGATGAGAAGCGGCCCGATTATAAGAAAAACAGTTTCGAGGGAAACATTTGGTTGTTTACAACCGCTCGCACTCGTAAGACAATTGAGCCGCCACTGTTTACCACTGAACTGTCAGATTTAAATTTGATGGATAGTGGAGCAGCTGGCATCCCCCTCTACCTCGCCCCCGACATGTATTCGGCCGGGCAGCGGCGCGCCAACCTGAGCCCGCTGGCCCAGGACTACCTCGCGGCGGTGGGCGCCGACGCCGACACCCTGTTTTACCACGCCCTGGCCGTGCTGCACGCCCCCGCCTACCGCGCCGCCAACGCGGGCGCCCTGCGCCAGGACTGGCCCCGCCTGCCCCTGCCGCCCGCCCCCGAGGCCCTGCACGCCTCGGCCGCGCTGGGCCGCCAGGTCGCGGCCCTGCTCGACGTGCGCCGGCCGGTGCCGGGCGTCACGCACGGGGCCATCCGGCCCGAGCTGCGCCCGCTCGGCGCCCCCCAGCGCCGCCCCGGCGCCCCCGACGACCAGCTCCACCCCGCCGAGGGGCACTTCGGCCTGCGCGCCCAGTGGGGCACCCGCTCGGGCGGCACCGTGCTGCCCGGCCGGGGCCGCACCACCCCCACGCCGGGCCAGGAAACCACCCACCTCCAGGTGTGGCTGAACGAGGAAGCCTGCTGGGCCGCCGTGCCCGTGGCCGTGTGGGCCACCACCCTGGGCGGCTACCCCGTGCTCAAAAAGTGGCTCAGCTACCGCGCCGCCCCCGTGCTGGCCCGCGACCTGAGCGCCGACGAGGTGCAGGAGTTCCCCCGCCTGGTGCGCCGCCTGGCCGCCCTGCGCGCCCTGGCCCCCGCCCTCGATGCCGCCTACGCCGCCAGCGCCGCCGGCGGAGGCGTGTAAATTATTATCGAGAGACGACGAAAATAATTTACACGGGGTGTAAATTATTCGGGGGAAAAGATGAAAATACTTTACACGCCGGGTCGTTCCCGCGTCAACCTCACCCCCTGACCCCCTCTCCTGCGGAGAGGGGGCACCGGCTCTGCACTGACGGCATCGTTGAAGTGCACCATCAGAAGCAAATCCGGTGCCCCCTCTCCGCAGGAGAGGGGGTCAGGGGGTGAGGTTACTCCGGCCGCTCGTTCAAATCCACTTTCGTCGTCTTGTTAATCGAGATGAACACCCCCACGAACAGCATCCGGGGCGCGGGCGGCAGCACCGCCGTGCCGCGGAACTGGCCGCTGGCGTCGGGCGTGCCGGCGAAGGTGTAGCCGTACACGTTCTGGCGGTTCAGCACGTTGCTGGCCGACACGTACACGATGGTGAACTGCCCGAACCAGTGGGTGAGGTAGGCCGCGTTCAGGCTCAAATCCTGGTAGGCGGGCAGGGTGCTCTGGTTGTAGCCGGGCCGGTTGGGGTCCTGGTAGCGGCGCCCGCTGCCGTAGCTGTAGGTGAAGCCGAGCTGGGTGTGCAGCCGCTGCACGTAGTACTTGCCCACCACGTTGAGGCTGTGCCGGGCGGCGAAGGTGGGGATGTTCGCCACGGGGTCGGCCCGGTACTGGCGGCGGGTGTCGAGGAAGCCGTAGCTCACCCAGTAGTCGGCCATGCGGAACGTGCCGCGGTCGCGGAACAGCACGTCCAGGCCCCGGGCGTAGCCGCCGCCGGCGTTCTGGTAGGCGGCGGGGTCGAAGGCGTGGGCCGGGTCGAAGGTGGCGAGCCGGGCGTAGGTCTTCTGGTAGAGCTCGGCCCGCAGGATGCGCGCGTGGGCCTCGTGCTGGTAGATGAGCAGGGCGTGCTCGGCCCGCTCGAACTGCAAGGCGGGGCCGACGCGCAGCAAATCGGTGGTGGGGGTTTGGTAGAAGTAGCCCCAGGCGGCCGACAGCTGGCCGTGGGCGCCGGTTTTGTAGGCCAGGCCCAGGCGCGGGGCGGCGGTGCCCTGGTGCAGCGCGGCCGAGTACTCGGTGCGCAGCCCGGCCCGGCCGGCCAGGCGGTGGGTCAGCACCAGCTCGCTCTCGGCGAAGCCGGCGGCGCGCTGCTCGTCCACGGCCAGGGTCCGGAGGGGCGCTCCGGGCGCGGCCCGGTACTGCTGGCGGGCGCGCTGGGCGTAGCCTTCGAGGCCCATTTTGAGGTTGAACCAGGTGCCGGCCGAGTCGTTGGTGAGCACCAGCCGGGCCACCGCCGAGCGGTCGAGGTCGCGCACGGCCTGCACGTCGGGCCGCACCCGGTTGTCGTCCTGGGTGAGGACCAGGCCGGTGTTCAGGCTCCAGCCGGCGCGCAGCGGGGCCCGGTAGGTGGCGTTGAAGTAGGCGTTGTCGTTGGCCAGGGCCACGGGGTGACCGGCGGTGGCGAATTCGGGGTTGGCGTCGGGCTGGCGCAGGGCCAGGCGCTGCCGGCCGTAGGTGGCGTAGAGCTTCAACATGCCGGCCTCCCCAACTTGGTGGGCCACTTTCAGGGAGCCGCCCAGGGCCAGCGGGGCCCGGTCCCAGCCCAGGCTTTGGGGCACGAGGCGGTAGTAGGGCGCCAGGTTGGTGTAGTCGGCGCTCACGGCCACGGAGGTGCGCGCCCAGCGCCGGGTGCGCCCGAGGCTGCCGCCCACGCTCATCAGCGACACGCTGGACTGCGTTTCGGGGGCCAAATCGGTCGAGTGCTGCACCACCACCGCACTCAGCGCCTGCCCGTACTCGGCCGAGTAGCCGCCGGTGCTGAACACCAGCCCCTTGAACAAAAACGGCGAAAACCGGCCCCGCGCCGGCACGTTGGGCACCGCGCCGCCGTAGGGCGTCTGCACGGGCAGCCCATCGATGTAGTACTTGGTTTCCGAAGCCGCGCCGCCGCGCACGAACAGCTTGCCCTCCTCCCCCACCCGGGTGGTGCCGGGCAGGGCATTGAGGGCCCCGGCGATGTCGCCGAGGGCGCCGGCCGTGGTCACGATGTCGAGCGGCTTGAGCAGGGCCGCGCGTTTGTCGTCGCTGGCCTCGAAGGCCCCGGCCGTCACCACCACGTCGCCGAGCTGGGCCCGGCTGGCCTTCAGCCGCAGGTTGGGCAGCGCCACCGCGCCCCGGCCCAGCACTACGGGCAGCTCCAGCGGCTCGAAGCCGATGAGCCGCAGCGCCAGCACCAGCGGCCCGGCCGCGTGGTCGGTCCGGAAATCGAAGCGGCCCAGCGAGTCGGTGCTGGCGCCGTCGAACGTCGTTTTCAGGAACACGTTCACGCCCGGCAGCGGCTGGCCGGCGGCGTCGCGCACGGTGCCGGCCAGGCGGGTGGGCGCCGCGGCGGATTGGCGGGGCGCGGCGGCCGGCGCGGGTTGGGCGGCGGCGGGGCGGGCGGTGCTCAGCAGCACAAGCAGCGGGAGGAGCGGGAGGAGCGGGGTTTTCATGGGGCCAGGGGGTCAGAACTGGTCCAAAGGTGCCGGGGGGGCGGGGCGGCCACAAGTTGCGGTTGCCGAATCGGCGAATACGCCGGATGAAGCGTTGGTTTTGCTTTTCCTGGCGGCCCCGTTTTCGCTGGGCCCCTTGGTGAACCTCGCTTCCTACCCCCTCACGCCGTCGCCTCAACGGTATGCCTTTCGCTTCGCGTCCGAAGGGCCGCGCGGGTCGCTGGCCAAGTTGGTGCAGTTTTCGTTGGTCGAGCAAGCCGGAACCATCCCCGTGTACAACCTGGCTTTTGGCGATGTGCGACCCGGCCACAACGAGCCGGACGACTTGGCCATATCGGCCAACGGCGACACCGAAAAAGTGCTGGCCACCGTGGCGCAGGCCGTCATGTTGTTTCTGGAAGCCCACCCCGAGGCCGTTGTGTTCGCCACCGGCAGCACCCCGGCGCGCACCCGCCTCTACCAAATGGGGCTGGCCCGTATGCTGCCCGCCGTGCAGGCCGAAGTGTATTTGTTGGGCGTAGCAGCCGGCGAACCGGAGATGTTTGAAACCGGACGTATGAGGCGTTTCTAGTCCGTCGCAAACCTGCTACCTTGCCCACATGAAACCCAAAACGCTTCCTGCTGCCCCCGCACCGAGCCGGGACGACCACGAAGTGGCCTTTCCGCGCAAAATGACGCGTGCGAAAGCACTGCTGGCCAAGACCAATCTGTCTCGGCTTGCCGAGTTGATGCCGGGCCTGGTCCCACCCCGCGGCTGATACCAGATACCAGCACCGCCCGGCTGTCCGGCCCAGCTCCCAATTACGGCTACCTCACAAGTTGAACAGCGCCGCCGCGTTGCGGGTGGTGGCCGCGGCCACTTCGGCTTCGGGCCGGCCTAGCAGCTCGGCCACCCGGCGCAGCACGAAGGGCAGGTAGGCGGGCTCGTTGCGCTTGCCGCGGTGGGGCACGGGCGCCAGGTAGGGGCAGTCGGTTTCGAGCAGCAAATGCTCCAGGCCAATGCCGGGCAGCACCCGGTCGGCCCCGCCGTTCTTGAACGTGGCCACGCCCCCGATGCCCAGCAAAAAGCCCAGCTTGATGGCCTGCTCGGCCTCGGCGGGCGTGCCCGAAAAGCAGTGAAACACCCCGCGCAGGGTGCCGTCCTGAGCGGCCTCCACCAGGGCCACGGTTTCGGCGAAGGCCTCGCGGGTGTGCAGCACGATGGGCAGGCGGTGCCGCTTGGCCATTTCGAGCTGAATTTTCAGGGCCTCCTGCTGCTCGGCCAGTAGGGTTTTGTCCCAGTGCAGGTCGAGCCCGGCCTCGCCCACGGCCGCGAAGGGCCGGCGGCCCAGCCAGGTTTCCACCTCGTACAAATCCGGCTCGAAGCCGCGCGTGACCGAGCACGGGTGCAGGCCCATCATCGCAAAGCACGTTTCCGGGGCCTGCGCCTCCAGCTCCAGCATGGCGTCGATGCTGCTGTGGTCCACGTTGGGCATCACGATGGTGCGCACGCCCGCGTCCTGGGCCCGGCGCAACGCCTCCAGCCGGTCGGGCTTGAATTGTTCGGAGTAGAGGTGGGCGTGGGAATCGGTGAGGTGCATGTCGTTGGAAATGTTGGATTTTGAAGGTTGAATGGGAAGTTGAGCAGGACGTTCCTTTTGCTCATAATTTTAACCCATAACTCGTAACTCAGTCATACCGCCGCCCCTTCCACACCACGGCCCCGCCAAAAACCCGGAAGCTGACCAGGCCAATGGTCAGCGCCAGGGTGTAGAGCTCGAACGGCAGCAGCAGCCCCCACCGCAGCCGCAACCCGGCCCGGCGGTGCGCGAAGTGCGCCAGCGTGCCCTGCACCAGCACCTTCGCGCCCCACACGCCCAGCGCCGCGCCCGGCCCGGCCGCCCAGGCCAGGCCTGCCAGCGCCGGCCAGAAGCTGCCGAACGCCAGCAGCTGCCAGCGCAGGCGCCGCGGCAGGGCCTCCACGCCGCGCAGCCAGCGCCGCCGCTGCCGCAGCAGCCCGGCCCAGGTGCCCACGGGCAGCGAATCGGCCCGCACCGCGGGCTCAAACACCTGCCTAAAGCCGTAGCCCCGCGCCAGCACGGCCCGGAACAGGGCAAAGTCTTCGGTCACGGAAAAGGGCAGCGCCTCGTAGCCGCCGGTGGCCTCGTAGGCGGCGCGGGTCACGAGCATGTTGTTGCCCATGGCCGTCACGGGCCGGCCCTGGTCGCTCACCACCTGCACCAGGCTCAGCGAGAGGAGCCAGTCGAGCCCCTGCAGCCGGTGAAACAGCCGCGGCCCGCCCACGGCGGTGATGCCCGTGACCGTGCCCACGCCCGGCGCCGCGTGGGCCAGCAGGCCCGCCACCCAGGTCGGCGGCGCGTGAATGTCGGCGTCGGTGATGAAGAAAAAATCAGTGGTGGCCTGCCGGGCCAGGTGGGCCAGCACGTTGGCCTTGCCCCGGGCCGCACCCAGGTTCTCGGCGATGGGCACGACCCGGAACCGGCCCCCGAAGCCTTGCAGGGCGGCGGCGGCCACGGCGGCGGTGCGGTCGGTGCTGGCGTCGTCCCCCACCAGGATTTCGAGCAACTCGGGCGGGTAGTGCAAAGCGCGCAGGCTGGCCAGGCAGCGCGGCAGGGCCGTTTCCTCGTCGCGCGCCGCCACCAAAATGCTCACGCGCGGCAGCGGCGCCGGCAGCGGCCCGGCCGCCCGCGCGCCGCGCCGGGTGGCAAAGCGCCCCGCGGCGTAAGCCAGACCCAGCAGCCACAGCGCCAGCCAGCCCAGCAGCCCCGCCGCCAGCCCGCTCACGGGGCCAGAAATTGAAAGCCCCGCTCGGCGAAATGCGCCAGCACCCGCGGCAGCACGTAGCGCAGCCGCGCGCTGGCCTTGCGGCTGTCGTGAAACACCAGCACGTCGCCCGGGCGCACGGCGGCCAGCGTGAGCCGCAGGCAGTGTTCCGGGCTCAGGCCGGGGTGGTAGTCCCGGGTCAGAACCGACCACATCAGCACCCGAAAAGTGGGGCGCAACGCGCGCAGCAGCGGCCAGGTGAGGCGGCCATACGGCGGGCGGAAAAGGGGAAGCGGGGAGCCGGAAGCGGGAAGTGCGGCTTCCGGGCTGCTGAGTTCGGCCAGGGTTTGCTGGCAGCGGGCCACGTCGGCCAGGTAGGCGGCGCGGCCGCTGGCCCAGGCGCTGCGGTGGTGCTGGGTGTGGTTGCCCAGGCGGTGCCCGGCGGCGCGGGCGGCACGGGCAATGTCGGGGTAGCGGGCCACGTTTTCGCCCACGCAGAAGAACGCGGCCTGGGCCTGGTAGCGGGCCAGCTGCGCCAGCACCCACGGGGTTTCTTCGGGAATGGGGCCGTCGTCGAAGGTGAGGTACAGGGCCGGCTTTTCGTCAACGGTGGGCGGGCCGGTCCACTCGCAGCCGGGCAGCAGGGCGTGCAGCAGCCGGGGCGGGCGGGTGAGCAGGGCCGCCTCCAGCCGGGCTTGCAGCGCCATCAGGAGCGCACCACGCGCATGAACGGCACGTCGGCATCGGGCAGGGGGCCGAGCACCGTGGCCAGCGCTTCGAGGAAGGCGGCGGCGGTATTGGCCCGGCCGCCGGCGGGGCCGCGGCCCAGGTGGCGGTGCACTTCGCCGGCCCGCTCCCCCACCACGGTGGGCGTGCCGGCCGGCCCGCTCAGGCCCAGGGTGGCTTCGAGGGTGAAGTAGCGGGGGCGGGTTTCCTCTTCTTCGGTTTCGGCGGGCTCGTCGTCCTCTTCGTACACCAGGGCCGCAAAATGGGCCTCGGTGGTGGCTTGCGGGGCCGGCAGGTGCACCAGCGCAGTGGCCCGGCCGGCCACTTCGTGCCAGCTCAGGCGCAGGCCCTGGGGCGGCACCTTTTGGCCGGGCGGCAGGGTTTCGGCCGCCTTGTCCCACACGTAGCGCAGCAGCTCGCCGGCTAGGGCCGGGTCGCTCAGCTCGCGGCGCACCGAGGCCGGCCGGCGCCACACCAGCTGCGGCAGCAGCACGTGAACAAAGTTATAAGGATGCGGACGGGCCATAAATCAGACAACAAAAGTAACGCCGCGCTTGGGGAGGAATAACGCGGCGCTTAATGAAGAATGAAGAATGAAGAGACGGTCATGCAGAGCGCAACGAAGCATGACCGTCTCTTCATTCTTCATTCTTCATTCCTCATTCTTCATTCTTCATTCTTCATTCTTCATTCCTCATTCCTCATTCCTCATTCCTCATTCCTCATTCTTCATTAATCAACAAGCGCGGCGCCCACGGCTTGCCACAGCACCTCGGCGCTGCGGGCCCAGGAGAAGCGGGCCAGGTTTTCGTGGCCGCGGGCCACCAGCTGCTGGCGCAGGGCGGCATCGGCCCACAGGCGGACCAGGGCGGCGGCAATGGCGGCGGCGTCGAGCGGGTCGACCAGGAGCGCCCCGCCCTCCCCCGCCACTTCGGGCATGGAGCTGCAATTGGCGGTGATGACCGGGCAGCCGCTGGCCTGGGCTTCCACAATCGGAATCCCGAAACCTTCGAAGTACGGCACGTATACCGTGGCCAGCGCGGCGGCGTACAGGCCCGCGAGGTCGGCATCGGCGACCCGGCCGGTGAACTGCACGGCGGCTTGGTGGCGCATGTGCCGGTAGGCTTCAAAAATGGGGCCGGCCCGCCAGGCCTTGCGGCCCACGATGAGCAGTTGAGCATCGGCCACGGCCGCCCCGCCCGCGGTTTTGAATTCGTCGAAGGCGCGCAGCAGGGTACCCAGGTTTTTGCGCGGCTGCAAGGCGCCCACGAACAAGAAGTACGGCCGGCCGCCGGCAAACCGCTGCCGGATTTCCCGCTGCGCCGCCGCCGGCTGGGGCCGAAACAGCGCGGCCGGCGCATTGTAGGCCACCCTTATTTTGGCGGGGGCAATGCCATAGGTCTGCACGATGTCGGCCTTGGTGGCTTCCGACACGGCCACCAGCTGCCGGGAAGCCCGGGCAAAGCGGGGCACGAAAAACTGGTAGTAGCGGCGTTGCAGCAAGCCCACGTCGAGCGGGAAATGCTCGAAGGCCAGGTCGTGCAGCACCGTGACGCGGGGCACGCGGGTGTTGAGCGTGGTGAAGCCGTCGAGGCTGAGGAAGGCGGCTGGGCGGTGCCGGGCCAGCCACAGCGCCACGGCCCCTTCGAACCAGGCCACGAACAGCAGCGGGTGCCGCGCCGGCGGCCGCAGCACGTGCGCCACCACGTTGGGCCCGAACACGTAGCGCGGGTCGTACGCCCGGTCGAACAGGAAGTGAAACGTCACCGCCGGGTGCTGCGCCACGAGGTGCCGCAGCGTTTCGTAGCTGAAGCGGCCGATGCCTTCGAGCTGGTCGCCGGGCAGCAGAAAACGGGTATTGACGGCGAGGTGCAAGGTGGAGGGAGCGGGGAGCGGAAAGCGGAAAGCGGAGAGCGGAGAGCGGAAAGAACGTCATGCAGAGCGCAGCGAAGCATCTTTACCTCCATGCTAACCCAATCGAAGCAACGAAGCGGTAAAGATGCTTCGCTACGCTCTGCATGACGTTCTTCTACTCAGTTACAAGTTTGTCACAGTTCATGCATCATTACCGCTGCAAGCTCATAATTTCGCTGCGCCGCACCAGCCCGGTGCCCAGCACCACCACGCCGAATACCCCGGCCATGATGCCGGCTTCGAGCCACCAGCTCAGGCTGCGGCCCAGGCCGAACTGCAGGCCGTACCAGGCGCCGCACAGCAGGCCAAAGGCCAGCAGCAGCCGGGCCAGCAGCCGGCCGGGCAGGCCCACGCCGGTGCGCCGGGCCACCAGCACCAGGTAGCCGACGGACACCGCCAAGGCGCACACCAGTGTATCGACCGAGGCCGCGATGGCGCCGTAGCGGGGCAGGAAAATCAGGTTCAGGCCGATGTTCAGGCCGATGCTCAGGCTCACGAGCCAGCTCACGGCCCGCTCGTGGGAAGTGGCGGTGAGCAGGGTGCTGTAGATGGCGAAAAAGGCGTGAACCAACACGTTCAGAAACAGGATTTTCAGGCTGAAGCTCATGCGCGCCACCTCGGCCGGGGTGCTGTGGCCGAACTGCCAGAACAGCACCTCGCCCCGAAACAGCACGAACGCCACCACGAACAGCAGCGGCAGGGTGAGCACCCGCTGCCCGAACCAGAGCAGCTGGCGCTGGGCCGCCGCGTCGCGCGGCACGCTGGCAAACTTGGCAAAAAACAGCGGCAGCACCGTCCAGACGTACATCATCACGGCATCGACCCAGCGGTAGGCCCCGGCGTAGTAGCCGGCCTCGGTGGGCGAAGCCAGGCGTTCGAGCATCACCATGTCGATGCGCTCGTTCACGCCGTAGAGCAGCGTCATCAGGGCGAAGGGCAGGCCGGCGCGCAGGGCGGTGCGGGCCACGGGGCCCTGCCAGCGGTAGCGCACCCGGCCAAACAGGCGCGTCATCAGCCCGTAGAGCAGCACGGTGGTGAAGAGGGCCGCGCCCAGCCGCGCGCCCACGTAGCGCGGCAGCGTGAGGCCCGCGGGCAGCAGCAGCAGCACGGCGCCCAGCAGCACGAATTTTTCCGTCACCGAAAGCACGGCGTCGAGGTTGAACCGCTGGTTGCCTTGCAGGGTGCCGCGCAAAAACTGGCTGTACTGCACCAGGGCCACGGCCGCGCCCACGGCCAGCAGCAGGCCCAGCTCGGCGCCGCGGTAGCCCAGCAGCCCGCCCACGGCCAGCATCGCGGCCAGGGCCACGGCGTTGAGGGCGCCGCGCAGGGGCAGCAGCGTGGGGAAGGTTTCGGCCAGGAAGGTGGGCTCGGCGGCCACGCGCTGCACGGCGTAGGGCGTCAGGCCGAGGTCGAACAGGGCGGCCACCACCAGCGTGAGGGCCGACAGCGCCGTGACCAGGCCGAACGTGGCGTGGCCCAGCCGGTCCTGCACCAGGTTTTCGACCACCACCCAGCCCGGCTTCACCAGCAGGTTGAGCAGGACGACGAAGCTGATATTGCCGAAAAACCGTTTGATGCCGCAGGAGAATGAAAACCGGGGGAAAACCAGGCGCCGCGCCCGGCCGCAAAGCTACGCACCGCGCCGGAGCAGCCGCCCCGGCCGCGGCGGGCGGCCCCGTTTCCGGCTATCTTTGCCAGCCGCCGGTCCGCTCAACCGCCCGATAATTGGCGCGGGGCCGGGGCTACTTGCTACTTTATGTCTGCACCTTCTTTCTCGCTGGTGGGCCTGGGGCCCATCATCAACCGCTGGAAATACTTCGTGGCCGGCGCCGTGGTCCTGGCCGCCGCCGTGAGCGTCGTCGTGGCGCTGCTGCTGCCCAACGTGTACCGCTCCACGGCCATTTTCATTCCCACCAACCCCCAAACCACCGACCCCGACCGCCTGGCCGACGGGGGCAAGCTGGAGCTGGGCGGCCGGGCCGAAGACCTGGACCGGGCCATCACCATCGGCGAGTCGCAGCCGGTGGCCGAGCTGGTCATCAAAAGGTTCGACCTCTACCAGCACTACAAAGCCGGCCCGCCCGGCAACGACGCCACCGACAACTACGTGCTGAGCGAGTTCACCGGCAACCTGGGCATCGTGCACAACGAGCGCGACGCCATCGAGCTGACGTTCATGGACCAAGACAAAAACCTGGCCGCCCAGGTGGCCAATGCCCTGGTGCAGGTCATCGACTCGGTGAACCAGCAGCTGACCCTGGAAAACCGGCGCAAGGTGCTCGACCTCTACCGCAACCGCTACGATTTCCTCAACACCAACTACGAGCGCAGCCGCCGCCAATTGGTGGCCGCCCGCAACCGCTACGGCATTTTTGGCCTCGAAATGCAGGGCCGCTACATGGCCAAGGAGCTCATCGAAACCGAAGCCGCGCTGCGCAAGGCCGAGGCCAGCGGCGGCGACGTGGCCGGCCTGAAACGCGCGCTCCGCGGCCTCACCCGCGCCGACGGCGGCAACCTCGTCAACCTGGAAAGCTACGTGCGCGGGTCCGACTCGCTCTACATGTTCACCACCCGCGTCACCGACCTGCAGAACCGCCTCATCTCGGCCCGTTCGGCGTTTGAAAACGCGCAGCTGAACTTGCAAGGGCACTTGTCCAGTATTTATATCGTGCAGAAGGCCTACCCGGCCACCAAGAAAATCAAGCCTGTGCGTTCGCTCATCGTGCTGGGCTCGGTGCTGCTCACGCTGGTGCTGGCGGTGGTGTTCGTGGCCCTGCTCGAGCTCTATCGCCACAACCGCGCCGCCCGCCCCGCGTGAACCCGCCCGTAACCGCGCTGCTGCACCGCCTCCGGCAGTCTTTCGACGGCCCGCAGCTGCTCTTCATGGCCTTTGTGGGCCTGCTGCTGGCGGGCGGCGCGGGGGCGGCCCTGCGGCAGCAGCCGGCCCTGCTGCTGCCGGCCGGCCTGGCCGTGGGCGCGCTGGTGGCCTTCATCGAATGGCGCTGGCTGTACTACCTGCTGTTTTTCCTGCTCCCCTTCACCGAGGAGATTCCCTTGTTTGGGGGCTTGAGCATGGACGTGCCGTCCGAACCGCTGATGCTGGCCCTCACGGCCTGCGTGGGCGGGGCGCTGGTGCTGGGCACCGGGCGGCTGCCCCGGCGCGAGTGGCGCCACCCGCTGCTCGTCCTGCTGGCGCTGATGCTGCTCTGGACGGCCACCGACACCCTTTTTTCGGTCGATTCGGTCAAGTCCTTCAAGTACTTGCTGGCCAAGGCGTGGTACATCACGCCGTTTTTGCTGGGCACGCTGCTCATCGTGCGCCGGCCCCGCGAGGCGTGGCGGTTCGCGGCGGTGTACGCGGCCGGGGCCTGCCTGGGCGTGCTCTACGTGGCCAGCCGGCACGCCACCAAGGGCTTCAGCTTCGAGGAAATCAACTGGGCGGTGCGGCCGTTTTTCCGCAACCACGTCATCTACGCCACAATGCTCGCGCTGCTGGTGCCGTTCGCGCTGCTGGCCTTGCGGGCCACCCAAAGCGGGGCCGCCCGCCTGGCCTGGCGGGTGGCGCTGGGACTGCTGCTGCTGGGGCTGCTCACTTCCTACACCCGCGCTTCCATCCTGTCGCTGCCCATCGCGGGGCTGTATTACGTGGCCTTGCTCCTGCGCCTGACGCGGGCGGTGCTACTGGCCGTGGCCGTGGGCACCGTCTTAGCCGTGGCCTACGTGGCCACCGGCGACCGGTACATGGAATACGCCCCCAACTATGAGCGCACGGTGTTCAACGGCAAGAACTTCGAAAAGCACCTCGAAGCCACCTACAAGCTGCAGGACGTGTCGGGCATGGAGCGGGTGTACCGCTGGGTGGCCGCCGCCCGCATGATAGCCGACAAGCCCCTGGTGGGCAGCGGCGCGGCCACCTTCTACCCCGAATACAAGCGCTACACGGTGAAAAGCTTCCGCACCTACGTGAGCGACAACCCCGAAAAATCGACCACCCACAACTACTTCCTGCTCCAGCTGGCCGAGCAGGGCCTGCCCGGCTTTCTGCTCTTCGTCGCGCTCCTGGCCACGGCGCTGCTGGCCGCCGAGGGCCTCTACCACCGTGCCCAGGCCCGGCCCGACGTGCAGCGCGTGGTGCTGGCCGCCACCCTCTCGCTGGTGGTCATCATTTTTCACCTCACCCTGAACGAGCTGGTAGAAGTGGACAAGATTGGCCCCGTGTTTTTCGTGTGCCTCGCCCTGCTGGTGCGGGCCGAGTCGTGGCTGGCGGAAGGAGATGAGCTAGACAAGTAATTCATCACCTTGGATGCTGCTGAATTTCCCAGGGCAATTCATCAACAAACGTTGCAGCGGCACGCTCGGAATGGGTATAGTTGGCGCCTAGTGAGCGTTGAGCTCTGCCGGACAGGGGGGTGAAATTGCAGCGTTAGGGAGTTCACAAAACTCATTCCCTTTCCAAGTTTCGTAAACTTTGATTAGTAGACGAATTTCGTGAACTCGACCGGCGCTGCAGCGTCCCGCTGGCACATGGTGCTGGGCCGCGGCTAGGAGTTTAGGGAGAGGAGCAATTGTTTGAAAGGCTAGTGCGGTTAGTTTAGACGTTACCTTCACAGGTGGCAAAATGCACCAGGCCGCATACCAACCGGCTATGCTCCTAGGGGTCGTCCTTCCACCTTTGTATGAATCTCAGGACCTACTTGGCTTGGTGGTGGATGACCGCCACACTGGCGTGCTGCTTAGCCCTCTACGCGGCAAACCCGAATGACCACAGCATCCTCCCCGCGTTATTGGGGGTGCTGGTGGCTTCCTTCTTTCTGTACTGGGCGCTCCGGCTTGCGGTCACCATTGGCAAGAACAGGAGTGCCGATAAGAAAATGAATGGGCGCTAAGAGTTTAGTTGGGTACTGAAGAGCGGGCCGCAATAACACCCCGCAAGCAATGGCCCGCGACGACTCCGATTAACCGCCCTTCGTGGAGGGGCTCGGGGGCCTTGCCGCGGGCACGGACGATTGGGACCAGGCCAACTGCGGCACCGCAGCCACCGCAGGCGCCAGCAGCCCGGCAAGTCGACGGACGTTGGGCACCACCGTTTATGAGTCGTTATTGAGTGGAAAACTCGACGTGCACCGGCAAGTAAAAAAGTAAGGTGCCCGCTAAGGCAACTATAGGCTATCGTCCCGCCCCAGTTTCAGGGCCAGCCGCAGCAGCTCGTGTTCCGCGACCGGGCCGCTTGGCCCAACTTGTCTCACTTGGGTCGTACGGGGCTGCCGGCCCATTGGGTGCCGGGGGCCAGTACTTCGCCTTTCATCACCAGCGACAAGGGGTCAAGCGTGGTGTCGTGGCCGATTTCACTATCGTACAGCACAATGCTGCGCGCGCCAATGCTGGTGCGCGCGCCAATTTTTATCGTTCCCGTTTTCATCACCCGGTCCTCGAACAAATGGGTCTGCGGTCCGGAGTCCTCGTTGAGCATCGCTTCGTCGCCGACGGATACCAGGTCGGGCTCGGTGAGGTCCGTTGTGTTCAAGTACACGCGCCGGCCGATGCGGGCCCCCAGCAGGCGCAAGAGCACCGGCAGCCAGGGCGTGCCGCGCAAGAATTCCAGCAGGTAGGGCACGGCTAGCGCCTCGTAGGTCGTCGTTGCGGCTTCGCTCCGCCACACCCGGAACGAGTATATGGGCCGGCTCTCGCGCCGCGCGCGCCCCACCGCCAGCCACTTCAGCAGCGCGGTGAGGCCGAAAGCAGGCAGCCCCACGAAAGCGAGGTAGTACACCGGCAGCAGCGGCACGGATAGGTACCAAGGCTCGTTGGTGACCAGCTCGGTGGCGTAGGAAATGAAAAGGACGCTAAAGGCGAGGATGGCCGATTGCGGCAACAAAATGCGCAGGGCTTCGACCGTGGCCCGGGCCAGCCACCGGGCCCGCGAGGGGCGAAACGTCAGGGCCGGGTCAAACACCTGGCTTTGCTGCCGCCGCGGGAGCGCCAACGCCGGCGAGCCGAACCAGTCGGTGTTGGGGTGCTGGGCGAGCGCCTGCGGTTCGGGCGCCTGCGAAAGCACTCCGAGCAGGATGCCCCCGGGCAAGTGCGAGCCCTGCGGCACGTTGGCGCTGTTGCCCACGAAGGTGTTGGCCCCGATGGCGGTGGGCTCCAGAATGAAGCGGAACCCGCGCACCTCCGCTTCGCCCAGGGTCACAGCATCGGCAATGAAGCAGCCCTCGCCCAGCTCGAGCAGGGTGTGGGTGACGTTGCTGGCCGTGGAGATTTCGGACCCGCGGCCGATGCGGGCGCCCAGCCACCGGTAAAAGGTGCCGATGTACACGGTGGCAAACAGCGGGTGCAGGACCACCAGGGCAATGTTGAACAAGGTGTCGGCCAGCCATTTGCGCCAGTAGATGGCGCTGTACACGGAATAGGTGCCGGGCCGGACGCCCCACATGAGCAGCCGGCTGAGCACCACGGTTTCAACGACGAGCGCCAGCAAGTAAACCACCGACAGCACCGGCACCACGGCCACGTAGCTGAAATTGTAATCGGCGGCCCGGGCGTCGAGTTCGGCCAGGGTAATGATGGTGGGCAGCAGGGGCAGCAGCACCACGAGCGGAAAAACCAGCAGCGTGAGCGACCACACCCACCCAAAGCGCCGCTGCTGGCGCTGCGTCACGGCAAAGGGCGGGTCGAGCTCCGCCTCGCTGCGCTGCTTCAGGCGGGTGGCGGGGCTACCGGCCCACAACTCCCGCGCCCCGATGGTTTGCCCGGCGGGCAGGTAGCTCAAATCCCCTAGTTCGCCCCAGGCTTCGATGTGCGTGCCGCCGCCCAGGACCGAGCTGGTGCCCACGTAGCCAAAGGCGTCGATGCGAATGGCGCTGATGATGAGCCGGCCGTCTTCCACCGCCGCGTTGTCCAGCACCACGGCCGCCGAGGTGCTCACGCCGGGGCCGATGTCCAGCAGGTCGGAAGCGCCGAAGCTCAGGTTGCTGAGCTGCGCGTCGGGTGCCACGCGGGCGCCCAGCAGGCGCAGGTAGCGCGGGTACATCGGCGTGCCCGTCAGAAACTGCTCGGGCATCAGGCGCTGCACCGTTTTCACGGTCCACCAGCGGAAGTAGTAGCTGCCCCAGAGCGGGTACTCCCCTGGTTTGTAACGCCCAATCACCAGCCACTTGGTGAGCACCACCACCAGCAGCGTGACCGGCGGAATCACGACGTACACCCCGATGGACGTCAGCAACGCTTCCAGGTGCGAGCCGGTGTCGACCTGCACGTAGTAGTAGCTCAGAAAGGGACTGAAAATCTGCACTGCAAACAGGCCGTACACCACCAGCAACACCACCGTTTGGCCCAGCCAGCACAGGGCGTGGCCCAGGTGCGAAGGCGCCGTGTAAGGCGCTCGGGGCACACCGGCGGCCGGTGCTGGCTCGGCTTCCCAGGCCGCCACCAGGGCGCGCAGGGGCCGGTGCAGGTACACATCCTTGAGGGAAGCCCGCGGCAGCCCGCCTTCGTTGCGCAGCCGCGACACGAAGGCGGCGGCCAGCAGCGAGTGGCCACCCATATCGGTGAAAAAGTCGTGGTCCAGGTTCACGGACCGGCCCGGCAACACGGCGGCCAGGCCGGCCCGCACGCGGTCGGCCACCGACGCGTCGGGCGCCAGCGGGCCCATCACCTCGGGCGGCGTCAGGTGGTGCAGCTCGACGGGCACGGGCAAGGCCTTGCGGTCGGTTTTGCCGCTGGCCAGGCGCGGCATGGCCGGCAATAGTTCCAGCAGCTCGGGCACCATATAGAGCGGCAGCACAGCCGCCAGGGCCGCGCGCCAGGCATCGGCGGGCAGGGCGTGGCCGGCGGCCAGCACGGCGAAAGCCACGAGGTGCTCCTGGCCCAGGTTGTCTTTTTTCAGGGCCACGGCGGCGGTTTTTACGCCGGGCAGCTCGGCCAGCTTGCTTTCGATTTCACCCAGCTCGATGCGGTAGCCACGCAGCTTGATTTGGTCGTCGAGGCGGCCAAAAAATTGCACCGTGCCGTCTTCGAGAATGGCCACGTCGTCGCCGCTGCGGTAGAGCCGTTCGCCGGGCAAGTAGGCGAGCTCCGCGGGTTTGGCCTGGAATTTTTCCGCCGTCAGCTCGGGCCGGTTGATGTAGCCGAAGCCCACGCCCGGCCCGGTAATGACCAGTTCGCCGCGTTCGCCAAAAGGCACGGGCGCCATGCCGTCCACGCTCAGCACGGCCAGGTTGTAGTTGGGCAGCGGCCGGCCAATGCTGATGGGCTCGCCCGGCTGCAGCGGCACCATGGTGGAGGTGACGGTGGTTTCCGTCGGGCCGTAGCTGTTGTAGAACACGCGGCCCGGCTTGGCCCAGCGCGCCACCACCTGCGGCGGGCAGGCCTCGCCCCCGGCGTTCACGAGCCGCAGCGAGGGCACCTCGTCGTCCATCACGGCCAGCAGGCTCGGCACGGCGTGCAGGATGGTAATCTGCCGGTCGCGCAGAAAATCGCCCAATTCGTCCACCGCCTTGGCCGTGGCCGCGTCGGCCACGAATAGGGTGGCGCCGGCCAGGTAGGAAATGAGGGTTTCCTCGCACCACATGTCAAACGACACCGAAAAGCCCTGGTACACCCGGTCGTCGGTTTGAATGCCGATGACTTCGTTTTCGGACCGCACCAGGTGGCAAATCTGGCGGTGCGTGATGGGAATGCCCTTGGGCCGGCCGGTGCTGCCGCTGGTGTACAGCACGTAGGCGTAGTTGGCGGCGGTGGCCGGGCAGGGAAGCGGGGCGGGCGGGGCAGTCGGCAGCGGCACCGGCGCCAAGCGGGTTATCGGCAGGCCGAACTCCTCGTCCGCGAAGCAGACCCGGGCGCCTACTTCGGCCAGTACCGTGGCCACGCGCTCGGCGGGCATCTCGCGGTCGAGGGGCACGTAGGCGGCCCCGCTTTTCAGGATGCCCAGCAGCAGGGCGTGCAGCGCCAGCCCCCGCGGCCACCACACGCCCACGAAGTCCCCGCCCCGTACCCCGGCCGCGAGCAGCTGGTGGGCAATGGCCTCGCTCCAGCCGTCGAGCTGCTGGTAAGAAAGCATCTGCCCACCAAACACCAGTGCCGTTTTGGTGGCGTAACGCGCGGCGGATTCGCGGAACAAGTCGGCCAGGGTGTCGTTCCGCACCAAATCGGGGCGGGAAGGGCCCAGCAAAAAAGCGGGATGAATGGGGGGAAACAAAGGCATGAAAGCGGGCAGCTGGTCGTAAAAGGCGTGGTTGGGGTAAATTACGGCCAACAAGAACGCCAAGTGGCGGCAATGTTCAACCCCCTTGCGTTAAGACCCCGTGAAGCCGCAGGTATTTTACGCTCGCACCGGGCGTTCCCGAAGCCAAGTGCCCCCCTCAGCGCGCACGGCGCTGCTGTGCGCCGGCTGGCAGCGGGTGCACCCAGACCGCCCTTTCCCGGTGGCGGGCTTTCAACGCACCCCGCATGGCCGCCCGCACGTGCCAGGCGAGGCGTTCAGCTGCAGTTTGTCGCACGCCGACGGTTTGAGCGTGCTGGCCTGCGCCCCCCAGGGCCGCATCGGGGTCGACCTGGCTCCCGCCTCCGATGCGGCCCTGGCCGCGCAGTTAGACGCATCATTTTTCACCCCCGCTGAACACCAGGCCCTGGAGCAGCGACGCTACTCGGCACTTCAGCTCTGGACCCGGAAAGAAGCCGCGCTCAAGGCGGTGGGCAGCGGCCTGCTGCTCGCCCCCGCCCGCGCCGGGACGGCCGATGCGACCTTGCAGGTGCACGGCCGGAGGTACTGGCTGCATTCAACAACGCTGCTGGGAGGCTACGAGCTGGCGCTTGCAACCGATTGGGCCCACGGGCCACCGGAAGCGGCGGATTGGGCGGAAGTATCATGGAGGTGAAGCCAGGCCAACCGCCCCCAAGTGGGCCGCGGGCGCATCCGCCGCGTGCTTCATGCCCACGGGCTACGCGCGCAGCAGCCCGCTCGTTTATGCCCCGCACCACCGACTCCGACCCGGCCGTGCGCGCCGCGCCCAACCGCTTGCTCGACCGGCCGGCCCCCACCGCCCCCAATCGGGTGTGGGTGGGCGACATCTCCTACCTGCCCCGGCAGGGCGGCGGCTGCCTGTACCTGGCCGTGTGGCTCGACCGCGGCTCGCGCAAAGTCGCGGGCTGGGACGTGCGTGAGACCGTGCCCGAAAACCTCGTGTGCGAAACCCTGCGCCCATTCGGGGTTCGAGGCCGTGCCGGCAAACCGCCGCGGCGCTGGCGGCGGGGGCCGGTTGCGCTGCCCGCTTTTTATTTAAACCGGCAACTCAGTATCGTCACGTCGTCGGCAAACTGCGCGTTGTGGGCGCTGAAGGCGTTGATGCTGCGCAGCAGCTCCTGGTGCAGCTTGGGCAGCGGCAGGTAGCGGCTGCGACCGAGCACGCCGAGCACGCCGGCCTCGCCAAACTCGTTGTTGTCGGCGTCGAACACTTCAGTCAGGCCATCGGTGTACAGCAGAAGCAGCGACTGGGGCGGGATTTCGACCTCCCCCACCCGCAGCATGGGCAGCTCTTCCATGATGCCGAGCATGACGGTGCCGTGCTTGAGCGTTTGCACGGGGCCGTGGTCGGGCAGCAGCAGCGGGTCGTTGTGGCCGGCGTTCACGTACTGCAGGCAGCGCGTGCGGCGGTCGTAGATGCCCAGAAAAGCGGTGATGAACTTCTCGCCGCCGGAGTTGCGGAACAGCAGGTGGTTGAGCTCGGGCACGATGGTGGCCAGGGCCACGCCCTGGCGCAGCAGCGTGCGCAGCCCGGCCTGGAAGTTCGACATCAGCAGCGAGGCCGGCACGCCCTTGCCGCTCACGTCGGCCACGCACAGCAGCAGGCGGTCCTGGTCGATTTCGACCACGTCGTAGTAGTCGCCGCCGATTTCGGTGTGGGGCACGTAGCTGCGCTCGATGGCCAGGTGGCCGTCGTTGGGCAGGTGACGCGGAAAGAGCAGGGCCTGCACCTCCTGGGCAATTTCAATTTCCTTGCGCACGGCGGCATCGGCCACGCGCTGGGCCTGCTGGCGGCGGTTTTCTACGGCCCCAATCACCGTGTTGGCCAGCGAGGCGAGGAAGGGAATGAGCTGCTGCCGGTCAAAATCGGCCCGCAGGCCGCCCACCAGCACGTACGCCGCCGGGTGGTTTTGGCGCAGGATGGGGATGAGCATTTCGTACCGGTCCCAAGCGGGGCCGAGGTTGAAGTCCTCGAGGGCCTGCACCTGGGTCACGCTGCCGTCGGCCAGCGCGGCGGGCAGGGGCACCCGTTCGGCTTCTTCGAGGTCGCGGCCCAGGGCCACGCGCACCCGGAAGCCGGCGTCTTCGCGGGCATAGAGCAGCAACTGCACCACGTTGCGCTGCCCCTGCAGGGTGAGGCGCAGCATGCGGTAAAGCTGTTCTTCGGTGTGGTCGCGGGCGGTGATGTCGTGGGCCACACCCAGCACCGTGTCCAGCTCAAACTGCTTGAGCAGCAGCTGCCGCCGCAGCTGCTTGAGCTGGTCGGCGTGCTGGGCCGCCGGGCCGGCGGCGGGGTCGGCCTGGGGGGCAACGGGGGGCAGCGGGGCAGCGGAGGCCATGAGGCAAGCCGGGGTAAGTGAAAAAACGACGGGCGCGGGGCTACAAACTTAACCCGCGACGGGGGTTTTCGGGTCGTACGCATCCCGGAGCCCATTGCCCAGGACATTAAAGCTAAGCACCAGCAGCGAAATGGCGGCCCCCGGCAGCAGCGTGCCCCAGAGCCCGGCGGCGGTGCCCAACAAGTCGTAGCCCTCCTTCACCATCAGGCCCCAGCTGGGGGCGGGCGGCTGCACGCCCAGTCCGAGAAAGCTCAGGCCCGCTTCGAGCAAAATGGCGGCGGCAAAATTGCTGGTGGCCAGCACAATGAGCGGGCCGCGCATGTTGGGCAGCAGGTGCCGGGCGATAAGCCGCGCCGTGGGCAGGCCCAGCACCCGCCCGGCCTCGACGAAGGTGGCCGAGCGCAAGCTCAGCATCTGCCCGCGCACTACCCGGGCCACGTCCACCCACATGGTGAGGCCCACGGCCACGAAGCTGACCCACACACCCTTGCTGTCCAGCGCCAGCGAGATGGCAATGACCAGCATGATGCCCGGGATGCTCCACACCACGGTCATCATGCCCAGCAGCACCGAGTCGACCCAGCCGCCAAAATAGCCGGCCACCGCGCCCACGGCCATGCCCAGCACCAGCGAAATGAGCACCGCCACCAGCCCGATGCCCAGCGAGATGCGGGTGCCCAGCAGCAGCCGGCTCAGCTCGTCGCGCCCGGCCTTGTCGGTGCCCAGCACGTAGCGGCGGCTGATGAGGTGCTCCTGCCGCACCAGCCGTTGCAGTTCGGCCCGGGAACCGGCCCGGCCCGCCACAGCCGCCAGCGCCAGGCGCCGGGGCCGGCCGCCCTCGGCCGAGTGCGGGCCAAAAGGCTGCAAAACAACGCTGTCGCCGGCAAACGCGTAGCCGCCGATGGGCGTTTCCTGGTCGGCGGGCTCGCGGCCCCGCAGCCAAGTGGTGAACAGGTCGTCGGCCGGTTGGCCGGCGCGCGCCGAGTCGGGCAGCGCCTGGCGCAGCAGCAGCACGCGCAGGCCCGGGGCTTCCTTTTGAATCTGCACGAAGCCGTGGTTGGCGTTGGGCGAATGGTCGGGCAGCACCCAGTAGCCGAGCAGCGCCACCAGCGTGCACAGGGCAATGAAGGCCAGCCCGGCCACGGCGGGCCGGTTCTGCCACAGGCGCTGGCGCACGTAGTAACCCGGCGGCCGGGCTGCGGCCAGCGCGGCGGCGGGCGTGGCGGAAACTGCCGCGGCCACGCCTAGCGGGTGTTGTGCTGGAGCAAGCCTTCCTTCGAAGCCAGGTACGAGGCGTCGCGGGCAATGGCGCCGAAGGAGGTGGTTTCATAGGCCAGCTCGGTGCTGGGGTCGGGCCAGAAGCTGCGCACCAGGCCTTGCTCCAGCAATCGGCGCAGCAGGCTTTCCAGCTCCGGCGCGGGCAAGCCGCTCTTCTGGAGCAGCGTGCGAAACGGGGTGACGAAGTACAGCTCGTCGAGCAAATCGAATTCGGGGTCAGTCACGGGGAAACGGAGCGTGAGAAGGTGTTGGGCAAATGTAAGCCCCATTAAACGTTTGACAGCTCCTGTGATTCTATGGTGTTCACGGTGTGTACAAACACACAATGATTACATTTATTCCTCCTTACCTATCAAATGATTCATGGCATCTTTGAGCGACATCACCATCTATTGGGATACGTATTATTTATCTGGAAATGAAAGCTTACAGTTAGTAACTGATGTTACGCAGTAGTTTTCCGGTCTAACTACCGTTTTCGATGGCCTGCACCCTGGATTTGTATACGGATTATCTCATTAGCTCGACGGGTCAAACCTCGGCTACGGGCCTTTC